>Ga0315273_10001826_pt1 | contig 24634 bp, 20 predicted proteins | sample YL17G02_0_MG_FD_205753 | JGI IMG/M metagenome (GOLD analysis project Ga0315273, IMG submission 205753) | Sediment microbial communities from Yellowstone Lake, YNP, Wyoming, USA - YL17G02_0 | ecosystem: Environmental > Aquatic > Freshwater > Lake > Sediment | place: USA: Wyoming | collected... | reverse complement strand
ACCCGACTCCGCCCCCCCGCTTCATCGGTCGCCAGGCCTGCGGGGGTTGCCACGAGGCCGCGACCGCGAACTGGCGGGGCTCGCATCACGATCGCGCGATGGAACTCCCCACGGAGGCGACCGTGCTTGGCGACTTCAACGGGACGACGTTCACGCACTTCGGCGTGACCTCGACCTTCACCAAGAAAGACGGCAAGTTCTTCGCGCGCACCGACGGTCCCGACGGACGGCTTCACGACTACGAGATCGCGTACACGTTCGGGATCGACCCTCTGCAGCAGTACCTGATCCGCTTCCCGGATGGGCGCCTCCAAGCCTTGAACGTCTGCTGGGACACGCGCCCGAAAGAGCAGGGGGGGCAGCGCTGGTTCCACCTCTATCCGAAAGAGGCGGTTCCTTTCGACGACGTGCTGCACTGGACGGGGATCTACCAGAACTGGAACTTCATGTGCTCCGAGTGCCATTCGACCGACACCAAGAAGCGCTACGACGCCGTGAAGAACTCCTACGACACGACGTGGTTCGAGATCGACGTTTCGTGTGAGGCGTGCCACGGCCCCGGGTCCAACCACGACGCCTGGGCCCACGCGCGCCGCGCGAAAGCGAGAACCGCCAACTACGTCGATCGTGGCCTCGCCGTCCGTCTGCGCGAGAGCGAGCAGGCCGTGTGGGTGATGGACCCGGCGACGGGGATCGCCAAGCGCGACCGGAAGCGCGTGTCGCGAAACGAAATCGAAGCGTGCGGGCGCTGCCACGTGCGCCGGGGCGTCGTGACCGAGACCTACGTGCACGGCCGCCCGTTGATGGACTCGCACCGCGTCTCTCTGCTCGAGGAGGGACTCTATTACGCCGATGGGCAGATCTTGGACGAGGACTACGAGTACGGCTCCTTCCTCCAGAGCAAGATGTTCGCCGCCGGCGTGACGTGCACCGACTGCCACGAGCCGCACTCACTGAAGCCTCTCCCGGGGAACGGCGCATGCGTCAAGTGCCACCTCCCGTCCAAGTTCGACGTGCCGGCGCACCACCATCACAAGCAAGATGGCAAGGGGGCCGACTGCAAGGCCTGCCACATGCCGACGACCAACTACATGGTCGTGCACGCGCGCCACGACCACGGTTTCAAGGTGCCGCGCCCCGACCTGAACGCGAAGATCGGAACGCCCGACGCCTGCTCGAAGTGCCACGCCGACAAGCCGCTGTCCTATTCGACCGAGGCGTACACGAAGTGGTGGGGGACGAAACGCATCAGCCAGCCCCACTGGAGCACGACGATCGCCGCCGGGCGTGCCGATCCGGTCGCCGCCGCTTCGGCTCTCGCCGCGCTGATCGACGACCCGGAGCAACCGGCGATCGTGCGGGCGACCGCGGCGGATCTCTCTCAGGCATCGCTCCAGCAGGCTCTGCCGTCGCTGATCGGCGCTCTAGCCGACCCCGATCCGCTCGTTCGCGACGCCGCGGTCCGCGCGCTGTCGCAAACCGATCCGGCGATCCGCGCAAAGGTGCTCCCCCCGCTGACGCAAGACCCGGTGCGCACGGTGCGAATCGATGCGGGGCGTGCGCTGGCGGGTGCGCCGGCGGCGCAGCTCCCCTCTCCGCAGGCGCGCCAGGCGGCGGACGCTCTCGCCGAGTGGCGCGCATCCCAGAACGTCGATGCCGATCGCCCCGAGGCCCGTCTCAACCTCTGCGCGCTCGACGCCGAGCTCGGCGATCTCGCCACGGCGGAGGTGGAATGCAACGCGGCACTCAAGCTCGCCCCCGGCATTCCCGGCCCCTACGTCAACCTCGCTGATGTGCAACGGGCCGAGGGCCGGGAAGATGCAGCCCGCGCGACACTTCGCAAGGGACTGGAAGTCGCTCCCGACAACGCCGCGCTGTGGCACGCGCTGGGGTTGGCTCTCGTGCGTCAGCACCGGCCTGCGGAAGCGCTCGAGGCGTTGAAGAAGGCGACCACGCTCGATCCCGGCAACAGTCGTTTCGCCGAGGTTTACCGCATCGCACGAGCGGAGTTGGCACCTCGGGATTGAATGGGGGGGGCGCCCTTGACCCGCCCGTTGCCGTTCGGATAGCTTGCCTCGCGCAGTCCCATCAAGCGGCCAAGGAGAACACCGTGCGCACCCATAGACACTGGATCACGACCCTCGCCGTTACCAGCGCTCTGCTCGTCGGCGTGTCCGCGCTCCCCGCTCGCGCGGCGGAGAAATCGGACAAGGCGGAATTCGACATCGTCCCTTATCTCTGGGGCGCCGGACTCGACGGAACCCTCGGGATCGGCAGACTCCCGGCCCAAGGGGTCGAGGCGAGTTTCTCCGACCTCGTGAGCGATCTGCACTTCGCTGCGATGGGTACCTTCGCAGTCCACAAGGGGAACTGGGGCGCGGTCGTTGACGCGATCTACATCAACCTGCAAGATACGGTGCCGACGCGCGACGAAGCGGCCTACGGCCAGGCCGACGTCGACCTGGGCGAGCAGTTCTACTCCGGCCTCATCACCTATCGCATCTACAACGCACACAAGACGACGGTGGACTTCGGCTGGGGCGCGCGCTACTACCGGATCGACACCGATCTCGCGCTGACCTCGGGGAGCGCGACCGCTTCGGCCAACGTGAACTGGTGGGATTGGCTAGCGGGGGTGCGCGTCGTAGGCCACCCCTCCAAGCGGTGGTCGTTGACCGGGTACGCGGACATCGGTGGCGGCGGTTCGCAGCTCACGTGGGAAGCGATCGGGGGCGCGGACTTCGCCTTCAACAAGACGGTGTCGATGGCGTTCGGCTATCGCTACCTCAGCATCGACTACGAAAAGAACAAGCTTCTGTACAGCGTGTCGATGGCGGGGCCCTACCTTGGGCTCGGATTCCATTTCTGAGCGTATGGGCCTTCGTTCAAGGTCATGGAGGACTGATATGAGGTGTCTTGGCATTGCGGTGTTCAGCCTGGCCGGTTTCGTCCTGCTGGGTCCCGCGCGGGCCGACGACTTGACCGGGGTCGACCGGTTCATCTGTTCGGCGGGGTCGGTCTCCGCGTGTTGTGACGACGGCCAATGCGCCTCGGGGACCGCGGCGGAGCTCGGCGTCCCGCAGTTCATGGAATTCGACCTGGTGCAGAAACGTATCAACTCGACCAAGGCCAGCCGGCTGAATCGCACGACCACCATCGACAATATCAAGCGGGCAAACGGGACCATCATGCTGCAGGGGGTCGACGTCGATCGCGCATACAGTTTCGTGATCGACGAAAAGAGCGGAGAGATCTCGGCGACGGTCGCCATCGAGGATGCCGGGTGCAACGTCTTGGCGTTCGGCTGGTGCACGCCGCTCGCGGCTGGGAAGTGAGGACGCCGATGCCGATCCGAGGAACCAAGTTCATGAAGCCACTGATCGCGATGTCGATCCTGATCGTCCTGGCGGCGCCTTCAATCGCGCTGGCCCAGTTTGCCCCCGCATCGTCGGGCCAGAAGACCCTGGCCGCGACGATGAACGTCTACGCCTTCCCGACGAAGGGACAAGACGCGTCGCAGCAATCGCAAGATGAGGCCGCCTGCTACCAGTACGCCCAGCAGAACACGGGCACCGACCCCTTCCAACTCCAGCAACAATCTGCGGCCCAGGCGCAGCAGACCGCGGCGGCCCAGCAGCAGGCCCAGCAGGCCGGCCAGGGCGCCGCGGCCACGGGAGCGGTCAAAGGCGCCGCTGTAGGGGCGCTGGTCGGCAGCGTCTCCCATGGTGCGAGTTCAGGCCAAGGCGCGGCCTATGGGGCTGCGGCCGGACTGATCGTCGGCAATCGGAAAAAGAAGGAAGCTCAGGCGCAGGCGACGCAGCAGGCGACCCAGCAGGGGGCCGCGATGCAGCAGGCGACGGCGGAGCAACTGACCAACTTCAAGAAGGCTTTCAGCGTCTGCATGCAGGCCAAGGACTACATGGTGCAGTACTGATGGCGGACGGCCACCGTCTTCCCGCCGCGGGAGAACGGTTGCTGTCCCTCCATGAGCGCGGCGCCGAGATCATCGCGGAGTCCTTTCGCGCGTATGTCGAAGGCTTCCGCGACGTGACGCGCAACGCCCGCGAACACTTCGAGTCGGCACATTGGCACGGCGTGCAGCACGATGCGGCGCTCCGGTTCGACCTCTACGCCGACGCCGTCAACGCGGGCCTGATCAGGCTTCGTGCGCTGCTCGCCACCCGAATCGACGACCGGCCGACGTGGACCGCGCTCCGCGGGGCCTATGCGGAGGCGATCGGCTCGCGGGGCGACGTCGAGCTGGCCGAATCGTTTTTCAACTCGTTCACGCGGAAAATATTCCACACGATCGGCGTGGACCCGGCGGTGGAGTTCATCTCGTCGGGGGCGGCCCCCCCGTCGACCCCCCGGCCCGGGGCCGCGACCGTGCGCTTCCCTCGCGCCGGCTCCCTCCGCCGCCTGGTCTGCGAGATCCTCGAAGCCTACCGTTTCGCTCCGGGCTGGGAAGATGCCGACGGCGACGCCGGCAGAGCCGCGATCGCGATGGAGGATCGGCTCGATGCGCGGGAGGTCCGCGCGGTGGAACTGGCCCGCCCGGTCTTCTTCCGCGGCAAGGCCGCCTATCTCGTGGGCCGGGTCGAAACCGACCGGGGCGACGTCCCGTTGGTGTTGGCGCTCACGAATCCCGGCGGGAAGATCGTCGTGGACGCCGTCCTCCTCGACGAGAACGACGTGAGCATCGTGTTCAGCTTCGCTCGTTCGTACTTCTTCGTGGAGATGGAGTGGCCTCACGAGACCGTCTCGTTCCTGAAGACGATCATGCCCAGGAAGCCGATCGCCGAGCTCTACAACGCGGTCGGCTGCAACAAACACGGGAAGACCGAGCTCTACCGGTCGATCCTCCGCCATTTGGAAACGACCGACGATCGCTTTGAGATCGCGCCGGGGCAACGTGGCATGGTCATGAGCGTGTTCACGCTCCCAGGTCTCGATGTCGTCTTCAAGGTGATCAAGGATCGCTTCGACTACCCGAAAACGGTCACCCACCAGGAGGTTCGCGACAAGTACCGCTTGGTCTTCCGCCATGACCGTGCGGGGCGGCTCGTGGACGCCCAGGAGTTCGAGCACTTGGAGTTCGACAAAGCGCGGTTTTCCGAAGATCTGTGCCGCGAGCTGGGAAACGTCGCGACCGAGGCCGTGGAGTTTCGCGGGGACAGCGTCGTGATCCGCCACTTGTACACCGAACGCCGCCTGCGCCCTTTGGACGTCTACCTTCGCAGCGCGGAAATCCAGGCGGCTCGCGAGGCGATCGTCGAATACGGGTTCGTGCTTCGGGATCTCGCGGCGACCAACATCTTCCCCGGCGACATGCTGCTCAAGAATTTCGGCGTCACGCGCCACGGACGGCTGATTTTCTACGACTACGACGAGCTGTGCCTGCTGACCGATTGCAACTTTCGGGTGCTCCCGCAACCGAGAACCGACCTCGAAGAGGTCTCGTCCGAGCCGTGGTTTTACGTCGGCGAGCGGGACATCTTCCCGGAAGAGTTCCGCTCGTTTCTCGGGTTGCGGAAGGACCTTCTCCACACCTTCCTCGCCCATCACGAGGAACTGTTGCACGTTGACTTCTGGCATCGCATGCAAGACCTCCACCATCGGGGCGAGGTCGTCGACATCTTTCCCTACCGGTCTTCGAGCCGCTTGCGCGGATCGGACGAGGAGTCAAAACGATGACGGACGTACGAGGCGAGACCATCACCCTGAAAGACGGTCGCATGACCGTCCCCAACCACCCGATCCTCCCCTACATCGAAGGGGACGGCACGGGGCCCGACATCTGGCGCGCCTCGGTGCGCGTTTTCGATGCGGCGGTTGCGAAGGCCTACGGTGCTTCGCGCAAGATCCACTGGATGGAGGTGCTGGCGGGCCAGAAGGCCTTCGACCAGACCGGCAGCTGGCTTCCCGACGAGACCCTCGACGCGTTCAGGAAGCACTTCGTGGGGATCAAGGGGCCCTTGACGACGCCCGTCGGGGGCGGCATTCGTTCGTTGAACGTCGCGCTGCGCCAGATCCTCGACCTGTACGTCTGCCTCCGGCCGGTGCGCTGGTTCCAGGGCGTGCCCTCGCCGGTGAAGCACCCCGAGTCGGTGGACATGGTGATCTTCAGAGAGAACACCGAGGACATCTACGCGGGGATCGAGTTCGCCGAAGGAAGCCCCGAGACGAAGAAGGTCCTCGAGTTCCTCCGGAAGGAGTTCCCCGCCTCGTACAAGAAGATCCGTTTCCCGGAAACGGTCGCCCTCGGTCTGAAGCCGGTCTCGAAGGAGGGGAGCGAGCGCCTCATCCGCGCGGCGATCGCCTACGCCGTCCGCCACAAGCGGAAGAGCGTCACCCTGGTCCACAAGGGCAACATCATGAAGTTCACCGAGGGCGCGTTCCGCAACTGGGGCTACCAGCTCGCGGAGCGTGAGTTCGGCCCCTCCGTGTACACGTGGGAGCAGTGGGAGCGGACCCGGGCGGCGAAGGGAGAAGACGCCGCCAACGCCGAGCAGAAGGCCGCTCTTGGCGCCGGGAAGGTCCTGGTGAAAGACGCCATCGCCGACATCTTCCTGCAGCAAATCCTGACGCGCCCGACCGAGTTCGACGTCGTCGCGACGCTGAACCTGAACGGGGACTACAACTCGGACGCCCTCGCCGCGCAGGTGGGCGGAATCGGGATCGCGCCGGGCGGCAACATCAACTACGTCACCGGCCACGCGGTCTTCGAGGCCACGCACGGCACCGCGCCCAAGTACGCGAACCTCGACCAGGTCAACCCCGGCTCCGTCGTGCTCTCGGGCGAGATGATGTTCCGCTATCTCGGCTGGGACGAGGCCGCCGACGCGATCCTGCGCGGCATGGATGGCGCGATCGCCAGCAAGCGCGTGACCTACGACTTCGCCCGGCAGATGGAAGGCGCCGTCGAGATCAAGTGCTCCGCCTTCGCGGACAACCTGATCGCGCACATGTAGGGGAATTGGGGACATTCTGCTTCAAGGACAAGAGGGGACAGGCACTCTCTTCTGACAAGCTCCCCGGATACCGCTTGTCAGAAGAGAGTGCCTGTCCCCTCTTGTCCTTGAAGCAGAATGTCCCCAATTCATCTCGCCGGCAGCGCGAGCAGGAAGCCGCCGACATCGGAGCGCACAGATTTCGACCTGGCGATGGCGCGCCGCAAGCGGAGGACGACCCCTGCTGCGAGCGGGTCGCTCAGGGCGGACGGGTCGACGACGAGCGCCAGCGGGCAGCGCCGTGCGGCATCGAAGAAAAACGCGGCGACTCGGAGCGCGACGACGCGCACCGCGGCCGGTCGCCGCGCCCGCTCCTCGTCGTGCCCCTGACGGTCCCACACCGGAACTCCCGCGACGAGCGTCAAGGGGAGTCCCCGGTGCAGGCCGTGCTTCTCGACGAGCGCCCGCGCCTCGGGGCCGAGCGTGAGAAGCAGCGTCAGGACGACCCGCGCCAGGTTGGACATGTGCGTGCCCGCTGTCCGTTCGAGCGTCACGCACGTCACCCCGGCGGCTGCGGAGCGTGTCGTCAACTCGCGGCGCGTCACCCGGGCGCGGCCGGCATTCGTCGGAAGCGCGAGTTCTCGCATCGCGCCTGCGCGCGCGTCATCGATGGCGAAGCGGACCCGAGCACGCTCGCCGAGCGGAAGCTCGTGGGTCGAATCGCATCCGGCTCGCGCAGGAGCCGACCCGAGGATTGAGAGCGCCTCGGTCGCGGTAGCAGGACGGGCGTCGCGCGCGCGCTCGGTGAGGCGGACCACGAGCTCGGCGAATCGCATGGATAGGTCGGGCCTCAACTCTCGCGGTTCAGCAGGCGGGCCGTCGAGGTGCCAGCGGACCCAGCGTTCGGGGGATTTCGAAACGAGCGGCAGCCGTCCGGTCGCCAGGAAAAAGAGGAGGACGCCCAAGCCGTAGAGATCCGCGCGTCCATCCACCTTCAGGCCCAGGATCGTCTCGGGGGCGACGTAGGGGATCGAACCGGAGATGTGCCCCGGCTCGCCCGCCCGCCCCGATTCCGACGCGAGGCCGAAGTCCGTGAGCTTCACGCGTCCAAGCCCCCGGCGCGACGGCCCCACGAGGACGTTTCCCGGCTTGAGATCCCGATGAACGATCCCGGCACGGTGGACGTGATCGAGCGCGCGCAAGACGCGCCGTGCGAGCTCCTCCAAGATGGAAGGAGCCTCCGCGCCGGCGCGCAGAGCGCGGTGCACCGGGAGACCGCGCACGAGCTCCAGGACCAGGTAAGGCGTCCCCGGAGGGAGCGGCCCCGACGACGCGCGCAGCAGCTCGTAGGCGCGCACCACGTGAGGGTGGCGTAGGCGCGACCATGCCGCGAATTCCACGGCGAGCGGATGCACGGGGTCGTTCGCCCGCGCTTCGTGCAGCGCCTTGATCGCGACGTCGCGCCGGAAGACCCGGTCGTACGCGCGGAAGACGTTTCCCTGGCCGCCCCGCCCGAGCGCTTCCACGAAAAAGAAGCGCCCATCGAGAGCCGGAGATGTCGATAGCTGTGCGGTAGCCGTCATGTGGTGACTCTTCTGGGGGAGGCGGGAGCGACGCTACGGTGAAGCCACCCGCGAAGACAAGAGCGCGGGTCGTGTCCCGTTCCCGTGGAGGGAGCGCGGTGTTGTCGGGCCGGGAAAAGAAGATTACGTTGCGGGTATGCAACGCCTCATCACCGCCCTTGGAATGGCACTCGCGTTAGGCGCCGCGCAGGCGGCCCCGAAGCCCGCGGCTCCCGTCCCGTCGGATGACGCGTTCCCCGTTCTCGCGTCGTCTCTCGCTTCTCGCATTGCCGAAAAAGTGCTCCGCGCGCCCGACGGCAGCGACGTCGTTCTGGGCACACTTCTCGACGCGGGGCGCCTGGAGATCTGTCTCCGCACGATCGCGCAGGGCGGCGGCTGGCCGGCCTCGTGGTTGATCGTGTCGGACTCGATGAGGCCTTACGACCTCGCCCTGCGCGTCGCCCTTGCACCTGACGGGACCCTCGCCGATCCCGAGACCGCGTTTTTGGCCTCGCGCCGAACGTGGGACGATGCGTCCTTCGACGCCGCGTTCCGCGTGGCCACGGGAAAAAAGCCACCGCGCGAAAGGCAGCGCAACGTCGTCATCCAGTCGTTCACGAAGAGAATCGTGACCGACTACGTCTACGACCTTCCCGCGACGGGACCGGGAGCGAAGGGGCTCTTGGCCCTCCTCCCGGAGGGCTCGCTGATTCGCGAAGCCCCGGCCGTCGACTTGAGGGACGGCAAGCACCACACGCTCGCGGTCGTGCTCATCCGACCACGGTTCGTCCCCGCGGATTGTTCCACCAAGGAGGGGCGCCGCGTCGGCCATCGCGACTCCGGCGGGATCCTGCTCGCGCTCGCGGGGGAGACCGAGCTTACGGACACGCTCGACATCACCGAGGTCGTCCGCGCCGCGGCGGGAGAGGTACTCCTCCCGCGCTTCATCTGTGAGCCGGGCGACGTCGAACCCGGAGCGATCGACGCCCTCGTGGACCGGAGGTTCGAAGGGCGCGAACCCGTGCGCCTTCTCGACCTTTCCGGCCGCGTCGCTCAGAGCCCGATCGCCGGGGTTCCCGTGATCGTCGGCATCAAGAATGTTGATGGCGCGTTCAAGCTCTTCGCGAAATAGGGGACAGTCCCCTATTTCGTCGGCACCTGATCCCTAGGCTTCGGTGGGCTTGCGGTTCGCCCCGAGCCAGATGTAAGCGACAAGGCCCAGAAACCCGACGATCGACACGACCTGCGAGATCGTGTCGAGGTCGTAGAACGGGAGTTTCACCCAGTCCTCGGTGAATCCTGGGATCAGCCGCAAGCCTGCGCCGAACACGCCGCCGAGCGCCCCGCCCGCCATCAACCCCGACGCGATCACGACGCCGCGCTCGCGAAGCGTCCTCCCCGTCTCGCCGCCTTGCTTGGCTGCTTTCTTGGTGACGAGGTGGTGCAGGTAGCCGCCGACGAGGGCGGGGGAGTTCAGCTCGAGAGGAAGGTACATGCCCAGCGCGAAGGTCAACGCCGGGACCTGGAGCATCTCCAGGACGACCGCGATCATCGAGCCGACGCCGAACAGGGCCCAAGCGACCGGCTCGCGGTTCATGAAGCTCTGGACGAGCGCCTTCATGATCGACGCCTGCGGCGCCGCCAGGATCTTCTCGGCGGCCGTGCCGTCGGGTGCGTCGCCGAAGAAGTACATCCGCGAGAGCATCGCGATGGTCAGGCCGGCGGCGATGGAGGCGGCGACGACGCCGAGGAACTTCACCCGCTCTTGCACCTGGGGCGTCGAGCCCAGCCAGTAGCCGGTCTTGAGGTCGGTGATGGTCTGGCCCGAAACCGACAGCGCCGTGCAGACCATGCCGGCGATCGCCATGACGAAGAACATCCCCGTCGGCCCCGACAGGCCGAACTTCAACAGCACCACCGACGAGATCATGATCGTCAGCATCGTCATGCCGGACACCGGGTTCCGCGCCGTGGTCGCGATCGCGTTGGCGGCCACCGACGTGAAGAAGAACGAGAAGACGAGCATCAGCACGAGGCCGACGAGGACCGCGGTCCAGCCTCCGGCTCCGAGCGTTCCGAAGAAGATCCACGCGAGGACCGAGGTGACGATCGTCCCGATGAGCATCGTCATGATCGAGATGTCGCGATCGGTGCGCTCGAGCTCGACGTGCCCTTCGCCGTGCCGGAACGCCTTGATGGCGATGCCGAACGAGCCCATCACGACCTTGAGCGACTTGAGGATGCCGAAGATCCCCGCGGTGGCGATCGCGCCGACTCCGATGAACCTCACGTACCCGCGGAAGATCTCGTTGGCGCTCATCATGGAGATCGCCTTGGTGCCGGGCGGGACCACGTCGGGGAAGTGCGCCCCGAGGTAGAAGATCAGCGGGACGAGGACGAAGTTCGACAGCACGCCCCCCGCGCACAGGATCATCGAGGAGCGCAGGCCCATGACGTAGCCCAGGCCCAAGATGAACGCGATGGCGTCGAAGCGGCAAACCACCTTCGCCTTTTCGGCGGCGTCTTTCACGAGCGGGACGAACTGGAAGTCCACGAACTCCTTCCAGACTCGAAACGTCGTGACGAAGAAGTCGTAGAGGCCGGCGATGACGGTGGCCTGGATGAGGAGCCTCGCCTGGGTGCCGCCCTTTTCTCCGGTCACGAGCACTTCGGTGATCGCCGTCGCCTCGGGGTAGGGGTACTCGCCGTGCGTCTCGCGCACGAAGTAGCGGCGCAGCGGGATCAGGAAGAGTACGCCCAGGCACCCCCCCGCCAGGCAGATGAAGATCGTTTGCAACGGGTGCGGAGACAGGCCGAGCGAGTACAGCGCGGGCAGCGTGAAGATCGCCCCCGCGACGACGGACGCGGACACGCCGCCGATCCCCGTCATGATCACGTTCTGGAGCAGCGGAGGGTCCTTCGAGACGACGCGCGTCAGGCCGATCGCGAGGATCGAGATCGGGATCGCCGCCTCCATGACCTGGCCGACCTTGAGCCCCGAGTACGCTGAGGCGATCGTGAAGATCACGCAGAACAAAAGCCCCCAGAAGATCGAGACGCCGGTGGCCTCGGGGAACTTCGTTCCCGCCGGGACGATCGGCTTGTACACCTCGCCCGGCTTCAGGGGTTCGTAGGCGTTTTCGGGGAGCGATCTGGTATCAGGTCCTTCCATCGGTGTCTCCATGGGGACTGTCCCTGAGGACGGGCGCCATGCCGTAATAGGCGATACGCTCGAAGATTCCGGGATCAAGGAGCGCGACGCGTTGCTCGAGCACGGCGCGGATCGTACCCCGAGTCAGGAGTTCCCGTGCGTCTTACTCGCGCCCTCGTCCGACGACCCTCGCCGAACTTCGCCGAGGGTCTGACCCAAGGCCGTCACGGCACGCCCTCGTACGCCGTGGTCAAGGCGCAGCACGAGCGCTATTGCGAGGAACTGGAACGCTGCGGCCTCCGGCTGAAGCGTTTGTCGACCGATGCGCACTATCCGGACGGCACCTTCGTCGAGGACACGGCCCTCATCACCGGCCGGGGCGCGATCGTGACCCGCCCCGGAGCTGAAAGCCGCAGGGGCGAGGTCGACAGCGTTCGCGAGGCGCTCTTGGAGCTGACGCCCTCGCTCGGTGAGATCGAAGAGCCCGGCACGGTCGACGGAGGCGATATCTGCGAGATCAACGACCGTTTTCTGATCGGGATTTCGGCGAGGACGAACGAAGAAGGGGCCCGGCAACTGTCCGCGATCCTCGCGAGCAACGGTTACGAGTCGACGATCGTCGACGTGCGCGGCGTCCCCGAGTTGTTGCATCTCAAGAGCGGGCTTTCAGCCCTCGATGACGGGCGCCTCGTGGCGATCGAGGCTCTGGCGGGCCGGGACGAGCTCCGCGGCTACCCTCTCGTTCGTGTCGACAACCGTGAGCCGTACGCGGCCAACTGCGTGTGCGTCAACGGCCGCGTGCTGATCGCGCGAGGGTTACCCCTCCTCGAAGCGGCGCTCGTCAAGCTCCGCTATGACGTCGTCACGCTGGAGATGTCGGAGTTCCGGAAGATGGACGGCGGGTTGAGCTGTTTGTCGCTTCGACTATGACGCGCCGTGCTTCAACGATTTCACCATCGAGGTGAAAGCGTCTCGCTGCTCGTTGACCGTCGCATCCGGGCCCGTGAACTTGAAGTACCAGTTCGCGTCGGGGCCGGGCGCCACCGCGCCGAGGAGGCGGTAGCCGGGCTTGGGCGTCGCCGGGACGGCGGTCATCGTCATGCCGCCCTTGTACGTGCCGGCGACCTCGACCACGAAGACCTTCAGCCCGCCGACCTCGATCTCCGAGGTCTTCATCGTGCTTCCGGCCGGGCTCCCGTCGCCGAGCGCGAACTGCTCGGCCCACCGCTGGGCGTTGGACATCGGATCTCCGCCCTGTCCGGGTCCGAAGTAGAAGACGACGCACTCCCCGTCGCCCGCCCTGCCGGGGACCTTGTACTGCGCGCGGCGCATCGACGAGGCGGGCTTCTCCACGATCCAGCCCGCGGGGACCTTCCAGGCAAGAGCGGTGTCGCCCGTTCCGGCGCCTTCGGGAACCGGGGGAAGCCCGGGCGGCGGCGCGCCGGCAGCGTCGAGGGGAGGATGGCCTGGGGGGAGAGCTTCGGCCCCGTCGCCGCGGCCGGACAGAAGCGGCGGTGCCGTCGCCTTGGTTGCGTCCGCTTTCGGCGCGTCGGTCTTCACCGCGCCCTGATCGGAACACCCCGCGGCCGCGCCGAGCGTCACCGCGAGAACGAAGAGAACACCGTGCGCGAACGTTTTGGTCATCATGGTCGTCAGGATAGCAAGGGTCACCCCAGCGCCGCGACCTTGACCGCGCGCTCTGCTTCGGGATCAAGCGTCGGAGGCTCGACCTCCTCGCCGTCCACCAGCCAGCGCGACAGGGCCGTCACGCCCGGGAGATCGGAGCGGCACAGCCACGCTTCGAGGTCGTTTGCGGGTTCTTCCCCCCAGGTGCGGGGGTCATCGGAGTTGACGGCGTCCTGGGCCGCGTTCCGGCGGTAGCGACGGAAAAAGTCCTGGTGGAAGACGAGGAACCGTCGCGTGCGTGCGCGCCCCTTCTCGTCGTCCCGAAAATGCGCGCGGCACAGCTCGACGTAACGGCGGACAACCGCGAGCCGCTCGTCGGGCGACAGCTCGATGTCACGCTGTTCGGCGAACTCGCGGAACAACCAGGGTTTGGCGAGTGCCCAGCGCCCGACCATCACCGCGGCGCAGCCGGTCTCTTCCATCCGCCGCTTCGCGTCGCGCCACGTGAAGATGTCCCCGTTCCCGATGACGGGGACGGCAACCTCCTCGACGAGCGCCTTCACGTGCTCCCAGCTGGCCGGGCGGCGGTAGCGCTGCGCGCGGCTGCGCGCGTGGAGCGTGATCGCATCGACACCGGCGGCGGCCGCTGCCCGCGCGATCTTCAGATACGCGTCCTCCCCCTCCGACCAACCCAGCCGCAGCTTGATCGTCACCGGAATCGTCACGGCGGCCTTCATCGCGGCGACGATCGCCGCGACCTTCGACGGCCGCTGCAGCAGCGACGCCCCGAAGCCGCGCCGCGTCACCTCGTCGATCGGACAGCCCGCATTGACGTCGACGAAATCAGCCCCCTGGCCTTCGGCGACCTTCGCCGCCTCGGCCATGACCTCGGGGATCTTCCCCGCAAGCTGCACGCCGAAGATCGTCTCCGACGGGTGGCGGCGCAGCAGCGGGAGATCCCCCCGGTCGCGTGGGCCTGTCCGGTGCGCGTACGCCATCTCGCCCGAGCACACGGTGGCGCCCCACTCGTTCGCCAGCAGGCGGAACGGCAGATCGGTGCCTCGCGTCATCGGCGCCATGATCAGGCGGCCGCGGAAGATTTCGTCGGCGGTCATCAGTAGCGGATGTTTTCGTCGACGCCGTCGTCGTCGGGCCGGCCGTCGCCTTCCGCGGGCAGGTCGCGCTCGAGCTGCTCGGTGATCGTCTTCACCTGCAACTCCGCGGCGTGGATCTTCCCGCGGCACAGCGCCACGAGCCCCGCGGCCTCGGCGACCAGCCCCGACAGCTCGTCGATGTCCACCTTCCCCTCCTCGATGCGGCTGAGGATCTCCTCGAGTCGCGCCGCGGCCTCGCCGTAGGAAAGCTCCTTCGCGCCCTTCGCCTTACTCATCGTTGGCCCCTTCCACTACGAGCTGCAGCCGTCCGCTTCTCAGTTCCGCCGTCACGCGCGCGCCTTGTCTGGCCTGCGCCGGCGTAACGACGACCCGTCCATCCGCCCCGCGCAGGATCGCATACCCGCGTTCGACGACGCGCCGCGGGTCGAGCAGATAGAGCCGTCGCGCCCGCACGGTGACGCGCTCGCCCTCCTGCGCCAACGCGCGCGTCACGCGCGGTGCCAAAGCGTGGGCCGCGTCCTTCACGCGGCGCGTCTCGCCCGTAAGGTCCCGCCGGGCGCCCTGGCCGAGCTGCCGCGCCGCGGCCTGCAAAGCGGCGCGCGAGGCCTCGACCCGCCGCGTCGTCGCGCGAGCCAGGCGCTGCGTCGCGTCGCGACGATTGCGCTTTTCGGTGTCGAGGAGTGCCTTCGCCTCTTCGAGGATCGAGCTCCCGAACTCTTCGACTCGGCGCAAGGACGCGCTGACGGCGTCGACGAGAAACGCCGCAGCCGCCGTCGGCGTCTTCGCGCGTCGCGCGACGTGGTCGAGCACCGAGATGTCCTGCTCGTGGCCGATGCCGCAAAGGATCGGGATCGGGAAGAGCGCGACCGCGCGGCCGAGCGCCTCCGTGTCGAACCACGCGAGGTCGCCTCGCGAGCCACCGCCGCGGCAGATCAGGATCACGTCGAAGTGCGCCTGTCTCGCGCGAAACCAGTCGAGCGCGTTCAAGACCGAGGTTTCCGTTGCGCGCCCTTGCACGCGCGCGCCGTGGGCCGTCACCTTGAAGGCGAAGCCGCTCTCGCCGAGCGTGCGCAGCACGTCGTGGTACGCGTCGGAGTTCAGGCTCGTGATGAGACCGAGGCGCAGCGGGAGCAGGGGGAGCGGAAGCGATGCGTTCCGCTCGAGGAGCCCCGCGGCCTGGAGCGTGCGGACGATCTCTTCGCGGCGCCGCGCCGCCTCGCCCAGGGTGAAGGCGAGGTCCAGGTCTTCGATCTGCACGCGGTAGGCGCCCCACGCGTCGTAGAGATCGACGCGAACGCGCACGCGGATTGCGACCTCGTCTTCGAGCTTGAAGGGGTTTCCCGCAGCTTGAAGCTTGCGCTCGATCTCCTGGCGCGCGCCCTCGAAGAGGATCGCCTGGACTTGGAACGCCTGTAGGCCTGTGGCCTCACGCTCGATCAACGTGAAGCCGACGTGCTTCTTGTGGCTTGCGCGATTGAAGCCGCTGATCTCACCGACGAGCCAGATCGCCTGGGGGAACGCCGCCGTCAGGACCGCCTTGACCTCGCGGTTCAACCGGCCGACCGTGTAGTGCTCGGTGGCGTTCTCCTCGGGCTCCGCGTTCGCCGGCGTCGTCCGCAGCGCCCTGACGCCGCCGCGGGCGGCGTAACGATCTCGAGCCTCGTCGTCGAACGTGAACCCTTCGGGCTGCAAGAGGTCGACCACGGCCACGATGTCTTCGTCGGGGACCGACCAGACCTTGTCGGCGGCCTGCCAGCTTCGGCGGCGGAGCGATTTCACGAGCTCGACCAGGCGGCGGTCGAACGGGAAGCGGATCTGGAACGAACCCGCACCGTCGTGGACGACCTCGCGGCTCACGCGCTGGGGCTCCCTGCTCCCGCCTTCACCGCTTCGACGATCCTCGCCACGGCGTCGTCGATCTCTCTCGCCGTCGTCGGCCTCCCGGTCGTCAGCCGCAAGGTGGCCCGGGCGATGTCCGCCTTGACCCCCATCGCGAGCAGCACCTTCGACGGGTCGGCCTTCCCCGAGTGGCAGGCCGCCCCGGTGCCCGTCGCGACGCCGTCGAGCCGGAGGAGGAGCTCGTTCGCGTCGAGTCCCGGGAAGGCGGCGTACAGCGTATTCGGAAGCCGCTTCGCTTCGGCCCCGTGAACGACGAGCGAGGGGAACGCCTCGCGCAGTTTGAGCTCGAGGCGGTCGCGCATCGCCTGCGCGTGCTCTCGCCACGACTCCAGAGCACCCGCCGCCAAGGCGCACGCGGCGCCGAGCGCGGCGGAAAGCGCGACGTTTTCCGTGCCGGACCGGCGGTTGTGCTGGTGGCCCGCGCCGCGAAGGAGCGGCGTGAACGGCGTGCCACGCCTCAGGTAGAGCGCTCCGACCCCCTGCGGCGCGTACAGTTTGTGCCCCGCGATCGAGAGGCAATCGACGTCCAGCTCGCGCACGTTCACGCGGATCTTGCCGACCGACTGCGCCGCGTCCGTGTGGATCAAGACCCCCTTGGCGTGCGCGGCGCGGGCCGCCGCGGCCACCGGTTGAATGACGCCTGTTTCGTTGTTGGCGTGCATCACCGAGACGAGCGCGGTGTCGGGGCGTATCGCCGACTCGATCGCGCGGGCGTCGATGACCCCCGCGGGGTCGACCGGGACGCGCGTCACGCCCCAGCCGCGTTGCTCGAGGACCCGGCACGCCTGCTCGACCGAGGCGTGCTCGATTGCCGTGATGACGAGATGCCGTCCGCGATCGGAGAGCGCCGAGGCGATGCCGTGGATCGCCGCGTTGTTCGATTCGGTCCCGCCGCTCGTGAAGACGATTTCGTCGGGCTCGGCCCCGATCGAAGCGGCGACCTCCGCGCGCGCAGTTTCGACGACTCGTCGCGCCGCAACGCCAAACGCGTGCGTCGAGAGCGGGTTGCCGTGCACCTCGCGGAAGACCGCGGTCATGACCTCGAGCACCTCAGGGGCGATCGGCGTCGAGGCGTTGTAGTCGAGGTAGATCGGTTGCGGCATGGAGGTCTCCGGCGACAAGGCCGGTATTATTGCGCAGGAGGGCCTCCATGAGCGATGCCGTCGTCCTGTCGTCCCGCAGCGTCCACGACGGACGCATCGTCAAGCTCTCACTCGAGGAGGTCCGTCTCCCGAACGGGAATACCGTCACGCTGGAACTGATCCGCCATCCGGGCGCAGCAGCTGTCGTCCCCTTGGATCATAACGGGAACGCGATCCTCGTGCGGCAGTACCGGCACGCGACGGGGTCCTTTCTTCTCGAGGTCCCCGCCGGGAAGCTCGACCATCCCGGCGAATCGCCCGAGGACTGCGCCCTGCGCGAGGTCGAGGAAGAAACCGGCTACCGCGCGGGGCGGCTCGTCCCCTTGGGCTGGATCTGGACGACCCCGGGATTCACCGACGAGAAGATCTGGCTCTACTTAGCACTCGACCTCACGCCGACGCGCTCCAATCTCCAGGCTGACGAGGTGCTGACCGTGGAGGCGCTCCCGCTGGCGGAGGCCGTGCGGCGCGCCGTCAGCGGTGAGATCGTGGACGCCAAATCGGTCTGCGCGCTCTTGAGAGCCGCGGCCTCCCGCGTCTCGGGGGATCGGTAGGTGGTTCCCGTCGAGGGCGTGTCCCCTCTCACGTTCTGTCTACACGAGGTGGGGGAGGATGTCGCGCAGGTCGCGGGAACGGACGACCGCGGAGGCCGCCGCTTCGAGCTCGGCGTCCTTGGGATTGAACGCGATTGAAAAGCCGGCGAGGCGCGCCGCGGCAAGGTCGTTCGCGTGATCGCCGACGAACGCGCAGCGGGCGAGTGGGATGTCCTCGCGCAGCGCGATCGAGCGGAGTGCGATGCCCTTCCCGTCCATGTCGAATGGAGTCGCACGCCAGTGCGCGATGCGCCCCTCCGCATCGAAGGCGATGTGGTTCGTGTAGACCTCGTCGAAGGGATGGTCGGGGAAAAGCGCGTCGAGCAGCACGTCCAACGTCCCCGAGATGACCGCGAGGCGAGCGCCGTGGGACTTCAACTCGCTGAGGGTTTCCCTCGCGCCGTCGACCAGGGTCAACGCGCCGAAGCTCGCGGTGATCGTCTCGCGCGTGGCCCCGGCATCACGCCAGGACGCGATATCGAGGGCGACCCACTCGGCGTAGGAGAGCTTCCCCTGCTTGTAGAGGTCCCAACGCCTCACGTTTTGATCGTCGCTTCCGGTGAAGCGTTGGTTCAAGACCTCCCACACCGTCTTGTCCTCGGGGTGGTGCACGAGCGTGCCGTCCACGTCGAACGCCACGAGGTCGAAGCGGCGGGTCATCCGCGCACCGGCTCGAGCCGAGCGACGATGCTCTTGAACGCCGGAGTTCCCGATTCGGGATCGACCCGGCGCGGGACCACCGCGTTCACCTCGGGGTAGTACATCGCCAGATTTCCGGAGGGGATGTCGATGAACGCGGCGACGACGCGCATCCGCCCGATTTCGGTGACGACATCGACGGGGTCGTTTTCGCGAAGGCCCAGCGTCACCCCGTCGGCCTCGGCCATCATCACGACGTCGCGCCGCGTCATCCCGCGGTAGAGATCCTCGTCTTCGTAGACAACGGTATTGAACTGGCCCTCGCTGCGGAGCGTCATCAGCCGGAACTGGCCTGGGCCGGGACGGAACGACGGAAGCGCTGTGACCTGCGTCCGCGCGCGGCCCGAGGGCGTGGCGAACGTCGGCGCGTGGAAGGTGCGCCCGGGAATCTGGAACTCCGTCTTCGTCGCGCCGATGGCCGCGATCGGCGCATAGCCTGGGACGACGGCCGCCATGGCGCGGCGCACGGCGTCATGGTTCGTCATCGTCTCGAACGGGAAGGGGCCGGGGGGGAGCAGGCGCGCCGCGAGCGCGCAGACGACCTCGACCTCGCTCCGGATCTCGTCGCCGGGCGCCGCCTCGCCGCCGTCCGACACGCGGACGAAGTTGAACATGCTCTCCTGCGTCGTGGCCTGTTTCTCCTCGTCGCGCGCGAGCACGGGAAGCACGACGTGATAGCGGCCGCGGCCGTGCACGTGCCCCTCGTTCAGTTTCGTCGCGATCGCACACGTGGTGTCGATCCGCTGGAGCGCCTGCGCGGCCCACCGCCGATCGGGGTTCGAGCCGAAGAGGTTCCCGCCGAGGAACACGCCGACGCGCATCTTCCCCGCCTGGGCCGCCTCCATGCAGCGGAACGTGTCGAGGCCCTCTATCGACGCGGCGGGGATCCCATAGACCTCCTCCATCTTGGCGGCGAACGCTTCCTTCAACGCGGGCGCGAACCCGACGGAGCCGACGCCCTGCACGTTGCTGTGACCCCGGATCGGAAGGAGCCCGCACCCCTCGCGCCCTATAAAACCGCGCGCGAGCGCGAGATTGGCCAAAGCGACGACGTTCTGCACGCCGTGCTCGTGGTGCGTGAGGCCCATCGCCCACAGCAGAACGCCGCGGCGCGCCGCAACGAGCGCCGTCACCGCGCGGTCGACGTCTCCTCGCTTCAGCCCGCTTTCGGCGAGAAGCAGTTCCCACGGGGTCGCGCGCGCGTCGGCTTCGACGGCGTCCCAGCCTTCGACGTGGTCGCGCACGAACGCGCGATCGACGCCGTCGCGTTCGACGATCCCCTTGAGCAGCGCCTTGCAGCACGCGATGTCGGCGCCGACGTGCGGCTGCAGGTAGATGTCGGAGACGTCCGAGCCGAAGAGAAGGGACCCTGGCCGCGAGGGGATCTTGAAGCGGACGAGCCCCAATTCTTTCACGGGGTTGATGACGATCACGGTGCCGCCGCGCTCTCTGATCTCGACGAGCTTTACGATCAACCGCGGGTGGTTCGAAGCCGGGTTCGCCCCCGCGACGATTGCGAGGTCGGCCTTGTCGAGATCGTCGAGCACGAGCGTCGACGTTGCGGTCCCGAGCATGCGCGACAGGGCGACGCCGGAGGCCTGGTGGCAGTAGTAAGAACAGTTGTGGATGTTCGCGGTGCCGTAAGCGCGGGCCAGGGTCTGCATCAGAAACGCCGCTTCGTTCGAGGAACGTCCCGAACCGTAGAAGAACGTCGCCTCCCGTGGTGACGCCAGAAGGGCGGCCGCCACGCTGTCGAGCGCTTCGTCCCACCCGACGCGGCGGAAGTGCGTGTCGCCTTCCCGCCAGGCGATCGGGAAGGCGAGGCGGCCCGCCGCTTCCATCTGGAGCGACGACCAGGCTTCCAACTCCTTGATCGAGTGGTCGCGAAAGAACGCTTCGCCGAGCGGCGATTGCATGTCCCCGGCCTGGGCCTGGAGGGACTTCTTGCAGACCTCCGGGAACGAGCCGGCCTCGTTGACCATGCCGCCGCGCTGGCCGCCCATTCCGTACGCGCAGGTCTTGCAAGCGTTTTTCGAGCGCATCCGCTTGTAGAGCTTGAAAACGCCACCCGCCTCCCGCCCCTTCTTGAAGGTGTAGGCGAGGGCGGCGAACCCGCCGGCGGCGGAGACACGGGGCTTGGGCATGCGATCCTCGTGACGTCAGTTGGTCAAGTAAGCGTACAAGTTTACCGTCACCGTCTTGTCGCTCGTGTTGTAGAAGTAGGTGCGATACCGAGGGAATCCAATCTGCACCCGGTTCGCGGTCGACGCGAAGTACGGCGAGGCGGCGGAGACCCCGGCCGCGTTGACCTCGGTGGCGAACTGCATCACCCCCTTCTCCTCGAACGCGTGAACGATCGACTCTTCATCGGGGAGTAGGAAGACGCCCACCGTGCCCGGCCGGAAGACCTCCCCCTTGATCTGTCCTTGAAGGCCCAGCACCATGGCGGTGAAGCCGTCGCTTTCGACGATGCCGCCCTGGATCAGGCGCACCGTCTCTTTCGGGTTCACCGGCGAAACGACGACGTCGCGGAGCGCGGCGAACTTGGCGTGCTTGACCGGCCCCTCGATGGTGACGGAGCCATTGACGTTGAAGACCTTGGGGAAGTTGGTGACGACGACGTTGCGGACCTCCTGCGCGAGGGCGGTTCCCGGGGGCGAGAGGACGAACGCCGCTGCGGCCGCGATCACGAGTGCGATCAGGACGGATTTCTTCATGACGACCTCCATGCCACAAGCCTACTCGGGTCGGACGCGATGAGCCCGCGCCGCCTGCCCGCGTCGTTCTATCGGCGCCCCGCGCTCGAAGTTGCGCGCGATCTCCTCGGCCGGACGCTTTGCCGCAAGCTGGAAGGCGGGACCGTGCTCCGCGGCCGGCTGGTCGAGGTCGAGGCGTACGACGGCCCGGCCGATCGCGCGAGCCACGCTTTCCGCGGCGTGACCAAGCGCAACCGGTGGATGTTCGAGGCCGGCGGTCTGGTCTACGTCTACCTCGTCTACGGCATGCACCACTGTCTCAACATCGTGACGGGGGAGGCCGGACATCCGGCGGCGATTCTCCTGCGCGCGGCGGAGCCCCCCGGCGCATCGTCGGCGTCGGGGCCGGGGCGCCTGACGCGCGCATTCCAGGTCGACCGCGAGCTCGACGGTTCGTCGTTTCTCTCCGGGCCCTTGTGGCTCGAGGCGGGGGAGCCCGTCCCCGACCGGGCCGTACGGCGGACACCCCGCATCGGCGTGGATTACGCGGGCCCCTGGGCCTTGCGCCGCTACCGTTTCATCATCGCCGGCCACCCCGCTCTCTCGGGCCCGAAGGGATAGGGGACAGTCCCCTTTTTCTTATCAAATCGGTATCCGGGGAGATTTGTAAGAAAAAGGGGACTGTCCCCTATCCCTGGAACCCCAATGTTACCGGGGTGGCTGTAGGTTTGCCGGCATGTCGATCGTCCTCGACCAGATCACGAAGCGGATCGATCGCCACGCGATCGTGAACCAGGTCTCGCTCGAGATCGGGGACGGTGAGCTGCTGGTCCTTTTGGGCCCGAGCGGTAGCGGCAAGAGCACGATTCTCCGAATGATCGCCGGGCTCACGCCGTGCGATAACGGCCGCGTGATTCTCCATGGACGTGACGTCACCGAGCTCCCACCGCAAAAGCGCGGCGTGGGCATCGTCTTCCAAAACTACGCTCTCTTCCGTCACATGAACGTCGCCGAGAACATCGAGTTCGCTCTCAAGATCCGCAACGTCCCCAAGGAAGAGCGCCGCCGCCGCCGCGAGGAGTTGCTCGAGCTCGTCGACCTCGCGGGCTTGGGGGGGCGGATGCCCGGCCAGCTCTCCGGTGGCCAGCAACAGCGCGTCGCGCTCGCCCGCGCGCTCGCCCATCGCCCCGAGGTCCTGCTTCTCGACGAGCCGTTCGGCGCGCTCGATGCGAAGATCCGCGTCGATTTGCGTCGGGCTGTCCACCGCATCCAGCGCGAGATGGGCGTCGCCGCGATCTTCGTCACGCACGACCAAGAAGAAGCGTTCGAGGTCGCCGACCGGATCGGCGTGCTCCACGAGGGCCGACTGCTCGAGGTCGGACCGCCGCACGAGTTGTACGCACGGCCCCGCACCGAGTTCGTCGCGCGCTTCCTCGGCGCGGCGAATCTCATCGTCGGCATCAACGAGCCGCACGGCGTTCGCATCGGCCCCTGCCTGTTTCCTCTGAAGACCAAGGGGGGCGAGGGCGAGGACGCCGGCCGCGTACAGGTGCTCTTCCGTCCCGAAGACGTCGCGGTCAAGGACGCCCCCGACGCCCTCGAATGGCCGCTCCTCGGAAAAGCGGTCGTCGAGGACAACTCGTTCTTCGGTTCCATCGAGAGGCTGAGGCTGCGCATTCCGGAGTTGAAAGGGGTGCGCATGATCGACCCGCCTCCGGTCTTCGGCGAGCAGGGGATCGTCGTCGAGGCGAGCCGGTCGCAGCACCAGGCGCGCCGCTACCCGCTGGCCCAAGGTGACGTCGCCTGGGTCGGCCTGCGCCGCATCCACGCGCTCCCGCACCCGGGCCTTCGACTGCTCGCCGTTGCTGGGCCCGACGCCGGCGACGCCTCGGCGATCACGCACGCCGTGCGGCTGGCCGAGCGCGCCGACGCGCGATTGACGGTGCTCGTCGGAGACGGCGGCGAACGCATCTCCGGCGTCGAGACGAGACGGCTGGTCGGGACGCTCGACGAGGCCGTCGCGCGCGAGGCCGAGCGCGACCCCGTCGATCTCGTCATCCTCGCGCCGCCCCGGAGCGCCGCGCCTGGGGTCGTCTCGCGCGCCATGCGGGCGAGCGACCACCACGTCTTGGTCGTGCGCGAAAGCACCGCGCCGTTTGCGCGCGCCCTCCTGTGCGTGGCCGGCGGAGAGCAGGGGAAGGTGGACATTCTCTTCGCAGGCCGGTTGTTGCGTCACATCGGCGCCGAGGTGACGGTGTTCATCGTCGTCCCCGGGGAAGGGCCCGACGAGGTCGCCGACGCCCAGGCTGAGCGATTCGTCGCGGCCGGCGCGAAGACGCTCGCGTCTTCGGGGATCACGGCCCTCACCGCCGTGCGCCACGGGGATGCCGCGACGCGCATCGAGGAAGAAGCCGCCACCGGCGTCTACGGTCTGATCGTCGTCGGCTCGCCGCCGCTCCGCGCCGACACCTCGGCCCCGCTCGGCGGTCTGGTCGGGAGGCTTCTGTCGTCGCCGAACGTGCCGTCCGTTCTCGTCGTGAGGTCCGCGCCATGAGCCACTCGTTGCGAAGTCGATTGTCCCTCGCCGCCTTGGCGGTGGCGGCCGCCCTCGTCGCCTCCGCCGCGGTCGCGAGCAAGGTCTCGATCCTGAATGTCTCGTACGACCCGACGCGCGAGCTCTACCAGGATTTCAACGCCGCCTTCGCCAAGGTCTGGAAGGCCAAGACCGGCAACGACCTCACCGTGCAGCAGTCCCACGGCGGTTCCGGGAAGCAGGCTCGTTCGGTCGCGGACGGGCTCGAAGCCGACGTCGTCACGCTGGCTCTGGCCTACGACGTGGACGCGCTCGCGGTGTCGGGGCTTCTCGCCGCCGACTGGCAAAAGCGCCTCCCGGACAACAGCTGCCCGTACACCTCGACGATCGTCTTCCTGGTTCGCAAGGGAAACCCGAAGAGGATCAAGGACTGGGACGATCTCGTGAAACCCGGCTTGCAGGTGATCACCCCCAACCCCAAGACCTCGGGCGGCGCGCGCTGGAACTACCTCGCCGCGTGGGGCTTCGCGCTCAGCAAATACGGGAACGACGAGGCCAAGACCAAAGATTTCGTGGCGCGCCTGTACAAGAACGTCCCCGTGCTCGACACCGGGGCGCGCGGCTCGACGGTGACGTTCGTCGAGCGCGGCATCGGCGACGTGTTGATC
>Ga0315273_10001825_pt1 | contig 24635 bp, 14 predicted proteins | sample YL17G02_0_MG_FD_205753 | JGI IMG/M metagenome (GOLD analysis project Ga0315273, IMG submission 205753) | Sediment microbial communities from Yellowstone Lake, YNP, Wyoming, USA - YL17G02_0 | ecosystem: Environmental > Aquatic > Freshwater > Lake > Sediment | place: USA: Wyoming | collected... | reverse complement strand
GGAGATTCAGGCCAGAAGGCCGGCGCTCCTGGCTTTCGTGACGGCCTCGCGGCGGCCGCTCGCCCCCAACTTGCCGTAGATGTTGGCGAGGTGCGTCTTGACGGTGTTCGCCGAGATGCAGAGCCGAATGGCGATCTCCTGGTTGCTGAGGCCGCTGGCCAGGAGCAGCAGCACATCAATTTCGCGTTGGCTCACGCCTTCAGGCAGGCCGTACAGCGGGAATGCCGTGCTATCCCGGCGGAGGTCCGCTTCGGCGCGGAAAGCGCGCATCAGGCGGCGAACGTAGCCGGGCGCGATATTGCGAGCTAGCGCCTGTTCCAAGAGCGCCGCCATCGGTTCACCCAGGTCGACGAAGGTGCGCACATAGCCGCCCGGTTCGGCGAGCGTCAGCGCTTCAGCCAACAGGTGCAGCGCCTGGTCGGTCGAGGCGGCTGCCAGAGCCTGAACTGCTCGCGTCTGTGTGAGGCACACTTGCCAGCGTAAGTCCAGCGCCTTTTCGTAGAGCTCAGCCAGTTCCTCGGCCGCTTCTGCCCGCTTGCCCTGCGCCAGCAGAACACGGGCGCGCGCCCGTTTCAGGGGCAGGTAGTCAAAGACCGGCTGCGCATGGTCCGGTGACGGGATCTCGGCGACCGCCGGCAATGCACGCTGCATGTCCCCTTGGGCAAGCGCAACCAGAACGCGGTTGCTCAGACAATGCAGGGGGCCCGCCGGGGAACAGGAGGAACCGGCCAGCTTTTCAACGGCTACCTGTAACGCTTCGCGCGCGGCGGCAGCCCGTCCTTGCGCCTGCCTGATGGACGCCAGATTGGCAAAGCCCACCGCCTGCAACTCATCGCAGCCATCCTGTTGGCCGCTCAACCTGATTCCTTCCACCGTGCAGGTGGCTGCGGTCTCCAGCTCGTTCCATTCATAATGCAGCGCGCCCAGGTCGTAGTGGGCCAGTGAGGCTATGGCAAGTGGCTTACCCTCGCGAAGAATCTCCTCGTACCTCATCGCTGCCGGGTGCAGAAGGCCGGCGGCGAGTTGGATCTTGTTAAGGTAGATGGAGGCTGTCAGCCAGGCGTAGCCGTCCCCAGACCCAGACGCAGCATTCCGCGCACTCGCGAGCATCTCCTGGGCCGCGGTGAAATCCCCCTTGTACCACCGAGCCATACCAAGGTTAAGGAGGATGAGCGCGCGCTCCGGGAGGCGTTCAGGAGGCAGCATCCCCAACGGCGCTGAGGCGAGGTCTACCGGTGCAAGGGTGCTGGTTTCCGGGCGTCCTGATGAGGCGTATGCCGACTTAATCTGCTCGACCAGCCGTTTGGCACCCGCCACCTCTGCCTGGTCTAGGTAGGATTCAGCCGCCGAGGTCTGTCCCGTCAACACCAGGGGCCAGGCGTATTCACAGCATAGACGGGCGCTGCTCCGCAAGATAGGTTCGGGAAATGCTCGGAACCAGCTCAGCAAGGTCATCAGCTCGCCACGCTGGAGCAGCTCGCTGGATGTGCCTCCCAGGATCAGCTCTGCCGCACCCTCCCAGTCCGACGCGGCCAGGGCATGCCGGATGGCATCGGGCACAGAACCATGTGAGGCATACCAGCGGCTGGCCCGCCTATGCAGGGCGGGGATCAAACCAGCCTCTTCCGCTTGCAAGCGGTGGCGAAGTACGTCCGCAAACAGGTGATGGTAGCGATACCACACCCGAGAGTCATCCAGCGGAACGATAAACAGGTGGGCCTGTTCAAGCTCTGCCAGAAAAGCTTGGCTGTCCTCCCTCTCCATAACCGCATTGCACAGGGAAGCGGTAAGGCGGTCCAGGATCGAAGTGCGCAACAGGAAGCATTGGGTAGTGGGCGGTTGGCGGCGCAACACTTCTTCGATCAGGAAATCCATGACGAAGCGTTGGCTGCCTGTGAGATCTCGTAGCCAGAGCCGCACGTCATCGTGAGCGGGGATGGATAGGGCGACCAGTTGCAGCCCGGCGATCCAGCCTTCCGTCTGCCGATGCAGGGCGGCCACATCAGAAGGCGACAACTCGCGATTCGCGACGCTGCGAAAGAACTCGCTCGTTTCTTCCGGCGTGAATCCAAGGTCCACCTGGCGCAAATCTACGATTTGTCCACGCCCTCTCAACCGTGCAAGCGGCAGAGGAGGGTCTTCGCGGCTGGCGATGATGAGGTGTAGCTGCGAGGGCCGGTGCTCCAAAATGAAGGCTACCTGCTGATGGACGGCCACCGAGGTGATCAGGTGATAGTCGTCGAGTACGAGGACCAATGGTCGTGACCGGGCACCAATGTCGTTGACAAGAGCCGTGAGCAGCGGCTCCGCGATCAAGAGACTGGAGGCTTGCACGATCTCGTCGGTGGACTGGCCCACTGACGGATCGACGGATCGCAGTGCTGCCAGGAGGTAGGTAAGAAAGCGGGCGGGATCGCTGTCGCCTTCGTCCAGGCTCAACCAGGCGACATCTGGTGGCTGCGCCAGTGTTTGCAAATGACGCAGCCAAATCGCGACCAGGGTCGTCTTCCCGAAACCGGCCGGGCCGGAAACGAGTCCCAGTGCCCGGTCCGCTCGCAGCACTTCGTCCATTCGTTCAATCAAGCGGGGACGAAGCACCAACTCGGGACGGAGCGGCGGCATAGATAGCTTAGTGGATACGAGGGACGTGCTCATCTCACCACCTCGGCACCATCTTATCACCTCCCGACACGCGAGGCAATCCCCCGATTTGCCTCACCGCAAATCTTAATTTGCAGGGATCGTTGCCTCACTGAATAGTCTTACCTGTCGCTTGGCGGCTACAAAGTGAGCGCAGGGAGAAGTGAGGCATGATGGAGTGACAGCAGCCGACGCGAACTGGTCACAGCGGTGTGGACGCGCCACACGGTGGGCGGTCGGATTTCCTCGCGCGCCCACGTGTCTCAGCAGCCTCTGCGGTCGGGATAGGGCTTCAGTGGTTTCGGTATGCGCAACGGAATCTCCCCGGCCCGCGTCGCCAGCTTCGCGCCCGGTAACCGCCGCGCTGTGTCTGCAGCCCCGGCGTGCGTGCCTGCTGCGCAGCCTCCAACTTCATCGTCACCTGGGCGACCGGTCTTGTCGCTTCTGCCCGGAAGGCGCGGTCCATGTCGATCCGGGGCTGGCGCAAGGGCATGCCGATCTCGGTATGAGGGTGCCGCATTCGGGTTGCTGCAGCTCATCGGGAGCAGACCAGGATGTCTCTCGTCGAGAGACCAATTGCCCACGTGATGGTACTGTATTCGGGCGATTATTTGCCTGTCGCATGTCGCAGCTCTGACGGAGGCAAGAGCAACTCACTGACAGTACGTCCTGAGACACTATCGTGCCACCCGCGTAGGGGATGTATTGCCGTCGCCGCCTGGCACGCATAGCGCTCGGCCTCGTTCGCTGGATGAGACGCTCACGGTACGGAGACCGGCTCCAGCTGATACCAGCGAATACTGACCGTTGCAGTCGTTGAATTCACGCGGAGTCGCATCAGTCCATCACCGCCTCTGTTGACGCCCAGGTGTATAATCGTAAGTGCAATCTGGTACTATTTGCACGCACCGCTGACACCCGGTTGGGCGTAACCGCCACAGCCACCGCACAGCCCCAAAGCTGCCCAATCGCTCGATCTCCCGTCGTCCCGCTTGCCCGGCTCCTATTTCTAGCAGGAGCAATAGTAAGCTCAAGGACGAACCCCTGGCAGGTGCGTGCGATGAAGAATGGTACGAGACGCAATAAACAACGCGGAGTGGTGTTGAGCGCCAGGCTGGTGTTGGATTCCAAAACTCCGCCCGCTGGCTGATCCTGTCTCCACTCGCTCAGCCGCAGGCCGGTACGGACTGTGCACTCGGGTTCAGCGGACCTGCCAGGCGTACAGCAGTTAAGCTCGAAGACTCACAAGGAGCTGACGAGTGCCACCGGGTGGATCCTGAGCGGAGTCACCTGACAAAGCCGCTGAGTTGGATCGCAGGCTCGCGCCCCACTGCGTGCGGTGGCCTTCGAGAGAGTCCCGGGGCGAGCGTCCTGGCTAAGCAGGAATCAGAGCAGTCCACCGAGTGCAAGTCGGGTCAAGAGAGCGCCCCGCCCGCGTCCAGACCGTAACCATAGGGGAATAGGGGCGTGCTTGTGGGCCGAACGGGGTCACCCTGGGGAACCTGGTCCATCGAGCGGGGCCAGGTGTAGGGCAACTTTCCTGTGAAAGGGGCGTGGCCGAACAGGACGTCAGCCACTCCTTGCCCCTCCGAGCCGGGCAACCAGGCGGCCACCAACGCGTCAGCCTGCTCGATCCAATCGGTCACGATCAGCGGTCTGCCCGAGATCAGGATCACCACCAGCCGCTCGCAGCGCTCTCGCAGCGCCCTGATCACGGCCCGATCCTCCTCGGACAACGACAGGTCAGCCCGGTCCCCGATCCCCTCGGCGTAGGGCAGCTCGCCCACCACCGCCAGGCCCACGGGAGCTCTACCAGCCCGGCTTTCGAACTCGCCCGGTGGATCATAGGCCACCTCAGTCGTCCGAGGGCACGACGCGCGAAGTGCCTCCAGAATGGTCGTTCCCGGGACGATGTCGCCGGGTTGGCCCTGCCATTCGACCGTCCACCCGCCGCACTGGATGCCGATGTCATCCGCAGCCCTGCCGGCAACGAAGACCAGCGGCGTGTCATCTGACAGCGGCAGAGCCCCGGCCTGGTTCTTGAGCAGCACCAGAGACTTGCGCACGGCCTCGCGGGCCAACTGCCTGCGTTCATCGCAGCCAATCTGCGCGAGCCCCGAGTCGTCTCCGAAGGGGTGCTCGAAGAGCCCCATCTCGAACTTGACCATGAGGATCCGCCGCACGGCGTTGTCGACGCGTTGGATGCTGATGTCACCGCTACGGATTGCCCGAATCAGCTCGCCCAAAAAGGCGCGACAATCGTACGGGACCATGACCATATCGAGGCCGGCATTGACGGAGGCGACGACGGCGGTAAGCAGGTCCGACGAGATCCGTTGAACCGCCCCCCAATCAGACACCGTAAAGCCCCGGAATCCCAGCTCGCCTTTGAGCACCTCGGAGAGCAGATAGTGCTGGGCGTGCATCTTCATCCCGCCCCAACTGCTGAAGGAGACCATGACGCAGAGGGCACCATTCCGGATGGCTTCGACGTACGGGGGGAGGTGGATGGCCCGCAGCGTGGCCTCGTCCGCCGGCGTCACCCCCTGGTCAAGCATGTACTGCTGCTGAAGGAACATGTCGGACGTGCCCCAGGCAGTCCCACCGTCGCCTACATAGTGCTTGGGGGTCGCCAACACAGTGCCGGGCGAACCGAGGCGTGCACCTTCCGCCGTCTTCTGCATGCCCCGCAGCGCCGCCGCGCCGAGCTCGGTGACGAGGCCAGTATCTTCGCCGAAGCCCTCGTAGGTCCGGCCCCAGCGTATGTCCTGGGGCACTGCCAGCATGGGCGCATAGTTCCAATTGACGCCCGTTGCCGCCAGCTCTTCCGCAGTCGCCCGCGCCACGCGCTCCACCAGGTCAGGATCGCGGCTGGCGCCGAGGCCGATGTTGTGAGGGAAGACCACGGCTCCCCGCATGTTGGCATGCCCGTGAACCGCATCCGCTCCGTACAGGAGGGGCACTCCCCATCGCGTCTTCAGGGCTTGCTCCTGGAACCCGCGGACCATCGCCGCCCAGGCCGCGGGCGTGTTCCGGCTCGGCGATCCGCCGCCGCCGCTCAACATGCCTCCGATGAAACGATCGGCGATGTCGGCAAGCCCGATGCTGTTCTTCTCGACCAGCGTCATCTGACCGGCTTTTTCCTCGAGCGTCATCCGGGAAAGCAGGTCTTCGACCCGGGCCGCGGCGGGTAACGCAGGGTTGCGATAGGGCTCAGAGTGGAGATGCATTCTTCACGAAGTCCATCAGCTCGTCGAACTGTGCAAAGGCCAGGCAGGTGGCCGTGCCGGCGCCGCCCTACCAGATCGCCGTGCGCCCCGTGAGTGAATCATCAGGGCCGCGCAGGAGAAGGTGACGTCCGGGACATCGCTGGTGCATTCGCCCTTGTGATGGCCCCGGCGGACCACGGAATGGCAGTGCCGGACCGTTCAGGCTTGCGTGCGACAATCGCCCCGCCTACGCCCTTACCTGTGCCAGCAGCCCATCAACAACATCCTCAGGGTGCGGGAACTGTGCGCTATGCCGCCACATCAGCACGCTCACCAGCGGCATGTCGCCCATCTCCATGATGTCCATATCGATGACGGTTTCCCCGCCATCTCCGCCATCCCCGCCGCCCAACGTCTCGCGCGTCCGAGCGACCATTTCCGCATAGAGGGGCCCGAACGCGACACGCCCGCGCGGGTCAGCCATCCACTCGCGGATGGTGGACTCCCTGTCGAGAATGCAAGGCAGGCGCAGGGTTGATTCGAGTGTCACCGCCACGCTGTGGCGGATATCAGTCGCGGAGGACGCGATCAGGATGTCGAAATCCCCATCTTCGGTGATCCATTGCGCGTACCGGGGATGATAGTAGGCGAAGGCTCGGAAGTCGAGGTCGATGGCGACCGATTTGGTCTCGCCCGGCCGGAGTGCCACCTTCGCGAAACCTTTCAACTCCTTTTCGGGGCGTACCAGAGCCGACGCGCGGTCGTGGACGTACACCTGGACGCTCTCCTTGCCCTCCACGCGGCCCGTGTTTGTGACATCCACCGTCACGGTCAGCCCGTCGACATCCCGGAAGGTCCGCGCTGACACTTTGGGATAGCTGTAGGCGAAGGTGGTGTAGCTCAAGCCATGGCCGAAGGGGAAGAGCACCGGCAATCCTTTGGCGTCGTAATAGCGGTAGCCGATGAACAGCCCCTCGCCGTACTGAACCTTGCCCGCGCCGCCCGGCCAGTTGAGATACGCCGGGGTGTCGGAGAGCTTGAGCGGGAAGGTCTCGGCCAGCTTGCCGCAAGGGTTGACGTGGCCAAAGAGGATGTCGGCCAGCGCCCCGCCGCCTGCCTGGCCCATCATCCAGCCTTCAAGGACGGCCGGAACCGCGTCGATCCACGCGCTCATTGCCACAGGCGCGCCGTTATTGAGCACCACAACCGTCTTCGGCTGGGCTTTGGCCACTGCCTGGATCAACGCTACCTGCTGCGCGGTCAGGTCAAGGTCGGTGCGATCGTAGCCTTCGGATTCTCTGTAGGTGGGCAGTGCGATGTAGAGCAGCGCGACATCCGCCGATAGCGCCAGCCCCACGGCCCTGTCTATCAAGTCCCGCCGGAAGGAGTCGTCCGCGGGATATCCTTCGGCGTAGGTCAGCTCGGAGTTCTCGGCGCGATTCTGAAGCTCCTGAAATGGCACGTCCACCCGGCTCGGGCTGATGTGCGAGCTGCCGCCGCCCTGGAAGTAGGCGGTTTCGGCGGAACGACCGATGACGGCTATCCGCCGGTGGCCTTTCAGGGGCAGCAGGGGGCCGTGCTGTGGCAGGGGGTCATTTTTAAGCAGAACCATGCCCTCCGCGGCGATCTTGCGCGCAAGCCTGTGATGCGCATCCACGTCAAAGGGGCCGCCCTTGCGGGTCTCTTGGGCCTTGAACACAATCCGCAAAATGCGGCGGACCGATTCATCCAGGACCTCCTCAGCCAATTCGCCGGCGCGCACCGCTTCGACGACGGCCTTGACGCGCCGGTCCTGCGGGCCCGGCATTTCCCAATCCAGCCCGCCACGGAGCGCGGCCACGCGGTCGCGCACGGCGCCCCAATCGGAGACCACCAACCCCTCGAAACCCCATTCATCCTTAAGGATCCCGGTCAGCAAGGCGTGATGCTCGGAAGCGAAGACGCCGTTCACCCTGTTATAGGAACACATCACCGTCCACGGTTGGGCCTCTTTGACGGCCTTCTCGAAGGCGGGCAGGTAGATCTCCCGCAGGGTGCGTTCATCCACTTCGGCGCTGATGCTGAAGCGCTGGAACTCCTGGTTGTTGGCCGCATAGTGCTTGAGCGAGGTGCCCACCCCTTTCGATTGAACGCCGTTGATGAAGCTGACCGCCAGCTCGCCGGCCAGGTAGGGATCCTCGGAGAAATACTCGAAGTTACGCCCCCCCAGCGGCGAGCGCTTCATGTTGGCGCCGGGGCCAAGCACGACGTCGACATGCAGAGCGATGGCTTCTTCCGCCAGCGCCGCGCCGAGTTCGCCCACCAACTCTCTGTCCCAGGCGGATGCGCTGCAGGAGGCCGTTGGGAAACAGGTGGCGGGCAAGCCGCGCACTGCCATCGAGTGACTATCGGGTACGCGCCGGATGCCATGCGGCCCGTCCGCAACGAACATCGCGGGTACGCCGAGTCGATCCACCGGCGTGCTAGTCCAGGCGGTGGCCCCGGTGCAAAGCGCGGCCTTTTCTTCGAGGGTCATCTGCGTGACGATGGATGGGATGTCGGTCATGGGGTCTCCTTCATGCGTAAGAGTCGTAGACGGAGCGGATCTTGAGCGTGTTACGCGCCTGGGCCAGCGTCCACCCGGCGGGGAGCGGGCAGGATACGGCCATCTGCCTGCCTGCCGGCAGGTCGAAGTAGTTGTCGCTGAAGATCACGTCGGCGCCCTCCAGGGAGAGCTCCACCAGACGCGCCAGTGAGCGGGACGCGAGCGTTGCCACCAGGTGACCGTCATTGCTCTCGAGGGTCGCCGTCACTCCCGGATCAACCAGCAAGAGATGCTTGGTCGGGACGAAGGTCGCGGCCTGCAACGCGAGGCGGTGATCCCCCTGCCAAAGCTCGGCGACGAAGATCAGATCCCTCCGGTTATCGTCGGAGAAGCGGCCGGCGAAGTCGAGGGTGCGCACATGAGTTGCAGCCAGCGGAGTCGCATGCACCGGCTCCCGGCCGGCATCGAGAACGTCACCGCGCAGGGTCTCGAGTGACCAGCGCACGGCGCCCTCCCAGGCCTCACGCAGATCGCTGCTGACGTAGACCGTCTGCTCGGGCGGCCTATCCTCGACGGAAAGCATCACCGGTGAGTAGAAGCGCCGCGCGGCATAGTGCAGCGCCTTCCAGCGGCCGAAGTAATCCAGGCCGGACCACGACGCCACGGGCCAACAGTCGTTGAGCTGCCAGTAGAGGGTGCCGGCGACGCGGTCCATGTGGCGTCGCCAGTGCTCGACGCCATAGCGGATCCCCTCGGCCTGCAGCACCATGCTCAGATAAACGAGTGACGGAAAATCCTTGGGCAGCCGGAAGCTGTCGAGCATCTGCCCGACCATCAAGCTGTTGCCGCTGGCATTCTTCTGGTGCTGCTCCATGACGTACGAGGTCATGTTCCAGTCTTCTTCAGCCGCATAGGTGCGGATGGTCGCCAGGGGCGGTAGCGCCTGGAAGCCGAACTCGCTCATGAAGCGCGGGTACTGATCGCGGTATGCCGTAAACGGCTTGCGCCCGTGCCAGACGTCCCAATAATGCGCATCGCCCTGAAGCTGGCCGTTGGGCCTATCGAACGGCGTGCCGGAGGAAGGTGAGCTGGGCCAATAGGCATGGTCGGGGTCCAGGGCCGCGCACCACTCCGCCAGCGTATGGTGGAAGAAGCGGTCATAGGCGGCCTTCAGATCGTGCAACTCTGGCTTGTCCCAGTTCCACTCGGTCCACCCTTGCTCCATTTCATTGTTGCCGCACCATAAGGCCAGGCTGGCGCGATGCCGCAGGCGCCGGATATTTTCCGACACTTCGACGCGGACATTCTCGATGAAGTCAGGCTTATCGAGCGGGTAGATGCTGCACGAGAACACGCAGTCCTGCCAGACCAGGATGCCGTAGCGGTCGCAAAGATCGTAGAAGCGCTCATCTTCGTAAAAGCCGCCGCCCCAAACGCGCAGCATGTTTTGGTGGGATTCGGCCGCGGCGCGGATCAGGCCCTCGAGCTGCTCCTCCGTGATCCGGGCGGGGAACGAGTCGGCCGGGATCCAGTTCGAGCCTTTGGCGAAGAACCGCACGCCGTTGACAACGAAGGCGAACGAGCGTCCCCATTGATCCTGATCCTGACGCAGCTCGATGGTGCGCAAGCCGATCACGTAGGACTTCGAGGCCAGGGTTAAAGCCGGGACCGTCGCCTCAACCTCGGCGTTGACCTCAATCTTGTACAGCGGCTGCTCGCCGTAGCCATTGGGCCACCACAACCGCGGGTCGGTGATGGGGATCTTCAGGCCCGCATGGCCGTCGAGAACCGGCGCGCGGCCGGCCAGTGCGCGACCGTCAGGCGCAGTGATCGTCACAGCCAGCGTCAAGGGTTGCGCGGTCGTCCCGATGCGCTCAACCTCAGCCTGAACCTCCACGTCGATCTTCCCGCCGACATGGTGCTGCCGCACATGGACGTCGGTCAGCCGTGCGGCAGTATAGCCTTCCAGTCGAAGGTCCTTCCAGATGCCGGCCGGAGGCAGTTGTGGCCCCCAGTCCCAGCCGAAATGGCACGGCGCCTTGCGCAGGTGCGGGCCGCCGGGGATCGCCTGCGAGACCCCAGGCAGCGGGCGGATGGCCTCTTTCTCCGCCGCGCAGCGTACCGGCGAGGCAAAAGTGATCAGTAACTCGTTGGCGACCGGCTTGCCCAACTCGTCGAGGCCGCGGATGAACGGGGTGACGTCCCACCGATACTGCCGGAACATGTTGGCGGTGCTGCCGAGCGTGTGACCGTTGAGCATGACCGTCGCCAGGGTGTCAAGCCCATCGCAGACGAGCCACAGGCGTTCCTCGCCCAACAACTCAGGCGCGGCCGTGAAAGAGCGCCGGTATTCCCAATCCGCCTCGGCCACCCATCGCACGCGTCGCTCATTGTCGCCCACAAATGGGTCGGGGATGCGACCCAGGGCCAGCAAGTCGGTATGCGCGCCGCCGGGAACGGCAGCGGCCAGCCACTCCTCCGTGCCCGCCTGGCGGAACTGCCAGGCGCCTGTCAAAGACTGCGTGTCCATCATGTGCCTTTCTTTGAACTCACATGAACTCACAATTCTTGCCAAAGGGCCTGCCTGGGTCGATAGTCCTGGAGCAGGATCCTTCCCTTAGGACGATATCTTTTCCTGGGGAGACGTGAGGCATGAACTAGACAGTCGAAAGATCCCATTCTTCGTGGATCTTCGGAACATCGTTGATCAAGCGCCGGGTGTAAGGCTCCTTCGGCCGCAGAATCACCTCATCGGCCGTGCCGCGTTCAACAAATTTCCCGTGCTCCATAATGTACACGGTGTCCGACACATAGTACGCCAAGCCGATGTCATGCGTGATGAAGATCAGCGTCATCCCGGTTTCGTTGCGCAGCTTGTGCAGGTAGTCCAGGATGGTGGCGCGTGAACAGGCGTCGATCATCGAGGTGGGCTCATCGGCTATCAGGATCTTGGGCTTCAGCAGGAAGATGCGGGCGATCATCAAGCGCTGCATCTGTCCGCCCGAAAGCTCAAAAGGATACTTATTGGTCATTTCTGCGAACTTCAGGTTAACGAAGCTGCAGGCTTCCGCCATCAGCTCTAGTTTCTTCTCTTTCGGCAGGTGACGGCCGACACGCATGCCAATGCAGTCAAGGAGCACGGAATCAATCTTGTGGAATGTGTTGAACGCCGAGAACGGATCCTGAAAGATCGCCTGGATATTTCTCCAGTATTCCTGCTTCTTCTTTCCGGAGCTGATATCGCGCTTCTTGCCCTGGAAGTAAATCTCGCCCTCCGTGACGCTGATCAACCCCAGGAGCATCTTCGCCAGGGTGGTCTTTCCGCTGCCTGATTCGCCCACGATCGATATGACCTCGCCCTCATGGAATTCGAAATCCACATGGTCGACTGCGACAGTCCTCTGGCGGCCAAAACTGAAGATCTTGGTGACCCCTGAACCGCTGAGGCATAGGCTCTTTTCACCCGGCATGCTGATAATTCTCCCTCAGTACCTTTTCCGACAGGATGCAGCGGTAAGAGCGACCGTAGCCCGCATCGTAAAGACCGACAGAATTCACCTGGCACTCTGCCCGAACATATTTGCAGCGTTCGGCAAACCGGCAGCCGGCCGGCGGACTCTTCAGATTTGGCGGCACACCCGGGATGGCCGTCAACTTGGCATCCCGGAGGCCGCTTTCAGGCACGATGATCGAGCCCATGAGGCCTTTCGAATAGGGGTGGAGTGGATCGAAGACGGCTTGTTTGGCAGAGGCCTGCTCCACGATCTGCCCGGCGTACATGACCATGATGTCGTCGGTCACGTTGTAAAGCAGCGGGAGCTCATGCGTGATGAAGATCATGGACTTGATGAAACCCTTCTCCATCAGGTCCCTCAGCATCTTGATCACCATCTTTTGTGATGTGACATCCAGCGCGGAGGAAGGCTCATCGGCGATCAGCACCTTGGGGGAAAGGATCACGGCGACCGCGATCACCGTGCGCTGTTTCATGCCGCCTGAAAGCTCAACAGGGTATTTCTGCAGCACCTCGGCCGGAAGCCCCAGGAGTTCAAAGGCAGCCTTGGCAAGGTTATAGATGTACTTCTTGTTCTCGGTCGGATCATGCGCCAGAATGACGTCTTCGATGAAGTTGATGATCTTCCGGGTGGGGTTGAGCGCGTTCATCGCGGCTTGGGGGATATAGGCGATCTCTGTCCCCAGTATCGATTTGCGCACGTCATCGGGCTTCATACCGGAAATGCTCCGCCCGTCTATGAGGATCTCGCCACTCGTGTAGTGCAGCGGAGCGAAATAGTAGCCCATCAGGCTGAGGGCCAGCGTCGACTTTCCGCAGCCGGATTCTCCGGCAATGCCCAACGACTTCCCCTCTTCGACCTTCAGGGACACGTGGTCGACCGCATAGACGTTTTCCTGGTACCTCGTGACGTACTTGGTGGTGAGGTCTCGAACCTCGAGGATAACCTTGGCCATCAATCACCTACTCCCGCAACGCGGGGTTGAACACCTGGTCGAGCCCGGTGTTCATCAGGTTCATCGAGAATGTAATCAGAGCAATGGTCAGGAGCACGGGGAAGATCGCCCACCATTTGCCCAGGATATGTGCCTGGTAGATCATCGCCCAGTTCATCATGAGGCCCAGCGTCGGCATTTCGGTCGTTCTAGGCCCCAACCCAAGGATCGCCAGATAGGCCTCAGCAAGGATGGCGGAGGAGATCTGCAGGATCAGCGCCGCGACGACATAGGACATAAGGTAGGGCAAGATATCGGTGAGGATGATGTGGGCGACCGAGTGCCCGGACAGCTTTGACAGGTTGACGTGGTCGCGGTTGCGCAGGGAAAACACCTGCGAGCGCACGGCCCTCGCAGTCCAGATCCAGGAAGTGAACCCGATCACCACCGCGATGGTAATAGGGCCGCGTTTGTCCTGTCCGATGCTGAATGAGATCAGGATCAACAACACGATCGAGGGGATGGCGGTAAAGAGGTTGGTGAAGAACATGATGATGTCGTCGGCCAAGCCGCCGACATAACCCGCTGTCAACCCCAGGCTCAAGCCGATCGCGGTCGCGATGAGCCCCGCGACCAGCCCGATCAGCAGCGAAATACCGGTGGCCCTGACCAGCTCCGACGACATGTCCCTGCCGAAGTTGTCCGTTCCAAGGAGCAGCACCCGTACGTTCGCGACCTGGCTGACATTCACGTAGTCGGACTGTTTGACAGTACCTGCCTGCTCCAAGGCGCCCGTATCGGCCTGTTTCGCTGCAATGATTGCCCCCTCGGTTGCCAGAAGCCCCGCGAGCGCGGTGTTGACCCGTTGATAGTATCTAGACTTGGCAAGGGTCATCCCCTCGACTTGCTTCTTGGGGTCGTAATTGCTCTCCCATTGGCCCAGAAGTTTTTTGAGGTTGGAGACGTCGATTTCACTCTTAGGGATCCCGGCTGCCACAAGCCACTCCTTCATGGCAGTGCGGTCGGCCTGGCTCAGCTTGTTGGCAATGCGCTTGGCGGCAGCATCCTCCAGGTTAAGTGTGTATGTAGTCGGGGGACTAATGGTGTCGTACGCGCTCACATAGATCCCAGGTGGGAAGAAAGTGCCCTGGCCGATGATCTGCAAGGGCGGATTCTTGATGACCAACGGATAGACGAACACGATGAACAGCGTTGTCATTAGAATGGCAAAACCGACCACGAACTTCCCGGAGTGGAAGACCTGTCGGATAGTGTGTTTCATAGCAGCATCTATCCTCAATCAGACTGGGTAGCTTTGATGCGCGGATCGAGAAAGCCGTACAAGATCTCAAGGACGAAGGTTGTTGTCAACACCATCAACGTGATGACCAGTGTGGTTGCTGAGATGAGCGGGTAGTCCTGCCCCATGATGGCGTTGAAGAGCGTGGTGCCAAGCCCAGGGTAACTGAAGATGACCTCCGCCACGAGCGCGCCGCCGACCATGGTGCCGAGCGCCAATGCCAAGCCGGTCACCTGCGGCAGCATGGCATTCCGAAAGACGTAGGCCGCGATCTTACTATCCTTGATGCCCATGAAACGGCTGAATTTAACGTAGTCGGCGTTCAGCTCGTAGATGGACATGGAGCGCATGCCAATGGCATAACCGCCGATCGCGATCAGTACAATCGACCAGAACGGCAACTGATAGTGGAGGAATGCAGACTGGAGAAAACCCGGGCTAAGGCTCGGAATCATGTCAAACCCGTACCCGCCCGAGGCAGGTAGCCATCTCAAGCGCACCGCGAAAACCACCATCAAGATGATGGCGATGCCGAACGGCGGGAAACTGCTGATAAAGAGAGCGGCAGGCATAAGGACTTTGTCAAAACCGCCCTTGATGTACGCGGCTAACGCGCCGAGCATGTTCCCAAGCGCCCAGCCGACGATGATCGCAGGGATCTGCAGGACCAATGTCCACCAGATAGAAGCTGCGAGCACCGCTCCCACCGTTCTGGGATACTGGCTGAACGAGAAGCCGAAATCACCGTGCAGCACATTTCTCATATAGATGTAGAACTGTTCGAGCATGGGTCTGTTGGTGCCAAACAGCTCTGTGTATTGCTGATAAATCGCCTGGACCCCGGTCGAATTGCTCATGCCCTGGGCTTGCCTGGCTACGATGGCTGCCACAGGATCTCCCGGCATCAGGCGCGGCAGGATGAAATTCAACAGGAAGGCAGAAACGAAGGTGATGGCAAACCAACCCAGCTTGTTGAGGAAATACCGCCGATAGCCTTTCAAGCCAACACCCCCATTGACCGCTATTTCGGTGAGAGCTCACTGTCATCCCGTAAGCACCCCCACCCCCGGCCCGTGCAACCCCTCACGCCTTCGGGCGGGCGTGGAAAATCCCTTCTTTGGTATTTCTGGCCGCCTTCGGCGGCCAAGAATACCATCTTCGAGCTCCCCCTTCCCCGTCTTCGGCGGGGCCAGGGGGATGGGGAACAGCCGCAACGACAGGACGGAACGCGGTGAACAGCTTTCTATTTCACAGCTTAGTGTGTAGCCCAATAAGCCGACCACGTGCCTGGCGAACAGCGCCGGCCAAAAACAACGAACGAAGGCGGATTGCCTTGTGACACAAGGCAATCCGCCACGCCATAGGGATCGTGGGCGTGGCGGATTGCACCGGATTACGGTCTACTTCACATTCTTCAGGTTGTAGAGACCTGCGATGCTCCAACCGTCAGTCAGGTCCAGCGGCGGGACGGGCGGCTTGGTGCCGTCATCCGCGTGGGGGAAGCCTGTCCAGACGCTCTCGTTCACGGTGTGGAACGATTGAGGCCGGTACATGAGCGTGAAGGACGGAATATCGGTCAAGTAGATCTTTACCAGCTGCGTGTAGAGGTCCTTCAGCTTGGCCGGGTCGGTCTCAGTCGGGATCGCCTTGACCAGCTTGTCTACCTCGGGGTTCGAGTACTGGCCCCAGTTGCCGTTCCAGTTGCCCGCCATACCGACGAACTCGGAGCTCAACAGCTTGCGGATGCGACCCCAAGGCTGCGTGGGCCCGGCGCCGTCGCTCCACATCATGAAGATGTCATAGCCGGGGGGCAGCGGCTTGTCGGACGCTGTGACGATGGTCTGGTACACGGACCATTCGGGGTAGTTGGTCGTGATGTCGATGCCGATCTTCTTGCCGGCCGCAGCGACCACTTCGATCGCCGCCTGCCAGTCAGACCAGCCATTGGGGCACGTGGCTATGTAGCTGAGCTTCTTACCGTTGTAGGTGCGCCAGCCATCAGGACCGGCTTTGATCCCGCAATCATCGAGGACCTTCTTGGCTCCCTCGATGTCGTTGCCAGCCCACTGCAGGGCCTTGACGGCCTCGTGGTCGTACATGGCCTGCTCACCGGGGGTCGGGTTCATGAGCGAGCGCGGAACCTGCTGGAAGGTCGCGGATTGGTTGGTCATGGCGTTGGCGATGATCGTGTCGTAGTCAACGGCCATGGCGATGGCCTTCCGGACGCAGAGCTGGTCCAGACCCGGGGACTTCAAATTGAAGAAGGCGGTCGGGAGGCTGGCGCCGATGCCATAAGGAGGCTTAGGAAGGTAGGTGGAGACGGGGAGGTTGTAGTTCTCCCACAGAACCTGAACGTTGGAGTTGAACTGCTGGCTGACGTCCACTTCACCCTGCGCCAGGGCAACCGAACCGGCAGCGTTGTCCTTGAACATCGCGTGCGCCAGGTACTTCGGAGCGGGCAGTTGGCCCCACATGCTCTTATCCTGGCCCCAGTACTTGTCATCGCGGAGGTAGACGACCTTGGTATCGTCCGCGAAGAACTTGTGATACGGGCCGGAGTAGGCGACATCTTCGGCGGGGTCAGCCAGCAACTTCTTGGCATCGCCGCCGGCGCGGGCTTCCAGCTTCTGGATCCAGGCCTTCTGGGCGACATAGTTCTGGCTCACATAAGCATTGACGAGCAGTGGATTTGCCGCCTTGCCGTCCGCGCCCAGCTTAGCCTTGATCACAACCGTTTGAGGATCCTTGGCTTCGATCGTGTCGATGAAGTCCTTGAACGCTCCCGCGACCGGGGTGTCATATTTGACATTAGTGGCCCACGTAGAAGCGACATCGTCAGCGGTCACCGGCGTGCCGTCGTTCCACTTGGCGGCCGGCTTGAGCTTGAAGGTAAGCTCGGTGCGCGCATCGTTCCACGAATAGGGGCCATCCGCCAGCAGAGGATACTGCTTGCCGTCGAGCATATTGTAGAGGTAAGGGGTTTCGAACATGATGACGCGGGCGTTGTCCGCCGCGTTTTGGATCGCCATGGCGTTGTTGTTGCTGGTGGAGAACGGATTCCAGCCAACAACCGGGCCCCACTGTTGGCCATTGTAATACAGGGTTTCGTTGCGGGGCAGTGTATTGGCATCCACCGGCTTCGGCGTCGCGGTCACGACGACCTGCTTCTCGACTGACTTCTCCACGACCTTCTCGACGACCTGGGTCTGGACCTGCGTGACGACCTGGGTTTGGACGACTTGCTTCTCGACCACCTGCGGCGTCGGCGCGGCGCAGGCACTGAGAATCATGCTGGCCAAGAGGACCAGCAGGATAGGCACGGTCAACTTACGCATCAGAGTCACTCCTTTTGTGAAATGTGGTGAGAAGAACGTCGGCAGCGCAGCGAAGCAACGTGCAGGACGCACCCGCGACCCGCATCAACGGAGTGGATGGTGCGGTCGATCACCCCCTTTCAGTCAAGACACCCGCACGATTGTCGGACAACGGGCTCGGTCGGGAGCAGCGTAGACATCTCCGCCGAACCGGTTTGAATGAGAGACGCCAACTGCCTGGCCGCGGCCAGGCCGGCGGCCTTAATGGGAGCCCGGACCGTCGTCAGAGGCGGCAGAACGAGGCGCGCAAAGGAAAGGTCGTCGAAGCCGGTCACGGAGACATCTTCGGGGATGCGCAGCCCCGCCTGGCGCAGCGCCAAAATAACGCCGGTCGCAGCATCGTCGTTCCCTGAGAAGATGGCGTCAAAGACCACCCCCCGGCTGATCCAACCCTCCACCGCGGCCTGAGCGATCGCATCCGCGAACCCGCCGTCGGCAAACAGCTCAGGATCGACCGCAATTCCGTGGGCCGCCAACGACTCCAGGTGTCCCCGCTCGCGCCACAAGGTATCCTCGTGTCCATCGACGCCACGTAGGAACGCGATGCGTCGCCGGCCGTGGACCTCGATCAGGTGATCGACCAGCTGCCGGGCGCCGGCCTTATTCTCGATGTTGACACAGGGGATCTCGACGCCCGGCGGCGCCGACCGGAAAAGCAATACCTGGGGAAAGCCGCGCAAGTAGAGCCGGTGGATTTCATCGTCAGAGAGACAATCGGTGAAGACAAGGATCCCATCGGTGTTATGCTCGCCCAGCGGCAACCCGGCCAGGTGGCTCTTGTGCGCGGCCTCTCGGACGGTCTGAGGGTGGGCATGGATCAAGAGCTCGAAACCGCTCTCGCGAACGCCGATTTCGATGCCTTGGAGCATGGTAGCGAAGAAAGTCCCGCTGGTGCGGGGAAGGAAGAGGCCGATACGACCTGTGCGGCGCCCTGCCAGCGAACGGGCCGCAGAAGATGGCATATAATTCAGCGCGTGAATGGCCTGCCAGACCTGCTGGACCGTTTCTTTCGCGACCGGCCCGGAACCGTTGACCACCCGGCTCACGGTCGCAATCGACACCTTCGCCATCCTGGCCACATCGGAAATCGTCGATCGCCTGTGCGTAGTGCGCAGCATCGTTTCTGATTGGGTCACGTCGCGCGTCCTGGGGGGTAAGGCGAAAGCGCTTTCTGTAAGCGCTTACAGAAAGCGCTTACACTATACCACACGGCGCGATGCCTGTCAAGCAGTTGCGGAGTAGTTGTGTTATCAAAACGGGCGGAGCAAGCGCCTGCCTGGCATGGTGCGAGAACCCATTCGCACGTCTGCCGCCCCCCAGCTGGGCAGTGACCACCCACCCGAGACTTCGAGGACCCAATGACGCCCGGCCGCGGCCGAGTATGGCCGGCACTGGACCAGAATGCCCTAGTTGACCCGGGTCACCATTGCGGTTTGCTCACGTGCGGCCGTTCCTGACCGCGGTCAGCGACACCGCCCGGACTGGCCCGGTCAGCGTTATGACCGCGGTCATTGTGGCTAACTGCGCAAATTCCAGGCATCAACCGATGCGCGAAGGAGTTGCGCAATCACGACCTCGCAAAGTAGTGAGGCGCTCGTAGGCTGAAGCCACGCCGTTCGCCACGAGGTCCGTTCTCTCAGGCCCGATGTGCCCCGGTGGAGCGCATGCAGACCAACCTCTCGCACTTATTGCACGAGCAGCGATCACCAAGGGTGATCCGAGAGGCGACGCCGGGGGAGGAGGGTGCAACAAACAACTGACGCCGGCTTAGAGAGGTCGCCCGTCCAGCTCGACCGTCAGTCTTGGCTCCAGCTGCCACCGGCCCGGTGTAAGCGTGTAGTCATTCAGGGAGAGGTGTGCGCTCGTCCTGACAGCCCGCGATGACCACGACATATTCTCCCTTTGGCGCAGTCCGGCCCACGCCTTCCAACAGCACCGACAGGCGCGCCCGTTCGACGCTCTCATAGATCTTCGTCAACTCGTGAGCCAGGGCCGCCTCTCGGTCACCGTAGACCGCCAAGGCAGCCTTCAGAAACGCCGCCAGACGATAGGGGCTCTCGTAGAAAACAAGGGTGTGCGGCGAGGTCCGGTCGACCTCCAGGAACCTCCGCCTCGGCCCCGCTTTGTGGGGGGCGAACCCGCGATAGGTGAAACTGTGCAGCGGGAGACCGGACAGCACGGCGGCCATCACGACCGCCGACGGCCCTGGAATCATAGTCGTCTCAAAGCCGCCGGCGATCGCCTTCCGGATGAGCGAGTAGCCTGGGTCGGAAATGCCAGGGGTGCCTGCGTCCGTGACCACTGCCACCGAGCGATCTTCGGCCAACAAGCCCATGATCCGCTGGCCTGACCGTTCTTCGTTGTGCTCGTGGAAAGAGATTTGGGGCTTGTGGATCTCGAAATGCTTGAGCAGGATACCTGTTTTGCGCGTATCCTCGCTGGCGATGACGTCGACCGTGCGCAGAACTTCAAGCGCTCGCAGCGTCATATCGCCCAGGTTGCCGATGGGTGTTGCCACGAGATACAGCATAGGTTGCTCCCACCGGCCAAGGCCGGCAACAGGTCTGGTGATCGCGAGCCTTACCCTGCGAGCGCCAACAGAGTGCCCGCGCAGCAGCAAGGGCTGAGCGAGGCTGATTTTAGCGGAGGCCGCATGCTTTGGCAAAGAGCTGTAAGCATGCCCGTATGTAGGATAGAAGCGCCCAATCGTGTATACTCCAGATCGCAACGTTGCGGCCGATCACACATTGCATGAAAGGTCAGTATGTGCCCACGCATCGTCTATTCGACGGATCCCAAACCCGTCGAGCTATGTCCCCGTTGCGGCCGGGATCCCTGCGTTTGCCAGCTGATCGACCTTCCCGCTCGCCAGCAGACGGCTTACGTGCAGCGCGATCGCAAGCGCCGGAAAGGCAAAACGGTGACCGTCATCTCCGGCCTGCAACACTCTCCGACGACCTTCAAGGAACTGCTGACGCTCCTGAAGACTACTTGCGGCGCAGGAGGGACCTTCAAAGACGGAGAACTTGAGATTCAGGGGGATCAGCGCGAGAAGGTCGCTGAGAAACTGCGCGAGCAGGGATACAAGGTCAAGTTCGTCGGCGGCTAGTGCCCGCTAGTCCTTCGACCATCGTCCCATGAGCGCCAGGATCAGCCAGAGCAGCCCAAACACCCCGGCGCCGCCGAGCAGGCAGACCACTCCCAGGATCGCCGCACCCCCGCCGTAGATCAATGCGATGAGCGCGCCGCCGACCCCGACAAGGAAGAAAACTACCGCCAGGGCCAGGTCGCGGTCGTTCTTACGGCGATCGGCCCGATAATCGGTGGGCGGACGAGAATTCGATGGCTTGGCCAAAGCAAACCTCAACGCTAACCGGCCGTCATTATACCACGGGGCCCCGACGGCGGCGTTCCTCCTGCGGAGCGCCACTGGAGCCGCCGGCACTTCTCCTGATCGCTCAAATGCGCTAAAATGGGGCCATGAACAAGCCTGCGGACCTCTTCGCCGCCCGCCGCGAGGACCTGACCGAGAAGGAAGCGCCCCTGGCAGCCCGCCTGCGGCCGCGCACGCTCGAGGAGTTTATCGGCCAGGAGCACATCGTCGGCCCCGGACGTTTGCTGCGCCGGGCGATTCAGGCCGACCAGCTGAGTTCTGTGCTGTTCTACGGGCCGCCCGGCACGGGCAAGACCACCCTGGCACGCATTATCGCCAACACCACGCGTGGGCACTTTATAGCCATCAACGCTGTGTTGGCCGGGGTCAACGCGATCCGTGAAGCGGTCGTAACCGCACAGGACAGGCGAGGCCAATACGGTCAGCGCACGATCCTCTTCGTCGACGAGGTTCACCGCTTCAACAAGGCCCAACAGGATGCATTGCTGCCCTGGGTGGAAAATGGCACGGTAATCCTGATCGGCGCGACCACCGAGAACCCGTACTTCGAGGTCAACAAGGCCCTGGTCAGCCGCAGCCGCATCTTTCAGCTCAAGCCCTTGACCGAGGCCGACCTATTCGCGATTGCCCGCCAGGCGCTGGCCGACCCTGAGCGCGGCTACGGCGCGCTCAACGTGCAGGTAGACGCCGATGCGCTGGCTCACCTGGTCGACATCGCGAACGGAGACGCCCGCGGCGTTCTAAATGCCCTTGAGCTGGCGGTTGAAACCACCCCGCCCGGACCCGACGGGGTGATCCGGGTGGACCTCGTTGTCGCGGAGGAGAGCATTCAGCGGCGGGCGGTGCTCTATGACAAAGAGGGTGACGTCCACTACGACACCATCAGCGCCTTCATCAAGAGCTTGCGGGGGTCGGACCCCGATGCGGCGCTCTATTGGATGGCGCGCATGGTCTATGCCGGCGAGGACCCCCGTTTCATCTTTCGCAGGATGCTGATCTTCGCCGGCGAGGATGTTGGCCTGGCCGACCCCGAGGCGATCCGTGTCGTCGCTGCCTGCGCCCAGGCGTTTGACTATGTCGGGCTCCCTGAAGGACGCTTTCACCTGGGTGAAGCTGCCCTCTACCTGGCAACCGCCCCCAAGAGCAACTCTGTTCTGGCGTTCTTTGATGCCCTTGCGACCGTCGAGCGGGAGCGTGAGGCGGAGATACCGGCTCATTTGCGCGACGATAATCGTGACAAGGAGGGCTTTGGCCACGGCGAGGGCTACCTCTATCCGCACTCCTACCGCACGCACTGGGTGGCCCAGCAGTACTTGCCCGACGCACTCCAGGGGCGCGTGTTCTACCAGCCCGGCGAGATAGGGTACGAAGCGCGGATCAGGCAAGAGGTTCAGCGCAAGCGGGAGGCGCAATTGGCGGCCATGCTGGAAGGGGACGCCGCCGGCTTCGCGATCGCCGAGGTGCTCACCTTCACGGGGACGGCGGCCCGGGCAGACCGCGACCGCTGGTTGCAGCGGGCCATCAGCGGCGCAGGCGCGCGCCTCGCCGAATTGAGGGACAAGGTATTGGACACCGCCCGGGTGCAGCGGCACCATCTTGTCCTGGACCTCAACGCGGCCAGCGGACTGCTGACCTGGGAGGCCGTCCGCCGCGTGCCTGAAGGACGCGTCTGGGCGCTGGCGGCCGGGCAAAGGGACGCCGACGCGTTGCGGGAACTGGCCGCCAAGCTGCCGGAGTTGGAGCGGCCGGTGGTGCTGGAAGGACGCCTGCCTGAGTTGCCGGAGCTGCTGAGCTGGCGCGGGGACACCGAGATCCGGTTCGACGCCGTCGTGGGCCGGGGCGTCATGGCGCAGGCGCGCGCGGCCGCAATGGATCGCCGCGGCGCTGCCGGTCTCATCGCGGGCTTGCTGAGGCCGGGAGGGATCATCAGCCTGGCGGAGCCGGTGCCCCGCCATACCCAGCGGCTTTCTGATCTGGCCGACCCGGGACCGCTGGGCGATGTCCTGGCTGAGAAAGTGCGCGCTGCCGAAGATGCGCTCTACACGGCGCCCGGCGATCCGCTGGTCAATTGGGACGAGGACGACTTGCAGGCGGATTTCGCTGCGGCAGGCCTGGGTTCGGTTCGGGTGGAAGCCGAGCCAAGCATCGCGCAGGTGCAGATCACGCCAGCCATGATGAGTCGCTGGTTCACGCCTGCGCCGGCGGGCGAGCGGCCGGGCTACGGGCAGCGTCTCGCCGCAGTGCTCAGCCCAGAAGAGATGCTGGCCGTTCAGTCTCTCTATGAGAGGACGCTGACCGGCCAGACCGTGCCGTGGCGTTCCGTCACGGCGTATCTCGTGGCGGTGGCCGCGAAACCCTGATCTCGCACCGGGCAGGGGGAGATCGACCGGGCGCTTCGCTGGCGTTCGGCGAGCGTCGTTCGTTTCAGCGCCGGTCAGTTGCATCTACGGGCTCCGGCTGCCCGCGCCTGGCCACCGCGGCGGCACTTTGTGAGACAGCCTCCAGGTTCTCCTCCCGGATCGGGCTCCGGCTGTTCCGCCGGATGGCCTCCTCGAGCGCCTCAACAGGGAAAAGCCCCAACTCGCGCAGCGCAGCGCTGACCATCAGCAGACCCAGGTTCTTCTTGCCGCTGCGCACGCCGGCGGCCTCAACATCCAGCACGACTTTGTGCGCGGGTGTCGTCAGATCGCCGAATTCCTGGGACACGAAGAGCCAGCTCTCCGGGGTCAGTGCACTTAGATAGCGCCCCGCGGCCTTGCGCCCCTCTTCGCTCACCAGCACCAGCGCATCGGGACGCGTGATGCCCGTGTAGAGGATCTCGTTCGGGCTGAAGATCAGCTCGCTGAGGCTGTGGCCGGTCTGCACCGTGACGGGGTATTCATCCCGCTGAGTTGACCATAGGCCGGCGAGCAGTGCCGCTTCGCCGGCCAGGCGCGCCGTGGAGCGCACCTTGCCGCCGGCGGAGCCGGCGATGACCAACCGGAATTCGCGATCGAGGGGCGAGGAGAAGAGCGCCGGCAGCGGAGCGGGGCGCAGAGCGGGCTTGCCCACCAGGCTCGCCCCACTGCTCGCCAGGCCGACGGCATACTCGGGGCGCTCGGTCCTGCCGAGAAGACCGGCTTCCATCCCGAGAGCCTCGCGCGTCGCCATCAGGCTCTTGCGGGACCACTCGTTGTTCGGCACGTAGTAGGCTGTGCAGAGCTCCCAGATATCCAGCAAAGCGAAGCACTCGCTCTGGATGGCTTGCGCAATCACGCCCGGCAGCTCCTTGTCGAAGGCGGTGCCGCGCCAGACGAAGCCGGCTCCATTGACCTTGACCGTGGCGCATATATCCAGGGGCCGCTCAAGGTTGCCGGCGCGGGTCGTCGCCGTAATCCCGCCGGGCGGGGTCGTCACGCTATGCTCGCCGCCGGTCATACCAAAGTTGAAATTGTTAAAGACCAGTACCGTCAGGCCGATGTTGCGGCGGGCGGCATTGAGCAAGTGCGCGCCCCCGATGCCGGCGCCCCCGTCGCCCATCAGCACAATCACTTTCAGGGCCGGATTGGCCAGCTTGATCCCCGTCGCGTAGGCGATGCTCCGCCCGTGCAGCCCGTGGAAGGCATTAACGGCAAAATATTGGTCGGCCAGGCCCTGGCAGCCGATATCGGTCACCAGGACCGTGTGCCTGGGATCCAGCCCCAACTGGACCATTGCCCGGTCCAGCTGGTTCAGGATCAGCCCATGTCCGCAGCCGGGGCAGAAT
>Ga0315273_10001824_pt1 | contig 24637 bp, 17 predicted proteins | sample YL17G02_0_MG_FD_205753 | JGI IMG/M metagenome (GOLD analysis project Ga0315273, IMG submission 205753) | Sediment microbial communities from Yellowstone Lake, YNP, Wyoming, USA - YL17G02_0 | ecosystem: Environmental > Aquatic > Freshwater > Lake > Sediment | place: USA: Wyoming | collected... | reverse complement strand
TTTTCGCCGTGCCTGGAAAGGCGGGTTGGTGATTGTGTCCGTCTCAGTCCTGGCCGCGGTTGCCGGGACCGGCCAGCCCCCGACCGGCCTGTTCATGCGCGGCTACTCCCTGATTCCTGCCCCTCGGAATGTATCCCTGCAGCCGGAAGATGTCGAGTTCAGCAGCGCGTGGTCGTTTCGCGCCGAGATCGCCGCCGGCCATGCCGCGACGCGGAGCCTGACGGCGGACCTGGAAATGTTCCATGCGATCCGCCTCAAAGCCGCTCCTGCCGGAGCCGACCGGGTCGTGAGGTTGGCTGTTGTTCCCGGAACTGTAAAGGCCGGAGACGATCCCGAAATCGACAAGCAGGCCTATCAGCTGAAGATCGCTCCGGGAAGGATCGACATCGTAGGGAACGACGGTCCCGGGCTCTTTTACGGGGTACAGACGCTTCTGCAGTTGCTGAAGACGACACCCGGCGGCGGCCTGCAGCTGCCTGTGTGCACGATCGAGGACTGGCCCGCCTACCGGCTGCGGTTTCTGCACTGGGACACCAAGCACCACCAGGATCGAATCGAGACCCTCAAGCGCTACCTGGACTGGTCGGCGCGTTTCAAGGTCAACATGATCGGCTTCGAACTTGAGGACAAGTTCGAATACCCGTCTCATCCTGTCATCGGTGCTCCCGGCGCCTTTACGAGCGCTCAACTGCAGGAGATCGTGGATTACGGTCTGGAGCGATTCATTCAGGTGGTCCCTCAAATACAGGCCCCCGCCCACATGGCATTTGTGCTCAAGTACCCGGAGTTTGCCGACCTGCGCGCCGACGGTAACAACTACCAGGCGTGTATGTGCGACGAGCGTACCTACGACCTGATCTTCGCGATGTACGACGATGTGATCAAAGCCACTCGCGGTGTCCAGTACCTGCACGCCTCGACTGACGAGGTTTACTACGCCGGCATATGCGCCAAGTGCGGCAAGCCCTACAACCCGGAGAACCGAAGCCTCAGGTGGGTCGAGTTTGCGCAGCGGGCGCACGACTTCCTTGAGTCGCGCCACCGGACGATGCTGGCCTGGGTCGAATACCCGGTGCTGCCCGACCACATCAGCCTGCTCCCGCCCGATCTGATCAATGGCGTCATGCCGGACGATCCTCAACAGCTCAAGGCGGAAAGGGAACGGGGTATCCGCGACCTGATCTACACCTCCATGCAGGGAGAGGAGTCGTTTTTCCCGGATTACCTGCCCGTGCCCGGTGATTCCGAACTGCCCCGCGGCCGGCTGGAGTCGGCCTTTCAAACCCTATCCGCCCAAAAGGGGCAGGGCAATCCAATAGGTGTCTACGGCGCCGCGTGGGACGATTCCGGCCTGCACGGTGAGACCTTCTGGCTCGGGTGGGCAACAGTGGCTCAATACGGCTGGACCCCGGGAACGCCTTCGGTGGGCCAGCACGTGGCCGAGTTCATGAACGTGTATTACGGCCCGCGGGTAACCGGGATGGTCGAGATTTATCGCGGCCTGCAGGAGCAGGCCCGTTTCTATGACCGATCATGGGACCGGGTGGAATCAAGGGTCCGGGGCCCGGGATATGGCAACTCGAACGGCAAAGGGATTGGCACGACAAGGTTCGACCGGATCCTGCCGCCCCCGGCGGTTCCCTCGTTGCCCAAACTCGATTTTGCCGCCGTATATGCCGGGAAATATGCGAAGCTCGCCGATGAAGCTCAGAGCATGGCCTCAAAGAATGACATCCTCGGCCACCGGCTGTGCGAAAGCATCCTGAGAGCAGATCGCAACCGGTACAACCTCGAGGTCTTCCTGTCGATCGCGGAGCTCCTGGGGCATCACAACAGGCTCATTTCAGGCATGAAAGGAATCGAAGAATCGCTCGCCGCCGCCCGTCGGGCCGCGGCGGAGAATGATGCTCGGCTCGCTCTGGATATGCTGGTCGCAGCGCGCAGCCGGGCGGCGGACATATTGGCGGAACGTAAGTCGGTTTTTGAGCAGTTGACCGTGACCTGGGAGAAGAGCCGCTATCCCAAGGGGAGAGAGGTGGGCGGAAGGAAGTTCTACCATGTCCTGGATGATACGAAGGATCACTGGGCTGATCGCCGTCCGGATCTGACCTACATGATCGCGCCGGAAGAGAGCATTCGACTTGAAGACTGGATGAAGCAGATCGAGAGCCTGGCGCAGTCCTTTTCCAGGAACAACAATCTCGCCATGCCGGTTTTCTGACAGCGACAGTGGAAACGCTGGCCGGTTTCATCTGCCGCTGGTGCGGGACAGATGACCAGGTGTCCCGGGAAAGCGCTTCCGGATTGACCTTCATGCATCGGGCTTCCCATCCCGCCTGTGAATCTCCAAGGCCTTACACTCCGCGGCCGGCTCGTTACCTCGAGGAGGAGTCGCGCGCGGATCTGGACGCCGTCGGGCAGTTCCGTCCCGTGAAGACAGGTTCCTCAACGCCTTTCAAGTCCTCGACAGCGGTGTCAAGCAGGCCGCCGATGTGCGCCTGATCACGGGCGATGAGAAGAAGACGGTCGGGGTGCACTACCTGATAGCCCCGCAGGATCAGATCATTTGCCTTTCCGGGAGCCAAAAGGAGGGGCCCGTTTCGCTGCCGTTCCGCTATGATGTCTCCTCCCGATCGGCCGCCCGGCACTTGCATGTCGACCTGCCTTCTTCTCAGGCGGTGGCGGTCGAAGTAAACGGGAGATTGTGCTACAAGGGCGCCGTGACGGACCAGGGAACCCTGAGCTTCGAGGACGGCGCGACAGGTAAACGAACAATTGTTGTAAAGGTTGCTGAAATGAGGGACAGTCACTAATGTCGCTGTGATAAGAGAAATCTCCGGCAAGAACATGGACTTGGACCTCGACCTGGACCTTGACGTGGACCTGGACTCGTGAGAGCCGGCAGCAGGATCACAGACGGGACAACTGGAGTTGCTTGCCTTGAAAAGAATGGTCTAGGTCCAAGCCGAAGTCCAAGTCCAGGTCGAGGTCCAAGTTTTCCAGGAATGCTGCTTATCTTCGGGACAGTGGTGACTGTCCCTCCTGCCAGACTGAAATGCTGCTACAGACTCCAGACTGGATCATCATAATCGGGTACCTTGCGCTCTCTCTGGGCGTGGGCCTCTATTTTGCGCGGCGCGCGGGGAAGAGCGTCGAGGATTTCTTCCTCACGGGACGCCGGCTCTCCTGGTGGCTTGCAGGCACATCGATCGCGGCCATTGCGTTCGCCTCTGACACGCCGATTGCCGTGACTGAATACGTTCGCCAGTACGGTATCGCCGGCAACTGGTTCAAGTGGAGCTTCTCGCTGACAGGGCTCTCGGCAGTCTACCTGTTTTCGGTCTACTGGCGAAGATCCCGGTTCCTTACGGACGTCGAGTTCGTGGAGGCGCGCTACGAAGGGCGGCCGGCCGCGGCCCTGCGCGGGTTCATGGCGTTTTTTTACGGGGTCATCTTCAACTGCATCGAGATGGGTTGGATCATATCGGGAATGAGCACCGTCGTAGGTGTGACGACGGGCCTGGGCCGCTGGTCAACCGTCATCATCCTGCTGGCTATCGCGACCGCATATACCACCAAGTCCGGCCTCTGGGGTGTTGTCACCACGGACTTCCTGCAGTTCTTCGTCGCAACCGCCGGGTCGGTTCTACTGGCGTACTACGCGGTCGCCGGCCTCGGGGGCATCGGCGCCATCAAGGAAGCTCTGAGTCAGTCAGGACAGCTTGGAAAACTCCAGATGATTCCGACTGCGGATTCGACCTGGATGCCGCTGCCGACCTTTCTGGTCTACATCCTGGTGCTCTGGTGGAGCACGGATCGCGCCGATGGAACAGGGTATTACGTGCAGCGCATCCTCTCTACGCGCGACGAAAAGCAGGCCTTCCTGTCCGGGATCTGGTTCAGCGTGCTCACCTACTCGCTGCTGCCCTGGCTCTGGATCATCGTGGCGGTGGCTTCGCTGGTCACATTCCCGAACCTGACGGAACATTACCTTGCCTACCCCAAGATGCTGGTCGAGTACGCCCCGGTCGGCATTCGCGGGCTGATGGTGGCTGGTTTCTTTGCGGCGTTCATGGCCACGACCACGAGCCATCTGAACTGGGGAGCCTCATACCTGGTCAACGACCTGTATCGCCGTTTCATCCGCCGCGACTCGTCGCAGGCCCACTATGTCTTCGTATCGAAGCTGCTGACGCTCTTCCTGGTGGTGGCCGGCGGAGTCACGGGATACTACATGCACTCGATCCAGAAGGCCTGGGAGATGCAGGCGGCGATGATGGCGGGCACGGGAGCAGTATTCGTGTTGCGCTGGCTCTGGTGGCGAGTCAACGCATGGTCGGAAATTGCCGCCATTTCTTCGGCGGTCAGCATCTCGATCGTGCTGGCGTTTACGGACTACTCGTTTCCGGTCCGGATTCTGATTTCCACGGCGTTGTGCACGACCATCTGGATGACTGCGACCCTGCTTACTGCCCCGGTCTCCGACAAGAAGCTGATCGCGTTCTATCGCAAGGTGCGTCCGGGCGGGATCCTGTGGCGCCGCATTTCCATAATGGCGGGCGAGGGGGAGAGGAAGAACGAACTGGCCCGAAACCTGGCTGCATTCGGCTTCGGCACTGCGTTCACTTTCCTCAGCGTATTCGGTATTGGGGAAATGGTCTTCTTCAGCCTATGGAAAGGGATGCTCTACCTTGCCGGGGCGGCTGTCTCGGCTTACGTCGTGTTCCTTCTGGTCAGGGAAGCCTTCCGCCAGATGCAGGAAGAGACCCCGGAACCCGGCGCAGCGGACCCTGATGGTGCAGCGTAGCCCTGTGCGAAAACTGTATGAACTCCTGTTCGCTGGCCGGATTCTAGCGGTGGTTGTTATGAGATATCGACTGATACTGATGATCTCGCTGGGAGTTGTGCCCTTGGTGCGGGCACAGGAATATTCTCGGTTCTCCATCCCCCCGGCCCGGCAGCCGGTCGTTCGGGGATTGCGGATCAGCAACGATCGCTGGCCGGATGCGTCGGCGCTCCGGTCGTTTGCTGAAGACGCCATCCGCATCGAGCGGGCGCGCACGCAGGAGGAAGAGGCCATCGCACTCTATCACTGGATCGCGCGGGTGATGACCATCGGAGGATCTCCCTATGAAGGGCCGCCGGGTAGCGAGGTGACGGTGGCGGATCCGCTCAAGTTTCTGGCGGTCTACGGCAACCACTGGTGTGACGGGCAGGCCAGGATCCTGGAGACAATGTGGCGGTCGCTCGGACGCCAGGGATGCCGGCTTTACATCCCGATGCGTCACCACAGCTTTGTCGAGCTTTGCTGGCGCGATGAGGATGGCCAGCAACGGTGGCATGCGCTGGACGTCAATAACGGCTGGTACGTCCGCAATGAGCAGGGATGGATTGCCAGCAGCGAAGACATCGAACGTAATCCCCTCCTGGTAACTGCCGCAAATCAGGATCTGAAGATGCGAACCAAGGGCTGGCTGCGCACACACCTCAGCCAGATGCCCGACCATTCCATGGCGCTGAACTTCCGGCAGGGAGAGAGCGCCGCCCTTCTTTGGGACAATGGCGGGATTTACTATGTCAACCCCAGGACGCGTGGTTCAGTCTCCGCCGAAAGCCCGCTATACAAGCCGGGCGGTCCGTATTCACGCTTCATCGGCGGTGGCGAACTGCTGTACTCACCCGATCTGAGCCGTCAGGAATGGACCGATGACCTGGCTGATGCACCTGTGAATGTCGCTCTGAGAGCCGGCCGATTGATGCCTGCCGCTCCACGGGAGACCGCGACCTTCGCCTACCTCTTCGACTTTCCTTATCTAATTGCTGACGCCGTTGTGGAAGGCACATTCAGCAGCAACGATCCGGATGCAAGCGCGTCGATCGCTTTCTCCGGCGATGGTGGTAAGACATGGCATCAAGCGTGGAGTCTGACGGGCACAGGCCAGAGACGGCTGAAAGTGAACCTCGGCATCGAGCGCTTCAAGTCGGGACTGCCTTCGGTGCTCGGCATGTATTCCTACACGGTCCGCTTCGACCTGAAAGCAGGGTCCGATCCCGGCGGAGTGTCATTTGCCGACCTCAAGTTCAGCAACAGGGCCATGATGAACAAGCTGGCGCTTCCGAACCTCGAGCCCGGGTGGAATCGGTTCAAGGTTGCGGCTCAGTCCATGGCTGCGGGCACCGGGCTCAGGGTCACGTTGGAATGGTCGGACAAGGACGGGGCGCAGCGCATTGAGCGGACCGCATTCGCCCTGCCGTTCGAGTTTGACGTCTTCGCCAACTGCAGCGGCGGGAATGCCGTGAAGATGCGCTCGTTGCGGCTGGAGGCAGTCCGTCCAAAGGAAGCCGTGGCTCCATCAGGCTATGAGGCGATCATCGAGGCCGGCCTGAAGAAGGACAAATCTGCTTTGAGCCGGCTGACTGAAGACCTGAAGTCTCAGGACCCCGAGCTCCGTTACTGGGCGGCCGACTCCTTGGGCAAAATCGGCGATCCCGGGGCCGTACCGGCGCTCATCCGTGCGCTCGGCGATCCCTTCGACGCAGTGCGGATGTCCGCCTGCGTCGCGCTTGGAGATCTCAAGGCTGCGGAGGCAGTGCCTGCACTCATCGAGCTTGCTTCGGGAAAGATTCCTCCCGGAAAGCACTCCCGCCTGTTCGTCCCCGAGGAGGTCGGAGAGGTCCGATGGATGGCTGCCCAGGCTCTCGGCCGCATAGGAGACAGGCGCGCGGTCGAGCCGTTGATACAGATCCTTCCTGCAGCGGGGGGCGACCTGGGACTGTACGTGGCTCAGGCCCTTGGCGAATTGGGCGACCGGCGTGCTGTTCCTGCATTGATCGAAGAGAGCAGACGGCGTGAAGAACCGGGGCTGCGCGGCGTGGCTGAAGCGCTTGGAATCATCGGGGATCCGCAGGCGGTACCAGCCCTGGTCTACCTGCTGCACACCGGCAAGGAGGATGTGCGCTGCGCGGCAGCCGTGGCTCTCGGCCGCATGGCCGATCCCCGGGCAGTCGACCCCTTGCGGAAGGCCAGAAACAGTGATCCCCAGGATTTTGTCCGCGAAGCTGCAGCGTCCGCGCTACGGAAACTGGATGCCGATGTGCCGCCGGAACGCTGAGGCAGTGTCGAGACCTCGGTACATTCGGCGATTTTGACGAGAGGAAATGCAACCATGAATCTCACCCGGGTAGTGACAGTCGGATTGTTTGTTCATGCATCGTTACTCCTGCCGGGCGCGACCGCCGCCGACCTTCCGGACAGGTACTTCCGGCTGCTGGAGGCCGGCACAGCCATGGTCGCAGAGCGACTGGCAGCCGAGCCTGCGGCTGACCTTGCAGCGCTGGAAGCACGTCCGGGCTGGCGGCATTTTCCCTATGCCATTCTGCCCCCGGCGGTGCTTTATGCCAGGGAAGATCCCGGTAACCCGCGGTACCGCGACCCCCGCATGCTCGAGCTGGCCATCAGGATCGGCGACCTGCTGGCTGACGAAAACGAGAAGGGCCGCTACGAACCGCGCCTGGACAGTGACTGGGATACGTACATGTGGCTCGAAACCTACCGGTTGCTGGAGCGCGAGCTGGGCGAAGCGCGCCGTGCGCGCTGGAAACGGGAGATCGAGAAAAACGTCGAGCTGCTCGTGAGTGACACCAAAGAGCGACTGGACTTCCCGTGGTACCAGTCACCCTTCATCGGCACTTCGCCCAACCACTACGCCCAATGGGCTTCGATCCTCCATTTTGCCGGATATGTCTTCGGCAACAAGGAGTGGGAGCAGCTTGGCGCGAGCGTGCTCCGCCGGTTCGCTGACACAGAGCAAACGGCTGACGGCTACTGGGGAGAGCATAACCAGTCCGGCCCGACGACCGGGTACAACCACCTGACGCTCACAGGCCTGGCGCTCTACTACGAGTACAGCAAGGACCCGGTGATCCTGCCTGCACTGCGGCGAGCGACCGACTTCCATAAGTACTTCACTTACCCTGACGGTACCCCGGTGGAGGTGATCAACGATCGCAACCGTTACTGGGGGGTGAGCGCCTGGGGCCAGTTTGCCTTTACGAACTTCCCCGATGGGCGGCGCTACGCGGAATTCCTGACCGGTTTCTTCAGACCAGACGCTCTCACGGTCGACACCCTGGGGCGTCTGGCGCAGGATGCGCTCTACTACCATCCAGGCCCGATGCAGCCCATTCCCCAGGACATGCCCGCATACCAATACAGGATGACCATTCCCGCAGGCATACGGAAGACCGGGCCGTGGGTAGTCTGTCTCTCGGGCATTATCAGCACACGGGCGGTAAACAACCAGTTTTACCTGGATCGTCAGGGGAACCTGAGCGTCTTTCACAAAGAACTCGGGCCGATCATCAGCGGCGCCAACTCCAAGCGCCAGCCGGAACTCGCCACCTTCTCGGAGAAGCTGCTCGGCCAGGTGTTTAACATGCCGGTAAGCAGCCGGCTGCAGATGGGGAGCGAGACAGACCGGCTGTCGCTTGCGTACAACAGCTTCTTCTGCGACCTTTTCGTGCCCGCCCCCTCTGAGGCTGAGCAGCGTTTTCGATTCGCGATCACCGGCAAGGGCGACCCTCCGGACGACGCCCGCCTGACGTTGCAGCTCTGCCTCAGGGCAGGCGAGGTCCTGGAAACCGCTGCCGGCAAGACGATCAACCTGGGAGCTGATCGGATCGAGCTGGCCGCTGATGAGATCGGTGGCTGGATCCGTCATCACGGCTGGACGTTGAAGACGGACGCCCCGGCACAACTGGTCTGGCCGGTCTACCCGTTCAACCCTTACGCGGACGGGCCTGAGAAGGGCCTGGATCATGCTGTCGGCGCGCTTTCCGTGCCTCTGCGCCTGAAGCCCGGGCGCTACATCCGCCCCGGCGAACAGGAGATTTCCTTTACGCTTTCTGCGCCTTCGCGGTGAGTGGGAGAAGAGGAAATGAAGAGAGAAATCGCGGGCTTCCCTTTCGGGATCCAGTACTACCGGGCTCCGACGCCGTTGGTCGAAGAGTGGCAGGCGGACCTTCAGCGCATAAGGGATATGGGTTTCACCTTCATCCAGGTGCGGCCGCAGTGGCGCTGGCACGAGCGACGCGAAGGCAAGTTCCAGTGGGACGACCTCGATCGCCTCTTCGATCTCTGTGCAGACAACGGGCTACAGATCATGTTCCAGTTCATGGTCGAGACCGCCCCGGCCTGGCTCTATGAGAAGCACCGGTGCTATCGCGTGGACCTGTCCGGCAACAGGATTCTGCCGCGCGGCCACGGTGCCTTCTTCGTCGGCGGATGGCTGCCCTGTTTTGACCATCCGCAGGTCCGTTCGGAGGCGGAACGCTTCATTCGGGCGGCGGTCAGCCGGTTCAGCCGGCGGGAGAACCTCCTGCTCTGGGAAGCCTGGAACGAGCCGCGCAGCCGGCCTGTCGGCGAATGCTGCTGCGATGCCTCGCTCATAAGCTACCGGGACTATCTGCGGAGGCGCTTCCACTCGATCGATGCCTTCAATGCTTTCTTTGGCAAGGCTTACGGCAGTTTCTCCGAGGTTATGCCGCCGCCTGACTTCACGGAGTACACCGAGCTTGCGCTTTTCCGCCAATGGGCCATGGAAAGCGTTGTGGACCGCGTCCGGTGGGTGTACGAGACGATCCGTGCATGTGACGATATCCACCCGGTCTCGTCCCATGTCGGCGCCTGCTCGATCGGACAGGATATTCTCGCCGACAGCTCGGATGACCACGCAACGGCGCGGGCGGTCGATTTCTACGGGACAAGCCAGCTGTTCTTCACCGGCGATTTTATCGAGTTCGATCATATCGAAGGGGAAGCGACCTTTGTCAGTCCCAGATGGCGCGATGATTACTACATTCTGGCCATGGGTGCCGACTGGCTGCGGAGCGTCAGCCCTTATTTCTGGATCAACGAAATCTACACGAACTCGTTTTTCTACACGACGCCCGACATCAGCCCTGAAGATCTCCGGTTCCGCATCTGGTCCTACATCGCCGCCGGGGCCAAAGGCGTGGTCTTCTGGCAGTACCGGTCCGAACGGGTCGGCAACGAAAGCGGTTGCTCGGGCCTGGTTGGAATCGACGGACGGATGACCGACCGGGCGGAGGCTTGCGCTGCGGAAGCCGCGCGCGTCCGTCAGCACGATGAGGTTCTGCGCGATTTCCGCCCTGATCCGGGCGAGGTGGCAATTGTCTACGATATCGACTCGGACCTGATTTCGCGCATCGAGGATACGTCGGGACAGAATTTTCTCGGCAACACGGTCAAGTACGCCTACAAGGCGGCGCTCAAGGGCGCATACGGCCTTTTCTGGCGAACACGCGCCCGCCTGGATTTTGTGTCGACGCGCGAACTGGAAAAGATCCACGGTTATCGCGCCGTCTATTTGCCGGCCATGTTTGTCGTTGACGCGCGCGTGGCACGAATTCTCGAGGAATATGTGCAAAGCGGCGGGGTGCTTCTGGCCGAAGAAGGGTTGGGCCTGAGAGACAAGCGCTACTGGATGAGTCCGCTTGCACCTGGCGCGGGATTGGACCGGCTTTTCGGCGTGATCCAGGGCAAGACATTGAAAACCGCAGCGCCGGTCGAGCTTCAATACGGCGCCTTGCGACTGCCTGTTTCGTCGCGGCGTTCTGCCCTGGAGCCCAGGGATTGCCAGGTACTGGCAACCTGGCCCGACGGCGGCGCAGCGATTGTGACGCGCGCATGCGGAAGCGGCCGGACCTTCATGTCCGGGTTCCATCCGGGCCAGTGCCATGCGGAGACGGCCGCGAGCGGCTTCGTCGAGATGGCGCATGAGTGGTTGCGGGAAGCCGGGATCACGCCGGCGATTGACGTTATCGAAGCGTCCCCGGAAACGCTCGTGGAATGGCGGATCGGAACCAGCCTGGGCAGGCGTGTTCTTTTCCTGCTGAACTATGAGCCGCAGCCGCAAATAGTGAAGGTCCGTCTGCCGGGCCTTGGCGGTCACGCCCGGGACCTGTTTTCGACCGCCGGCGTGGCGCCGCACGACGACCACATACTCGTCGCTCTCCCGCCGCGTGAGATTGCCTGTCTTCACTGGTAGCAGACCACCCTGGTCTGGTGTAGTCTAGCGCGGGCATTCCGTCAGTTATGGGTGGCCGGAATTCGACATCTCTGCGACTGCGGGGTGGGTCCGCGCCGGCGGCGCGGCACAGGAAACATGCGGCTTAGAGACCGCGATCTTTTCACAGCTTCTGCTGCCATACTGAGGCCGGCGGTTTGGGTCAGCACGCGTCGTGCGCGCCGCCTCATGGAAGGAAGAATGCGGTATTTGGCAGGTAACGCCTGGGTGAACGCAAGGCGAAGGGAGTAGGGAAGCCGATGACATTACCGGTGGGATTCGACAACGAACGCTACCTCAAGGAACAGACCGCTGCCATCCTTGAGCGCGTCAACCGCTTCGACAACAAGCTCTACCTGGAGTTCGGGGGAAAGCTGCTCTTCGATTATCACGCTGCCAGGGTCCTGCCGGGGTACGAGCCCAACGTCAAGATGCGTTTGCTCCAGAAGCTCCGGGAGCAGGCCGACGTCCTTCTCTGCATCCACGCAGGCGACATAGAGAGGCGCAAGCTGCGTGCCGATTTCGGCATCACATACGACGTTGACGCATTGAAGCTGATTGACGACCTCAGGGACTGGGACATCGAGATTCTGGCGGTGGTTGTTACCCGCTTCAACAACCAGCCCGCGGCAAGCCTCTTCAAAAGCAAGCTCGAGCGGCGCGGCATCCGCGTATACACCCACCGTTTCACCAAGGGTTATCCGACGGATGTGGATATGATCGTCAGCGACGAGGGTTATGGCGCCAACGAGTGGATTGAAACGAAGAGGCCGCTGGTGATCGTTACCGGCCCCGGCCCGGGCAGCGGCAAGCTGGCTACCTGCCTCTCGCAGCTTTACCACGACTACCGCGCGGGCCTCAAGTCCGGGTACGCCAAGTTTGAGACCTTCCCGATCTGGAACCTGCCGGTCAAACATCCGGCCAACATGGCATATGAAGCCGCAACGGCCGACCTTGCGGACTTCAATCTCATAGACCCGTTCCATCTGGAAGCCTACAAAGCCGTTTCTGTCAACTACAACCGGGATGTCGAAGTCTTCCCGGTGCTGCGCAGGATACTGGAGCGGATCACCGGGGAGGCGTCGGTCTACCGGTCGCCGACCGACATGGGCGTGAACCGTGTGGGATTCGCCATTACGGAGGACGAAGCTGTCTGTGAGGCGGCGAAGCAGGAGGTGATCCGGCGATACTTCAGATACAGCTGTGAGTATGCAATGGGTTTTACGACGGAGGAGACGGTCCAGCGCGCCGAGCTCATCATGAAGGAACTCCAGCTGGACCCGGGTATCCGCCGCGTCGTCGGGCCGGCGCGCGAGGCTGCCGCACAGGCGGAGGCTTTGAACAAGGGCCACAACGGCATATACTGCGGCGCGTCGCTCCAGTTGCGCGACGGCACGATCGTGACCGGAAGGAATTCGCCGCTGATGCACGCCACGTCGGCCCTGGTGCTCAATGCCATCAAGACGTTAGGTGAAATCCCGGACCGGATCCACCTTCTGTCGCCCAGCATCATCGAGAGCGTCGCACGCCTGAAAGAGAACGTGCTGGGCAACAAGAAGATCAGCCTCGATCTTGACGAGACGCTGATTGCGCTCAGTATCAGTGCCGCGACCAACCCGACGGCACAACTTGCGATGGAGAAGCTGCGGGAACTGGGGGGTTGCGAGGTCCACCTGACCCACATACCCACGGCCGGTGACGAAGCCGGGCTGAAACGGCTCGGAGTGAACCTCACGAGCGACCCATGGTTTTCAACACGGGACCTTTTCCAGCCCTGATGTGGCGCTGCCAGCCCGAGCAGGTCCGGTCCGAAGCAGGTCCGGTCTGTTAGACCGGACCCTGAAATTTGTACATTTGGGCAAGGGCCAACCCATCATTTTCCAAAGCGATGAAGCGCCGAAGGCGCGTCTCATACCAGCCTGGGGCAGCGCCCCAGGAGGTGGATTCACGAGAGTCATCAAGGGCTGAAAGCCCGCGCCATAGATCAATCCCGCAGGTATCGTTCATCGAACTGCACCCCATATTGTTTTGACGATGCAGGGATTGTGGCATCACAGCGTCCATGGGACGGGCTTACAGCCCTTTTCCCTCTGTTCTTCTCATCTCCTGGGGCGTTGCCCCAGGCTGGTATGAAACGCGCCTTCGGCGCTGATCGTTTGTGATATCCCCATGCTTCCTATATGCATCATCCCCGGAGTACTGACAAATATCTCTGATCTGACCGGTTGCTGCACAAGGCAACGGTTGAGTCCTTAAAAACAACGGTTAATCCGGATTTGAAATTCACCGCTTAGCGCTTCACCTCGGTTGGAGGCGCAAAAGATGTACAAACTCCAGGGTCCGGTCTGTGAGACCGGATCCCCGCACCTCCACCCGCAATGTCCTTTCCAGCCCAAGATAATGCCGCGCCCGGCCATCACACACACATGGGCCGTCACAACACCTTGCCAAAGGGCCGTAATTCTGCAGAATTGGAGTGCCAAGACGCGGTCATCCGGATGCGGGGAACGATCATGACATCAGTCGCCCTGAAGACACTGCCCGAGATGTTCGAAGATTGCGTCAGACGCCACGGCTCGAACGTGATGATGTGGGAGAGAAGGGAGGGTGTCTACCGGGGAACGACATATCGGGAGATGCAGACCTTCATTCACCGCTGCGCGGCAGGACTCCTCGACCTGGGTGTTCGCAAAGGCGACCGGATCGCGCTGCTATCGGAAGGGCGAAACGACTGGGTGACGGCGGAGTTGGGCATGCTCTATGCCGGCGCCGTCGACGTGCCCCTGTCGGTCAAGATCGAGGAGCTGTCGGAGCTCCGGTTCCGGCTGGCGCATTCCGGCTGCAGGATGATAATCGTCTCCGGCACTCAAGCCCGCAAGGTGCTCGAGATCCGGAGCCAATTGCCCGAACTGGAACGGATCATACTCCTCGACGGCGAGGCCGATCCCGAAAACCGGTTGCATCCCTTCCGGGAAATCCTGGAGCGGGGCGAGGACTTCCTCCGCACGCGGAATGGCGAGTTCACCAGGGCCTGGCAGTCGATCGAGGGGGACGACCCGGCCAACATCTGCTACACCTCGGGTACGACGGCGGATCCGAAGGGAGTCGTCTTGACTCACCGCAACTACACAGCCAACGTCGAGCAGGCTTATGCCATCCTGCCGCTCCCGCCGTTTTACTGCTCGCTGCTCATCCTGCCCTGGGACCACTCGTTCGCGCACACGGTGATGTACCTTCTGATGCGTCGAGGCGCGAGCATAGCCTCGGTCCAGGCCGGGAGGACGCCGATGGAGACGTTGAGGAACATCCCGGTCAACATCCGCGAAGTGCGACCCACAATACTCCTCAGTGTTCCCTCGCTGGCCAAGAACTTCAGAAAGAACATCGAGAAAGGGATCCGTGAAAAGGGCGCCGCGGCAGAAAGGCTGTTCAGGGGCGGACTGGAAGTTGCCTATGCCTTCAACCGGGACGGGTGGACGCGCGGCAAAGGCGCGTCATGGTGGCTGCGGCTGCGGTACGCGCTCTACGATTATCTTGTGTTTCGCAAAGTCCGGGAAGGCTTCGGCGGCCGGCTCGAGTACTTCATCGGAGGGGGTGCACTTCTCGATATCGAGCTCCAGAAGTTCTTTTACGCGATCGGGGTCCCGATGTACCAGGGATATGGTCTGACGGAAGCGGCGCCCATTATTTCCGCCAATGTTCCAGAGCGGCACAAAATGGGTTCTTCAGGCACGGTTGTTCCAAACCTGGAAGCCAGGATTTGCGACGATGAAGGCAGGGCTCTCCCTGACGGGCAGCAGGGAGAAATTGTCGTGCGGGGCGAAAACGTGATGGCGGGGTACTGGAAGAACGACAAGGCCACCAGCGAAGTCCTGCGCGACGGCTGGCTTTTTACGGGCGATCTTGGGTACATCGATGAAGACAGTTTCCTCTTTGTCCTTGGGCGGAAGAAAAGCCTGCTGATCGGCCACGATGGGGAAAAATACAGCCCCGAGGCGATCGAGGAGACGATTGTCGCCCACTCCCCCTGCATCGACCAGATCATGCTTTACAACAATCAATCGCAATACACGGCTGCGCTGCTGGTTCCCAACCGCGAAGCCCTGGCTCGATGGCTCTCCGAGCGCGGCCTCTCGGGCCACGAGGTTGAAGGTCAGGATGCGGTGCTCGGATTCATCGAAAACGAGATCGACTCGTACCGCCGGGGCGGCAGGCACGCGGGAATGTTTCCGGAGAGATGGCTGCCGTCGGCCGTCGCAGTCCTCGAAGAACAGTTCACGGAGCAGAACCGGATGCTCAACAGCACGCTCAAGGTTGTGCGCGGTCGGGTCACGGAAGCATACAAGGAACGCATCGATTATCTCTTCACTCCTGAAGGCAAGGACATCCGCAATCCCCGCAATCGGCAGGTCGTCAGTTCACTCTGATGTCCCCGTTCCAGGCCACGGACAGATCGGTAAACAGCGGTCTGCTGCCGGAATCCAAGCGCCTCCTCGCCGGCACAACCGATGCGGTCGCATCCGCCCAGAAATCGGTCGACGCGGCATCTGGTCAGATCCTCCAAGCCGGCAACGACATCCACGCGATCCTTGCCGATCCAGCGCTCAGATCGATCCTGGCCGAAACAAATGCAATCGCGTCCCACGCCGACGGCATCGCGTCCAACTTGGAGGATGCATCCAAACAGATGCCCCTGATCGCCGCCGACCTCGAACGCATCGCAGCTACCAGTTCCCGTTATCGCAGGGCAATTCTTTTGAGTCAAATCCTATCCGCTGTCATGCGGGCTTTCTTTTAGCGAGTAGCGGCAATTGCCTGGCTCTTTAGGCTCTGACGATATTCTGAACCAATCGGTACACGGTGGTTCCTATCTTGTGTGGCCAATCTTCGCATCGAGGGCTGTCTCGGTTTGAAGCCCTTGAAATGGCCTCCTCGATCATCTCTCTCGTGATTTTTCTAGAATTGATGCTTTTGTCGTAATCTGGGAGGTATCTCCTTAGGTGGTCAGAACACTCGCGTGCGTTAGAAATCCCTGTCCCGTCCTCAAAGTGGAGCAAAAGCCAGTACTCAAAGCTCGGATTACTCAACGCAAAACCGTAGTTGTCAGCGGTCCGAGACCATTGATGAAGTTCCTGCAATTGGGAATCGGTCCAATTGTCTTTGTCGACCACCAGCCATGCCTCATCCGATTTCTTCAGGTCCTGTTCTCTGAGGTATTTTGTCATTCGTTTCAAAACCTGGAGAGGAGAGCTGCTGTGTTTGTCCTTCAAACAGGTCACGTGGATTACAGCGTGCAGATCATTGAGAAGAGCAAAATACTGCGGTTCTGTTTTGACACCCTCTGCGGCGATGACAAACATCTTGCGATAACGCCGCTCGCCTGAGGGCCGTTTGAATGATCGTCTCTTCCGAGGCATACCCATTCCTATGTAACGTCTTGATCTCGGGACTGGTCTTGGGGAATGCTCGTGCCGATTATCCGAGGAACTCCTCCCAAACGGCCCTGCAGATAGCTCTTTCTGATGTCCTTATCGTAACGTACATCCTTGTATTCGCTGAATGAGAACAGGCTTGAGACACCGTCTGCGTTTCTCTCTGCAACCCACATCTCGTCCCGCCGGACCAGTCGCTGATCCATCAACAACACGTTATGCGTCGTGAACAGCAATTGAGCTCGGCTCTCAGCCGAACAACTGGACAGATACATCTCAAGCAGGCGCTTTGTCAGAAGAGTATGGAGGCTGCGATCGACCTCATCGATAACGAAAACCTTTCTGGACTTCGCAGCCGAAATCATCAGGAATGCCGGTAGGAGATCGATGACCCGTTGAGACCCATCCGATTCCTGGCTCATCTCAAATTTCGACTTGGTCCCATCCAGGTTTGGATGAAAAGTGATGAGCTTTTTGGCCAGCAGTTCGCCATTTCTTCGGGTAACGACAAACCGTTCGTTACCCGGGCCGGTTAGCAAACGCATCGTCATGCCTTCTTTTATATCTTCTTGTAGCTTGAGCTGCACTGGTTTGGGAACCGGAATATTCTCGAAGGGAATCTCCTCCCCGCCAAGGTGGACAATGCCGGTGTCCAACTGTAGGAGCATTTCATTCATAGGGGCAAAAAGCATGTGCCCCTCATCGAGGAACTGCTCGAATGGCTCGAACCTCGAATCAGGGGCGACCAAGTCAAGCGTGTCCCTAAACCAATCGTAAACCGGCCGGAAAGTATCAACCTTCTGCGAAACCGAGTTAGTCAAGAACAACTGATTGTCACGGGTTCCTTTGAAAACGAAGTTCACGAAAGGATCTTTCTTGAGCGATGCGTCAAAGGTGATCGAACCATTCCGCCGATCGTACAGAACCTTTTCCCCTGCGCTTGTGATGTTTACAAGTTTCTCTTCAAGAATTGATTTTCTGGTCAGCGCGAAAGAAAACTCGTAGATCGTGTCCGCAATCAGAAGTTCAAAGGAAAAGCGAGATGGCTTCTCCGAGCAGTCTGATTCGAGGCGAAAGGGTTCAACGGGGATCAAGCTCTCTGGATGTATCCCTTTTGTAACCAAGAACTTAGCAAAATTGAGCGCCTTAAACAGATTCGTTTTGCCCGAAGCATTCCCACCATAGATGGCTGCAATCGGCAGAATCCCTAATCTGTACTTGTCCAGCTTAGGAACCCGGCTTCGATGTTGTCGTTCCCGTGTGGCGGCCATCTCAAAAGAAACCCGGTCACGGAACGACATCCAGTTTTCAACTGAGAACCGCACAATCATGGCCAACTCCTATGAGGAAAAATCTCTGAGAAATTGACGATATCTCTATCGATGAGATTAATCAAGCACTTTATGAGATTTTTTCTCGTTAATGTCCATGAGATTCGATCCTAACAATTCCTTGGAGGTAATGCCGTATGGTGAAAATATTCAGCCGAGCCGCAAGCGACTGTAACGGCGTATCTTGCCCCAGACGTTCGTAATGCTGCGTGCGACGCTTGACACGTAGCCAACGATCCCGGATGCTCCGGATCTTAACCGTGCATCCGGAGGGCCATGAAATCGCAGCTTCAGCCGTGGCATTTGTTGCTCCTGATCCTCGCTGGCTGGACCAACCGCCGGCAACAGGACGCCATCGAGTACCTCCTCACTGAGAATCACATACTCAGGGAGAAGCTCGGAAAGAAACGAATACTCCTCAACGATGACCAGCGACGTCGGCTCGCCATCAAAGGCAAGATCCTCAGCCACAAGGTGCTCGACAAGCTTGCCACCATTGTCACTCCGGACACTATCCTCCGCTGGCATCGTGAGCTCGTCGCCAGAGACTGGGACTTCAGCAAGTACCGGAAATCCTCCGGACGCCCGCCCGTCGCCCAGGAGATCGTTCAACTCGTCCTGCGAATGGCAGAGGAGAATCCGAGCTGGGGCTATGACCGCATCCAGGGCGCCCTGGCAAATCTGGGACATCCCCTTTCCGACAGGACGGTCGGCAATATCCTGAAGGCCCACGGCATCGAACCGGCGCCGGAACGGAAACGGCAGTCGACGCGGAAGAGCTTCCTCGAAGCCCATTGGGATGTACTGGCCTCCGTTGACTTCACGACCATCGAGGTTTGGACAAGGAGCGGGCTGGTTACCTTCTACCTGCTCTTCGTCATGGAATCGGCAACCCGACGGGTGCACTTTGGGGGCTGTACCACGAATCCCGACGAGTCCTGGATGTGCCAGGTCGCCAGGAATCTCAGCGACGCCGAAGATGGATTCCTCCGCGGGAAGAAGTGCCTCCTGATGCCCACCCTTTCAGGGTTCGGTCCTGGTTTGTCCTCTTTTCCCAGGGCTCGCGCCCTGGGCTGTTCTGCTGCGCCCTTGCAGGGCGTATATCTCGAGCTTTGAGACGGCCTCCACAGAACGGACGTGCAGACCGGACCTACGTCGCTTGACGGGCGTAGCGTGCGAGGGCAAGGAGGTTCGCGGGAGGTGTGTCGGGCGGCACTTCACAACCTGCGCCCACGATAAAGCGCGCTCCGGCCTGGCGATGGCAGTCGGCGACAGCCTCCACGACCTGTCCCGGCGTCCCGTTCTGCAGAACCCTCACGGGATCAATGCCGCCAAGCAGCACCTGCTGTGGTCCCATCTTCTCGCGGGCTTCCGCCACCGGCACACTGGAGTCTATGTCGACGATGTCGCAGCCCAGTTTTCCCATTCCCTCCAGGATGCGCCGGGTATTGCCGCAGATGTGAAGCCGGACACGCGCGCCCATTTCGTGGAGCCCATCGACGAGCCTGCGCTCGTAAGGCCAGACGAGCTCGTCGTAAATGTGCGGCCCCACCAGCGAGGCGGCCGGATCTCCAACCCCGATCAGTTCGGCGCCGGCTTCGGTCTGCGCCTTACCGAAGCGAAGGGCGAGCTCGAGCACGAACTCGCAAAGGTCCCGCACAAAGGCCGGATCGTCATAGAAATCGAGCATCAGGCGGTTGATGCCTCTCAGGTCTGCCGATGCGCCGCAGGGTCCTTCGACCCAGCCTTCGACGATCTTCTCGTCGCCGCTTCTCTGTTTGAGCAGCGCAAGCCCGTCGATCCGGTCACGCATGTGCCTGGACTCGTATGGATCCGGGCCCCTCAATCGTGCCAGGTCTGATTTGTCTGCCAGCAGCGCGTTACTTTCGTCGATGGCCCATGGCTGATCCTCGAAGAGCTGAATCCTGGAGCCGCAATCCGGCGCCTCGCGAGTTTCGGTGATGCCTGAAACGTGATCAAAGCCGAAATCCGCAGCCGTGCGGAACTGGGCCTCCGCCATGATCCGATGATCCAGCGCGTATTTCCCGTATTTCTCACCAATGTGACGCGCGGCGAACATCATGGTGATCGGCATGAATGCGAGATGGTCCGTCGGACGGCCCTCCAGCAACGAGCGTATGCGTTCACGGCTATTCATGGCAGGAAAGGATCACGGCAAAATTGACAGTCTTTTGTGCGGCCCCGGTGTCCACGATGTAATCGTGAGCCAGGGTCGGCCGGCCTATGCGTTCGCGGAATTCTCTCCTCTGTCCGTCGGCATCCCATTGATGAATGATCTCCAGCGTCCGGGCGGCTTCGGGGCGGCATGAGACAACCGTTGCCAGGCGCACGCTGTCCAGTCCCATCCCTTTGAATCGGTAGCGCACGTAAACCTTCCGGGTTCCGGCCCGCACGTCCTTCACGCTCCGATCTACTTCGGGCCAGCGCAGGAGCTGGCTTACGGGCTTCCCATCCAGCCAACGCAGCCGGGGATCGTACTGCCACAGGACTTCATACTGGCCGGTCGGGGAAGCCGACCAGGCCAGGGACGCCTCCGCCGCGCCGGGCTCACGGTCGGAGCGGTTGCCGAAAGTGGTCGTTCGCGTTTCTGCGGTGAGCTTGTCGGGCGCGAGGCCATCGCGCAGATCCAGAAAGCGGGATCCGGCGTCGAAGCTGCTGAGCGGAGAACTGTCAGGCGCGGCCAGCTCAAATATGACCTCGGCGGTTTTTCCATTCTCAGGCCAGAGCATTTCCTGACCGCTTTCCTTCAGGCACTTCACGCCAACAGCACGGTAGGCATACTGCGACAACCGGCCGATCTTCACTGGAAATGACCGCCGCTGGTATGCAGCCCCGGGACGGTATTGCAAATGGTTGCGGCCGGCGGTGAGCAGAGGCAGTGTCCTGGGGTTAAGCTGGAAGCGGCTCTTGATCTCGATGTCCCGGAGCCGGATCGAATCCTCCCCGCCGTTCCCCAGCATGCTCAAGCGCATGAGGTAGCCGTACTTGCCGCTGACCGCGGTCAGCTTGCCGTGCTGCGATTGCAGCACAGGCGCCGGCTCTGCGTGCCAGAGGCCTTGAATCGGCCCTCTCACCTGGCCCATCACTTCCCAATTCCGGCCTCCGTCCACCGAGATCTCGGCCCGGAGGCTTTGCATCTCCCCCTTGATTGATGCCCGGAGCGAGAGTCCTGCGTCAATCAGGGCATAAGGGGACCGGATTTCAAACACAGCCTGCGCCGCCTGGCCTGTCTCCCTGCGGCTGAGGTAATCCCGGCCGCTCGCAGGATCCGGCAGGAGCAGGTTCAGATTGAACCCGTGTTCCCATGCTGGATAGTAGGCCTCTCTTGACGAGAGAACGGGTTTGTATTCAATCCGGCCCGTGGCCCACGTCCGGTTGTCTCTCTGACTCCTGGGACCATCTTCGGTGCGAATTGCGTACTCGGCGATCTCCCGGGGAAATTCACCCCAATCGTCGCCAGCGCTCTTGTAGGGCAGATAAAAGGCGGTTTTGGACTCGGGCTCGAAGTATCGGATCAACCTTTCACCGGGCCGGAGCACGAAATCCATACCGTGGCCCTGCGGGTAACGGGCATAGGGGTAGAGCCAATTGTCCTGCGTCGATGTGAATAGTCCAGCCAGGTCACCGATAGCCGCTTCGCTCAGATCTGCCGGATACCAGGGGCAGTCCACCTTGGACTTGTCGACTGTGGTGGGAGAAACAAGCTTCCCCAGCATGATATTGCCGTCGAGGGCCATCTGCGAGACGGATGCGACCGGCAGTCTTTTCGGATCGCCGCTGCCGACCGGGTTGTAGCCCATCATGTCGGAATCAAAATAATGATAGCCGCCGTCATAAAAGACCTCCGTCACAGAGTGGCCCGTCAGGAACCAGACGCGGGCGTCCTCGAAGCCGCCGGCCTCGTAGACAGCCTCCAGCAGAGGGGCGATGTGATAGCAGAGGCCGAAGCCGTAACTGTTGAGGAGTTTCAGCGGGTCGAGCTCTTCGCCGTCCGGTTCCTCGTAGGCCCAACCCGCGATGTGGTACCAGAATCCCGGCGTCACGAAACGACCGTCTGTGAGAAAGAAGCGCCAGATCGCCTCGGCCTTCTGCCGGGGGGTTGTTGCACCGGATTTCGCGTAGATGGAGCTGGCAAGGGCGGCGAGGCTGGTCGAATCGATCTGGCCCTTCAGGAGGACCGTCGGTGAATACACCTGCGCACCCCCGTTCCGACCCACGAAGAGAATCAACAACAGGGCAACGACACTCCTCGAAATGGCGCTCATCCGGGATTTGCCTCCTGGCTTTGGAATCATCTAGCAAGTCCGATCTGCAGTCCGCAGCAAGACAATAAGCGCTTCTTGCCGGCTGGTCAATCCCTGCACGGGCCCGGACCGTATCATCCAAGGCTCCGTGCGGCGACCGGGGATTGACAGCAGTCCTTTGTGACGAGTATACCTTGTGCTGAGAGGTCAGCTTTAGCCCGCGTGCAGAGGACGGGTGACAGCTGAATGGATCCAACGTGAACCGGAACGACCTTGCCAAGGCAATTTACGACCTTCACGGCGGACTCTCACAATCCGAGTCCCAGAGGATTGTGGATCAGATCTTCAGCACGATCAGGGATCGCTTGCTGCACGGAGAGAAGGTGCTCCTCAGTGGTTTCGGTTGCTTCCGCGTCAAAGCGCGGAAGGAACGCAGGGGGGTCAACCCGCAGACGGGAGAGAGCATCGTGGTCCCCGGCAGAAGAGCGGTCTTTTTCAAGCCGTCCAGATATCTGAAGTCCGTCTGACTCGTATGGCGTTTGTACCGAAGAAGCTCTATTATAAAATCGGAGAGGCCTGCAAAATTATTGGCGTCCCTGCGCACGTTCTTCGTTACTGGGAAACCGAATTCCCTACGCTGACCCCGCCCAAGAGCCGGGGCGGTCAGAGGATTTATCGCCCCGCGGACATCGAGCTCCTCCTCCGCATCCGCAAGTTACTTTACGAAGAGGGGTTCACGATAGCCGGTGCCCGGAAGAGGGTCGGGGGCAGAAAGTCTGCCGCAGAGCCGGACGGTGCCAAGCCCGGGCGCGAACAGGGAAAAGTTGAAATCCCGCAAGTGCGAGTGGATGAACCTTTGGGCAAGGTGCGGAAAGAGTTGGAGAACATCTTGACTTTGCTTGACCGCGGGTGATATTTTGGGCTATGAGTCGGGACGTAGCGCAGCCTGGTAGCGCACACGCTTGGGGTGCGTGTGGTCGGTGGTTCAAATCCACTCGTCCCGACCATTTTCTTTTTTCCGGCCGTGTCCTTAATCCTGCTGACAAACGACGACGGTGTTGACGCCGAGGGCTTGCGTCGCCTCGAGGGCTGCCTCGAGGCGCTGGGCGAGATCACGGTTGTGGCGCCGGACCGTGAACGCAGCGCTGTAAGCCACGGGCTCACGATCAACGTCCCACTCGAGATCAAAGAGGTCGGCGAACGACGCTACGCGCTTAATGGTACTCCGGCAGACTGCATCATCTTTGCTCTCAAGCATGTCTTTCAGTCGCCTCCGGACCTGGTGATCTCAGGGATCAACCACGGGGCCAACCTGGGCGACGACATCATGTATTCCGGGACCGTAGCCGCCGCGCGTGAAGCTTCGCGTCACGGAATCCCTGCCATGGCCATCTCGCAGGCCTATGATGAAAAGCCCATACGATTTGAACAGGGCGTGAAGTTCATCCCCGATTTGGTTAAGGCGTTTCTTGCCCAGAAACCCAATGGCGGTTTCTGCCTGAACGTCAACCTGCCCGTGCGCAGGATTCGCGGCATCAAGATCACCCGGCAGGGCTGCTCCGTGCATTTCCCGCACTTCAACGTGCTCGACCGGTGTGAACCGCAGGATCTCCCCGACGAGCCGGCCGAGCGGCAGGGGTATTCGGACATGCCTTTCGACTTTGCGGCGATCCTCGAACACTACGTATCCGTCACGCCGTTGCAGCGCGACCAGACCGACTACGCCGTTGCAGGCTCGCTGCTTGGTCACTTGCCGGGCCTGTTTCCGCGACACGCCGCGCCGGGAATGGGGTTGATCGATCAGGGGAATTAGGCTACGATTTGCCGCTGAATTCGATACGGGGCGTGGCGCAGCTTGGTAGCGCGTACGGTTCGGGACCGTAAGGTCGGAGGTTCGAATCCTCTCGCCCCGACCAGCTTCCTCCCTGCTCCCTCTAGGCGCCAGAATGCCGGTTCAATCAAAGCGCATAGTAGTGTACGGAAGGGTTCAGGGCGTCGGTTTTCGTTATTTTGTTCGCGACGTCGGGATGCGTCTGGGTCTGACCGGAAACGTCTCCAATCTGCCGGATTCCACGGTGGAGATCATCGTGGAAGGGAACCCGAAGCGGATCGTGGAGTTCATCAAGGAAGTGCAGAAAGGCCCTTCGCTCGCTCGTGTCGATCGCCTGGAGATCCATGAGCTGCCGGGCGGCGGATCGTACTCTGCCTTTCAACTCGAGGGATGGTGAAAATGGAGCAACTGAAAGCTGCTATTCGCGAGGTCCCGGACTGGCCCAAGAAGGGGATTCTCTTTTACGACGTGACGACGCTCCTCAAGAGGGCTGACAGGTTCCGCGAGGCGATCGATGCCCTGATTTATCCTTACAGGGAGAGGAAGGTCGACCTGGTTGCCGGGATCGAGGCGCGGGGCTTTATCTTCGCGCCCACCGTTGCGTATGCGCTCGGAGCCGGATTCATCCCTGTGCGGAAGCCGGGCAAGCTCCCGGCGGCCACGCACAAGGCTACCTACGACCTGGAGTATG
>Ga0315273_10001822_pt1 | contig 24649 bp, 9 predicted proteins | sample YL17G02_0_MG_FD_205753 | JGI IMG/M metagenome (GOLD analysis project Ga0315273, IMG submission 205753) | Sediment microbial communities from Yellowstone Lake, YNP, Wyoming, USA - YL17G02_0 | ecosystem: Environmental > Aquatic > Freshwater > Lake > Sediment | place: USA: Wyoming | collected... | reverse complement strand
GTGTGTGGGCGGGACAGTCCAGCTGCTTCAGCACCGCGAAGGTCGGGTCGCACAGCAGGTTGTCAGTGAGGTTGTACTTGGTCCGCCAGTTGGCCTGCGTGGCGGGTTTGTCCGCCGAGATGCCGTACACAGCGAAGCCCTTGGCTTTGTACGCGGCGGCCTGGTCGTTGTGGCCGTTGGCCTGGGTCGTGCAGCCCAACGTGTTGGCCTTGGGGTAGGAGAACAGGAGCACGCCGGTCGTGGCGAGGACGTCCTGTGTTGTATGAAGAGAGAGAGACGGGATGAGGGTTGGGCCACGGCGCTCGGGCGCCCCGGAGGAGTGAAAGGCGCTTGTTGAAGAAAAAGGGCGCACGCCTCGCCTCCCACGCACACCTCATTTCACACACCCGCTATGCACAAGGTGAGCCCTACGCGCCCCGTCCTCTAGATGACGACCCCCAGCGTGTCGGGCCGCCCGCCGTGTGCGTCACGCACAAGCAGCTGAGGGGTGTCGCGCGGTCACGCATGTGACCGTGCCACGACAGCTCGCCCCACGTGACACATGCGGGACGGGCCCGCGCCGCGCGACTGCGTGTGTCTTCACCCTTGCTTGCTCGACAAGCCCGCTTGCGCGCGTACGAGGTGGAAAGATGGCGGGCCTGTGCGTGGGCGGGGTTGGCGACGAGGCGGCCCTCTCTATTTAAAAAAAAAACGCATCCCCTTTCCTCCCCCCAAACAGACGGCCCTCTTCCTCCTCCTGGCCGCCTCGTCGGCCGCCGCCGCGTCTGGCCTGGCCGACGACGGCAGCGACGTCGCCCTCGCCTCAGCCTTTAAAGAGGAGGCCGCGGCGGACGCGGCCGCCCTGGCGGCCGCCCTCGCCCAAAAGCTGGAGCAAAAGGCCGGCGCCGACGCCCCGGGCTACGTCCCTGGGACGACCATCCCGCTCACCCTCCTCTCAGCGGCCAACGGTTCCTCCACCCTCAAGTGCGGGCGAGGGCGGCAGTGCATCGACCACTCAGGTCCGCTCACCTTCGGCGTGCTCGCGGAGGTGTCGCCTACCTTGGCCCTGGGGTCGACGCCATGGACTGACACGTCAACTCTCCAGCTGCTTCTGTCCGACATTCCGTACGTCGTCGGCGCCCAGACCTTTGGCTCCGTCTTCTCCATCACCACGGTAGGCAAGGACCGGCTCCTGGCCGGCAACGGCCTGCCCCCCACCCCCATCGGCAATTTCCCCGTCGCGAGCGGCACGGACGCTTATCCGTACTATGCCACCCTGCCAGGTGGCACTGACCCGTCCACGGGCCAGCCTTACCAGCCCAACGGCACGTCGGACGAGATTCCTGTGAAGGCTTACAACCTGACCTCCACCCTGCCCCGCTGGCCGGTCAAGACCGGGGCGTACCCCGTCAATGCTTTAATCGTCGGCGTGGCCGTGACGGGCGTCGCATTCCACGCCGAGATTGCGCCCGGCGCTGACGGGGCGTGGTATTCCCCCACAAACGTCCTGCCTTTAGACGTCTGCTGGGGCCACCCCTACGCCAACCAGTACCACCTGCACGGCTACAGCTGGAAGTGCCTGCCGGATGGGCCGGTCGAGAAGCACTCTCCGCTGGTCGGGTACGGGCTGGACGGGTTCGGCATTTACGGCCCGCGCGATGTGGGGGGGAAGATCGTGACCAATGACCAGCTGGACAAGTGCCACGGCCACGTCGGGCCGGTGGAGTGGGAGGGCAAGGTGAGGAGACTGAGAGAGAAACACGCGAGAGTCAGGTGGGCGGGCGGGTTTTGAGAGGCCGCCGGCCACGCGCGCACGCGCGCGCGCGCGGCCGCGGCGACCTCCCTGTCCAGCGCGGCCGCGGCCAGGCTCTCTTTCTCTCACACACACGAACACACACTCTCTCCCCTCCCTCCTTTCCAGCTCACCGTCATGTTCCACTACCACCTGAACCGGGAGTTCCCCTTCTCCATCGGCTGCTTCCGCGGGTCCGTCGATTATTACGCGGCCCTGGGGTCGACCGACATGCGCGAGACCCTGCTGCCCATCTATTCCCGGTCCTATGCGGCGAACAAGGTGCTCAACGCCCGGGCGGAGGTGGCGGGCGCGGTGGGGCTGGGGCTGGACGGGTCCGGCGCCAACGGGACGGCGCCGCCGCTGCCGGGCAAGGCCGGCGCCCTGGCGGGGCTGCTCACGCGGGCGGCGGCAGAGGTGGAGGGCCTGGCCGCCGCCGCCTCCGGATGGGGCGAGAGGGTGGTGTGAAATATACACAGCATGGCTGTGTATTCACATCCCGTGGGCGAGCAATGGTGTGCGTGTATGTGTGTGTGTGTGGGAGGGGAGGTGTGCATGTGAGCTGGAGGGGGGCGGCGTTTGCAAAAAATCGCCTTTAATTTTTCGACAAGCAGTATAATGCGGTAGGATGCAGTGCGTCGTCGGCTCTGCCGGCTCTGCGTCCAGAAGGGCGCAGCTTTTCTGTTCTTGCTGAGGCGAGAGAGGAATGGTGGACAAAGAGAAAAGAGCGGCTAGATTGAAAAACACCCACGCGCAGTCTCTGTTAAGCATTCGCGTGCCCCCATCTAGGCGCACGCCCAAAACACAGCCCTCTGTGGCCCCAGCGTAAGAGGAGCCTCCAAAGTCTATGCCTGTGGCACGCTGTCTCCCGCGCCAGCGCCTGACCGGCTCCCCGCGGCGCACACCGCCGTCTGCGCCCGCGCAGCGCCGCGTGTCGGCGCCCAGTGCCTCTCCAACCCCCTCCTCCGCGACCACCCCGCCCACCCCGCTTCCCATCGTCATTCTGCCTGGCCTGGGCAACGCCTCCTCCGACTACGCATCCTTGGCCGCCGCCCTGCTCGCCCGGGGCGCCCCGGCCGTCGCCGTCGCGCCCGTCGCCCGCCCGGACTGGCTGCGCAACGCGGCCGGCCTTCTGCGGAAAGAGTATTGGAGCGGTGACCTGACGCCCGCGCCGACGACGGACTGGTACCTGGAGCGCATTGAGGCCGCCGTCGCCCAGGCGCGGGCGGCGGCGGGGATGGAGGGCGGGAAGGTGGCTGTCATCGCGCACTCCGCGGGCGGCTGGCTCGCCCGGACCTGGATGCTCGGCGGCGGCGCCGCCTCCGTCGCCTCCCTGACCACCCTGGGCTCCCCACACGCCCCACCCCCACCAGGCTGCGGCCTGCCCGACCAGACCCGGGGCATCCTGACTTGGGTGGACGCCAACACGCCGGGCGCCTTCCACGGGGAGGTCCTCTACACGACGGTCGCGGGCCGGTACCTTCAAGGCGCGCCATTGCTGGGCGGCAGTGATGGCGCGACGATCGCCGCCCGCCTGGCCGGCGCGGGCTATCAGGCCCTGTGCGGTGAATCCGACTGTTGGGGGGATGCCATCACGCCCGTGGCGACGGCCCACCTGGCGGGGGCGAGGCAGGTGACGCTGGAGGGTGTCTTCCATGGGCCGCTCGGGGCGACGCCCGACCCCGAGGGCGGGGAGGAGGTGAGCGCAGGCAAAAAGGCGCGGTTCTGGTACGGGTCAGCCCCGGTCATCGATGCCTGGGCGCCCGGGGCGTTGGGCCTGGCGCCGCTGGGGGGGCGGCTGCTGGTGGGCGAGGTCCCTACCTCGCCCGCCAGCAGGGTGAATGCGAAATGAAAAAAGAATGAAGGAAGGTTGGTAAATGAGCCACAACAACTCGTTTTTTTTTCTCTTCTCTGTCTCTCCCCAAATGCGGGCGCTCGCCCCGCCTCCTGGCGCCCAGAGGAGCGTGGCAGGCCCTCTGCTCCCCATGCGCGGCGGCGGCGGCGGCGGTGGCGGCGTAAGCAGCACCCGCTGCCACGCAGCGCCCCCTCCTCAATTCACACTCGGCCCGACCAACCCTCTGTCCTTTTCCCGGCTCGTGGCCCTCGCCCCCGCCCCAGACTTCCGGGCCGCCGCCACCCTGGCCACCCTCCCCTGGGCAGACCCACCCGACGGCCACGTCACCGTTCGCATCACCTACGCGGGCGTGAACGGCGGGTGCGAGACGTTCCGCGTGCGCGGGGAGCCCGGCACGGCCTTTGCCAAAAACGCGCGCGCGAGTGCGGCCGAGCCGATCTCGTTGGGCGCAGAGGGCGTGGGCTTGGTCGCCGCGGTCGGCCCGGGCGTCACCTCCCTGGCAGTCGGGGATGCGGTCGCCGTGTCTAGCGCCAACGCCTTCGCAGAGTTCGTGACCGCCCCTGCCGCCCGGTGCGCCCGCCTGCCGCCGGGGCTGGGGGGCGCCTCGCCGGCAGCGGTCGCGCTCACGCTCTCCGGCCTGACCGCGGCCGTCGCGCTGGGGACGTGCGGCGTGGCCGCAGGACAAGCCGGCCTGTCCCCAGCCGATGCCGTCCTCGTCACCGCGGCCTCGGGCGGGACGGGCCACCTGGCCGCCCAGCTCGCGGCGGCCAGCGGGGCGGCCGTCTTTGCGACCACCGGCGGCCCGGCCAAGGCCAACGCCCTGCGCGCCCTCCTCGCCCCCTGGCCCCGGGCCCGGGTGATCGACTACACAGCGGAGGATGTGGAGGACGTGCTGCGGCGCGAATGCCCGGCCCCCGGCCTCACGGTCGCCTACGAGGGCGTGGGCGGGGCGGCGCGGGATGCTGCGCTCGCCGCGCTCGCCCCGGGCGGGCGGGTCCTGGCTGTCGGCCACATTTCCGAGTACCCCAACGCCGCCCCGCCCCGCCTGGGGGCCGCGGCCCGCGGGGCGCCTGCGCAGCCTGGCGCCCGCCCCCTGCCGCCCGCCCACGACACGTTCTGGGGCGGGCGGGAGGTCGACTTGGGGGAGGGGCGGACTCTGTATGGCAACGTGTGGGGCGGCGCAGACGCGCTGGGCGTGGCCCGCGCGCGGCGGGCGGTTTTCTCTGCTTATGCCCAAGGCACCTTGCGCGTGCTTATCGATGGGGCGAGCGGCGAGGTGGACACGCCGTATGTGGGCTTGGGCGCAGCGGCGGACGGGGTGGAACGGTTGATGGGAGGGGAGAGCGTCGGGAAAGTGGTGCTGAGGGTGTGGCGTTGAGGGGAGTAAATGGAGGGAAGAGGAGGAGCACGACGGGCCGCGCCGTGCCGCGCCCGCCGCCGCCGTGTGTGTGTTGTGTAGGAGAATGGACATCCAGAAGGCAAGGCTGTGTGTTGGCACATGTGCTGCTGGCTATCTCTTCCCTCAAACAACCACCCCGACCACCTCCCACACCCCGCCCGCCCCCCGCCCTGCCTCCACCCCATCCATCTCATCCAGGCGGGCCACCAGCGCGGCCGCCACGGCTTCGGCGCCGCCGGGCCGCTCCAGGACCGCCAGCGGTGAGACTCCTGGCTCACCGGTGGCCATGGCGGTGTGGAGGGCGTCGACGGCCGCCCACAGGCGGGCGGCCCGGCCGCGGTGGCCGCCCAGGGCGGCAAGGGTCGGGCCGGCGGGGAGGGGCGGGGCGGCGCCGCCGCCCCCGATCGCGACGCCACCCCCAAACAGGACCGCCGCACTGGCGGCGGCGCCGTCGGCCGCGGACGGGCGGCGGGTGGACATGGTGGTGGCGGACGCGGCGCCGCCCTCGGCCTGGCAGGCGGCGGCCCACGCCAAGGCCGCCCGGGCCGCCGACGCGCGGGTGGGCGCAGTAGAATGAGGCGTGGGGGGCCGCCCAGTGCCTGCTGCTGCCTCCCCGCCCGCCCAGCCCGCGGGGCCGCCGCCGCCGCCCGCCTCCGCCCCGCTCCCGGCCCAGGCCCGGCTGCCGCCCAGGAGGAGGGACAGGGCCAGGGCGTGCGGGACGGGCGGGGAGGAGGACGGCGGGAGGGGCGCCGCCTCGCCCAGCGCGCTCGCCACGGCCCCTTTCAACCCGGCTACTGCCGCGGCCGCAGCTGGCGACCCGGCCCGCCGTTCCTCCTCCAAGCGGTCCACCGACCGAGCACCCAGGTAAATGAGGGCCACCGCGGCCGCAGCATTGGACGCCCGCCCCCCACCCCGGGCGGCGGCGCCCAAGGGCGCGCGCTCAGCCAGGCCTAGGAGCAAGGCCGCCAGCGAGGCCGCGACCGTGCAGGCACGCCCCGCGGGCGTGCCCAGCGCCGCCCGCGCCGTGGACCCCGGCCCGAGGGCCCGGCGCAGGGAGCTGTCGCTGCTCCCCGCCGCACCGCCGGCGGCCCAGGAGGTGAGGAGGGAGGAGGCCAGGTCGTCAAACTCCCGGCCGCCCCGGCCGCCCCGGGCCGCCGCCGGCCCGGGCGCGGGGAGCAAGCAGTTGGCGAGCGCCCCGCCGTTGCGGAAGGTGGCGCCCTCCCACTCCCCGCGCGGGCGGGGCCGGGCCCGCCCGTCCGCCACCCGGGCGGACGCGTGGCAGGAGGCGTGGATGCGGTTGTCCGCGGAGACGACGTCGAAAATGATGGCGGAGGAGGCCAAGCCGGGTTGGCCTCCCGCATCCAACCCACCGCTCACGCACGCGCCGCCGTCCGTCAGGCCGGGTGGCAGGTCGGCCACCCGGCGGGCGACTACCCAGGCGTACATGCAGAGCGGCTCGGAGTGGGCTGACGACCCGCCGCCCTCCTTGCAGACCAGGCAGCAGGAGGACGCCTCGCCACCGTCGTCTTCAATCTGGACACCACCCCTTGCTGCTGCTCCACCCAGCGCGGGCGAGGGCGACGGCGAGGCCGCCGCCCACCCGGCCAGCAGGCCGGACGAGGCGGGCGGCGTGGCGGAGACGCCCAAGTGCGCTAGGGCGGCCGCCCGGGCGGCGGCCGCCCGGGCCGCCCGCCGGGCGGTCTCGGCTCCCCGGGCGGCCGCCACGGCCGCGGTGGCCAAGGGCCCGCCCGCGTCGGCCAGCGCGTCCAGCGCCGCCTCCGCCGCCCCGCCCAGGGCGCCCGCCCCGCCCGTCTCCAGGGAGTGGAGCGCGGGGACCAGGCCGGGTGAGGCGGCCACCAGGGCGTCCGCGCACGCCGGGTCGCCCGCCAGCGCCTCGCACAGCTGGACGGCCGCGGCCGTGCCGGGCGGGCGGGTGGTCTCGCCCGCTGCCGCCATGCCCGCCGCCAGGTACAGAGCCACCCGGGCCGGCAGCCCCGCGGCCCGGGCCAGGTCGTGCAGGCGGGCGCGCGGGGTTGGGGCCGCCGCGCTCGCCAGCGTGGGCGAGCCGGAGAGGAGGAGGAAGCCGGCGTCGGGCGTGCGTGGCGTTGGCGGGGTGTTGGCAGCCGCGCTGCTGCCACCTCCCCCCACCCCTCCAGCCGCCCGAGACTCGTCAAACAGCGCCCGCGCCAGGGCGGCCGCGTCCCGTTCCAGCGCCGCCGCGGCGTCGGCGTCGCCCGTCGCCATGGCCGCATCAATTGCCGCGGGCGCGACCGCCGCGGTCAGGTCTTCGGCCAGGGCCGCCGTCGCCGCCCGCCCGCCCGCCGCGGCGAGGAGGGGGAGCACCCGGGCGGCGCCGGCCAGGGCCGCGGGCGCGGTCGTGGCCTCACCCGCCGCCCGCCGGCGCGCGCCTGCCAGCGCCCGCACCGCGGCCGCGGCATCCCGGTCTGTCAAGGGTCGGCGGGCCGGCGGCGGCGGGGCAGGGGCCAGCAGGAGGGCCTCCGCTGCGGACAAGAGGTCGGCTGTGCAGGAGGATGGGGCGGGCGCTGCCCCCAGGCCCGCCGCGCCTGCCGCAAGCAAGCGGCCCAGCCACCCGCCCGCCAACAGTTCCGCCGCACAGGCCGGCTCCTGGGCGGCGAGGGCAAGCAAGGCGGCGGCAGGGGCGGTGGAGGCATGAGAGGAGCCGCCGCCAGTCGCGCAAGCGAGGGCGGCCGCGAGGGCGCCTGTGCCCACCAGGGCCCGCCGGGCGGCCGCGACCGCCGCGGCCGCCGCCTCCGGGTCGGCCCCACCACCAGCCTCTGCCGCCCATCCACCCACCACCGCCGGCAGGACCTTCAGCATGGGCTCCGTCGCCTCGCCGTCCAGGCCGGCCAGGCGGTAGGTGACGGCCATGGGCGGCGGGGCCGGCAGGCCAGGCGCACCACCCGCCGCTGCCTGGCGGTGGTTGTTGGCCTGGCGGGTGCGGGCGCGGCGGCGGGTGGCACCCCCACCCTCCGAGCTGGAGGATGAGGACGCCAAAGATTCGGGAAGGGAGCCCGCAGGGGTGGGCGGCGGCGGCAACGGGGCGTTGTTGGGAAACCCCCCACCACCGCCCGTGGCTGTCGCGGTCGCCGCTGTGCACCCGGGCAGCCACACCCGTTCGTGCACGCCCGCCATCGGCAAGTCCAGGCTCACGATGTGGCCGCGGACCAGGAGCTCGACACCAAAGTCGTCACCCACCAGGCCGTCCATGCCCAGGCGGCGGCAGATGAAGTCCTTCAGGTGGCGCATGGTGGGCCCGCCGACCGAGGCGGCAGGGGTGGGCGCGGGGCCGCAGGTGCCCCGAATAAAGTCTTCTTGGGTGGGGGCCTTGCGCAGGGCCAGGGAAAAGGTGGTCAGGGCTTTGGCATCGTCCTCGACGGCAGGGTGCGGGGCAGTCGGCGTGACGGGCGGCGCACCGTCAGTGGACGGCCCGCCGCCCGCCGCACCACGACCACCGGCCGCGACGGGGCGGGGCCGGCCGGCAGCCAGCGCTGTCGCTGCCGCCGGGTCCACCGCCGCCAGGGTCGCGCACACCGCCGCCTGCTCCAGGCGGGCCAGGAAAGGCTGCGACGCCGGTGACGCGGCCCAGGCGGCCGCATGGACGCTCGCCAGGAGGGCTGCCGCCGCGGCGACGGGTGCGCTGGCCTCGCCAGCCCGCTTGCGCACGACCCGCCCCAGCGCGCGCCGGGCGGCCAGGGTGTCGCCCGCCCGCCGGGCGGCGAGGGCATCCAAGGCCGCGCAGGCCAGGGCCAGTGCTACCGGTCCGCCCGCCCGGCTGAATGCCCGGCGGGCCGCGGCCGCGTGCGGGCCGGCCAGGAGGTCGCCCGCCCGACGGGCAAAAGCCCGGGCGGTGCGGGCGAGGGCGTCGCCGTTTCCGGTCAGGCCGCCGGCGCCCGAAACAGCCGCCAGCGCGGCCGCCGCCGCCGGGCCTCCCGCCTGGGCAGCCAGCGCCACCACGCTCGCATCATCGCACCCGGTCTCGGCTTGTAAGAGTGCCAGCGCACATGCGGCCGCCAAGCCGGCGGCAGCAGCAGGCACGCCGCGCGCGGCCAGAAAAGCGCCGCCGCCTGGTGGAGCGGCGGGCCAGTCGGCCGCCACCTCACGCCCGTCGCCTGCCACCCAAGCCAACAACGCACACGCCTCATCTCCCGGGTGGCGGTGCGCCCCGTCTTCGCCCTGGGTTGGCGCCCGTGACGCCGCGCTCGCCAGGGACGGCAGCAAGGCCGCCACCCGGGCCCCCAGGGCCAGGGCGGCGTGCGGGCTGCTGGCGCTGTTTTGCACCAGCAACCGCGCCGCCGCAGCCCGCACCCGGTGTGAGGCCGGGTGTGTGAGCAGGGCAGGGGCCAGGGTCGGGGAGGCCGCGAGGGCCGCGACGGGGCCAGCTGGCGCCGCAGCTGCCAGCTCCCGCCATCGGCGCGCAAGGCGGGCGAGTCTGGCGACGGCCGGAGGGATGGGCGGGGGTGGTGGGGCGGCAACAGCAGCAGTGCGGGGGCGAGACGCAGACGCGGCCGCCGCCGCCACCGCTGCCGCCCGTTTCGCCGCGACCGGGTCATCCCATGCATCATCCTGGTCCTCCGGAGGTAGCAGCGGGGCCGCCGGCAGGGCGACGACCGGGATGGAGGGCGGGGAAGGCGGCGGCGGTGGAGCAGCTGCAGCAGCAGCTGCAGCAGGAGAAAGTTGGCGTTGAGGTCGCACGGCCGCGGCTGCGGCTGTCGCATCGTTCAGCGCTTCCAGCAGGGGCGCGACGACGGCGCCTGCGATGGCCGGGCCTTTCGGGGCCACCCCCATGGCCGCCGCCACCAGGTCGACGGCCAGGCGGAGGGCGGGCGCGGCCCGGGGTCCGCCCTCTCCATCACCCCGATCCCGAACCACATCGCACAACAGGCGGACCGCGGCACCCACGCCCGCCCCGTCTCCTGCCGCCATCAGCCCGCCCCGCTGGCTCAGTGCGTACCGCACGCGGTCCGCAATGGCGGTCAGCAGCGCTTGCATGCCAGGGTTGCCGCCAGACCGGGCCAGGCGGGTTAGGAGGTGGCGGGCCGGGGCGGCGGTGCCAGTGGGCGCGCCAGGCCCGACGCACCAGCCAAACAGGGAGGGGACCGCGCCCCGCCCGACCAGGGCGTGCACGCAAGCCGGGTCCGCAGCCGCCACGCACGCCACCATCAGGTCCAGGGCAGGCCCAACGAAGGCTGCGTCGCCGGCAAAGGAGCGGGTGGACGGGGTCGACGCAGCCAGGGCGGCACTGGCAGCAGTAGTGGCGGCAGCAGCCGGGTTGCCTCCGCCGCCTCCAGCAGCAGCAGAAGCCAACACGTGCGCCGCCAGGGCCGCCCGGGCGGCCGCTAACGCCGTAGCGGTCTGGGTGGCGGCGGCATGGGCAGCCGCCACCTCCCCGCCATACGCCGACACGGCCGCGGTGACGGCGGGCGAGACAGAGATGGGCGAGGTTGATGAGGGCGAGGGTGGCGACCCACCCCCCTCTCCATCCCCGCCCGCCAACCCGCCGCCCGCCCGGGCGGCCGCTACGGCGGCCAAGGCGACCTCCAATTGGGTGGTGACAGCGACCAGGACAGCAACCGCCCGCCCCTCCTCCTCGCACGCCGCATCCACGGCCGCCTCCAGGCGTGCCCGCCGGGCGGCAGTGGTGGCGGCGTTTCCACCAACGCCCGCGGCCGCTGCCGCCGTGCGCGCGGCTTCGGCCGCCATACCACCACAAGCGCCACCACCACCACCGCCCGTCGCGGGCGTGGCCAAAAAACCCAGGCGCACGCCCGCTGCCCGGCAGGCCCCGCACTCGGAGCACAGGAAGGACGCGTCGTCATCGAAATCGATGTTGCGGCACCGCCGGCACTGACCGACGTGCTCCCCGCACGCCCCGCACACGGTGGCGGGCGGGGGCACCCGGCGGGCGCATCGCGGGCAGGAGATGGGCTCCGCCGCGGCCGCACAGCCGTCCGTCCACAGGTCCTCAAAGACAAAGGCGAGGGCGGCGGCGGTAGGGGTAGAGGGGAGGGACGCTTTGGCCGAGCGCGCGCCTGGCGGGAAATGCAGCGTCGCCACACGCCGCCAGCCCGAGGAGGACACGCCCACGTTGTCAGCCTCTGCCAGGGAGGCCAGGGGCGGGGCCGCCAGGTATACGCCCACCGTGCGTGGCGCGGTCGGGTGGGGGCGGCCCGGAGGCGGGGGCGCGGCCAGGGCGACCGACCGGAGCGGGGTCGGGCTGGCCAGCCGGAACGCGGCCCGGCGGGTACCGTATGAGGCCTCCACCCGGGCGGTGTCCAGCTGAATGGTCGAGGTAGCGGCGGCGGCGGAGGCGGCGATGATCGTAGAGCCGCCCGCCTCAAGCAGGTGCGGTAAAAGAAGAGGGGCCGCTGCGGCGGCTGCGGCGGCGGTGGGTGCACCCCCACCCCGCCCTCCACCACCCACGAGGCCGCGTAGGTCGGCGTACGCCTGGGCGTGCGGGTGGTCGGTCAGGGCGGCCAGGGCGGAGGTGGCGGCCGCGAATAAGGCCGGCGCGACCGCGGAGGCAGCTGCGGCGGACGCTGCCCGACCGGCCGCATGGGCAGAGGAGGAGGAAGAGGGGGCGCGGTGGCGGGTCGTCGCCGCCGCTGCCGCCGCCACCGCCTCGGCGCTGCCACCACTCACTAACTCAGTGACCAGGGCCAGGAACGGCCCCGCCGCGCCCGCCGGCGCGTCCCGGGCTTTGGGCGCCCAGGCGGCCACCCGGCAGGCAAAGGCCGCCAGGGTCGAGGTCGATGCCTCATCGCCCGCGCCCGCTGCCCGGGCGGCCCACGCCCACGCCGCCCGGACCAGGCCGGTGCCCGCGTCCCGGACTTCGACCGAGGAGGCCGGGCCTAGGATGGCCCGCCCGATGAGGTCGTCCAGCAGGGGCAGCGGCAGGGCAGCCGCGGCCGCACCCCCTCCACCCCCGCTCACCAGGGCCGCGGCGGCTTGGAGGGCGAGCCGGGCGGGCGTGGGCGGCCAGGCGAGGGCCCGGGACACCAAGCCGGCCACACCGTCAGGCAGGATACCAACCATCGCGGCCGGGCGTTCGTTGGACGCGGTCCGCAGCTCGCGCAAGGACGCGCACAGGCCAGAGAGCGGGGCGGGGTCGGCCGGGTCGGCCGCAGTGCCAGCCGCTCCCGCCTCCACGCCCTTCCACGCCGTGCCCGCCGCCCGGCGCGCGCGGCTGTCACGCATGGCGGACCGCGACCCACCACACGCGCGCAGGGCGGCCGCCCGGGCCGCTCGGCGGGCGGGGGCCAAGCCAGGCGCCGCGCCCGCGGCGAGCGCGGCGTCGAGCCAGGCGGCGGTGGAGGGGGAGGGCGGGGCAGGCGCGGCCAGGCCCGCCAGCCAGGTCGCGGCTTCCGCCACCACGACCGCCGCGGATGCCGGGACCACCCCGCCCGCCGCCTGGCCTGCCCAGCCCGCTGCCAGGATGAGGCGGGCGGCGTCATCAGGTGGCGTGGACGCGGGCAGCAGCAGGGCGGCCGCGACGGCGAGGGGCGGGCGGGGAAGGAGCTCGCCCATGCCCGGCGCGGCGCCTGCGGCGGGCTCACCCGCTGGGCCGGACGACTGGAAAGGGGCCACAAGGGCCGGCGCCTGGCGGCCCATCTCAGCCAGCGCGTCCTGGAGGGCCGACAGGATGGCCCCCCCCCCCTCCAGGTCCGCTTCCAGCGCGGCCGCCAGGGCCGCCGCGCCCGGGTGGTGGGGCTGGGCAGTCTCCTCCGCGCCCTCGCTCGCCCGCCTGGCCGGGGTCGTGCCGGGCGGGGAGGAGGAGGGCGTGGCGGCTGGCGGCGGGGGTGGCGCCGGCTGCGCGCGCGCCGCCAGGGCGCCCGCGGTGGCCAGGCAGGGCAGGGACCGGGATGCCCGCCAGGCCCCGAGCGCGGCGACCGCGGCCCGGCCCGCCAGCATGCCCGCCTGCTGCCCGCCTCCCCCACACGCGCGCAGCACAAAGGCGGCGGATGCCAGGGTGCCCGCACCGGCCGCGCCCTCCACGACCTTGGCCGTGAAAGCGACTGCGCCGCCGCCCGGGCTCAAGCACAAAAGCTCGTCGCCCAGGGCAGAGGCCGCGGCCGCCTGCAGGGCCGGGTCACCCCGGCTCTCCAGCAGGGCGCCCGCGGCCGCCGTGTCGGCCGCGCGCACGACCGCCCGGGCGGCGCCGGCGTAGAGGGCGGCCAGGTCGGAGCGGGCCAGGCAGGCGACGCCGGCGCGCAGGGCCAGGGCGGCCGCGGTCGCTGGGACGGCGGCGGCAAGGGCAGGGGCGAGGGTGGGCGGGAGCGGGGTGGCGGGCGGCGCGGACAGGACCGCCTTTGCCACGCGCGCCGTCGCCCAGCAGGCGGCGTCGGACAGGACGGACACCCCGTCAGCAGCAGCAGCGGCGGCGGGAGCCACCAGGGCGGTCAGCTCCTCTCGGGAAAGAGGGGGTGAGCCGGCAGGGGCCGCAGGCTCACCACCCACAACCGCCAGCGCGGCCGCCGCGGCGGTGGCAGCGTCCGCGCCGGGGTCGGCGCTGCCGTCGCCGGGCGTGCCTGGCGGCGGCGGCGTCCCAGCAGCCACCGCCAGCGCGGCCAGGCGGGCAGCGACGCCGCCCCCCAACCCCGCGTGCGCCGCCCCGTCCGCGGCGGCCGCGGCGGAGACGGCATCGTACGGGAGGGCGTAGGCTTCCAGGCCGTCCAGGCGGGGAAAGGCGCCCGCGTCGCCGCCGCCCAGCACGGCGACGTCCAGCCCGCCCTCCCGGGCGGTCGCCAGGGCCTCCGCCGGCGTGAGCGGGACGTCCACCCACCGGGCCTGCGACCCGTCGGCGCCCCCTCCGGGCGGGCGGGCGGGCGGCAGGGCCACGGTCCGGCCCGCGACCCGCAGGGCGGACGGGCGGGAGCCCGCGCCAGCCGCACCGACATGAACGCGCAGGCCGACCAGGGCGAGCGGGGTGGGTGGGGCGGAGGAGGAGGAGGAAGGGGGGTCGCCAGAAGGCGGCGGCAGCGGCGGCGCAGCAGCCACCAGGCGCAGCGAAAAGCGGCAGCCCTCCGGGTGGGGAGACGTCAGCCCGCCGTCCGCGCCCGCGGGTGGCGGGGCGCCCGCGCCCGCCAGGCCGCTGGCCGATCCCATCAACGGCAGTAGCGGCCCCGCCCGCAGGTCGGCCGTCACACAGGCCGCGCCCTCGAAAAAGGAGTGCGGGGTGGTGGGGTGGGGCGGGGCGGGGGCGGCCGGCCAGGCCCGGCCGCCCGCCGCGCTGTCGCCCACGCCCACGCCCACGCCCCACACCCGGACGACGCCCGCGGGGGAGAGCAGGGCCAGGGCCGGGCCTGGTGCGGGCCCGGGCAGGGCCAGGGACACCCCGCCGTCCGGGGCGCCCGCGTCGGCGCCCGCCAGGCGCTGGACGGCCGCGGCCGTGCCGCCCCCCGGCGCGCCCCGTAGGGCGAGCACGGTCGCGGCGGCGGCCGGCGTGGTGGAGGCAGGGGGGAGGCAGACGAGGAGGGCAGGCGTGTTCAAGGCCGCCCGAGTGGTGGGCGGCAGTGGGATGGGGACCAGGCCGCCGCCCGCGAGCGGGGACGGGGAGGGCAGGCGGGCGAGGCCGGAGAGGCCACCACAACAGCGCGCGCCGCCCAGGCGCGCCAAAAACAGGGCGCCGGTGCCACAACCGCCGCTCTCCTCCCGCAGGGCCGACACCGCCACCAACGGCCTCCCACCCCCACCCGCTCCAGGCAGGTAGACCACATCCACGCCCGTCCAGGAAGGGGGAGGCGCGGCAAGGGGGGGGGCACCGCCCTCCCCAGGCGCCGCGTCAGCCAGTGACCCGCACGCGACAGCGCGCACCTCGCGCCCCGGCCGCGGGCTGGGCGGTGCCGGCGCCGGGCCGGGGGCCGGGCTGCGGGCGCCCGCATCAGCTGCCATGGCCCTGCCCGCCTCGGCCGCCGCGGCGGCCAGGTCGGCAGGGGAGGGCAAGGCACACGTCGCCAGCGTGCCCGCAATGGAGAGGAGGACGAGGGTACCACCAGCGCTCGCGCCACCACGCCCTGCACCCGTCCACGCCGCCGCCGCGACCGCGTCCGTGCTGCCCTCCCCCTCTTCGCCCAGGCGGACAGCCAGGGCTGGGGCCGCCGCGCACACGCCTAGGTCGTACACCAGGACGCCGCCCGGCGTGACGGCGGCCAGGAGGCTGCTGGCGTCGCCCAACCAAATCACGCCCAGCACGTCCTCCGCCCCGGCCCCGCCCGCCAGCGACCGTGGCGGGCGGGGCACGCCGCAGCGCACCCGGTCCGTGACCCGGCCCAGGGCGTCCACCGCCCAGACGGTCAGGGCCCGGCGCGGGCCGCCCAGGGCCAGGCGGGAGCTGGTGGGCGGGGGTGGGTGTGCGGGCGGCGGGGCAAAGGCCAGGCAGGTCGGGGAGAAGCCGGCTGCGTGGGCGGCCAGGCCTTCCACGTGGCACCGCCCCGATGGCGCTGAGTCAGCAGCAGCCCCCACCCCAGAAGCACATGTAAGGCGGGCAAAGGCGACCCGGCCGCCCCCGCGGGCGAGGGCGAGGACGCCGGTGGCGGCGCAGGCGGCCGCGCCGCGCCGGGCGGCGGGGAAAGGTGAAGGGGCGACCGCCGCCGCCGCCGCCGCCGCCGCCGCCGCCGCCGCCGCCCGCCCACCTCCCACATCCTCATCGCCCGCCAGGCGGGCAGAGAGGGCGAGGACGGCCAGCGGGGTGGAGGCGGGCGAGGCGCGGGAGTCAGCGCCCGCGGGGACGGGGCCGGTGGGGCCAAGCATGGGGGGAGGGGGGTGGTGGTGGTCGGTGTCCGCCTCGACCCCTCCACCGCGCGCCGCCGCTGGGCTGTCCACCACCGCCCCGCCGCCTCCTCCTCCTCCCCGCAGCAGTGACGCGCCCAGCGCGCCCAGGGCCGCCCCGGCCTCCCGGGCCGCCGCCTGCAGGGCAGGAGAGGCGGACGCGGCGCGCAGGGCCGCCGCGAGCGCGGCCACCTCCCCGGCCTGCGGGGCTGGGAGGGCGGGTGAGGCGGGCGTGGGTGGCGTGGGGCGGGGGGGTGCCGGGCCGACCAAGCCCGCCCCACCACCAGCTGACCAGGCTTTGACGGGGCGGGGTGCCGGCGGCGGGGCCGCACCCCCTCCACTCAAGCACACGCAGGCGACCGCGCGCGCCCCGCCCGCCCCGGCCCCGCAGTCGCAGAAGAAGCGGGACCGGCCCGCGTAGGCCAGGTCATGCCCGGCGTGGCAGGCGACCGCGCACGCACCGCACACGCCCCGGGAGGACGCCAGGCCGCACGTGTGGCAGGCCCACCAGTGCTGGTCAATGAACGCATCTCCCGTGCGCCCAAACGAGCAAAAGGTGGCGGGGGTTGGAGACATGGGGGGAGGCGCGGGGGACGGGTTGGTGGGCGGCGGCGTCGTGGGGGTGGCGGACGAGGCCGCCGCCGCTGCCGCCGCCGCGGGCTGGGCGCCGGGGGCGGGGCGCGGCAGCGGGGGCGGGGTGCAGGCGGCCGGGGAGGGCGCCCCGCCCCCGCCCCCGCCGCCCGCGACGCGCGGGTCGCGCGGGAAGGGGCCGACCTGCAACGGGGCCCCAGCCGCGGCCAGGGCGGCAGCGCCGCCGGCCACGTGCGCGCCCGGCCCGCGCCGCCCACCGCCTGCCAGCGCGCGGAACTGGCCGGCCTCCAAGAGCTCGGCGAAGGCGCCCTCCAGGTCCGGGGCAGGCCCACCGCCGCCGCCGCCGCCTGTGCCGCCCCCGCCCCCACCCCCCCCCCGGGCAGTCGCGGCCGCGGCGGCCACCGCCGCCGCCAGTTCCTCGCCGAACACGCCGGCCAGGGCGTCCTCCTCGTCAAACATGTAGTCGTCCTCGTCCTCGTCCTCGAGGTCGTAGGGGGCGTCGCCCGCGCCGTCGCCATCCCGGACGTCGTCCGGGCCGGCCCGCTGTTCGTGGTCCTCCTCCTCCTCCTCCTCCTCCTCCTCCTCCTCCTCCTCCTCCTCCTCCTCCTCCTCCTCCACCCCCACCTCCTCGCTGCTGTCGTCCTCCTCGAAACCGAGGTGGCCCAGGGCAGAGGCGAGGTCGGTGCCTGGCGCCGCCGCGGCCGCCGCCGCCCCCGCGGCTAAGAGGGCTAGCGACGAACGCATGGGCTCTCTCTCGTCGCCCGACGAGCGGGCCGCCGCGGCGGCGGTCGCGGCGGCCGTTAGGGCCCGCAACGCACCCTCCACGCCATCCATACCGACTCCAACAAGCCCAGCGATGGCATCGGCCACTGACAGGGTGGGCGGGTGGAGGAGGGTGAGGGGCGGTGGAGGCGGGCCCGCCTCGTCGTCAGCCATTTGCCTCGGTGTTTTAGTACGTGAGGGTGAGAGCGACGGCTTGTGCTGTTTTCGCGGGCACGCGCGTGTGTGGGTGAAGTAGGTGGGAAGAGCCGTGCGCGTGGATGCACGCACGGGTGGTCGTAAGCTGGCTCGTGCGAGCGAGCAAGTGCCCTAATGTGACAAAGTTAATTTTCTCTGCCCGACCCGAGGGCCTGCCCCCCCTCACCCATCTTTTTTTTCACCCCTCGATCGCCGCCCACTCCCGCACCCTCCCCAGCTTGGCGCCCCTGGTAAACCGACGGTACGCGGCCAGCGTACTCGCATCAAAGGCAGGGGCCGCCAAGAAAGAGGAGGAGGCCTCGCTTTCGTCCGTGCCGCCGCTGCCAGGCTGCTCATCGCAACCACCACGCGGCGCAGCCCCACCCTCCAGCGCGCCCGCCACCCGAGTAGCCAGGTCAGGCAGGTCGCTGTCATCCCGCCCATCGACTTGCCCTCTCGCTCTGAGCCGTCTCAGCGCGGCCAGCAACCCCCACCCACAGGCGGCGACCGCGAGCGCGAGGTCGGGTGGGGAGGGCGCCATTAGGCCCAGGGAGGCAAAGGGAGGGGAGGACGACGGCAGGGGGCGGACTTGGGAGTGATGCACCACCAGGGGAGTGGTGGTGGTTGGCCAGGTGGGCAGGATCAGGGGCTTGACCAGGATGGGCGGGGGCGGGGCGAGGAGCGGGCGGCGTGGGAGGGGAGGAGGTGGCGGGCACGACGCCAGCTCCCCAACAGCTAGCGCGAGGGCCGCATTCGGCGGTCCGCCGAGGCCTGCGGCTGGCGGCGGGGCTGCCATCATCGTTCGTGCGGAGCTGACGGTACTAAGTCAGAGGGGTGAGCTTGAGGCTGGGCGTGTCGGGCGGGGCGTCGTCGGGGGGGTGCCGTGGTTGCGAGCGGCACGGACGATGAGAGGTGATGGAAAATGGAGAGGCTGCGTTTTTTATTTTTTTGTCGCCCCCTCACTCTAGCAGTCTCACTTGAGAGCACATTGGCGCGCGCTCCCCCCCAACCACCCCTCACGCCACACCCCGCCCGCCCCTCCCAACCCTCTCTACCCAGCTGAGATCGTCCTTCTCACCCGTCGAGCGCCGCCGTGCAAAAAAAAACACGAGCCCACACACCGCAAAACAGAGGCACTCTTTTTGTTTGGCGTGCCAACTCGCGTCGCGCGCCTTTTTTTTTGCTCGACCCTGACAAAAAAACTCCCCGCCCTTTTCTTTCGTGTGTGCCGCGTCCGCGCACAGGCCACACCACCCCCACACGCGCGCACACGTACCGCCGCCATGGCCCCTTCCACCCCACCCCCAACCACCCTGCCCGGCGGCGCACCCGCCGCCACCACCCGCCGCGGCTGTTGCGGCGGCGGAGGGGCCCCCCGCTGCACCTGGCCCGCCCTCCGCGACGGCACCGCCTTCTGGCTCCTGGGCCTGGCCAACAACTCGGGCTACGTCATCATGCTGGCCTGTGCCAACGAGATCTCCAATGGCGGGGTGGGGACGGTCTACCTGGCGGCGGTCCTGCCCGCCCTGGCGATCAAGCTCACTGCGCCCTACTGGTTTTCGCGCACCCCGTACTCGGCCCGCGCGGCCGCGGTCGCCCTGCTGGCCCTCGCCGCCTTCCTGTGCGTGGGCCTGGGCACGTCCTTCGTGCCCCAGATCCTGGGCGTGTGCCTGGCGTCCCTGCAGTCGGGGCTGGGGGAGGCGTCCACGCTCGCGCTCGCGGGCGCGTACCCCTCCCACCGGTCCCTCCTCACCTGCTGGTCGTCCGGCACCGGCTTTGCGGGGCCCTTTGGGTACGCCTGGGTGGCCGGCCTGCACACCCTGGGCGGCCTGTCCCTGCGGGCGACCGTGCTGGCGGCCAACATCATTCCGGCCGTGTGGGCGGTCGCCCAGTTCGGGATGCTGCGCTCGCCCGCGGCCGCGCACTCGGCGGCCGCGGCCGCGGCGGCGGCGGGCGCGCTGACGACGGCGGACGCTGCAGCCGCCGCGGACGCGGCCATCGCTTCCGAAGCCGACGCCTCGGTCAAGATGGTCACCACGCCGGGCGGCGGCCTCCGCCTGGAGCACGGCACGGGGCGTGGCCAGCGGCAGCCCCCGCGCGCGCGGACCAGGTCGGCCGAGGCGGGCGACGACCCGAGCGCGGTGGCGGGCTTGTTGGGCGGTGGGGCCGCCCCTGCCGTCACCACCGCCTCCCCTCGCCCTCGCCGTCCGGCGTCGGGGCGGCTGGTCGTGCCCGCCTCGTCCGACTCGAACGCGGACGCCGAGAAGGCGTCCGCAGGCGCGGGCGCGGGCGCCGCCCTCGGCCCCCCGCCCCCCGTCGGCTTCATCGCCACCACCCGCCACGTCCTGGGCCTGTGGCGCTACACCATTCCCCTGCTGGTCGTCTACTTCTCCGAGTACGCCGCCCAGAGCGGGGCGTGGGCGGCCATCGGATTCCCCTCTCCCCTGGACAGGGTGGCCCGCGACCGGTTTTACAAGCTCGGGAATTGGATGTACCAGATCGGCGTCTTCATCTCCCGCTCCTCTGGCGCCGTCTACCAGACCTCCTTGGCGGGGCTGTGGGTCATGCCCGCCGCCCAGGCCGGCCTGCTCGCCTTCTTCATCTCCGTCGCCGCGACGCGGTGGTGGTACAACTGGGGCCTGCTCGTCCCCTGCTTCATTTGCGGGCTCCTGGGCGGGGGCGTGTACGTCAACGCTTTCACCCTGCTCGCCCGCCACGAGCCGGCGACGACGCGGGAGCTGTCCCTGGGCGCCGCCTCCGTGGCGGACTCCTTCGGCATCGCTCTGGCCGACATCACGGGCGTCTTCCTCCAGGGCTGCCTGTTCAGGATCAACGGCGTGCCCGGGGCCGTCTTCAAGTGCGGAGCGCCGGCGTCGCTGGCGGCGGGGGGCGCGCCGGCTGGTGGGTGATGCAAGGGAAGCATGTGCGGTTGACAGCTGGTGTGTGTGTGGAGGAGTGTAAATCGGAAAAGGAACACAAAAAAGCGCGCGCGCCCCCGCAACATGTTTCCCTTTCACACACGGCGCAGCGCGCCCCGGCTCACCCGCCGCGCGCCCATGCCCACCATCTCTGCCGACCCGCCCCCACCCCTGTCTACGACGACCGACGTCGGCCCGGTGTCCGCCAGGTCGGCGAATGAGTACGCTGCAGACACCATCGGCCGGCTGGGCACGCGGCCTGGCCCCCCCCCCCGCGCCCCGGCGGGCGCGCCCTCCCCTCCTTCATCCCGTACCCCGCGCCGCCAAAACCGGTAGGCCAGGGCGCAGGCGCCGATGACGTGGGCGATGATGAGCCAGGTGAGCAGGCGCTCAGACCGCTTGTGGCCGGCCAGGGGGGCGTCCAGGGGGTTGTGGAGGTGGTGGTGGTGGTGGGGTGGGAGGAGCGTCGCGGCCGGCTGGGCGTCCGGGGTTGCCGTCGGCCGGGTTGGCCGGGGCATATTTCTTCGGTCAATCCCGCTTCTTGGCCACAGTCTGGCGCGTAAGTGCTAGTAGCCAGTATAGGAGTCCTAGGACGTGCGCGATGACCAGGGCCGCGACGATGCCTTGGGTGGGGGTGAGGCTTTGGGCGGCCATGCGAAGCAAGTTTTGGGCTCAACGCTCCTACCCCCCCCTCATTTTTCTTCCACCTCCGCTCCCCCCGTCCCAAGGGGTCTCTCACACAGGGTCACACACAGACACGCGCACACGCCTAAGCCGGTGCAGCGGCCCCCCCAGTCCTCGTGCTTGTTCCGGCGGCGACTCGTCGGGCGAGGAGCGGGGCGAGGAATGGGGCGCGGGTGACTTTTGGAACAGGGAGAAAAAGCTTTCGTTGTGAGTAGGCGCCGCCGCCCTAAGAAAGTCCTCTTCACAATACACACACCCACACCCACACGCCCCGCCCCTGTCCCTTCCCCATCCTCCTCCCTACAAGTTCTTGGTCGTGCCTGTCGGGTATTTTGTTTTCGGGAGGAGGAAAGGTTTGTCAGAGCCGCTGATTGAGGTAAAACAGCCATCGTCAGGCTCAAGTCCTTTGCCCAGACAGCCTGGAAACTTTGATCTGCGCCAATTGGATTTAGGAAGCCTCGCCGGTCAGTGGGTATCTGCGACCAGCAAGGGGCAAACCGGCGGAAAGGTAGGGAGGGGACGGGAAGGAAAGGGGAAGGAAAACGCGCTCGTATCCTTTCCTTTCCAGGTGCGCGCGCGCAGCCGCACGAGCGCGCCTGGAGGCCAGGCTGCGCCGCTCTCTCTATCTCATGAAACACACGAAATGGCTCCAGTGGCGCCACCGTCGCGCGAGTCACGCGCCGGTGGCTTCAGTGGCGCCCGTCGCACAAAAAGCAAGGTCTCGGCCCCTTAGATACCGCCATCACATTTTGCGCGTCAGATGGATTGGATTGATGTTTGTAAGTGATATCGTTTCTTTCGTCATCGACCAGTTGCGTATTTTCGTCTTTTCGAGGGAAGGAAAGGAGAGGGGCCGGGGCGGGAAGGAAAGGAGGGGAGGAGGAGAGAGGCATGGCGGGATGGAAATGGGGGCAAAGAAAGACCCCCCCTCAAGACCCCCCCCGAGCCCGACCCACCACCACCACTCACCTTTTTTGTTCATTCATTTCAGGTGTCCAGTCCCGCCCCTAAAGCACAGGGCGCACCGTCCCAGCAATGCAAGAGCGCGCCGCCGGCTGGGGTCAGGCCTTCATCACCGCCTCGTCCGTTTCGGCATGCCGCCCGCCACGACCGCCGTCCGCTTGCGCGCCCCATTGCTCAGCGCCGCCGCCTCGCCCGCCGCCCGGGCCGCCGCCGCGCTGAAGCGGGCGGGCTTGATGATGGCCCCGGGCGCCGTGATGAGGGCCGGGCGGACCGCGTCCCGGAAGGAGGCGTCCGTGTTGAAGTCCCGGCCCAGGGGCGCGCGCATGGACGCCTCGTACGCGGCCGCGTCGGGGAATGGGTGGGGCACCGCCGGCGTCGCGTACTTGGCCGCCTTTTTGTCCCACCGCTCCGACAGGATGACGCCGGGCAGGCGGGCGTCCCGGCGCCGGCTGGCGGCGGCGGCCCGGTCGCGCTCGGCCGCGGACCGGACGGCCGCGGCGGCGGCCGCGCGGCGGGGCGCGGACGAGGCCGCCCACGCGCCCCACCCGGGCATGTCCAACCCCGCCGCCGCGACGGCCGCGTCCGGGTCGGGCAGCTCCGCCCCTGCCTCGGCGGCCTTGGCGGCCGCAAAGTCGGCGCCCACGTCATCGCCCGCAAAGGCGGCGGCCACCAGGTCGGCCTGGGTCAGCCCAGCGCGCGCGTCGGGGAGCGGTGTGAGAAGGTCGGCTTCCTCGCCTGCCGCCTCCGCGGCCGCCCGGCGCACGGCCCGGGCGGAGGCGGAGGGCGCGGGAGCAGCTCCCGCCGCCGCGCCAGCGCCTGCCCTGCCCCGCGCGGGCGTAGCGGGCGACGCGGACGCGCCGGCGGCCGGCGGCGTGGTGGCCGTGCCGGGCGCGCCACCTGACTTGTCCGCGTAAAAGCCGAGGCCCTGGGCCCCCTTTTTGAAAGCGTACCCGGGCCGGGCTGCCGTGAAGGCCCTGGCCGGGATGAAGGGGGGCGGCACGGGTGGAGCGCTCGCGCCGGCGGGCGTGGGCGGGGCGGTGCGTCCACGGGCGGCGGGGGCAGTCGGGGTCGGGACGCCGGACCCGGACCCACCACCACCAGGCGCCGGCGGTGCAAACAGGGCCGCCCGCTGGGCCGCCGTCGCGGCGTCGTCCAGGGCGGTGGGGGCGGGGCAGGCGGATTTGGTGGTGGGTGGCAGGCCCGCCGCCGCATCCACGTCCTCGCCAAAGCCGGAGGACCCGAAGGCGGCGGGCGTGCGGGGCGGGGCGGCGGTGGCGGAGGGCGGGCGGGGAGGTAGGGGAGGCGGGGCCCGGCCCCCTCCGTCATCATCATCAGAGGACGAGCCTCCCCCCGCCTGGGTGATGGCAGGGGCGGCGCCGCCACGGGGCGTCGCACCCCCACCCCCACCGATACGCAGGCGGCCGCCCGTCGCACGGGGCGGGCTGGCACCACGGGCATCGCCGCCGCCGCCGTCGCCGCCGCCGCTGCCGTCGCTGGCCGCGGCCTCGCCGTCGAGGTCGGCCAAAGTGGCTTGCGCTTCCTCCGCGGCGGCCGCCGCCCGGCGGGTGGCCGCCCGGCGCATGAACGGAAGGCCCGCCAGGCCCGCGGGCACGGGGGCGTCACCAGCAGCCGCGGCGCCCAGGATGTCCTGGGCGGCAGCTCGCAGGCGGGCGGCGGACCGGGCGGCCGGGTCGGCGTCGGCGTCGGCGTCCGCGCCGGTGTCGTCATCAGACGCATCGGTGCTCTCCCCGCCGCCGCCGTCTGAGCCCCCGCCCCCGCCTCCGCCGCCGCCCACGCGGTCCACCTTGCGCCGCAGCTCCTGGCCCAGGCGCAACTGTTCGGCCAGGGCTTCCCGGGTGCCCTCATCGGCTAGGGCACCCCGCCGCAGCGCGTGGCGGGCCCACTTGCCCGTGTGGCGGTGCTTGAGCGAGACGCGCTCCTCCGCGCGCGCGGCCTCGCGCGCGGCAGCCGCTGCCGCGCGCGCTTCCACGCCGCCATCCTCCTCGTCCAGCCCCAGGAAGCCTTCCCCCCGCGCGGCCGCCGCTCTGGCAGCCCGCGCCAGGCGCCGCCGGTAGTCTTTGGACTTGATCTTCTTCAGGCGTTTCAGCTTGGCCTCCTGCGCAAACAGGAGGGCCCGCATCTTGGCGAGCTCGCCCGTGCGCGCGGCGGCTTCCGCCGGGTCGAGCCTGGCCGCCGCCGCCGCGGCCGCCTCCGCCCCCGCCACCGCCGCCACCGAGTCGGCTTTGGCGGCGGCCAGCAGGGCGGCAACGTCGGACTCCATGGTGGCCGTCCCAGCACCCGCCGCGCCCCCGGCGCCCGGCTTGAACGCGGCGGCCAGGGCGGCAGTGGTGCCGTGTGCCCGCCCCAGCTCACGCCCGGTCGACAAAATGAGCGTGGGCGCCTCCCGGTGCGCCTTGATGATGGGCGTCCACTTGGACACATCCCTGGCTGCCGCTGCGTACCCGGCCTTGCGGTCGGCCCGCTCCCGGAGCGCGCGCGGGGCGGGGGCGGAGGCGGGGGCGGCCGCGCCGGTGCCCAGCCGGGTGAGCGCGCGGCGGGCGGGGCCCAACTTCGAGCGGGCGTCGCCCAGGCCGGCGATCAGGTCGGCCGTGGACAGGCCCGTACCCGGGACGGTCAGGCTGCCTTCCGGGGCGGCCAGGGTGCCGACGGCACGGCGCGGGCGGCGGCCCAGGGCGGCATCGAGCATGCTGGCAGCGGCTTCAGGG
>Ga0315273_10001821_pt1 | contig 24651 bp, 27 predicted proteins | sample YL17G02_0_MG_FD_205753 | JGI IMG/M metagenome (GOLD analysis project Ga0315273, IMG submission 205753) | Sediment microbial communities from Yellowstone Lake, YNP, Wyoming, USA - YL17G02_0 | ecosystem: Environmental > Aquatic > Freshwater > Lake > Sediment | place: USA: Wyoming | collected... | reverse complement strand
CAGCCCTGCAGGGCGGCCAGGCGCAGACGCTCCATCACCGAGTAACCGTATTCGATGCCGTAGCCCAATGCGCCCGTGGTCGGGTCCATCAGGATGCGGTCCTTAGGCATGCCCATGTCACTGATGAGGATGCTCAATTGCTTCGACAGGTTCACATCCATCGGCGTGCGCGCCTGGACGAGATGTCCATTAGCCATGGCAGTGGCGACGATCGTGCGATAGTTTTTATCTTCGCAGATGCCGAGCACAACCTTCTCGCCTTTGGTGGCTTCGGAGACAGGCACAAGCAGTTCGTTGTCTTTTTCCACTTGACCAGGTCCCCAGACGATGAGTGGCAGTCCGCTGGCGCTCAATACGGACTTGACGGCTTTGACCGCGTCATCGGGCGAATCATCCAGCGTCAACGCGAGGACGATGAGGTCTGCTCCCGCTTCTTCGGCTTTCTTCGCCCATTGCGCGGGATCTTTCATCGCGTCACCCCAGGCATCCACCAGCAAAGATGACCAGTCATCAGGCTTGCGTGACTTGATCTCAATTGCGATGACGGGTTTGTTCGGCATTGGCGCTTCATAATGCAGGTAAGGCATGCATGTTTGTCCGCCAAGCGTGATGGGCCTGGCGCGCGTGCCGCCCTCCGCGGTTGTCGCGCCGATGGTGACGGTCTTGATACTACCGGGCCATTTGTCTTTTGGAATTTCAATTGGCATGTGTTCCTCCTTGTTTTTATATTGTCATTGCGAGCCGTTCTTTCCCGAAGGACATCGGGACGATGTGGCGAAGCAATCTCAGCTAACCACCAAAGAGGAGATTGCTTCGTCGCCGCTTCGCGGCTCCTCGCAACGACATTAGGTTAATCCTGCTTTTCTTCTTGCGTCATTTCTTCTTTCAACAAACATTTCAACCGGCGATTTTCTTTCCGCCGCGAGACCCAAGTCTTTTAGTTCACTTTCATCTTTTGCCGCCAAGTGACGAAGGATGTGCTTGTATGAAATCATGGCGGCTGGATAAATAATTCCAGCGGAGTTGTGATTCATATACGCCACGCGGATACCCTTATCCTTCAGCATCTGCGCCGCGACGGTCAGGGGGATGTCGGCAGGAAGTTCCGGCACGCCTTCGCGCATGACATCTTCCGCAGTCAGAGATTTTACACCTTCGCGACTGTACGCGCTGATCAATTCCTCATACCCGACGATCCCGATACCCTCGCCTTCCTTGCCGAGAATAACCATTTCTTCGACATTCTGTTCCACGAGGAAGCGGGCAATGTCAACGATGGGTGTGGATATCTTGCAGGTTGGCACGCCGATGGTCATGAGGTCGCGGACGAGGATGGTTGGCACGATCATTAATTTCTATCTGTTGTTACAGCTAGGCATTTCATATTGTTTGCTAAACATTCAGCGTTTGTTAGTTTTCCATTTTTCTATTGCTTCTAACGCCTCTGGTGTTCCAATTTTTTCTAATGTCTCTGCGGCTACATCACAAATTCTCTCACCTGCTAAACCAAACAAAAATTTGCCTTTTGTGTTAGATAGTTGTTCTATCAGACTTGGTAAAGCGGAATTACCACCGATCTGGCCAAGTGCTCGAATTGCTGTTTTACAAATATCTGGGTTTTTGTCTTCTAAATATAAGATGAGCGGTTCTACGGCACGAGAATCAGCAAGTCTGCCTAATGTTTCCATTGCTTTGCCTTTTATGAGTACATTCTCATTGTCCAAAGCAGCAATAAGGGGAGGAACTGCACGCGGATCGGCAAGTCTGCCTAATGTTTCCATTGCTTTGCCTTTTATGCTTAAATCCTCATTGTCCAAAGCAGCAATAAGGGGAGGAACTGCACGCGGATCAGCAACTCTGCCTAATGTTTCCATTACTTGCATTTTTATGAACACATTCTCATTGTCCAAAGCAGCAATAAGGGGAGGAACTGCCCGCGGATCACCTAATCGAACTAAGGAGTCTAAGATCACATAATTCAGATTGCCTTTTTCAATCATAGTGGCAAGAGCAGGCACTGCCAGTGAAGCGTTTGTATAACCTAGTAAATTTTCTGCTTTTAGCTGGACACCCACATCGGGGTTTTCAAGATCCGACAATAGAACGTCAATGGCTTGTTTTCCGATCAAGGAAAATGCCTTGCCAATTGCTTCGAAGTAATGTGTGGTTGGTCCTTTCAGAATAGCAATGAGTGAAATCATCAAAGGATCCATTTTTTTAACAAATTCGCATAAATCAGCTTCTACCGAATAAAATGTTTTAACCGCTAACTTACCGTAATCGTTTTGTTGCCTCTTCTCGATATCTTTTAGGTACAGTTCGTCTAGATATTGTCGGCCAACCTTGCCCATACTGCTAGCTGCGCCTAAACCTCTTATTAGTATCTCTGAAATACCTATTTCCTGCCGCAGAATCGGAACATAGGAAGGAGCAGTGAAAAAAGGAGCAAGTGAACAAACACCACCCCCTTTTATTGTTTGTATCAGGGGTTCGATGGCAGGCTCTCCAATTTCTACTAGTGTGAAAACAACAGCTGCCGTCTCATTTTTTGATCCTATTTTTAGTACAGAGATTAATAGTGGAGCAAATTCCTTACCAAAACGAACTATCAGACCATTAGTGTCATAAATGAGCGTAGATATAGGATGTTCACTGCCCGTATTTTTACTGATGATTTTTCGGTTTTCTTCGGTAAATAATTCAATCACAGGTTTGACAGAATGTTTTCCTAGTTTTATTAAAGCCTCGCCTATCGCTTTATTATAACCAGCGCTCCAAGCGGAATCGGTATGCGTGATTAGGGCATGTGCCAGTGGTTCTGCAGTCCAGCTTTGAGAATAGAAAGGAAGTGCTGCCGCAGCGGATTTGCGCACAGGCCACTCATCATCAGACAATGCTGCTATTAAAATCAAACCAACTTTTTTTTGAAGTTCCGAGTCGTCAAGGTGCGGAAAAATTTTTACTAGTTCGTCAACAGTTTTTTCGCGTTTTTTTTGATGTTTATCCTGAATATTCTCTATCAACGTGTCCACTTCTGATGGTTTGTAGTTTGGCATAGCGATCCTTTCTTTAAATTTAATAAAATTGGAATTGGGATTGGATACTATCCCAATCCCAATTTATTATGAACTGTCTTAGAACATCGCTTCCATTGTCATTGCAGGATGATTGTGCGCTTCAAGCCAGGCGAGCAACTCTTCAACCGTTGTCGCGTTGCTTGCATCGGCGATCTTATCCATAAAGTCTGGGTCGCCTTCGCGCGCACAGACTGCCTTGAATTCATCCGCCATGCTCTCTTTCAGCACGGATGACATCCAAACTATGCGCTTGAAGCCGCCATCAGCCGAGATGAACTTGGGGCTGATGAGGTAGAACTTACCCACGCCCATCACCCCGGGTGTTTGCAGGCCGCCGCCCGCGATGCCTGCCAGAGTCGAGAAGGTCATGCCTGCGGGAGTCATGGATGTGTCTTCACGGCTGAGTACCATCACGCCGTTGGCTTCGGGGATGAGCATTACGATGCACTCAAAACAGCCGCAGGCCGTCATCGGGTTTTCCATGATGGAGTACATCGTAACTTCCTGCACCACGCCGTGCGAGCCGATCGCGGCGTAATCGTTCGTGCCTTGCCAATAACCTTTCTTTTCATCCAACAGTCTGCCAAGCTTGATGGGCTGGTTCGGGCCGGTGGGATTGATGCTGAACGAAGCCTTGCAGTCCAGCCAGTTGTACGCGCCGCACAGGCCGAGTCGTTCGGGCGAAACCACACAGACGTGGTTTGGCGCAAACGATTGGCATAATGTGCAGGAGTAGAACTCCTCCACCTTGTTGTCGGTCAGGTCGGCCAGGCGTTTGTTGCGGAAGTCGTACGCGGCGCGCGCCTTGTCCAGCCATTCAGTATGCAAAGCGGGTTCGGTGACAATCGTAACTTGAACCTTATCAACAATTGCGCCGAAGTCTTCATGGAAGCGGGCGTGCAGGATCTTGCCAAACGATTCAAGACTAAAGCCCTTATCTGCCGCGGTATTCGAGATGCGGATCCAGGCGATGTCGCGTTGACCGACATGTTGAATCCCGCTCGCGCCGTTGACGAAGTAATGGACTTGTCGTTCCAGCACTGGCTCGAAATCCTGCTGCATCTGCCGCCCCGCGACCTTGATGACGATGCCCATATCCATGTAGCCCTGCGCCGCGACCTGCGAGAAATCAGGCCCAACGACTTCGATCTTGCCATCGGTGACCTCGTCGAGTTTCGCCATGTATAGATATTCAAAACAGCGTGCATGTTTGCCGCCAAATTCCACGCGCAGATCCGCCTTGCGGACAACCTCGCCTTCAAACGCGGAGCCGTACGGAACGGGAACATCAACGTTCGATACTTTGACCTTGACGCCGCGAATCTCGATACACTTCTGGACGAGTCTTTCGGCTTTTTCCAGGTCATCTTTGCCGTCAATTGCGTCAAACGGCATCGAGACAACGTGTTCGTAAGTTGTCACGCCTGTCGGTAAAATTTCCGGGATGACCGTATCCGCGATAACGGGGAAACCGAAGTTGATCGCACCGGCCGCGGCCGCGTATTTCAAATCGTCCACTTCGCCGAGCGCAAGTACGAAGGCGAAGACGCGATCCTTGTTGTAAAGCAAAATTTCGCGCGACATGCCGGGCTTCATGCCACCGAATGTCAACGCGGAGCGCGTGGCAAATCCAAGCGCGTAGATTGCGGAGATGGTATCCGTGCCAAATGGGACAGTGTATGTGTCGTAGCCAAGTTCCACGCCTTCTTCCTGTAGTTGGTGGATAATGCTTCGACCATTCACGTTACCAGACAGAAAGGTCAGGATGTTGCGCTTTTGAAGTTCGCGCACGATCTTAACCGCGACTTCGTTTGATTTGGCGCATCCAACGATCGCGGCAAATCCGGGCATACGACCATCCACCAATTGAATGCCCCACGAGCGCAGTTGAATATCGTCAATGGGTCCGTTGAGATGACCGTGTCCGTTGGCGCCGCCATAGGCAGTGCCTCCCGCGAGGATAAAATCTTCGGGCATCGGTTCAGGCTGAAGTCCGTAAACGAAGCGGATGGCTTCAATCGTTTCAGCCGCCAGCAAAGTTGCCATGCCTGAGTCGAGAGTCTCGCCCAGATAGGGAGTCCAATGCCTGCCAGCGGGGACGGGATGTAGCAGTCCGCGTGTGTAATCCATGACAGACTTCAAGTCGCCGATCTTTTCGATGGACTTGCCCGTCATCCCCAAAATGGTGGGGAGGTAGTAGGCTGTGTTGGGGAATGATACAGGTGCGTCTGCGCCTTTTTCAGCCAACGCCTTGTTGAGCATGACATCGGCTTCGGTTACGAGCGCGTTAGCGCCGCGAATTGCACGAGTGGCTATATATTTTGACATGAGTTCCTCCGTTCCTAGTCTGCCGCGACTCCGTAAATCGCCTCGCGGCGTTGCGCCAGCGGCATCGCTTCGAGTACATTCATCTTTGCATCGCCCGATTTTCCAAACTTGTTCGGGTCGTATTCAGGCAGGCCAAGTGCGGCGCGCTTCTTATCAATATGTTCCAGCGTCTTGCGGATCATCTCTGCGGGATCGGGGATGAATTCCAACTTGCCGCCATAAAGTTTTTCCCAGCCTTCGCTGATGTAGTGAAGCACCTCATCGCTATCGTTGACCCGGTCTGGCATACCGCTTACAGGGGACGAACCGCCGAAGATGACATATCCGCCCGACGCGACCACATAGGCCGCGATGGCCAGCGCTTTTTCGCTCATCCATTCAGGCGCAAGGCCGACCGCCGGCACCTGGTCAATGTCATCGCCGAGTCCGCCATCTTCAACCATCTGCGTCAACACGGTCAGGATGCGGGTATTGTCCACGCACGAGCCCATGTGGAGGACGGGAGGGATTCCAACCGTTTCGCAAATTTCGCGCAGACCGTTTCCGACCTCGCTCAAGCCTGCTTCGCCCAACATGAGTCCCAGCTTTGCTGACGAGATCGCGCCGCATCCGGTTTGTACAACAAGTACATCCTGTTTGAGCAATTCCTTCACGACAACATTATGCAAATAGTCTTGTGACGAGCGCGGATTGTTACATCCGACAATAGCCGCCACGCCGCGAATGCGACCTGTCATAATGGCGTCGTTCAACGGACGGAACGAGGCACGATACGAGCCTCCCAACATGTAGTTGATGTACTCATGCGAGAACCCAGGGATCAAGTCCTCTTTGATCTGCGGGATGCGAACTTTTGCTGATTCACGATTCTTGAAATTATCAATCGCAACCTTCAGGATTTCCTTTGCTATGGTCACCGCTTTGTGTTCATCGAACTCGATATGTGTCGCGCCTTTGATCTTGACCTTCGGCGAAGTCGTGATAATCTTGGTGTGGAAGTTCTGCGCCAACCCGACCAGCGCCTGCATGATGCACTGTACATCCACGACCATCGCTTCGACCGCACCCGTCAAAATGGACAGTTCTTGATGCAGGAAGTTGCCTGCCGCGGGGATGCCCTGTCTCATCAGGGTTTCGTTTGCAGTACAGCAAATACCCGAAAGTTGAATTCCGTTCGCGCCCGCCGCTTTGGCATACTCGATGATCTCAGGGTCTTGAGATACGGCCACAAGCATCTCACTCAAACTTGGCTCATGCCCGTGAATGACTATGTTGACCATATCCTCTTTGATAACGCCGAGGTTCGCCTGTCCTAAAATCGGGGCGGGCGTGCCGAACAGAATATCCGAAACATCCGTGGCGATCATTGAGCCGCCCCAGCCATCAGCCAGCGCGGTGCGGATCGCGTGATTCAAAATGTGCGCAGGGTCCTGGTCATCGCCGATGTGGGTGCGGTGCAACGCCTCGACCACTTCGCGGTCCACGCCACGCGGCCAGACCTTTTGCTCGCGCCACAACTGCTGTCTCTTCTTCGGCGCGCGTCGTGCAGGGATGAGCTCGCCTCTTTGCTGACCGAATTGTGCGATGTATAAATCAGCCAATTCGTTTGCAATTTCTTCGGGAGCGCGTCCCTCGATCTTGATATCGTAATAGCCAGCCACCATCCGCAGTTTCGCCACATCACGGATGCTGTAACCCTGGGCTTCGCCTTGCGCGGTTGCCTTCAATAAAAAGGCCATATCGCGGCCGTGATCACTGTGAGCCGCGCTGCCTGCCGCGATGGCACGCGTCAGGTTGCGCGCCTGGATGGTGTCGATCGTCGCGCCGCACACGCCCACTTCACCGCTCTTGGTCAATCGGCATGGCCCCATTCCGCATTGCTTACAGCACATGCCTGCGCCGCCGATGTTGCACGGAACCATATTGTCTGCACGGGTAAAAGCGGTTCCGATACCCAACTCCTCCGCGCGGATCAACATCTGTTGCGCGGCGGGATCGGTCGAGTAATCTTTGATTTCACGTTTCTTTGGCATGATAAATTCTCCTATTCACCATGTCATTGCGAGGACGGTGCCCATCCGTCCGAAGCAATCTCCCGTCGAGTTGAGGATTGCTTCGTCGCGAAGAGCAAGAGCGCTCCTCGCAATGACATTATTACTCATCAATCATTTTAACGGCGCCCAAGCCCGGGCACGGCCAGAGCGGACGTCCGTTGTAGTCCACGCGCTGGGCAAAGGAAATTGTCCCTTTGATGGTTTCGTACACGGCGGTATGCCGGAAGAAGTTATCCCCTTCTTTCTTCTCGACGGCGATACCCGTCTCGATCAGCATCGGCACCTTGCCGAGATAACCCGCATCCTCCAGGCACGCGGTAATTTGCGCGGCCTTGATTTTCTTCGGGTCGAATTTAACTTCAATGACCTGGAAAGCGCTGCTTGCGTAAACTTCATTGACCCCCGTCAACTCAAGCAGGATGCGGCGTACCTCGGTAACGTGATGGTCGCCAAACAGCGCAGGCGCTTCGAACGTTTTAGTATCCATAAGGTCTCCTAATGTTTAAAATTTATGTCAAAAAAAACATTACAACTGAGGCAGGGAACGCTTTCTTTATATAATATAATTTAAGCATCTCCTATTGTACTTGGTGATGTGTGAATTGTTTTTGTGAGAATTGTCATGGAAAAGAAGGATAAATGTACCTTCTTTGTTGGGATTTTTTAGTTTACTGTAAAGTGTCATATGGACATTTTGTGTGGAGAAACCTGAACATCAAAAAGACTTGGAGACCCTCTTATACTGGGACAGCCTCGACGCATTTAACAGACCGCGCGCAGGAATTGCGATCGGCGCTTCGTCTTCTGGACCCGGAACTGGTCGCGGCGCGAAGCGGCGTGTCCTACCTCGAGGTTGGTCCCGGCCGCGGTGAGTTGCGTATTCCGTTATGGGAATTTACGTGTATACTGTCCTGGCCCGACCTGATAGGTTACGGCAAGCCTGATGAAATCCTTCCCGATTTTCAGCAAACGCTTTTGTTATATTACTTAACCACAGCCGATGGCGCTCCGCAGACGGGGAAATGGGTTTCGTTTGCAGACCTGCCCAGCGGGCGCATGTATAATCAGGCTTTTCAAGGCTACAGCGGCGACGAGTTGTCCAAAGCCATTCATTTGGACCTGGATGTTTTCAAGAGCGCCTGTGAGTTGGCTGGCGGAAAATTTATTGAGCTGGGCAATGCGTCCTATACATTTCAAGCCCTGCCGCGCGTGTCATTAATGATCACCTACTGGCTCGGCGATGAAGATTTCCCATCATCATGCAAAATCTTATTTGATGCATCCGCTACGCATTATTTGCCGATCGACGTTTGTGCTATTTTAGGAAGCAATCTGACCCAGCGTATTTTGAAACATCGCCTCGTTCCTCCTTCTTCCAAATTGTAAGGGCGGGATGCAGGCAAAAGGCATATCTAATGAAACTCGCTATCACTGGTAAAGGCGGGGTTGGCAAGACCACTCTCACCGCATTACTTGCGCAAGCCTATGCCGACATGGGTCGTCAGGTGCTGGCCGTGGACGCGGACCCAAGTCCGTGTTTGGCGGGCGCGCTTGGATTTCCCGAAGAGCTGCGCGCACAACTACAGCCCATCGCTGAAATGGACGCGCTCATCGAGGAACGCACAGGCGCCAAGCCCGGCACCGTCGGCGGCTTCTTCACCCTCAACCCGCGCGTGGACGACATCCCCGAAAGATTCAGCGTCCTGCATCGCGGGGTGCGCCTGCTTGAGATGGGCTCGGTGGAACTGGGTGGCTCCGGCTGTATCTGTCCTGAAGCGGCCATGCTCAAAACTTTATTTACACACTTGCTCTTCCGTAAAGACGATGTTCTATTACTTGATATGTATGCGGGCGTGGAACATTTGGGACGCGCGACAGTTGATTTCGTAGACGCCATGCTGATCGTCGTCGAACCGACGCGGCGCAGTTTGGGCACCGCCGCGCAGATCAAGAAACTGGCAAATGACATTGGCTTGACGAAACTATATTTGGTGGGAAATAAAGTACGCCATGATGAGGAAGCAAAGTTCCTTGAGACCGAAACGCCCGATTTACCCGTGCTGGGTCTCCTGCCTGCTGATTTGAAAGTGCAGGAAGCGGATCGATTGGGAATCCCCGTGTATGATCATGTGCCTTCTCTAAAAGGGGCGGCGCAAAAAATCGTTGAAATATTATGTTTATGACAAATTTATATTGGTAGGAGAATTTTATGACTACAACAATCGCACTCGCAGGGAAAGGCGGCGTTGGCAAGACCACCGTCGCAGGTATGGTAATAAAATATTTGGCACAAAATCAATCCGGCAGTATCCTCGCCATTGACGCGGACCCATCCAGCAACCTCAACATGGTACTTGGTCTTGACCTTGAATGGACAGTTGGCGACATCCGTGAAGATATGCTGGCGCAGGTGAAGTCGTCGCTGACTGCGGGCGGGGCGGCCATGGGCGTTATGCCGGGCGGTACCAGCAAGCGCGAGTATCTCGATTACCACGTCCGTTCGTCGCTGGCAGAGGGTTCGCGCTTTGATTTGATCGCCATGGGACGCGGCGAGGGGCAGGGTTGCTACTGCGCGGTCAACCATAACCTGCGTGAAGTAATTGATTCAATGAGCAAACATTATGCCTATGTTGTCATTGATAACGAAGCAGGCATGGAACATCTTTCGCGCCACACCACGCGCGATGTTCAACATCTGCTCATTGTCAGCGACCCGACCCAGCGCGGCCTGGTCGCCGCGCAGCGGATTGTAGCAATGACCAAAGACTTGAATATTCGAATTGAAAAAAGCCATCTGATCGTGAATCGCGTTCAAAGTGATGATTTGCCCGCGCCATTAAAAACAGAAATTGAAAAGATAAACGCGCCTTTGCTTGGGATCATTCCTGCCAATGCGGATCTGACCACCTTTGAGTTTTCAGGCAAACCACTCGTTGATCTTGGGGACGATTCGCCAGTCTATCAGGCTGTTGAAAAAATGATGGGACAGATTTTGAAATAAAGGAATTGAACTTACGCGCGAAAGTGGTCAAATTGAACAAGTGGAATGTGACACGCTTATCTTCACAGGGAATTGGATTTCTGAAAACGAGATCGCGCGGCTGGGCGGGTTGGAGATTAATCCCATAACAAAAGGTCTCAAATCAACGCGGAATACCAATCCACGGTCAATGGAGTTTTTGTCGCAGGAAATTTACTGCGCGGCGTCGAAACGGTGGATCATTGCGCGCTGGAAGGAATGTGGGCAGGCAGGTCCATCGCGCGTTACTTGCGCGAATTTTACATTCATGTACAATGGACTGGGAGACAAGAACCATGCTTATCCTCACACAACTGGCTATCATTTTGACCGCGTATCTTTTGGGCTGTATCGCGGTGGGCTATTACCTTGTCCGCTGGCGAACAGGGCAGGATTTACACGACGTAGGCAGCGGCGCGACAGGCGGACGGAATACAGGGCGCGTGCTGGGAAAGAGCGGCGCGATCATTACTGGAATTGGCGATGTGCTAAAGGGCGTCATCGCCATGGCGCTTGCGCTTTGGTTCAACTCCGAGGCATGGACGCTTGGGCTGGTGATGGTTGCGGTGTTGGCTGGGCATGTATGGCCCCTGCAACTTAAATTCAAAGGCGGCAAGGGACTTTCCGCCGCCTTCGGCGCGGTCCTCATGTACGATTATCACATTGCCCTGTTGACTGCGCTTGCTGCCGGCGTTTTCTCGCTTATCAGCCGTAAGGGCAAACGCCGCATTACCCCGGGTTTTATGCTTGGCGTCGCCAGCGCGCCATTGATCGCGTTCTTTCTGGGCGAAAGATGGGAGATCATCGCCGGGCTGGTCGCCTGCGTTGTAATCATTCTTTTTGCCCATCGTGATAACATCATGGAAGCGTTGAAACCAAAGACCAATTGAAATGGCGAGTTTTATGAGCATCATTTTTAAAGTCGCGACTGAGCCTGATGAATTTGAAAAGATACATCGCCTGAACTACCAGACCTTTGTGGAGGAAATTCCCCAATACGAACCCAACCCCCAAGGCATGCTGGTGGATAAATTTCACGATGAGAATCGTACTTCATCGCGTTGGATGGGGATGAATAATGTACGAGTAGATAGAAAAACCGTTTATTCCCATTCAACATCAGCCTCATTATTAAGCCGATTGTTATGCCATAATTCGGTCTTTAGTTGCTCGTATACATTGAATACAATTGGACAGACTTCATAATTTGCAACAACTCCCCATAGCCTGGAAACAAAATCCTTTTTGTGCAAGTGGGGATATGAGCGACAATCATCTGGTCGACAATCGTAATGAGAACATTGATCATTCTTTAGAAATGGACAAGGTAGTTCATTGAACCTATGTTTTGATGAATTCTCTTCATCTTGACTTAAATACTGTTCTTGAAATTCAGTCAGAGCAATCTTGAGTTCGAGTGCAAATTTTTAAACATCATCTTTATCTAAAATGGGTCTAATTTGTTTACAGCAGTTTGCGCACTTTGTACAGTCGATTTGCGATGTTACTTCATCAGCAATTCTGTGGACAATGGCATCAATTTCCTTGGGTGCCATATCGAGCTGTTTTAGAAAGGCTCGGAACTCCCAATTTTCTTCATCCCTTTCTTTAGCCATTTCTTTTATGTACTCAAGATCAATCGTTGTTTCCATTTCTACACTTCTATGATTTAATTTTCTAACTACCCGCTAACGGCTTGCGTCCGCGAAGTGCCCTGTAAGGGTAGCGGCGTGTGGGCGGGCGTGGACTCTGCTTGGGAGCAGAAAAAACTCGAAGCCACGCGTACGCGAAATGCTTGACGCGAAGCGTGCCGCAGACTCCCACACGGCCTGCCCTGCGACCGAAGGGAGTGTCGAAGGGTCCACTGCACGCTTATTCGGCCTTAACACTTATGCCGTAGATTAACCAGATAATCCAAATTGCGCCGAGCAGAAATGCCACGGCTTGTGGAAACCAAAAAGCCAAAATGGCGCACAGCGTATAAATGGCTAAAGCCCAATAACCATTTCGCTGACCGGCACGCGCGGTCAGAGTTGCCTTCTCGTTTTTGGTTAACGGATTAGGTTTAAGCGCTGCTCGAAATAAAAGTATCCAAGCGATCGCATTCAAGACATTAATCGCCGCATAGAGAACAACGGCGGGTGCAGCATGATCGGTAAAAAGATATTCACTCAACAAAGCCGTGGGAAAAGGCATAATAACAATCATTAGTAACATGAACCCATTGGCATAGATAAAGCCGGGGGATGATTTATGGATTAACTTTAACGTACCATGATGATTTACCCAGCTAATAAAGATAATTATGAAACTTAAAAGAAAAGCAAAAACGGACGGAAGAAGATGTTGAAGCGCAAGCCAGAGATCATCCGTCGTGTTGATCGTTTCGCTTGAAGGAATTTTAATATCAATAATCAACAGGGTTAATGCGATTGCGAATACTCCATCGCAAAAGGCTTCTAAACGTGAGTTGGTGTTTGATTCTGCCATAATTACCTCATTGTTTGAATTGCCAGATCATGTAGTAACGTTGTTACAGCGCGCCGCCGAACGGTTTGCGTTCGCGTAGCACCCTGTGGGCCGCGAAGCGCCCTGCCGAAGGTGCCCGAAAGGGGGTAAGGGTACTGGCAGGTGGGCGGGCGTGGACTCTGCTTGAGAGCAGAAGAAACTCGAAGCCACGCGTACGCGAAATGCTTGACTGCCCGAAGGCCGTGGCGACGATTGGGCGAGGGAGCAGTCCACTGCGTCCACCGTTCGTCCAGCTTGACTGGATCGCCCACCCCAGCGCATGAGCGCTAAGGATCCCACCTGCCGAAGCGCAGCGAAGGTGTGCACGCTTTGTTAGGCGTTTTTATGTTGTGCAAGACTCGCTGGCTAAAAAAGATGGCATTGAAAACCTGCCAAAATTTTTACACAGAACACGGCTTTGGTGCATGAATATTTTTCTTCCCACTCAAGGCCAATTTTCAACCAGCTCTTGACTGTTTTTTCCCACAAACAACATGGAAATCACTGAAAACAGGCCTGATTTTGGGATTACATCTTCAAAAAGCCGATTTGTGCACCAAAGCCACAAAACACTATCTTTAGCAAGAACTAAAAACTACAACCTGCTAAAACGCCAAATAATCAAAAGCCAATTTAGTTAATCAGCCAATGTTGACCGACCAAAACAAAATTAGCTCAAACTTGAAATAGCAAATATAAGCAAATACAGAATCGCTCCGTTGGGAAAAATTAATTGGATGCCAATAGACACCCAAAATGCGACTGGTTCAGTTTTGCGAAGCCTGGTCCGCGGTTGCTCATACTTCTGAGCGGAAAACGCGGATGTCTCGCCTCTCCAAATCTGACGGACGATCAGGGTGTCCCAGATGATACAAACAATTAAAACTATTACAAGAACAACTGCCTCACTAGTCGTCATATCAATCTCCTCAGGGCCACTAATAGTTTTCGCGGGGAGGTAGCCTTCGGCTCCTCACGGTGATTAAAGAAACAACCACGATTTACAAGGCAAACGCCTAACGGTTTGCGTTCGCGTAGCACCCTTTAGGGTAGTGGCGGTATGTCTCGACACGGCTTCGCCAGTCGACAACCAGGCGGGCGTGGATTCTGCTTGGGAGCAGGAAAAACTCGAAGCCACGCTTCGCGAAATGCTTGACTGCGAAGCGTGCCGCACGCCGCGAAGCGGCAGTCCCCAGCGTCCAGGGCACGCTTTGTTGGGCAACCTTTGCGCCTACCAAGACGCTGATTGAAAATGATAGCGCCACCCACATGATAAGTTTTTACACATCAAGAATTATTATCCTGGTTTTATGCCGTCCAAAAATCTTTGTGCACGGCGCGGGCTTCTATTTCTAATGATGATATGGGACCGAGTACTTCGATGTGTCGTTTACTATGGGCAAAGACTTCTCTGCATGGAAGTAATAGGTGGTCTGGCGATGTCCCGATTATGTCGTAAAGATCAATTTCGCTAAGCGCATAGACGACCCGCCCAATTTGACTCCAATAAATTGCTCCTGCACACATGGCGCACGGTTCGGTACTTGAATAAAGGGTGTAGTGTACGAGTTGTTCAGGTGAGAATTGTTGAGTAGCAAGTCGAACGAGATTGGTTTCTGCGTGACCAGTAGAATCTCGCCCTGTTACAACGGTATTTTCCGCTTGAAGAACAACTCTATTATGTTCATCCACTAGCACAGCCCCAAAAGGATGATTGCCATTTTCACGGGCACGCCAAGCGACTGAAATGGATGTCTTCAGATGTTCAATTTCTATGTCATTCATTAAGAAGCCTCTTGTTTATTATAGCGGGTTGCCCGACGGCTTGCGTTAGCCGCAAGTGGGCGGTACGAGACTCGGCTTGAGGGCAGTATAAACCCGAAGCCAGAAAAACGCCTATAAATCGCGCAGAATCCCACTTGTCGGCTGCACGCTGTGTTGGGCGCCTTTTATTTTTACATAAACAACATATAATGCTACTGGTCTGGCTAAGCCAACGCTTACCGTCGACGATGGAGCCGCTGTCTGCTAGAGCCGGTGCACAGCGTTTCAGGAAAATTGCAGCAAAGATGGATCATCTTCAAGTCACAAGTAAGGTCTACATATTTCTCGATATTGGGGTTTCTCGTTAAGAACACATATCTTCTTTCATAATCAGGGCGAAATGCAGCGGGTTTTAGGAAATAGTCTGATAAATCTGTATTGCTGACATCGTAATTCTTTAGTTTCTTTAAATCAGGATTAGATTTAATTATTAGATCTTTTGTTGCTCCATAAGATACCTTTCCTACGTACACTCTAAAAACTTGTGGATCAAATTGCTTTAATTTCTCATACAGCATATTTCCAAACATTGCTGGTTTGATTATCTCATAATAGGCATCACCAAATCTATTTCTTATTCGTTTTTCTGAAACGCAGAAAATATAAGCATTAGGAATTTGAGATCCTATATCTACTTTTGATCCTCGCCCGAAGCTAACAAAACCGCCTATTATACGAATGTTATTCGGCATCAGGTGTGCAGGCATTTCAGGAAAGAAAATATCTTCTTCAGGCCTCAATATCACCTCTTTTAATCCTTCCTTTGTATCTTTGCGAGGATCATCATTCTCCCCCTCCCTATATGCGTCTAATGTTCCCACCCGTAAAGAACCCTTCTCTTTGAAGGCAATGAAATACTCTTTCTTCAAATTCTTATACAACCTAAGTTGACTCATTCTGAATTATCCAAGTGTAAACATCAGCGCCCAACGGTTTGCGTTACCCGCAAGTGGGCGGGCGTGGATTCTGTTCGGGAGCAGGAAAAACTCGAAGCCACGCTTCGCGAAATGCTTGAAAATGCGGCAGAATCCCACACGTCAGCTGCACGCTTTGTTAGCCCGCCAAGATGATCTTCCGATGCTCGACATCATGCTTCATCATCACTTCGATCAAGTTCTGGATGGTACCCCTCTCATTCCAAGGATACAACATCTCGATATTCCATTTTTCGGCTGGCATTGTCTCCACGAGAAATTTGAGTTGGTCATATGATGCCTCATACTCTGCCCAAACCTGCTCAATATTCCAATTGCGCCGCGTATCGACGGCTAAGCCATTGTACTCATCATATTTCTCCTCTACGATGCAATAATACTCGCCGCCCTTGGCATGCGCGCACAGCGAACGTGCCGCCTCACCATTCCACACACCAAGGTGTCCTACTACATCCCGGACGCGCCATGCTGGGTTGTCGTCATGGACAACACGATCTGGATCGATGCCAGAGACTGCCAGTCGTGTCTCTCGCCGTGTCACATCGAGTAATTGCCCCATGAGGTTGCGTGCTTCCTCAACATTCGAATTCATGGAATATTCCTTTCTTATACATAGCGGCCTATTGTCAAGATAGAGGCGGGCTAACGGTTTGCGTTACTGGCGCTGGGGCGGGCGTGGACTCCCCGTCAAAACGGGACACTGCCTGAACATAGTATAAACCCAATTTGTGCAGTGCGGCGTGGGTTAAGTGCAAACGAGGCAAACATCTCCTCGCGTACAGGACGCTTAAGACGATGCTTCATTTCGCGCGAAAGGAATATATTCATTGACAGCCGCCTATCCCTGGTTCAGGCGTGGAAAACAGGGATTGGGCAGGCCAAATTCCCGCGTTGAATTGTTTGACATAGTTGCGTAATTCGTCAAAGTTGGTCTCCCAAATAAAAACTTTTTGCTTGAGCGCAGGGTCGTAAATCTCGCCCGGTTTGAAAAGTTCACGTGGAAAACCGGCAAAGAGAATATTGCCTGGAGGCATGTGTGTGCCGAGGCAAGCCAGTTGGCTGATTTGCCCGGGCGTAAGATCGGTCTGAATGTGATCCTTGAACGAAGAGATGATGGCTGGAGTCTGCATGAGCGTTTCAGGGCTTTCCATTTTTTTGCGCAATGCGCACATCACAAGGTTTTGTTGTTCTGCGCGGGCAAAGACGCTTATATTGCGAATGCGCGCCAGCGTAAGCGCCTGTTCGCCATCAAGATGCTGTGTGCCGGCAGGAAATAACAACCGGGAGCTTTTATCGTAAGATGTGCGCCCATCCACTGCTTCAGCGAGTGTGATGTCAATGCCTCCAATCGCATCCACTAGATCTATGAAGACGTCCATGCTGACAGCAATATAATGATCCACTCTCAAGCCAAAATTTATGTCAAGAGTGCGCGCCAGTAATCCAGGTCCCTGGCTGGGGTGATCCCAGAATTTCAACCCGGGGTTGCCATAGAAATATGCAGTATTCAGTTTATCGTGATCCTGTCCGATGTTGTCACTGATCTCAGGAATCTGTACCCAAAGGTCACGCGGAAATTCCAGCATGGTCACGCGTTGTGCCATGTAGTTCACGCGCACCACGCGTATCACATCTGCGCGTCCATATTGATATTCGTCGGAATGCGCGTCTGCGCCGATGGCAAGTATTGTCATGGGCGGCAGGGCGCTGCATGGCGATAATAATGGTGGCGTGACTGTTTCGAGATCCAGTGTGGGGGCAAGTGTGCCTGTCATGAACGGCGTGACTGGCGGCGCTGTCCATGTAGCAGGGAGTTGCCAGGGTGTCGGATATTCAAGGGCAGGTCCCAGCGGCTTTTGACTCCATGTCAGATACACCTGTGCCACATAATAAAGATTCATCGCGGCCAATGCACAAGCGATGGCAGATAAAATACCAATGATAATCTTCTGTTGATTTCTCATATGCCCGGAATTAAAAAAGTATTACACAAAAAGGCGGGAAAAGCCGGAATAAGGAACCAGTGGAATGATATCGAAGTGGATAAGGCCTTGCTGTACAAGCGGAAACGAAGATATCAGTTGCTTAGCCTGGGGAAGGCTCTCGCATTCCAGGACGAGGACTACAGTACGCTGGTCAGCGCGAAAATATACTTCACGGATGAACCCTTGTTGTTGGAGTTCCCAGACGTGGCGGGCTTCATTTTTCAGATGAGGTTCAAAATCCGCTGCGGTTGCGTTCGTATTTTCAATTTCGAGAGCTATGAATTTCATTTGTGACTCGCATACAATGATTTGGGGTTTGTTTGGGGCACTAACGGATTGCATTACCCCATTAGAGGAAACGGGACACTGCCTGAGTGTAGTACCCACAGGGTGCTGCGCAATAAACCCAATTTGGCAGGCGAATTCCCAATGTTTTATAGATGAGAAGATGTTACAAAGAACTGACCTCGCTTGCCATAACTACTTGCCAAACGCCTATAAAAGATCATGGGCAAAGTAGACGTCGCCGTTAAGGGAATGGGTTATCTGGAAGCCAAACCGCTTGTAGAACTCAATAACTTCGTGCCATGTCTCAGTGGTCTCAAGCACCAGGCGCCGATACCCTCTGGATCTGGCGTGGTCACATAGTCTTTGAAGAATCTGACTTGCAATCCCCTGTCGGCGCATGTCGGCGGCTACTGACATTCTTACAACTTCGGCAGTATTGTTTGATTTAGGAACGAGGGCGCCTGTACCAATTATCCTATTCTGAAGCCAGGCAACAAGAAAAATTGCATTGGCATAGGTTGAACAAATGTCATTGAGGTCAGGATTCTTACTTGGATCAATCGTTCCCCAGTGCTCTGCTAATCCAGCCAGGATTACATTCTTTACTTCAGCCTGGTTTTCAGGCTGGAAAGGCAAAATGATGACATCTTGTGTTGGGTCCATCGCGCCTCAATAAAAATTTGAGCCAATTAGCTTAATCGTGCCCTGAAAATTATAGCACCAACCAATTGAAGAGGATTACGCCTTTTCCTCACACTCATCATCGTCGCAATCACATTCCAGACCGTTCGCTTTTTCAAAGGATTCTTTCCCTTCGTTGATCGAGAAGTAAATCAGCCCGAGCGCGCCGAGGCTGTCTATAAAACCGAGACCTGTGATTTCATAAATCAGGCTCGAAGCCAGAAGCACAATTGACATGTAGATGCAAACCATCGTGCAGTTCGCATCCGCAAGAATGGAAGATGAGTTGAGGGCGCGGCCAACCTTGCGCTTGCCTGTTACGAGCGCCCACATGATCGCAATGGAAACGAGCGAGATGATCAAACCCGGCAAGGTCGTTGTGGGTTTGTGCGCGCTGAAGAGATTGTAAATTGCAGATGCGGCCAAACCGGCGGCAAGCAGATAAAAGGCTGTGCCCGTGACGCGCAGGGCGGTCACTTCAAATTGCGAGCGCGGCGTTTCGGGATTCTGACGGATGCGCAGGATCATGACGAGAATGCCAATGCCTGACATCACCTCGATGAAGCTATCCACGCCAAAACCGAAGAGGGTAAGTGTTTCATCAGAGAAGCCGAAGTAAACGGAGACTAATCCTTCGGCGAGATTGTAGAAAATGGTGAAGAGCGCCAGCCACAGGGCATAAACCCATAAGCGGTTTTGATTGGATGCGTTGGTTAAGATTGTCATTTGACCTCTTTGTAATTAAAGTGTACCCGGTAATGTTTTTACAGGGAAGGAAAAATTGGGCATTGTGCAAATTGGATAAATTATGTAAACTATATATCAAATCTAGTTAATAGTAGTGGAAGACGTGAAATGAAGAAAAATTTATTCGTTGTTGTTCTGTTGTGTTTGTCCTTTGTACTGTCAGCCTGCAGTGGCGGTGGCGCCTCCACTACCATTGACGTAGCATTTACCGATTTCCATTTCACTCCGGATGCGTTCACTATTCCAGCTGGGCAGGAGATCACCATCAATGCTAAAAATAACGGTGCGGTGATCCATGAATTCGTCATCATGAATTTTGGTGAAAGCGCGGGTGATAAATTCGGGGATGAAGATGAAGGCAATATTTTCTGGGAAGTTGAAGTGGACCCGGGTGGTTCCAAAACTGAGACTTTCACTGCGCCAACAGAACCCGGTGAGTATCAAATTGTTTGCGGTACCCCGGGTCATCTGGAAGCAGGCATGATCGGCAAGCTGACAGTCGTAGCCGGCAAGTAGTATTTCTCCTCCCCCGTGGTTTTCGGGGGAGGCTGGGAGGGGGTGATTTTTTCAACAAGACTTCGGGAGTTTGCTTTACAATGGAGGATATGGAAAAACCATTGATCACCAGTTTGAGTAATCCGCTTATCAAACAGGCGCGTGCTTTACGCCAGCGCAAGGAGCGTGCTGAAAGTGGTTTGTTTCTTGTCGAAGGTATCCATCATGTCGGCGAAGTTGTGGATGCCGGCTGGCTGGTCGATTCGATCCTCTACGCGCCGGATTTGCTCGCCAGCGAATTTGCGCGGGATTTGATCGCGCGCGTCTCTTCTTCCGCGCCCCAGCCTGTTTCCGCGCAAGTGATGGAATCACTGGCTGACAAGGAGAACCCGCAGGGCATTCTCGCGATTGTCCATCAAAAGCAAATGCGGCTTGACGAACTTCCGCCATTTCGTACGGGTGTTGCGATAGTCTCGCCGCAAGACCCGGGCAATGTCGGCACGATCCTGCGTACACTGGACGCGGTCGGCGGCGATGTGTTATTTATCATTGACGGCGGCGTTGAACCTTATCATCCCACTGCCGTGCGCGCCAGTATGGGGACCTTGTTTTGGAAGCCCCTTGTTCATACGTCGTTCAGTGAGTTTTTCGATTGGACGAGACGCGGAAACTATCAACTAATAGGGACTTCTGCCAGGGCCGAATCAGATTATCGTTCTCTTATTCCGAAAGCCCCCTGGGTCTTATTGTTGGGCAATGAGCAAAAAGGACTCTCTGCCGGGCAGATTGCCGCGTGTGATGTGACGGTTTCTCTGCCAATGCGCGGGCGGGTTAGTTCGCTCAATCTAGCTGTGGCCGCGGGGATATTGTTGTACGCATTAAACGAGTAACGGCACAACCAGGTTGTACCGCTACTTGAGGGAATGTAAATTGTTTTGTAAGACTCAGCCGCTTGTAAAACGCAAACCCTAAAGGTCTTTTCTGGCAAGTCAGAAGGTGGATTGATAGAAAAATTTTGCTTGAACCGCACCTGAAATATACAAAGAAGGCCTTTAGGGTTTTTATTGAGTAGATAAATTATTGTTAAATTGGCTAGATCTCATCTTCGTCTTCGTCCAGCCACTCTTCATCATCCTCGTCGAGTTCATCTTCTTCCCATTCAGCTGTCTCATCATCTCCGCTTCCATCTGCGGCATCGCTGGGCGAAAAGGTGGCGCAACCCGTATCAGGATCGAACTCTACCAGGGCGGCGCTGCAATACCCTTCATCTAGTAACACACAATCAACATAGTGACACTTGATTTTGGCCATTCATTCCTCCTAGGATTGGGGCTGTCTTATCAGGCGCATGACTGAGATGATGAAAATAATCGTCATTGCAACCTGGGATGTCAGGCAGAAAGGGCACAACGCCTTGAGCAAGGCAAACTCCACATAAATAAGCCACACTGTGAAAAGAAAACCCGTAAGCGCCAGTCCGAAGATCAACAATGTACCATTCTGTTTGAAGAATCCGCGTCCGCGTTCCATATAGTGGACCGCCAGGATCGCGAGATAACCAAATACGCCAATCAACCCCACGGGGATGCCGTTCACTTCAGAATAGCGGCTGACATTCACAGTGGAGCAGTCACCCGAACCAAGGCACATCGAGTCGTTCGATGTAAGCTTATAGATGGTCATATAGATTGCAACAAGCAGACCCAATACTGACACTGCAACTGAAATACGGTAAAGCCATTTATCCATGTGTCCTCATAGCAGCCAGGCATCTACTTCCCTGTCAGCAGGCACGCATTTTACACCAGCGGGGATAATTAGTAAAGCATTTGCCTGAATCAGTGAAAGCAGGTTTCCCGAACCTTGATGGCCGGTCAGTTTTGCAATGCACGGCCTGTCCTTGTGCGAGAGTCAGCTGGGGATTGGACCCGGCTGGTATATCGGCGACCACGCTCAAAGTCAGGTTTGAACCGGCCGCGGCGGTAACGGTATCGGCTGAACGGACGGCAAAGCCATCCATTGAGAAGTTGTCAAAAAGCGGCAGATCGGTCGCCGCGGCAATATCAGGCGAGGATGCGATTTGCAAATCAGGCAAAGTCATGGCTGAAGCGGCGAGATTATATCAGTTATTTGATATTTATAAATTGAGATTTTGTTGTGGCTTTAGCCTGGGCGTGTGCGCTGGGCTTCCAACACATTGGGTACATTCGCGATGCGGGCGAGCACGCGGCTGAGTTGGGTGAGATCGCGAACTTCCAAGACAAGTCTTAAATCTGCGTAACTTTGGTTTACATTTACTTTTATATCTGCAATATTGACGCCCTCGTCGGCGAGCAGCGTTGAAATATCAACCACCAGGCCCTGGCGGTCATAGGCTTTGATCTTTACCGGCACGGGATAGGTTCTTTCCATGTGACCCCAGTCCACTTGCAGAAGGCGTTCTTTATCTTTTGTCTGTAGGATGTTCGGGCAATCCTGCCTGTGGATGGTGGCGCCGCGTCCGCGTGTGACGTAGCCGACGATCTGGTCGCCGGGCATGGGCGTGCAACAACGCGCCATTGTGGAGTACATGCCTTTGAGTCCCATGACATCCACGGCGTCAGTATATGCTGTCTCCGCGCGCGGTGTGCCGGTGGGGAGTATGTCATCGGCTTCGTGAGTTTCAGCAAACTGCCTGATGACCCTGGTTATGGACAGGTCGCCGCATCCCAAGGCAATGAACATTTCATCCGGTATCTTGTATCCAAGCTCTCGCGCCAGCTTTTCGTAATTAAGTTCGTTGATGCCGAGTCGTTGAAGCTCGCCTTCCAGTGAATTACGGCCTTGCGCGAGATTTTGTTCATCTTCCTGTCTCTTGAACCATAACTTGATTTTTGAGCGGGCGCTCTGGGTTTTGACCAGGCCGAGGTTTTGATTCAACCAATCCCGGCTGGGGCCGCCGCGCTTCGCTGTCAGGATCTCAACCTTGTCGCTGGTTTTTAGTTCCTGATGTAACGGGACAAGTTTCCCGTTAATGCGCGCACCGCGGCAGCGGTGGCCGATGTCGGTGTGGACGTGATACGCAAAGTCAATCGGTGTGGAGCCTACAGGCAGGTCAATGACGTCGCCGCGCGGGGTGAAAATGTAGACGCGGTCCTGGAATACATCCGAGCGCATGGACTCAACGAACTCCTGCGCGTCGAGTCCATCTGTGCGCCATTCCATCGAATTGCGCAGCCAGTTGATGCGATCTTCAAAATTTTTGTCAGAGTGTCTGGCGCCTTCCTTGTAGCGCCAGTGGGCGGCAATGCCATATTCCGCGTTCTGGTGCATTTCGGATGTGCGGATCTGCACCTCAAGCGGACGTTTATCTTCGTACATAACAGCTGTGTGTAATGACTGGTAGAAGTTCCCTTTGGGCGCGGCGATGTAATCATCGAATTCATTGGGGATGGGCCGCCAGTTCGTGTGGATGATGCCCAATGCGGCATAGCAAGCTGGTACATCGGGCACAATCAGTCGTACTGCGCGCACGTCGAATACACTGTCAAAGTGCTTGCCTTTTTCCTTCATCTTTTTGTAAATCGAGTAAATGTGTTTGGGGCGTCCGCTGATCTCGATTTTTATGTTGTTCTTTGCCATCAGTTTTACAAGATTTTCCTTGATGGTTTCAAGATGCGCTTCGCGCTCCGGGCGGCGTTCGGAAAGCTGCTCGGCGATCTCTTTATATTTTTCGGGATTCACGTATCGAAAGGCGAGGTCTTCCAGTTCCCATTTGATCTGCCAGATGCCGAGTCGGTTTGCGAGCGGGGCAAACAGATCGAGGGTTTCCTGCGCAATGCGCTTGCGTTTGTATGCAGGCATGTAGCCGAGAGTCCGCATATTGTGCAAGCGATCCGCAAGCTTGATCAACACGACGCGTACGTCATCGTTCATGGCAAGGAAGGTCTTGCGCAAAGTTTCAGAGACCATATCTTGTTTGCGTCCCAGCAGGGCAGGCAGGGATGATTCGGCTTTATCTGCCTTGCCATTGTCTACCGAGTTTTCGGCATGTTGGTCATCACGTGTCACGTGCGGCAGGTTGCTTAATTTTGTTACGCTGTCAACAAGAGTGGCCACATCATCCCCGAAATCGCGGCGGAGGTCATTCAACGTTATGGTCGTATCTTCCACAGTATCGTGGAGCAGACCCGCTGTGACCACTTCTGGCGGTACGCGTAAATCCGCGAGGATGCTGGCTACGGCTATGCAATGGTTTACATACGGTTCGCCGGACTGGCGTTTTTGCCCGCGATGGGCTTCTTCGGCGACAAGGTAGGCGCGTTGGATCACTTCGCGGTCTGCGATGCTGTAGCTTTCTGGCAATTGTTCCAGAAGTTTTTTAAACGGGAACGCTGCTGTGGTCTTTTTCATGGGAATCAATTTTACTACGTTGATGGAAATAAAAACGCCCGTCCATTTGAACAGGCGTAAATCCAGCGTGCCTACATTGTTTTTAGCAGGGCCTGACGGCTATTCCGCAGGCGGTCTGCGATGATCTCGGCGATGCGTCTCATTACAATAAATCCGGCTTCAGGATGTTTTTCGAGAATTTGCATGAACTTATCACCGGGAATCACAAGTATCTGGCTGTCTTCTTCGCAAATTGCGGATGAAGTGTAATGGTAAGGCGGCACGACGCCAGACCAGCCAAAGCTTTCATAAGGTTTACCTACAAATGACACTGTGACG
>Ga0315273_10001818_pt1 | contig 24656 bp, 23 predicted proteins | sample YL17G02_0_MG_FD_205753 | JGI IMG/M metagenome (GOLD analysis project Ga0315273, IMG submission 205753) | Sediment microbial communities from Yellowstone Lake, YNP, Wyoming, USA - YL17G02_0 | ecosystem: Environmental > Aquatic > Freshwater > Lake > Sediment | place: USA: Wyoming | collected... | reverse complement strand
CGCTCGTTCTCGCCCGCCTGTTCACGCAGATGCTGATTCTCCATGCTCAGATCGGCGATCCGCTGCTGTAGCGACCGATTCTCTTCGAACACCGTCGCACCGGACGTGATGCGGTATTTCATGGTAAGGAAAGGGGCGTAGACATAGTTCACGACGAGCGAGGACAATCCCTCGCGCGCGGATTCACCAACTATGAGCAGGGCCGCCGACAACAAAACTGCCCACGGTAGAACCGCGGGCCGTCGGGAAGACCACCGGAACAGTCGCCACCACACCGCTAATCTCCGTTATGGAGCAGAATCCAGGATCAACATCACTTCTCCTGCCGTCTTGGCACGCATCAGCCGCTCACGGTTTTTCTCACTTTTCATGATATAGGACAGGCGAGCCATGACGTTGAGATGAGCACCGATGGCATCCTCCGGGGCAGCGATCATGAAGAACAGGTGAACCGGCTTCTTGTCCATGGCCTCGAAATCGACTCCGACTTCGGAACGGCCGAACACGATGACGATGCCCTTCATCGCCCGCGTCTTCGCATGGGGGAAAGCCACTCCATAGCCAACACCGGTCGTGACCAGTTTCTCACGTTCATAAACTGCGGCCATCAGTTCATCCCGATCGCGCACGAGACTGGACTGGGCAGTCAGGCTGACCATTTCCTTTATGACTTCCGTCTTGGTCTGGCCCTGAAGATCAAAGTTCATCAAGTCTTCTTCACAAAACTTCGACAGCTTCATCGATTCTCTCCTGGAGGGTGGTACACCGCCACGATTGAGGCGTCACGTGAGTGCCGCAGTGGCACCACAACATCTGGAAGACCGGTGTCAGAACTTCTGCGCCTCCTCGATCAGCATGATGGGAACATCGTCTTTGACCGCGTAGCGCAGGCGGCATTGATGGCATTCAAGGGTGTTCTTGTCTGGATCGTAGACCAGTTCCCTCTTGCAGGCGGGGCAGGCCAAGATCTTCAGCAACTCCTCATCCAACATCGAAATCCCTTCACGTTCGTTCAGAAAGTATCATCCTCGGAGAAGACGCCGATGCTGCGGAACTTCGCACGACGGCGAGCAACCAGGTCCTCCGGCGCCAACGAGCCGAGTTCAATCAGGTTTTCCAAGATCACTGCCTTGAGCATAGTGGCGGATTCCACCGGATCCCGGTGAGCACCACCCAGAGGCTCCGGGATGATACGATCGATGATGCCCAAGTCGAGGAGGTCATCGGCAGCCAGCCGTAGCGCCTCCGCTGCCCGCGGAGCATTGGCAACAGCACCCTCAGTCCTCCACAAGATAGCCGCACATCCCTCGGGAGAGATGACCGAATACCAGGAGTTCTCCAGCATCAGAATCCGGTCGCCCAGTCCGATGCCCAAAGCGCCACCGGAGGCGCCCTCCCCGATGATCGCGATGACGATCGGAACCGGCAGCAGAGCCATTTCGCGGAGATTACGTGCGATGGCTTCAGCTTGGCCCCGCTCTTCGGCTTCGACCCCTGGGAAGGCACCGGGCGTGTCGACCAGGATCACGATTGGCCGCCCGGATCTTGCAGCCAACATCATCATGCGCAAGGCCTTACGATACCCCTCCGGGTGGCACATGCCGAAATTGTTGACCAGTTTCTCTTTCGTGGTCCGACCTTTTTGCTGTCCAACAATCATGACCGGTCTGTCGCCGAGCATGGCCGGACCCGCGATCAGAGCGCGATCATCGCCAAAGGCGCGGTCCCCGTGGAGTGCGGTGAAACCCGTGGTCATCTTCTCGACGTAATCCAGCGAGTACGGGCGCATGGGGTGACGGGCCAACTGCACCCTTTGCCACCGGGTCAGGGCGGCAAAAGTATCCCTCGTGAGTTTGTCCAGCTTCCGTTCTAGGAGGCGGATTTCCTTCGACAACTCGACGTTTTCGTCGTTGGCAAACTCCCGCATATCGCGGATGCGTGCCTCCAACTCCAGCACCGGTTTTTCGAAATCAAGATAGGTACCGGGTCGCATTTATCCGCCGCTGCCCTCTCCGGCCTTATCCTGATCGGCCTGGGCGGGTATCTCACGCCGCAAAATGATACCCAAGGCAATCATCAGCAACAATACAAAAAATCCCAACAGAACGGCGAAGGTCCTTCTATTGCCATAGCGGAACGCCACGCAGAATACGCCAAATGCTGCTGTGACAACGGCATAGGCCGCGACTACCTGGTTTGCGGTCCAACCAATGGCCATGAGTCGATGGTGCAAATGGCCCGTATCGGCCCCCATCGGATTGGTCCCTGCCAAGGAACGACGGCCCAGAGAGAAAAGTCCCTCCGCCAATGGGAGCAACATCGCAATCAGAGGGACGAAAAACGCCAACGCCGTGAAGCGCTTGATCGGCGCCAGAAGTGCCACCACGGCGAAGAAATATCCGAGCGACAGAGAGCCGCAGTCGCCCATGAAAACCCGGGCAGGAGCGCGGTTATACCGCCAGAAGGCCACGAGGGCTCCGAGCAGACCAGCAGCCGCCACCCAGATGGGTGTCAGTTCCAGGCTGATGCTGATCCAAATCAGGGGAAGAAGAGCGGTCCCTGCGGTTGCTGTGGCCAGACCGTCCAAACCATCAATGATATTGACGGCGTTCACGAGAACCAAAAACCATAGTAGTGTCACCGGTAAAGACAAATACCCCAAGTCGATTCCCCCGACAAATGGAATCCACAATTGGGTGAAACCGACTCCCTGCAACCAGAGGAGGGCACCAACCAGAAGCTGACCGGCCAACTTCCAAACTGCAGCCAAAGGGCGCAGATCGTCCAGAATACCCAGTAGAAGAATGAGTCCCGCGCCGAGCAAGATCGAACCCGCATGAGCACGGATCTCCAGCATGCGTCCCGGGACAATCAGCGAAAACAGAAGGATTGTCCCCCACAGAGCCACGAAGAGTGAGATTCCCGTGAGGCGCGGCGTGGGGCGCTGGTGGATCTTTCGCGGAGAGGGCCGGTCCAGCAGGCAGAAGCGCCGGCAGAACCCGTCCAAGAACGGCACTGTCAGATGCACCAGCAGCCATCCGATCAGCGCTGAGCCCACAAGCAGGATCGGATTAGCCACTGCGCGCACTCCGCTCGAGGCTCATGCGTTTTCTGAGGCGATCCCACCAATCTGCCATTGAGAGAACACCGAACAAGATGGCGTTTCGGACAGGTTTGTTCGCATGGTGCTTGAGGAAATACCGCCGCACGCTCTGCCGGTGATATGCTCCCAGTGTGGGATCCCTCTTCGTGGCCGCCCCCCAGCGATGCGTGACAGTGATAGTCGGATCGATCCAAACCTCCCATCCGTGATCAGACAGGCGCCGGCACAGGTCGGTGTCTTCCACATAGAGAAAGAACTCCGGGTCCATTCCTCCGACTGAGCGGAAGACCCCGGCGCGCACCATGAGACTGGCTGCGCTGACCGCTTCAACTGTTGCGGGACTCTGGGGATCGGACAACGTGTAAGAGCCAAACCATCGCAGAGAACTCACCCACGCCCCCCAAGGGGTACCGCGTGAAGACCATATGTTGGCGTGATTGGGAAAGCGTCTGATACTCAATTGCGGCCGGCCGTCGGGGAACACCAGACGCGGCGAGACTGCGGCCGCACGAGGATGTTCCTCGAGGAATTGCATCAATCGATCGAGGACTCCTCCTTCCCAGCGAATATCCGGGTTGGCCAGGAACAACCATCGTCCCTTCGCTTTCCCTGCCGCGGCGTTGACGCCGGCGGCAAATCCGATGTTCGCCGCGCCGGCGATTGCCGACACGTGCGGCAGCCGGGCTTTGAAGACGGCAACCACATCTTCCCGCGATGCGTTGTCGAACACAATCAACTCCCAAGGCGCTCTTGGAGGATATTTCGTCAGCGAGGATATCAGCCCATCCAGAACCGCGGATGAGTTGTGCGTGACGACAATTACTGAGAGCTCGACCGCACCGTCACGCGCACGTTCGAGGACCGGCTGCGGTTCCGAGCCGGGATTCACAGGCGCCCGAGAATGGACATCAGGCGCAGCTTCGGAACCATCCATACGGCCTCGCGAACGATGCGTTTCGACATTTTCGAATGCCCCTGCTCGCGATCGGTGAAAACAATCGGGATTTCGCGGATTCGGAATCCTTTCTTCCAGGCACGGAATGACATCTCGATCTGGAAGGCGTAACCGTTGGAGTGGACCGAGTCCAGATTGATGGCCTTCAGGACTTCGCGGCGGAAACACTTGAAGCCGCCGGTGGAGTCGCGAACCGGCAAGCCGGTCACCAGACGGGCGTACATGTTTGCATAGTAAGACAAGAGGAGACGCCCCATTGGCCAATTGACGACATTGACCCCGGAGATATAACGAGACCCCAGCACCACATCCGCATTTTCCGATGCTTTCAGGAATTCTGGCAGGTGCTTGGGGTTGTGCGAGAAATCTGCATCCATCTCGAAGATACGGTCATAATCGCGTTCGAGCGCCCACCTGAATCCGGCAAGGTACGCGCGGCCCAGCCCGCTCTTTGACGGGCGGTGGAGAACGTGAACACGCGGATTGGCCTCGGCCATTTGGCCGGCAAGCTGCCCGGTTCCATCGGGAGAGTTGTCATCGACAACCAAGACTGAAAGACGAACATCACGGGCCAGAACATCGGGCACAATCAGAGGCAGATTCTCCCTCTCATTGAATGTCGGGATGATGACCAGAGCTTTCATGAGATCACATGCCGGGGATGGTTGCGGCGTTTGTCCGAAGGCATCACCGGCACAGCATAACCGATGGCGGAGAACCGATCAAGCCGTATCCGCTGGTCCCTTCAGCCACAGCAGGGGGATGGCACCGATGAGTTCTGTAAGGGTCAGCCAGATGCGCGACAGGATCGCCACGGGAGCGGCAAGCCCGGCGGGCAGACTGTGGCCAGCGAGCACCGCCAGCGCCCCCTCTCGAACACCGAGCCCTCCCGGTACGAACAGCGCCAGGAATCCCAGCAGATACGAGGCGGCAAAGATTGCGACAATTTCCATAAAGGACCCGTTTGGGTGGACTCCGATGCCAACCAGTAATAGCCAGAACGCACCACCATAGGCGATCCAGGTTCCCAGATAGATCAAAAACAGGAAAGCGATTGTTCCGAAAGGCAGCGGGATTTCGATAGATTCACGCCGGACGAGATGCAGGCCGATGTTGATCATTCTCTGGAGTAGCGGAGGATAGAGAACGGCGACTGCCAGCAAACCGATAGCAATCAGAAGCCAGATCGGCATTCCGCCAAAAGCGCCAGCTCCCAGAACGACGACCGAGAGAATCACCCCGGAAAGGATTGAGAGGGCCTGGTTGAGCACGGCGGAAACCAAGACGGGCGTGGCCGAATAGCCCTCGGCTTTCAAGAGGTAGACCATCCCCATCACGGTCCAGACCTTCCCGGGTATGTACTTGCCGAAGTTGGAAAGGAACCAGACACGGTAGGCGGTCCAAAACGGCAGAGGACGTTTGCCAACCCGCACGAGTATGAGACGCCAGAGCGAAATCAGGATCACGAAATCGAGCCAGACCAGACCAGCGGACAAAAGGAGGCAATCCCAGCGCAGAGACCACTGATACCGGGTGACAACGTCCCACTGCGTGCAGATCGAGCGTACCAGGAAAAACGCGACGATTGAGACAATCCCGATTGTCACCCAACGTCGCCAGCGGGCGCCACGGCTTTGGCTGGCCGCTGCAGGAGACGCCGCCGCGTTCCCTGCGGGCAAGGGAGACATCACGCCCCCCCCTTGTACCACTGACAGAACTGATCGACGATTGCGTGTGACGAGAAGCGACGAGTTGCCGAAGCGTGGCCCGCATCGGCGAGTGTTCGACGCAGACCGCCATCGGTCAAGGCTCGTTTCAGGACCCTTGCCAGGTCTTCCGGGTCATCCGGACGGGCCAGAAGACCCGTATCACCATCTTCGACAATGTCGGTCAGACCTCCGGAGCAGACACCGATCACGGCCGTGCCGCACAACTGGGCCTCGAGCAACGCCATCCCGAAGCCTTCATCGACCGCGGGAAGAACGACAACATCCGCCTCTCGATATTCTTGGGCCAGATCGGCCTGGGGCATCGGGTCGACAAATTCGACCTTTCCTCCAAGACCGTGCCGCCCGGCTTGTGCCCGGACCTGCGAGCGCAGCGGGCCTTCGCCAATTAACCGCGCACTAAAGTTGAGACCTTCTCCTGACAAGCGTGCCAGAGCCTCGATCAGCAGATCGTTGTGTTTTTGCGTTGTGAAGCGCGTGACGGAGAGCACTACCGGAGGTTCCCCGACGGAGGCCTTTGCTGGTCCACGCACGAACACATCGTCATTAGGAGGCATCGGGACGACGTGAATTCTTCCGGCAACACCAGGGAAGGTCCGGCGCAGGAAATCCGCCAGCCAATTCGAGACAACCGACACAACGGCCGCGCGGGCAAATACACGGGCAGCGGAGGGGCGCAACCAGCGTCTGGCCCGCAGCAGACGCAAATCGGTCCCGTGAAGTGTGACGATCAACCGGCCCTGGAAATCCAAGCCGCGCGCCACCCAACCGGCCGGTATCCACCAGTGGGCGTGGATCACCTTGGGGCTGTTCGCCGTCACCACAGTCCTGGCCGCTCGGGCGAATGACCTGAAAAAGCGTGCGTGCGCCGCGATTCCTTGTGGTCCGGCAAGCCGAAGGCGCCCCAAGTCTCCACGATAGGCAAGGGTTTCGTGGGCGTCGTCTCCGTAACGAAAACGCCAGACACGCACGCCGTCCATCACCTCATCGAGAACTGCCCCCGGGTGATGCGGGGCAAGCACACCGACACGGACACCCCTCGATGCCACTTGCTCAGCCAGACGGGCGATGAACTGCCCGGCGAAATCACCACGATAACGCGGGTAGTTATGTGTCAGGTACAATACGTCGACAGAATCGGCGGCGCCGGCCACGTGACCCACCTCAGCGACGCTTGCGCCGCCCGTACTGAGGGCGCTTGTCCGGAGTGACAGACTCCGTGCCGGCCGCTTTGCTGTCGGGCGATGCCGCCGATTGCTGATCTTCGCGTGGATGATCGTTCTCGGACTCTTGCTCTCCCGCGCCGCCGGTTTCATATGTGGGAAGTGCAGGCTCGAAAAAACGATCCTCTCCGGCGGAGCGATCTGTGCGATCGAAGTCACGTTCGGTGTCGTTCTGAACAACGGCATCATCGGGCTGAGGAGCTTCCACCGGCAGCACAATGGGATCGGGCTCATCGGTACTTGGCGCCGAAATGTCGGTGGCGACAGGCCGGGGCGCTTGCTCTGAGCTCGGTGGCCGGGTGACAGGTGGCATTCCGTCCCTTTGATCCGGGCCCCGTCGCCTGAGGTCACCACGCCTGTCAGGGGGCCTCTGCCCTCTTGGCCCCCCACGCCCGCCTGCGCGCTCGCGGTCCGCTGCGGGGACCGATCGCTGCTCACGTACACCATGAGCAGGAGGTGTATCGCTCGCAGGAACTGAGATGAGCTGGACGGTTGTGCTTCCTGGAGGCGCCGGGTGATAGAGGCGGAATTTCGGACGCACGCGCAGAGAATCGATCTGCTGCCGGATACCGGCGACAGATTCGGCCAAGAACCCCAAAGCGAAGAAGACAACACCGGAAATCCCGAGAGTCATCACCAAGTACAACAGGGGCCGATACCCATGGTCGAAAATGAACCTTTGATAGAGCGCCCACAAACCGATCAGGAAGGCCGCCGCAAGGAGCGCTGATCCGGTGATTCCAAAGTACCACAGCGGGCGGCGCATGGTGTGATACTGAAACTTAACCGCGAGCAGATCGAGCACACCTCCGGGAATCCGCCAGAAACCGAATTTCGAGCGGCCCGCCGGGCGCGGGTACAAGGTCACATCAACTTCGGCGATGCGATAGCCCTGTTCGGCGACAACCGCCACCCAGAATCGGTGCCAGTCATGCCGATAGTCGAAGACATCGATCAATTCGCGCCGGAATGCCTTGACAGAGTTCAAATCGGTGACGCGAATCGAGGGAAACAGCCAGCGCGAGATGCGGCTGTACAGGCCGGAAACAGCGCGTTTGTTGTACACGCCGATCTTCCGGCCGGTCACGAGATCATATCCATCGCGCACCTTGTCGACCATCCGCGGAATGTCATTGGGATGGAACTGCCGGTCGGCCGGATAGAATACGATAATTCCTCCCTGCGCGACGCCAAAACCTGCTTGAAGTGCTTCCGTGAGACCGCGGCGACATGGAATCGAAACAACGCGCAGGAATCGATGGACGCGCTGGGCATCAACCAGGCGCGCCAGTGTTCTGTCGGTCGAGCCGTCATCAACAACGATAACTTCAAACCCGAATCGCACACGCCGGGCAAGTTCATTGAACTGTTCGAGCAGTGGGCCGACATTGGCCTCTTCGTTGTGGGCGGGAATCACAACTGAGACGTCAATCTTCCCGCCGATGTATGGTCTATTCATTGTCCTCTTACCTGAGCGAGTCGCTCAGCAAGTTTAGGGTTCCACGGGTTGAGTCGTTTTGCGCGACTCCACGCATCGATCGCACGCTGCCGCATATCGGACCCGGCTCCCTTCCGGTATATTTCCCAAGCCATGTCACCAATCCGGGCCCACAGGAGATAATCATCGGGAAAGAAGCCGGCCGCCCGCCGGTACGCATCCAGAGCTTTGTCTGGCTCTCCATAGCGCGCAAACAGATCTCCCAACCAGCGCCATCCAGTGAAGCAATTCACAGAGTCACTGATCCATTGGGGAGCAATCACCAACATCGAATCAACGGGGCACCCGCGAATGCGCAACTGAAGCTGTTCAAATGGAGAAAGCTGGTACTCTCCCGCACGGGCATTGCCACCCAGTTCGGCCACGCGGAAGACGGCGATCGGAAGGTTGCGTAATGTGTAAGTCGTCACACGTTGTGCCACCTGGGCAATGGACTTATAGTCATGGAAGAACGGTTCATCGGGGACATCGGTGATGGCCACATGCGTCACCGGGAATTTCTTGAAGAAAGCCGAGTCTGCATTAGGTCCGCCAAGCATTGCGGGTAAATTGCCATGGCGGCCTGTTTGGGTTAGTGCGGTCCCATAGCCACCAGTAAGGATCGCTCCCGCGCCAAGGATCTGCTCCAAGTCCCTGTTGGCGCTGACCAATGTGTGCTGCGTGTTCGACCACCAGCGCACGAAATGACGTCCCTGATCCACCAGCGATCCAAGCAGGGCGAGGGCAACAAGCAACTCGAGCACACCATGCATCCTGGTGGAAATCGATCCTTTCGATCCGCCGGGCCGCCGGGCCGCCCAGATCCAGATGCCGGAGAAGATTGTACCCAGCATCGCGGCAATCATCGCCCCCCGGATCATCGGCGCAGGCTGGTTCTGTTCGAACCAGCGTGACATCATGAAATGCTGCAGCCCGGTCGCCAAGATGACGGCAAGCACCGGAACCGCATACCATGAAGCCGCGCTTACCTGCTCTCTCCTGGCGCGTTGCCGGTCCGCTACTAGTTGGGCGAGCATCCAACCGGCCGCGCCGGCCAAAGGAAACAGGAGGACGATCTGATAGCGTACCGGACGGTAGTTGAAGGGCATTAACGCTGCGTAGCCGCTCCAAAACCAGCCCACCAAGACAAGAACTGCCGGTGGCAGGTGCGAAAGGAAGGACTTCCAGGACGATCCCCGGAGATACCGGACCACCATCCATGACATCCCAAGCAGCCCGGCAGCGCCCAAGATCGACGCCCACGTGAGAAGACTGATATTGATGCCCAATGAAAACCACTGCGTGAAAAAGTCCTTTACGGACGTCAGTCCAACCGGTGTGCCGTAGAGTTGAATCGATTGTTCTTTGAGGTAAGCCAGAACTGCCGAGGAGGCAGGCATGTAGGCGAACACGTACCAAACCGCGAAGACGAATCCCATGCCTGCCGCGTATCCCAGCGGGCGGACCCAGCGCCGCATCCTGGGTTCGGCGTGCGCCTGCCATCCCACGAGACCATACGACAGCAGAAAGACGGGTGCGGCATGCAGGGCCGTCACCTTGCCGAAGAAAGTACCCGCGCCTGCGACAACACCTCCGATGAAGGCCCACCACCCCGCCGCGGCGGGTCGTGCGCTGCTGACCAGTGCGAAGAACGCGAATGCAAGCGTCGCATTGGATGCGACCTCCAAGAATGGCAGCCTGCCATAGCAGACAAAAAGGTAATTCAGGGCGAGAAAGACCGCCGCCGCCCACCCGGCAAGGAATCCAAACGCCCGACCGACTCCCCAAGCCAGGAACGCGATGCCGGCAAGATTGAGGAGCACCGCGATGAGGTGGGATGGACCGATGCCCGGTCCCGTGATCAAGAACAACACATAGGAGAAAAGCCCGGTGATATTCTTCTGAAAGAACACCAGCCGGTCATCGTTGAGCGGGTTCCACGATCCGAAGACGATTGCATTGCGCGCGTACGAAGTGTACTGCGGCGGATCAGTAAAGAGATCCTGCCTCCACGTTATGTCGAGAGGAGGATCGGCTCCCAGATCGACCAGTCGGACCACCGCGGCCAGGATGATCACAAAGAGCAGCGCACCGATACACCACCGCCGATCCTCGAAGCGGCGAGTCCAGCCCTGCCACCAGAACGGGCGTTCCCCGGCACGCGGGGTTTGTTGCTGCGCTGGTTTCCTGAGATCCTTTTTCGCCATGACTCGGGAACTGGAGCCGAGAACGGCTCTAAAGATCGGCCGAACGGCGTGCAGCGGCCGCGACGTGATCGATCTGCTCATCCGTGAGTTCGGGAAACATCGGAAGCGACACGATGCGCCCCGCGAGCCGCTCCGTGACGGGATAGGACGGCCACTTCCGATGGGCGTAGGCTTTTTGCCGGTGCACCGGGATCGGGTAGTGAATCAGCGTGCCTACCCCCTCTTCCTTCAGGTCATCCTGGAAGCGGGAGCGGTCATCCACCTGAACCACGAACAGGTGGTACACCGACTGCGCATCGTCATCGGGCGGCGGCAGAACGAGATTGGCCTCAGCGAGTTTCTGCCGGTAACGGCCGGCATGGGCGCGGCGCAGGCGGTTCCATTCGGGAAGGTGCTTCAGCTTGACGTTGAGAATCGCCCCCTGAATCCCCTCCATCCGATAATTGTAACCGATGGCATCGTGATGGTATTTCTGCTGAGAACCGTGATCGCGCAGGAGACGCATGAAGTCGGCCGCAGCGTCATCACTAGTGACAACCGCGCCACCTTCACCATACGCACCCAGATTCTTGCCGGGATAGAAGGAGAAGCAACCGGACTGTCCCAATGATCCCGCCGGGCGGTCCTTGTATGTTGCCCCGTGTGCCTGGCAGGCATCTTCAATGACGATTAGACCGGCATCTTTCGCGATAGCGTTAATCTCACTCATGGGAGCGGGACGGCCATACAAGTGGACAGGAATGATCGCCTTTGTTCTTGGCGTGATGGCTGCTTTCAACAGACGCGGATCGATGTTGCACGTTTCTTCGTCGATGTCCACAAGGACGGGGACGGCGCCGCAATACGATATTGCCTCACACGTGGCAATAAAGGTATTGGCGGCAGTGATGACTTCGTCTTCCGGGCCGATTCCAGCCGCCAAGAGCGCCAGATGCAGAGCGGACGTGCCGGTATCGACGGCGACACAGTGCTTGACACCGCAGAAACGCGCGAAGCTCTCCTCGAACTCGCGCACGTGCGCGCCGAGCACAAACTGACAGTCGTTGAGAACCGAAGCGATTGCGGCATCGATCTCCTGCTTGATCCCAGCGTACTGCGCCTTCAAATCCAGAAATGGAACGTTCACGGGTTCTTTCCTTCAGCGACGAGGTGATGAACCAACACTCTTGGCAACGGGTGAACGATGAATGGAGGACCGGGTTCGATCCGACTCCGACGGCGAAGAGACCCCGGCTGACCAATCCTGATATACCATGCAGCCATCAACCAGGGTGGCGCGTATGACTCCGGTGAGCGTCCAACCCAAAAACGGCGAGTTCTTTGATTTGGACGCCAGCGTCTGGACAGTGACCTGCCACTGCCCGTTCGGATCAAAGCAGACAATGTCGGCATCGGCTCCGGGTTCAATCCGGCCAGCCTTGAGCCCGAAGACAGCGGCAGCGCGCCTTGTCATGCAGTCGACCAGAAGCGGCCAGTCAAGGAGACCGGTTTCGATCAAAGCCCGATGGCAAACACCCAGGGCAGTCTCCAGCCCAGTCATGCCAAATGACGCGAGGTCAAATTCCCCGTCCTTCTCCTGCTCGGCGTGGGGGGCGTGATCGGTGGCGATGCAATCGATGGTCCCATCGAGAAGTCCCTGGCGCAGGGCATCGACGTCCCTCTGCGTACGGAGAGGGGGATTGACTTTCAACAGCGGGTCAAAGTCACGGGCGATGAGGTCATCGGTCAGGATCAAGTGGTGTGGTGTAACTTCGGCCGTCACGCGGACACCGTCTCCCTTGGCCGCACGGACCAAGCCGACTGAATCCGCGGTCGAAACGTGCGCAATGTGCAGATGGCAACCGGTCAAGCGCGAGAGGGCGATGTCACGCGCCACACAGATCTCTTCCGATATCGCCGGCATGCCGCGCAACCCCAGTTTGGCCGACACCACGCCCTCATGCATCACACCGTCGCGGGAGAGGTCGGGTGTCTCAGCGTGGGAGACCAGGGTCACATCGAACATCCGCGCATATTCCATGGCGCGGCGCAGCAAACCAGCATTGGCGACCGGGGCGCCGTCGTCAGAGAACGCTACAGCCCCGGCGGAGACCATTTCGGCGATCTCGGCCAGCGCCTCACCCTTGCGATCCTTTGTGATCGCCCCAATCGGATGGACCTTGCCGAGGGCCGCACGAGCGCGGTCGACGACGAAGCGCACCGTCTCCTGGTCGGCGATGGCCGGCTCAGTGTTGGGCATGCAACAGACAGTCGTGAAACCACCGCGCACTCCGGCGGCGGAACCAGTCTCGACAGTCTCCTCGTCCTCACGTCCGGGTTCACGCAGGTGCACATGGAGATCGACAAACCCCGGGGCGACAATCAGCCCCTCGGCGTGAACCACGGTATCGTCGGGAAGTCCCGCGCCCGCACCGCGTCCTACGCGTTCGACGCATCCATCGGCGATCAGGACATCGGCCACACCGTCATGACCGGAGGCGGGATCGATCACACGCCCGCCGACAATTGCCCGGACACCGGGCCGTGCACCCTGAACGCTCACTCTCCCTCCCGACTCGCCGGCGCCTGCCCACCACAGAGCAGGTAAAGGACCGCCATGCGCACCGCGAGTCCGTTGGTGACCTGATCGAGAATGACCGATGCCGGACCATCGGCGACTTCCGAAGTGATCTCCACGCCGCGATTCATTGGTCCCGGGTGCATCACCAGCGCCCCAGGGCGCAGGCGTCGCGCGCGATCCGCGTCAATGCCGAACAGTCGTGAATACTCCCGCAAAGAAGGAAGAAATGAGGAACTCTGGCGCTCACGCTGGATACGCAGGACGTTGATGGCATCCACACCGCGATCCAGAGCCTTGTCGATATCAGTGTAAACCTCAACCCCGATCTCTGCGAAGGACTTCGGGATTAGTGTTGCAGGCCCACAGATCGAAACCTCAGCACCCATTGTCAGCAGGCCCCAGATGTTTGAGCGCGCCACGCGTGAGTGTGCGACATCCCCGACGATCAAGACGCGCTTTCCTTGAAGGTCGCGCCACCGCTCCCAGATCGTGTAGATGTCCAGCAATCCCTGAGTCGGATGCTCGTGGGCTCCGTCCCCCGCGTTCAAAACGATCGCATCGGTGGCTCGCGTCAGGAAGTGCGGAGCGCCGGGGCACGGATGGCGTATGACGATCACGTCGGTCTTCATCGCCAGGATATTCTTCACCGTATCCCGCAGTGACTCTCCCTTCTGCACGGAAGAAGCAGAGGCGGTGAAATTGACGACGTCGGCTGACAGGCGTTTCTCCGCCAACTCGAAAGATATGCGGGTACGTGTCGATGGCTCGTAGAAGAGGTTGACTATTGTCTGGCCGCGCAATGGCGGGACCTTCTTGATCGGCCGGTCCAGCACTTCTTTGAAGGATTCTGCGGTCGCCAGAATGCGTTCAATGTCCTCACGACAGACACCCTCCAGGCCGAGGAGATGGCGTATCCTCAGGCGGCCGTCGCCGGTCGGCGTGACAGTCTGCGCCGCGACCGGCTGCTCCCCTGCGGTACGTGCGGGGGGATTCGCTGGGGGGGATGAAGCGGCTCGGTCAATGGTCTTTGTCTTGCTCATGGCTCTTGGCTGTTAAGGTGAGTGCTCACTTGTGATACCTGCCAGATGGGTATCCACGCCTCTCAATGTGTTCACACCCAAGGTCGGGATGGGTTTCAGATCCGCCCTGCCGTCGCCCGGGGTCGAGAGAGCGGGCCTCAGACCCATCCCCACAGAGACCCGAATCGGGATTCTCCAGGCACGGGAGGATGTTGATCGCGCAAGTATGAAGCGCATGATTCGCGTCTTTCACGGGTCGAGATTGAAATCCAAGGTTACCGCGCGCGCATCCTTGCGGCGCGGCGCGGGCCGGCCAACCATCACCGAATCAGTCCCATCAAATTCCTTGAGGCTGACAACGACCTGCTCGTTTTCGGCCGTCGGCAGGTTTTTCCCAACATAGTCGGCGCGGATCGGAAGCTCCCGGTGTCCTCGATCGACAAGAACCGCGAGTTGGATTGACCGCGGACGGCCCAGGTCCATGATCGCGTCCATGGCCGCCCGGATGGTGCGCCCAGTGAACAGCACGTCATCGACGAGTACTACTGACTTTCCGTTCAGGTCGAAGAGAATCTCGGTTTTCTGGACCACCGGCTGGGACATCGCAGCTTTGATATCATCCCGGTAAAACGAAATGTCGAGATAGCCCACCGGGGCTGTCTGCCCTTCGATCTTGGTGATCGCCTCGGCGATCCTCTCCGCCAAAGGCGCCCCACGCGTGCGGATCCCGATCACGACCACCTGTTCAACGCCCTGATTCCGCTCGATGATCTCGTGGGCGATGCGCTCGATGGCCCGCCGGACGGCCGCACTGTCCATAAAGGTGCGAGCTTGGGTCAGCCCGGACTTCATCCGACACGCCCCTTCAGGGGACGCCGGACCGAGGCCAGTGACCGCTGCTGCGTTGAAGGATGCCTGTGATCGGTATTCACGGTGAGTGACATCGCTGAGCCGTCCTTTTTCGACTTCACTGCGTCGAATTAAAAGGGCTCTAATAACGTAAGGGCTGCCGCCCCTCAAATCCACAGCTTTTTGGCCCCTGCTGGCAGGATCAAGTTTCGCCGGGTCTTAATCGCGCCGAAATCTGATAGACGCCAGCACGGGCTCAAGTCGAGCCGAATCGGACCAGAGACCATCGAAGAGAAGCCGCCCTGCGTCCATGACCCAGACCCGACTGGTCACGGCCGCGAGCCATTCCAGATCATGCGAGATGATAAGGTAGGTTGCCCCAGACCTGTGCCAGCTGGCCAGGAGTTCTTCGAGTCGCGAGAGTCCGTCGCTGTCGAGCGCAGCGGTAGGCTCATCAAGGATGTAGAACGGCGCCGCGCAGGCCACGACGCCTGCCATCCCTACGCGTCGCTGCTGACCGGCGGACAAGTCGAATGGCGACCTGTTCATGAATTCCGAGGGGGATAGTCCCATCGTCGCGAGCGCCGCCGTTGCAAGTTCCGATGCTCGGGAGCGTGTCCTTCCGCGCGCGGATGGCCCGAATGCGACGTCCTCCCCCACTGTTGCGCAGAACAGCTGCCGCTCGGGGAATTGGATCATGACCGCGGGCGATTCCTGCGGCCGGTGCACCCAGATCATGTCGAGCCGGCCGGTGTAGGAGTCAATCAGCCCAGCCAGATGGTAACCAAGAGTGCTCTTCCCCGATCCAATCGGGCCGCAGAGCGCGATAGCATCACCGGCGCGTACCTCGGCAGTGATATCTGCCAGAGGCTGTGGTGGGAGAGGCCAGCCGGCTTGTGCCACCTGTGATAGTCGCCTCGCGGCAACGATCGCGGGCGAGTCGGGTGGCGGAGGAGCCGGATTGAAACCGCTGTGACCTCTGCGAGAAAGTTGCCCCTGCCAGCGATCGGGGGGACCGTCGAAAACGATCCTCCCTCCCTCGAGGGCGACCATTCTGGGGAAAAGTCGTGCGTCTTCCTCATATTGGGTGATCAGAATGACAGCCGGGTCGCCGCCGATGGTATCATCGCGGTGGCGCAGATCTAGAACCAGGGAGAGAAGATCGCTACGGCCGGGTGGATCGAGGTGAGAAGTGGGTTCGTCGAGCACGATCAGATCGCGGCCGGAGGCGAGTGCGCATGCGATCGCCAGCTTCTGTTTCTCCCCTCCCGACAACCGTTGGACCTGACGATCCGCCAGATGATCGAGCCCAGAATCTGTGAGTATTTTCTTTAAGAGACCCTGCTCCGATTCAATCGCCCCGGAGTGTTCCAAGGTCAGCATGATCTCTTCGCGAACAGTCTCAGCGATCAGATTATCCTCGGGTGCTTGAAACACGAACGCCGCCATCGAATCGGCGTCGCTTCGGCTGTTCCCAACCGGGACAGGATCGCTCTCGACTGTGAATTGTCCTTGGGTCGGTTCCAGCAGCCCGGCGAGGCAGCGGGCAAGTGTGGATTTCCCTGATCCGTTGGCTCCCACGATGGCAAGGCGCTCACCTTGCTCAATGACCAGAGAAACTCCGGTCAGCGCGTCGATGGCGCCGCCATCGTCGAGAAGGTATCGGATGGACAGATCGCGAAGGCACCAGCGCATAGGAACGGGAAGACCTCGCCAACCAGGTTCCGCAAACAATGAAAGACCAGCGCCGGGGCTGGTCAAAGGGCAATCCGCTACTCTCGTCCGGAGCAGCGAGTGGATTGTTTCCTGAACCACCTTGCCGTGCAGGTCAACCCTCCGGGCTGACGACAAACCCGCTGCAGGGTCCATCGACGGGGATACCCGGCCAAGAACCTCCGACGAAATGACCCCGGAGACAATTATGGCGAATCCGGACACACCCCAGTATGAAGAAGGCCTCGTGAGTGCAGGCGCGTCGTTCCCATCTGACGCGCAGGCGTCGGAACCGGTGCCGCCGACTCCAGGTGCACTGCACTACCCGGCGGTAGATCCCCGACCCGCTTTGTGCACGGCTCAATACTCAGTGGCGCGAGGGCGCTAGCTCCCCGGTCGAGTACTGCCTCGCGCAAGCCCATCTGACTCCTTCGGTCACGTGCAGAGCGTTGCCGCACGCCAAGGGTGAGCCTTTGCGGGTGTCATCGAGTCGCACCTCCCACAGCAGGTTCCTGTACTGATTCTCCTCTACATAACGCAGGTTGAAATCCGCCAAGATCCTTTCAGCCTCGTCCCGAGCCACAGAGTCTTCAAACTGCACGTCGATGAGGTCAGTCACCTGGAATTCCCCCAGACTAGGCCACAGGTAGACGGGCAGAACACGATTGATCGCAGGATCGGCCCGCAGATCGAGGTCGGCGGAACTAAAGGTCCACCCGGGGGCAAGGCAATAGATGTAGAAACCGCGATCGAGATATGCCGCGCCGGAGTCCCGCAGCAGGCACGGATGCTTGTCGAACAATCCCTCCGGGGAAACTGGTCCATTCGCCGTGTCCGGCTGAATGGTGATGCTCACATCCGACCGATGGACATAATACCGGGTTTGAAGATCGTAGTAGAACTCCTCGCCAGGGGCCATGGTGAAACCGCACGAACTCTCTTGGTCCAACTCCAGGCGACTAATGGGCCTCAGATCTACCGCCTTGTGTGTGCAATCGGTGGTCAGCAGTCCCACCGCAACGACAAGCCATATTGTCTTTCGTGGCATACCAACCTCCTGTCTTTGAGGGCCTCGGCCTCTCATGTAATACACGGGAAGTCTGCGCTTATTCCATGTTGGAGGCTCGAAGGGACCTTTGCCCCTCGCCTGCTGTCAGCCCAAGGGCTGACCAGCACCAGGGGCAAAGAAAGACCGGCGCAGAGGCCGGTCAATTGGCATTCCAGTCCGTGTCGTTCAGGTCATCTAGCCGACGTCCAGGTCACGGGCGGCGCGCGCTTCATCGATCTTGCGCACCTGCGTGGTGTGAGGCGCGGCGTTGACGAAATCTGGATTCGTCTCGACTTCCTTCGCGATCGCCAGCAGCGCCTCGGCGTAGGCGTCGAGCCGTTCCTTGCTCTCGGTCTCAGTCGGCTCGATCATGAGCGCTTCAGGCACGATCAGCGGGAAGTAGACAGTGGGGGGATGCACGCCGAAATCCAGCAGCCGCTTGGCAACCTGACCTCCCCGGACACCACTCTTCTTTTGACGGCTCGCCGAAGCCACGAATTCGTGCATACAAGGCCCGGCGTGGGGGATCTCATAGGCGTCCTTGATGCGCGCTCGCAGGTAATTGGCATTGAGGATTGCGTCCTGCGCCACCTGCTTGAGCCCTGAGGCGCCGAGGCACCGGATGTATGTATAGGCGCGAACAAGGACGCCGAAATTCCCGAAGAAAGTATGCACTGAACCGACCGACATCGGATCGGGGGATTGTCTTGCGAAGGACGTTTCACCGTTTTCCTCGATCCGCACGATCGCAGGTCCTGGGAGAAACGGAATCAAGTGCCTCTTCACACCGACCGCAGCGGCACCGGGTCCGCCACCCCCGTGCGGGGTTGAGAACGTCTTGTGGAGGTTCAGGTGGAGGACGTCAAATCCCATGTCGCCGGCGCGCGCCAGGCCAAGCAGAGCGTTTGTGTTCGCCCCGTCGTTGTAGACCACGACACCCTTGGCGTGGGCCATGTCCACAATTCTTCTGATATCGCGCTCGAACAGACCGAGTGTATTAGGATTGGTCAGCATGATGCACGCGACCGTCTCATCCAGCACGGACGCCAGGACGTCGGGATCGACCAGGCCATCCGCATTGGACTTGATCGGGATCGGCTCAAAACCCGCCAGCGCCACCGATGCCGGATTGGTCCCGTGCGAGGAATCGGGGATAACCACGCCACGGCGATCTTCCCCCCGGTGATGGTGGTGGGCGCGTGCAATTAGAAGCCCCACCATTTCCCCTTGCGCTCCGGCGGAAGGCTGCAGACACACTTCGTTCATCCCCGTAATCTCGGCCAAATCTTGTGCCAGCTCCCACATCAGCCGAAGCGCCCCCTGACAGCCGGCATCCGGCGTCTCGGGGTGCAGGCGCGCGAAGCCGGGCAGTGCCGATGTACGCTCGTTGATCTTGGGGTTGTACTTCATGGTGCACGAACCGAGTGGGTAGGTATCCTTGTCGATGTGATGATTCAAAGTCGATAGGCGGACATAATGCCGGACCACCTCCGGCTCTGAAACCTCCGGCCATTCGACCCGCGTTTCACGCAGGAATTCGCGCGGAATGTGCCAGGCCGGATCGCCGACGGGGACTCTGGATGGCGGCGGTGTCACGCCGACAGTGTCGTTGCGGGAGATCTCAAAGATCGTGGTGCCCATTTTCGGAGCCATGTTGTCAGCCTCGATATCGATCGCAGAGTGCGCCGCCCCTGCTCAGGAAGAACTGCTGTCGGATGGATTCTCCAGCAGCTTGATCTGTTCCTTGACCCAGTCAGCTTGGGAAGAGCCGGAGAAAGATTTCAGGAACGTGCGATAGTACTTCAATGCTTCCTTGGTGTCCCCGGCCTTGGCACAGAGCCAGGGAATGTATGTCTCCGCGTCTTCACGCAGTTCCGACTTGGGGTAATCCCTGATGAATTTGCGAAACGCTTCGATGGCCTTGTACCAGTTCTTTTCCTTGCGGTGCAGGACGGCCATTTCAAACGCGGCCTTGTCTGCGACGCCGGATCCATTCTTGGGATCGGTATTGAGAATCTGCTGGAACAGTGAACGGGCCTGGTCGAATTCCCCCCGTCCCACATGTTTCCCGGCCAGATCATACTTAAGCTTCAAGTCCTGCGGTTTCACGCGGATTTCCGCCTCGAGTGCCGCCTTCGTACCAACACCCTTCAGGTAATTCTGCACGGTCTTCACAAACTCCGGGGGCCGATGGTACCCGAGGAGGCGATCCACCTCGTTGCCGCCCTTGCTGAGCACAATGACGGTCGGGTATCCGTTCACCCCGAACCTCCGCGCGACCGCCGTATCGACTTCCGCATTCACGCGCGCGAACACGAATTTGCGGGTCATCGCGATCACCCGGGGATCAGTGAAAGTGGACTCATCCTGGATCTTGCACCACTTGCACCAGTCGGTGTAGAAGTCAGCGATGACATGCCAACCGGAGTCTGGCGCGGCATTGAAGGCCTCGTCCAGACTCGTCTTCCACTCGATCGCGCTGGGGGGCGGGTTCTTGGCGTCTTCCCCTGCCAGCGCGAAGGCGGGAAACAGAGTCACAGACAGCGCAACGATCAAACGATAGAAAGTCATATTCGCCATGGCCTGAACTGGGATTCTCGCGGTCAGCATTCTACCGGCCGTCGGATGGAGTCATGTCCCGCCCGGAGAATGATGCTGCCGGATGGGCATCGGACCACCCTTCAGAAGAAGGGTCCCGCAGTTCCTCGACAAACGTATCGAGCATCCCCGGCGTTTGTTTTTCGGTGACACAGACAAGGAAACGGCGATCAAACCCGGGGAACCGTCCCCCCAGTTCAATTCCGCCAAGAATCCCGCGACTACGCAGCCGATCCAAGACCGTCCGTGCCGCGATCGGCGCCTCGACAACAAATTCGTTGAAGAAGGCCGCCCCGAATGGGATGGAGTAACCCTTCAGACGAGCAATTCGGGCCGCCAAGTAATGCGCCCGATCGGAGCAAGTCCGGGCAAGTTGGGCGATACCCTGTTTGCCCAGAAGAGACATGTAGATCGCTGCACGGGTAGCCAGCAACGCCTGGGCTGTGCAGATGTTCGACGTCGCTTTTTCGCGCCGGATATGCTGCTCCCGGGTCTGCAGAGTCATCACGTACGCTGTCTGGCCGAGAGCATCGACAGTCCGGCCTATCAACCGTCCCGGCAGACGACGAATGAATTCCCTCTTCGCTGCGAACAGCCCCAAAAGCGGTCCCCCGAATGAGGGCGGATTGCCGAGTGACTGTCCTTCGCCGACGGCGAGATCGGCCCCGCATTCGCCAGGGGATTTCAGGAGGCCGAGAGATACTGGGTAGAAAACGGCGATGAGCAAAGCCCCGTGACGATGTGCCAGCACCGCCCCTTCGTCCCAGCGTTCCAGTGAACCGTAATAATTCGGGGAGGGCATGATGACCGCTGCGGTCTGGTCACTAAGAAGTGATCCGAGTTTCGGGAAATCCGTGCGACCGTCACTTCCCACGGCCGTCTCGATCGTCGCGCCTTGCGCCGAGATGTAGGTCTCCAAGACGCTTCGAAACCTCGGATTCACCGTCCCGGCCAGCACCAGCCTCGTACGGCCCGTGTGGGCCATGGACAAGAGAGCGGCCTCTGCGAGTGCCGATGCACCGTCATAGACAGAAGCCTGCGCCACCTCCATCCCGGTCAGGCGCCGGATCATGGATTGGAACTCGTATGTGGCTTGGAGGGTCCCCTGCGCGACCTCAGGCTGATACGGCGTATAGGCGGTGTAGTACTCCGAACGCGATGAGAGGAAGTCGACAACCGCCGGGATATGGTGGTCATACACACCGCCGCCCAAGAAGGAGATGACAGCGGGCAGGGTGGCGTTCTGGCCGGCCAGCGATTCAAGCAGGGAATCAACCTCAGCCTGCGACAACCCTTCGGGAAGCCTCAGGGGAGCTTGCTGACGAATGTCGGCTGGTATCGCCGCGAAGAGGTCTTCGAGACGCTGAACGCCAATGGCTGTCAGCATCTCGCGGCGGGACTGCTCGGTGTGGGGTGTGTATTCCATGATCAGTGCCGCTCGGTGCGAAGCGGGCTGCTAATGTGAGGCGATCATTTCGCCATACTCGGCGGCCGACAACAACTGATCGACGTCTTTGGGGTCGCTCATCCGGATCTTGATCATCCAGGCGGCACCATAGCAGTCAGTGTTCACCAGAGCGGCATCTTCGATGAGTTTCTGGTTGACGGCCACGATCTCGCCGGTAACGGGCGCGTACAACTCCGCCACAGTTTTCACGGCCTCGATGGTCCCAAACGGCGCACCGGCCATGACCCTTGTACCCTTGGCCGGCAATTCCACAAAGACAATATCTCCCAATTCGTTCTGGGCAAAATCGGTGACCCCGACTGTTGCTTCCTGCCCGTCGATGCTGAGCCACTCATGTTCTTTCGTGTACTTCAGGTTTTCTTTGATCACGGATCCTCCCTACAAACCGGGAAAATAGCCTGCCCGGCGGGGTTGGGCAAGAGGATGCCCAGCCGGTTTGTCAATCAATTGTGCCCGTCTCAGATGGATGGCTGAATCGTGCCTTCGGCGGTCACCGGTACTGAGGGTGGAGTTTCTGGCGACGTCGAGAGCAGACGATCCACGAAGGTCGTGTCGAACTGGCCGGAGCGGAACTCCGGTGCCTGCATCACCCGCCGGAAGAACGGGATGGTCGTATCTACACCTTCGATGATGAACTCTTCCAGCGCCCGAAGCATACGGATCAGAGCTTCATCTCTGGTCTTGGCGTGGACGATCAGCTTTGCCAGGAGGGAATCGTAGTACGGGGGTATGACGTACTTGGCATAGGCGTGCGTGTCCACACGGACACCGTGGCCGCCCGGGATGTGGAAAGTCTGAATCTGGCCGGGGCAGGGCCGGAAACCAAAGTCGGGATTCTCCGCATTGACACGCACTTCAATTGTGTGCCCGGAGAAGACAACTTCGGATTGGGTGAAATCGAGGCGTTCACCCGCCGCGATCATGATCTGTTTCTGGACGAGGTCGATATCAGTCTGCTCTTCCGTGACCGGATGCTCCACCTGAATGCGGGTGTTCATCTCCATGAAATAGAAGTCCCCCTTCCTGTCCACGAGGAACTCAACGGTACCGGCGGACGTGTAGCCGACCGCGTTACACCCGAGAATGGCCATGGCGCCCATGCGCTGTCGCAGCGACGCGTCAATCCCGGGTGACGGGGATTCTTCAATCAGCTTCTGGTGGCGGCGCTGGACACTGCAGTCGCGTTCCCCCAGATGAACCAGGTTGCCAGCGGAGTCGCCCAGCACTTGGATCTCGACATGCCGGGGTCCCTCGATATACTTCTCCAAGTAGACGACCGAGTTACCGAAGGCAGCCTGGGCTTCCGCCTGGGCTGCGGACATCAGGCGTTCCAGTTCAGCGGGTTCGCGGCAAATTCTCATGCCGCGGCCGCCACCTCCGCCGGCCGCTTTGACCATGACAGGGTAACCGATCTGGCCGGCGATTTTCAGAGCATCGCTCGGGTCAGTCACGGGTCCATCCGAACCGGGGATAACGGGCACCCCCGCATCTCGCATGATATGGCGCGCCAATGACTTATCTCCCATTTGGCGGATCACGTCTGCGGATGGTCCGATGAAGGTCAGACCACACGCGGAACAGATTTCCGCAAAGTCGGCGTTTTCGGCCAGGAAACCATAACCCGGGTGAATGGCATCAGCACCGGTCACTTCTGCGGCAGCAATGATGCGCTTGGGATCGAGGTAAGACTGGCTGGGGGGCGGTGGCCCGATACAGACATCTTCGCTGGCGAACCGCACGTGCAGGGATTCGCGATCCGCCTCCGAGTAGATCGCCACGGTGGGGATCCCCAACTCGCGGCAGGCCCTGATGATGCGCAGGGCGATTTCCCCTCTGTTCGCTATCAGAATCTTCTTGAACATGGTCGACAGGCCTTTCTACGGGCCGCTCTGCACCCGGAGAAAGAAAGCGGCACCTGGCTCTGGCGCCAAAGCAAATCGACAACCCGCCGCGGCGGGTCGCCCTCCTCACAACGAAAACGGCCGTACGCGCGGTACGACCGTCTTCAACATAGCAACGTCCCTGGGAGGATTGACCGGCAGGGCGGTTCAATCCCGCTCGTCTTCGTCTTCCTCCTCGAGCTCAACACTTGCTTCCTCGTCGTCCTCTTCGGGGATCTCGACTTCGTGTTCATCGGCGCAGGTCTTGGAGCAGTAGACATGCTTCTTGCGCCGAAAGGGCATTCCCTCGATCTCTTGGCCGCACAACTCACAGAAACGCATGGTGAAACCTCGACGGTGTGCCGTTAGCACCCTGGTTAGCCCGCCGCGGCGGGCAGTGGAACCGCGCGATCGCCGACTATGAACCCGCCGGGGCGGGCCAGAGCATCAACGAAATGTCGTGAATGAGGCCTCCCGCAATGGAACAGCCAGGCTTTGATCTCCACGGTGATGTCTCAGTCTTCTGACAGCCACCTCCTTTGCCCGCCGCGGCGGGCGCCTTCACGGCCAACTGCACAAGAAGAGCCGCCTAATCCCCCGACCATGTTTTCCAATCAGTCATCGGTAAAATGGGACGCAGACTTAGCCCCCCTCCGGCCCCTTCGGGCCGCCTGAAATATTCTCCTGCAAGGCATTTGTCAACCGAAAAATCGCCATTCCCTGGAACACGGAAGGGACATCATCCCCCCTTGAGTGATCTGATGATTTTTGGCCGGACGGGGCTGAGGGACTTGCGGGAATGGCTGCGCCGATGTGATTGGCCAGAAGG
>Ga0315273_10001817_pt1 | contig 24665 bp, 23 predicted proteins | sample YL17G02_0_MG_FD_205753 | JGI IMG/M metagenome (GOLD analysis project Ga0315273, IMG submission 205753) | Sediment microbial communities from Yellowstone Lake, YNP, Wyoming, USA - YL17G02_0 | ecosystem: Environmental > Aquatic > Freshwater > Lake > Sediment | place: USA: Wyoming | collected... | reverse complement strand
TTACGCTACCCAAGGGGCTGCGGGAGAGCGCTGAGTTGCCCGAACCCATCTTCACTCCCTCTTCGAAGGAGGAATCCGGCCACGACATCAACATCAGCTTCGAGCAGGTGGCGGACAGGGTGGGAGCGGAGACTGCGGCTCTCCTGCGCGACAGCACGATGGCCGTCTATCGCTATGCCGCCAACTATGCCCGGCAGAGGGGGATCATAATCGCCGACACCAAATTCGAGTTCGGTTGGTGTGACGACAAGCTCATTCTGATCGACGAGCTGGTGACGCCTGACTCCAGCCGCTTCTGGTCTTTCGACACGTACCAGCCCGGAAAGGCGCAGCCCAGCTTCGATAAGCAGCCCGTCCGCGACTGGCTTGTTCACTCGGGCTGGGACAAGAAGCCACCCGCGCCCAAGCTGCCGCCGGAGATAGTAACGGGCACCTCCGCCCGTTATCGCGAGGCGTTCCGCCGGCTCACGGGTCACGATCTCAGCCACCGTTCGAAATCATAAGAGGAGACGAAGCAGCGTGTTTCTCGCTAAGGTATACGTAACCCTGAAGCCCACAGTCAATGACCCGCAGGGACTCACCGTTAGGGGAGGCCTTCACTCCCTAGGGTTCGAAAGCGTCGAGAGCGTCCGTGTGGGCAAGTACCTGGAGGTCCGCATCGCCGAGGCTGACAGGGCTCAGGCCGAAGCCAAGGTGCATGATATGTGCCGCGATCTCCTGGCCAACCCCATCATCGAGGACTACCGCTTCGAGCTGCAGGAGATCAGCGACTAGCTTCTAGAGCTGCCCCTTGGTGCTCGGCACTTCGCCTGCCAGGCGCGGGTCCAGCCGTGTCGCCGCACCCAGCGCCCGCGCCAGCGCCTTGAATACCGCCTCCGCCTTGTGGTGATCGCTCGCGCCCGCCAGCACCCGCGCGTGCAGCGTCAATTCACCCTCAGTGGCGATTGACCACAGCATGTGACCGATCAGTTCTGTCGGCAGTTCGCCTACCCGTTCCCCTGTCCATGTCAGATCAAGGGCGGCAAACCCCCGTCCGCTCACGTCAACCGCTACCAGTGCCAGCGCCTCATCCAGCGGCACAACTGCATGCCCAAAGCGAACGATACCGGCCTTCTTCCCCAGCGCCTTGCGAAGCGCTCGTCCCAGGCAGATCGCTACGTCCTCTGCCGTGTGGTGGGGGTCTATCTGGAGGTCACCGTCCGCTTTGATAGTTATGTCAATACGGCCATGCCGCGCTATCTGCTCCAGCAGGTGATCGAGCATGCCCACGCCGGTGGCGATGCTGGCCTGCCCGCTACCATCCAAGTCCACCTCGACGTAGACCTTCGTCTCCTTAGTCTCCCGCTCTTCCTTGCCTACCCGCTCACCTGCCAAGTTGGCCTCCTATCTCCTGTAGCGCCTTGATCAGCGCTTCCCTGTGCTCTGGCAGCCCGACGCTGATCCGCAGACAATCGCGCACTCGTGGCGAATCGAAGTAGCGCACCATTATACCTCGTTCCCTGAGCCTCCCCCACACCTCTCGCGCCTCGATGCCGACTACTCGACAGAGTATGAAGTTCGCCTGTGACGGCAGCGGCCGCAGAAACGCGATGCCGGCAAGCGCCGCTGCCAGTTGCTCTCGTTCCGCCACCAGCGCCTGTACCCGCTCCCGTAGAAGTCCCTCGTCTGCCAGTGACGCCAGGAGCGCCGCCTGTGCCGCCGCATTTAGATTATACGGCTGCTTGATCTTCATCGCCGCCTGTACCACTGCTGGTGGGAAGATGCCATACCCTACCCGCAACCCTGCCAGTCCCGCCCACTTGCTGAACGTCCGCAGCACCAGCAGATTATCGTGACGCGGTACCTCTGAGACAAGGCTCTCCCCGGCAAACTCGCCGTACGCCTCGTCCAGCACGACGACGAGCTTTGTCGCCAGCAACGCATCAAGCTCGTCGCGGGCGATGACGTTCCCCGACGGGTTGTTGGGCGAGGCGATGAAGACGAGTTTCGCATCTCTCGCCGCCGCCTCTATAGCTGGCATATCCAGCGGGAAGTCCTCCCGCCGGGGCACGTCTATAACGCGTCCGCCGGCGACCTTTGTCAGGAATGGATACATTCCAAATGTGGGCGAGCAGTTGATGACGCCCTCACCCGGCGCCAGGAACACTCGCAACACCATATCCATGACCTCATCGCTACCGCTGCCGGCGATGAGGTATTCCGTGCCCACGCCCAGGAATCGTGACAGCGCTGCCCGCGCCTCCCGCTGCTCTGGGTCGGGGTAGATGTGATAGTGGGGATAGTTCGCTATCGCCTCCAGCGCCTTGGGCGACGGCCCGTACGGGTTCTCGTTGCCATCGAGCTTGATCACCTGTCCCGGTTCGATACCCAGTCGCCGGGCAAGCTGGTCTATGGGCTCGATCGGCTCATAGCCCTCTAGTTCTGCCAGCTCCGGCCGTATTAGGCTCGTGATATCGATTCCCGTGTCCCTATTCTCAGCCAAGACTTGTGTCCTTATCTCCCAGCCCCTTGTCTCTCAATCGCATCTCTATCGCCCGCGCATGCGCCGTCAGACCCTCCACGCGCGCGATGGCCGCGGCCGCCGGCCCCCACTCTCGCAGAGCGTCCTCTCCTACTGCCACCACGTTGGTAATCTTCAGGAAGTCCAGCACGTTCAACGGCGACGAGAAGCGAGCACTACCGGCGGTCGGCATGACATGACTGGGTCCGGCCGTGAAGTCCCCCATCGCCTCCGGCGACGATTCTCCCACGAAGAGCCCGCCGGCGTTTCGCACCTTCTCTGCCCATGCGGCAGCGTCGCGCACCGCCAGGCACAGATGCTCCGGCGCGAACTCATTGGCGAGAGTGATCGCCTCCTCCATGTCTTTCGCTACTACAGCTCCCCCACGCGTCTCCAGCGACGAGCGGGCGATAGCAGCGCGCTCCAGGTCGGCCAGTTGCCGCTCGATCTCCCGAGCGACGGCCCGTGCCACCTCCAGCGATGGCGTGATCAGAATCGGTGTTGCCAGCTCGTCGTGCTCTGCCTGGGCCAGCAGATCAGCGGCACAGAGAGCGGGGTCGGCGCTGTCGTCGGCCACCACTATCGTCTCTGTAGGCCCGTAGATCGCATCGACACCAACCCAGCCGTATACCTGCTGCTTGGCCAGCGTGACGAAGAGGTTGCCCGGCCCGCAGATCTTGTCCACACGCGGTATGCTCTCCGTTCCAAAAGCGAAGGCGGCAACCGCCTGAGCGCCGCTGCCCCGATAGACCTTGGTGATGCCGGCGATATCGGCGGCAACCAGCTTCAGCGGTGAGACCCGACCGTCGCTTCCCGCCGGAGTAATCATGCATATCTCGGCTACTCCGGCCACCCGTGCTGGTATCGCTGTCATGAGCACCGAAGAGGGATAGACAGCCACTGTCCCCGCCGCATACAGACCCACCTTCTCCAGGGGGCGCACCTGCTGGCCTAACCCCCCGACCGAGAAGCTGGACATCGTGCGCTCTAGTTGCATCTCATGGAACAGTCTGATGCGTTCGGCGGCAAAGCGCAGAGCAGCGGCGATCTTCGGTTCCACCTGCTCGTACGCAGCCTTCATCTCCTCTTTCGCGACCACGAGCGATGGGTAAGACACGCCGTCGAACGCTTCGCTGTATCGGAGTACGGCTGCGTCGCCCTCAGTCCGCACATCCGCCAGTATGCGTGCTACCGCCTCTGCCGGTGACAGCTCAGCACCGAACATCTCCCGCGTCTTCTGTCGCACAGCGATCGGCACCGGCGTCTCGCCCAGCGGCTGCCGCCGCAACACCGTTCTCCGAGCCTCCTCGGCTCCTTCGATAATCCTCATCCCAGGTAATCCTTTAATGTTCCGAGAGAGCGAGCAGTCATCTTGTCAACGGATGCCTCTATCTGATTCTCGCCTACTTGCCTCCTGGCCTTCCCCAGAAGACTAGGCACCGTCTTTAGGAATTCCTTCAACTCCTCCTCGGTTTCGATGCCGATATTCCTTAGAAAGCGACCCGCCAGATAACGAAAACGATCCCAACTTGGCGACCGCGATAGCATCTCGACTGCTACGTCTCGCCAGCGGCGAAGGGTCTCTCCATCTGCGAAAGCGACCCGCACATCGAGTGGCGTGGCCAGGAGTTCCTCTCGTATCTCAGCGGTAACCTCCCTCTCCTGCCGCCGCTGTAAGTCCATGTCGTACTGAAGGATGCGATCCATGACGTTGGCCTGGGCATCACCCCTCAGCGGCGACTCCGGCCCGAAGAAGGGACGGTATACGTCGGTGATCCAGACCTCATCGATGACCAGATGCGTTAGATATCCCCCCACAAATGCCGCTGTCCCCGGCGATAGCTCCCGTGAATCTCGCAGTTCGGGGAAAGCGTCGAAGAATGATCCCACGCAGTTCTGTTCCTCCACACAGTCGAGGTCGAAGAAGTGCGAGGAGTGACGCTTCGTGCCGCTCAGGATATGCATATCCGGCCCCGTGGCACCCATGTAGTATGCACCCCGCTCCTTGTCGATGACGGGACTCTTAAGCTCTCCTGCAAGCCCCCTGGCCAAAGTCATATGGAATACCAGATGTGGCATGATGAGCTTCCCGTTGCTAGGTGCCTGCTCCCGCGGATCGTTTGAACATGCCTATCACCTCTGTCATCAGCCGCCGCCGCCTGTCGCTGACCGGCCCTTGATGAGCGATAAGACAGGTTGTCGATTCAAAGAGCCTCTCGACAATCTTAAGGCGGTTCGCCGCCAGCGTTGCTCCTGTCTCCGTTCCCTCGACCAGCATCTCTGCGTCCTCGGGAACGAAACCCTCCGATGCTCCGGTGATCGGTATCACCTTGTAGCGAGATAGGTGATAGCTTCGCGCCCAGTGATCGGCGATGTTCACATACTCAGAGGCAATCCGCACCGTATTCTTGCCTTCTCGTTGCCACAAGCTGATCGCCTCTGCCAGGCTTTGCGCAGGCAAGCCCTCGCTGACGACGCCGGCAATGCTGTAGCGTCCAACATCCAGGTCAACAGCCTCCGCTACAGGGCTCGACGGAAACCGATAGCGATGATCAAGAAGCCAGTCGCGCCCCGTAACTGCCAGGTCGAAGTGTCCGAGTGCCACCTGCTGTGGCATGTCTTGTGGGCGGATCACCTTTATCTCCAGGTTGGGCATCTCCGCTTGGGGTCGCGAAATCGTCGTCTCTTGGTCATAACCCGATATGCGCAGCCCCGCTGCATCAAGAGCCGCAACCGTGTGTTTCTGTTGGTGCCCATCGGGCAACGCCAAGCGCAGGACATCCTCTCGCCGAGAGGTGGAGCGCTTACCCGACGGCGCTCTGCCCATCACCCTCGCTGTCGGCAACGAGAGCGAGGGTCTGCCGTTGCCTCTTCCATTTGGCGCCAACAACGGCCCTAGCACAGCGCTGAGGTCCTTCTTCGCCATACTTTCCCGATTTGCCACGAGCCAGGCCGAGCATTCCAGGAGCCGGTGCACTGGCATCAGCCCTTGCTTTCGCACCGCATCCTCATCTTCGGCCAAGATCAACGCTAGGTCTGCATCTTCCGGTGGATAGCTCTCGGCCGCGCCCCAGACCGGGAACACCCGATATGACGGTAGCCGCAGATGCCGCGCAAATGCCTCCGCCAGGTCGGGGAACTCACTGACGATGCGGAGATCCCCCCAGCTACTCCAGTCCAGCAGAAGGTCCCCCTCATTCCCCGTCCCTGCCACATATAGAGAGCACTGATGGAGACCCAAGTCGCGCACCGCCACGACAGCATCGCTGGGGTAGCGCTGCATCAGGTCTTCCACCCAACTCAGATTGCAGATCCCAACGTCATAGTTACCCATCGCTATCTGAATAGGGATGTCTGCCTCGCGAAAGACGCGGATCTGGATGCCGTTCTCTTGGCTGCCCCGTGCTATATAGGAACGAGACCCCTCGGCATAGTCATCCACCGGGAGGCCCGCTTCTCTGAGCAGATCGCCCAGAGGCTCTCTGAGGTCGCCGGCTGGCAGAGCGAGTCTAATCATTGGGGGCTGACTCCGCCGCATTAAGGGCTTCCTCCAAAGCAGCGTGGCTTGTCTGTCTGCTGGTCAGCTTGTCCAACAGCCGATAGGTCAGACGACCCCGCCGTTGATCGACCGTCAACTCCCAGCGACCGACCGTGCTCTCCCCTGCCAGAGAGCCGATTGATGCCCTCGTGCCGCTCGCGTGCAGATGCGCGACCGCCGCAAATGATGCCGCTAGTACCTCTGGAGAATCACCGACCGGTCTTACCACCCAACTCTCCTCACCGTCGCCGGCATGGGGCCTCGGTCTCAACTGCGATGCTAACTCCCGCGCCGACAGCGCAAAACCCGACGCTGGCACACTCTCGCCACCGACAAGCCCGATCAGGTCATCATAGCGGCCACCACCGCCAACCCGCCGTCCGTTGGCCCGAAACTCGAACACCGGTCCGGTATAGTACTCGAAGCTCCGCACAAGCGTCGTCTGGACCTGATAATCGCAACTCACGCTATCAAGGGTGGCAGCGACCTTCATCAGGTCGTCAAGGGGCCCGGCCATTCCCGGCACTCCTGATAGAAATGCCGCTCTGAGGTTCGCCAGATAGGACGCCTTCCCTCCTTGCATATCGAAGAGGAGATGCAGCGGCGCCTTCAGATCGGGTAGTTTGGCCTCGATTTCTCCCAGCACCGTCAGGTCGCTGTCGAGTATGCGGTCATAGGCAGTAACTTGCGCTGCCGTGTCGAGTCCCGCCGTCGAGAGAACCGTTCGCACCAACCCAGCGTGCGACAAGCCAACCTTCAAGCCGGTCAATCCAAGCCTCTCCAGCACGGCGCGACCAAGAAGGATCAGCTCAACATCCCCTGCGAGCGCGGTCTCGCCGATAAGCTCGACGCCGCACTGCCAGTCCTCGCGCGATTCCTCACCGGTCGAGAAGCGGAAGACGTTTTGCGTGTAGAAGAACCGAGCGAGCTGACCCGGGAACAGGTTCTCGACGTACAGGCGGGCAGCAGGAATCGTGGCGTCGGGACGAAGGACTACTCTCTCGCCGCTCCAGCCGTCCCAGTCGAGAAAGGAGTAGGTACGTTCGAGCATCTGGGGCGAGAGGGTACCTGCGGCCGTGAATAGGTGGAGGAATTCAATCGTAGGCGTGCGGATCTCGGAGTACCCCCAGTCGCCGCAGATGCGGGCGAAGGTCTCCTCAACCTGCCGGTAGCCTGCCATTTCTCCGGGCAGGAGGTCTCGCATACCCCGGCAACGCAATGGTTCGTCTCCATCGGCCATCAAGCGCTCCCCCGACTGATGTTGTCGTCAACAGGCAGGCCCATTCTACTATAGCGCTTGGGCCCATTCAACCGAACGATCTCCGGCTGCATACCGCCCAAGTCCTGAATTCGGCACCCAAGACGTGTATAATGTGGGACGTGAAAACGATCCCCATACGAAACCTACGGTCCAAGCGATGCATCTCCCGTATACGGCGTCTGCTCTTGGCCACAGCAGCCGTGTTCGGGGCGTCGATTGCCCTGTCCTGTCAGACCTCAGTCGACACTCGCGAGGCGGTCAACGTTCTCACTGCCGACGGCGATGTCAACCCCGTCATGGCCCGCTACCTCGACCGGGGCATCGACGCTGCTGAGGACGCCGATGCGACCGCTGTTGTCATCCGCCTTGACACTCCGGGAGGCCTGGATACGTCCATGCGCGACATCGTCCAGCGGATCGAGGATGCGACTGTCCCCATCATCGTCTATGTGTCGCCCGCAGGAGCGCGCGCCGCGTCTGCCGGTACGTTCATAACCATGGCGGCGAATGTGGCGGTGATGGCTCCCAACACCACCATCGGCGCGGCTCACCCTGTCAGCAGCACAGGCGGAGACATCGAAGGCAACCTGGGAGACAAGACGACCAATGAAGCGGCCGAGTACATTAAGGGAATCGCCAAGCTGCGCGGTCGAAACGAGGATTGGGCAGAGAGCGCCGTCCGCCGCAGCATCGCTACCAACCAAGACGAAGCGCTGCAGCTAAATGTAATCGACCTCGTCGCATCTAGTCTGGATGATCTGCTTGAACAGGCAAATGGGCGCTCGGTTGACCTCCCCTCAGGGACAGCGACCGTACGCACCACAGGAGTGCCCGTCGTCTACAACGACATGAGCCTGTTCGAGCGCTTTCTGAACATTCTCGCCGACCCCAACATCGCGTTCTTGCTGCTCAGTCTAGGGATGATGGGGCTTTTTATCGAACTCATTCACCCCGGGATCTTCTTCCCCGGCGTTTTCGGGGCTATTGCCCTTCTCGTTGGGTTTTTCTCTCTGGGCACGCTGCCCGTGAACTGGGCCGCCGTATTCCTGATCATTCTTGCCTTTGTCCTGTTCTTTGCCGAGATCGTAGTCTCCGGCTTCGGCGCCCTCGGCGTGGGTGGGATAGTGTCACTGGTAATGGGCGGCCTGCTCTTGACCAGCACCAGCAACCCTGACTTCCAGGTTTCCCGTTGGCTGATCTTCGGCCTGGCCGCCATCATTGGTGTATTCTTCATTACATCTGTCAATGCCCTTCTCCGTGCTCGCCGTCAGCCGGCAGCTATGGGAACTCAGCTGCTTGTGGGTCGCCGAGGGGAGACCCGTTCGACGCTGGACCCCGGAGGTATGGTCTTTCTTGAAGGCGAGCTCTGGTCGGCGGTCAGCACCGAGGGCCGCATTGAAGAAGGTGAGACGGTAGAGATTGTTGAGTTGGAAGGAATCAGGCTAAGGGTGCGCCCCGTACGTAAGGAGGTACAAGATGTCGACAGTAACGACTAGCCCGGCTCCGGCGCCGGAGAGGGTTGTCACCAACTGGTGGGTCCGCTGGCTGCTCCTGCCGCTGGCGATCCTTGGCGCTCTACGGATCGTTCAGGAGTACGAGCGGGGCGTTCTCTTCCGTCTCGGCCGCGCCATGGGAGTTTGCCCGCCGGGGCCCTTCCTCATCATCCCCGGCGTCGAGCGGCTGGTTAAGACAGACCTCCGCATCGTTACCATGGACGTGCCCAGCCAGGAGGCGATCACCAAAGACAACGTGACCGTGAAGGTGAACGCTGTCGTCTATTTCCGCATTGTGCGACCCTGGGATGCCGTCCTGAAGGTGCTGGACCACATCCGAGCCACTTTCCAGATAGCCCAGACGACGCTGCGAAGCGTCCTCGGCCAGTCTTCCCTCGATGAACTGCTCTCGGAGCGCGAGAAGATAAACCAGCGCCTCCAGCAGATCATCGACGAGCAGACCGAGCCCTGGGGCGTCAAGGTGAGCACGGTGGAGGTGAAGGACGTTGAACTGCCCCAGGGAATGCAGCGCGCGATGGCCCGTCAGGCGGAAGCGGAGAGGGAGCGCCGCGCCAAGATCATCAACGCTGAAGGCGAGTTCCAGGCCGCCGAACGTCTCGCCCAGGCCGGGGAAATAATCGCGCGTACCCCCACCACGCTGCAGCTCCGCTTCCTCCAAACGCTCACGGAGGTGGCAACCGAGAAGAATAGCACCATCATCTTCCCCGTGCCGATCGATATCCTGCAGGCGTTCATAAACAAGGGCGTACCGATAGCCATACCGGCGGCGGTTGAGCCCAGTGGCCAACTGGAGTCGGTGGACCTAGACACTGAGGCCGACACAGACGAGAAGGAACAGGACTAGACGCGCAGGGTAACGTCGCCCGCCATCAAGACGACGAGGCTACCGTCGGCTCGGCGCAGTAGGAGGTTGCCTTCGGCATCCACGTCCTCGGCTATCCCTTCCTCAGCGTGGTCGCCGAGTTGCACCTCGACCTGCCGGCCCAACGTCTCCAGGCGAGCCCGCCATGTTTCAAATACGCTCTCATCGCTACGAGCCGCCCGGTACAGCCTCTCAAAACGATTCAGGAAAGCCGCGAGCAACTCCTCTCGGGATAGATCCCGCCCCAACTCCAGCGCTAAGCTTGTAGCCAAGTGCCGGATCTCTTCGTGCCGCGACGGGTCGAGGTTCACGTTGATGCCCACTCCCACCAGCGCGAAGTCAATCTTGTCACCGCTGAACTGGGTATCGATGAGTATGCCGCCGACCTTGCGCCCCTCGATGAGTATGTCATTCGGCCACTTGATCCCGCTGCTTATCTCTGCCACCGCATCGATCGCCTCACAGGCAGCTAGAGGTGTCACTATGCCGAGATGACGGACATCCCACAGACCCGGCCGCAGTATGATCGTTGCGTAGATGTTACCCCCAGGCGGCGACACCCAGCGGCGGCCTCTCCGCCCTTTGCCGCTCGTTTGCTCGTCGGCCACCACTATCATCCCGTCCGGTGCGCCTCCCTCTGCCTCCTCGCGCGCAGCGTCCATGGTCGAGGAGACGGATGCCTGATAGATAGCGCACCTTCCAACGAATTCCGTGTCCAGCCAGGGTTGTAGAGCGTTCAAGGAGAAATCAGCGCTCATACCGCCTCCGGGTGCATCTCTCTCAGTAAGTCCCGCGCCACCTTCCGCTCGTCCCAGGGGATGTGCTCCCGTCCTACGACAATCGACTGCTCGGTAGCCTTGCCTGCCAGCAGCACCATATCACCCTCTTTCGCCCGCCCGAAAGCGTAGCGGATCGCCTGCCGCCGGTCGAGAACACGGACGAAGTCCTCTCCTTCCCGCCGTCCCACCTCTGTCAGCCCCCTGACTATGCTGTCGATGATCGCTTCCGGGGCTTCCGTCCGCGGGTCCTCATTCGTCAACACAGCGAAATCCGCCAGCTCTCCCGCCGCTTTGCCCATCCCGTCGCGACGGGAGGTGTCGCGCTCCCCGGCGCAGCCGAACACGACCCACAGGCGGCCCGCTGTCAGTGGCCGCAATACTTCCAACGTCCTTCGCAGCGCCTCAGGCGTGGATGCGATGTCAACGATGACCCTAAACGGCTGCCCACAGTCGATCACTTCCATGCGGCCGGGCACTCCTCGAAAGCCGCTCAGTCCCTCCACAATCGCCTCTGGGGCTATGCCAAGGGAGATCCCTACCGATACCGCTGCCAGGGCGTCATAGACACCATGACGGCCGCTGAGGGGCAACTGCGCTGCTATACGACCAAAGGGGCCGGCGATGGTGAAGGCTGATTGTAGGCCATCGAATCGTATCTCTTCCGCTCGTACGTCCGCGCGCCCCTCGATGTCATACGTGATCACTCTCGATTGCGTATAGGAGCGCAGGATCTCAGAAGCAGGATCGTCGGCGTTGAGGACCGCTGTCTTGGCGATGCCCTTATCTACGCTCTCGTCCAGCATCGAGAAGAGGCGGCCCTTCGCCGCCAGATACTCCTCCAGAGTCCCGTGAAAATCAAGGTGGTCGCGGCTCAAAGTTGTGAAGACGGCAATGTCGAACTCGCATTCGTCAACCCGGTGCAGCGCCAGCCCGTGCGAAGACGCCTCAACGACCGCACATTGGCGGTCTGCAGCCACCATTTCCGCCAGTAGCGCCTGTATCTCGGAGGACTGCAGTGTCGTCATGTGGGTAGCGTTAAGCTGCGGTTCGCCGCTTGTCTTGAACTCGACGCTGCTCAGGAACCCCGTCGAGAGACCGCCTGCCTCCAGCACAGCGTCGATGAGGTGCACGGTTGTCGTCTTGCCGTCGGTGCCGGTTACGCCGACTGTCTTCAGCCGCCGTGCCGGACAGCCGTAGAACGCCGCCGCGATGCGAGCCAGCGCCTGCGCCGTGTCCTGGACAACGATGTATGCCGCCCGACCATTCTTTGCTGCTGCCTCCCACTTCTCCCCGTGATCGGCCTGCACGACAACGACAGAGGCGCCCTTATCGAGCGCCTGGGGGATGAAATCATGCCCGTCGCGGCTCAGCGGTGGCATAGCGCCGGGGATGGCCACAAAGACTGAGCCCGACGTAACCGCCCGCGAGTCGTAGCTGACGCTGCTCACTTCAGCCGGCGGCACGCCGACCAGCTTTGCTCCGGCAAGAAGGTCCGGCCAGTCGATCCCGTGCCCGTTCATATAGAGCAGATTAGGCCATCGAGAGAGATTAGTCCAGGGGGGGAACTGGGGCTAGTATTGTCAGGGAGGAATCGGTCGAGTGCAAAAATGACCGTTCGCATACCAGGTCATCTGCAAATCGAGAATGTTAATAGCTCCATCGCTGTTTACGTCGAAACGGTATTCATACTCACCGTTTTTCCCGCTTCCCCACAGCCTTATGAGTACATCCCTGATATCGACAATAGTAACAGCCCCGTCCCCGTCCACATCGGGGCAATGGAACTGCAGTCTATACACATGGACACCAAACGGCTCGAAGTTGTCAACGAGCGATGAACGGCCGAACCGAAAAGTCGGTGAATCCTCAAACAACGCTTCTACGCTTTCGAACGAAAGGGTAAACAGGAACCTCGCGTTGATCGGAGCATTGTCGATGTTGACCGCAAGCAGATAATAAGACCCACCGTACTCCTTCAACATCGTCCGTATAGGCGCCCTTGAAATCGGTTGCTGATCGACGAAGACACGGTAAGGCTGCCGAGACGTAGGCGAGAGGATGATCGGCGTCAGGGTCTCCAACTCATGGTTGATCCCGTCCTCCGGTGATGCCAGCGCATCCCACAAGGCGGCGCTGTCCGCGGCCCTGTCACCCAACAGCGCCGCCGGTGGGCTCGGACCTATCCCCATCAGCCGCTCGCCTCTCATAACGTAGCTGTCCCAGGCGAAATGGATGATTCCCGTCGCACCGTGTATCACGGCGGTGTAGATAGTGGCCTTCATTTCCTGGGGAGTGAGAAACTCCCAGGCTATCCCGCTCTCCGCTCCGAAGCTCTCCACTACAAGCCATGACGGCTTCAATCCCTTGAGAACCGATGCCTGATAACGCAGGGCGCTGGCAACGCTCCACAGCGACCAGAGCGGGCCCGGCGAAGTCTTGGGGTAGTTGTAGTGGACTCCCGCGTCGCCTAACCCGATGAACTGCGGCCAGAATGGGTCATAAAGGAACCGCGAACTCTCGGTTAGGAAGAAGACCTGACTTGTCTGAGGACAGAGGGAATAGCAGACAAGGCCGATATTGTTGTACGCGACCGCGGGGTCCTCGCCGTTTAGGCGGCTCCACAGCAGCGGCTCATCGGCAAGATACCAGCCATACACCACTGGGTCATTCTTGAGGGTTTCGAACAGGCCGCCTGCTTCGCTCAGAGATGGGACAAGCTTGAAACCCGAACCCGCCGCCTGATCGGCCAGAGCCAGTGTGTCTACCGCCGTCCTCGTGATGGCGAAGTTAAAGCCCGCATTCTCCGCTATAGCGACCGGCGCTGCAAGCTCAGGATCAGGACAGTCCGCTGACGTGAATGCGCCCTCTGACGTTACCTCATCTGTCCCCTCCAAGCGCACCGAATAGTAGAGGTCTGTAGCAGCCGGCAACGGGTCTATTGTCACAGCAGTGTTGCTTACCACCTGGTCCGAGACTATGCGGCTGGGATCGGCAAGATCGAGCTGTGGGCCTAAGTTGACTGCCAAATGGTACCGCCCATCCCACCCATCCGGCGCCTGCCCGCTGGGCGCCTCCCAACTGATGTCCCGCGAAACCATGCAGGGAGTAAGGAAATAGAGCCCATTCGGAAAAAACGATAGGGCGGAGTCGTAACTAGTCCGCAGATTCCCCAATGCATCGGTATGGGGTACACCGTTTCCATTTCGATAAAAGGTTTGCACTGCTTCCGCCGTCGTGTCGATGTTGGGTGTCCCCGGATCGGCCAACACTTGCCGCGGCTCCCCCGCGAACGCGATCAGCGATAACAGGCACAGCGCCGCTAAGAAGACCAGCGATCGCAGCCCGCAGGCAAAAGCACCCCATCGGCGGCCAGTACGCATACCTTCTCCTGGCCCATCTCCCGGGCCTAAGAGCGGGGACGAAAGATCGGCGGGAACAGTTGGGCCGATATCTATAGCGCCTATTATACTCACTGAGTCAAGCCCGCGTCGGCGGGCCGCACTGCCGCCGCAAACAGGGCCAGCCTCACCAGTCTTCGGGCGCGCATCATGCACCTCCCAGCAACTGCTATCCCTGCCAGAACGGGGTTGGCGTAACCCTACGATTGCCCGTGCACCCTGTCAAGTGATAGTCGTCTGCGCCAGTATCCTACAAAACAGGCATAGACTGGGATTGTGATCACTCGTTCGGTAGGCGATCACGGTGCCACAAAGAACTTCGTATTCCAGTGGGAGATGCCAATCCTGGAGCAGCTATTCAGAGAGCAGCGAAGAACAAAAGGGAAGCAACCAGACGGCTAGAACCCCTCCCCCTCTTCGTCCTCCTCCTGTAGCAGCACCTTCCGCGAGCTACCGCCCTCCGACTCCCCCACAACGCCCTTGCTCTCGAGTTCGTCCATGAGCCGCGCCGCCCGTGGGTAGCCGATGCGCAGCCGCCGCTGCAGTAGAGATGTCGAGACGCGGCTGTGCTCCTGGGCGAGCTCCTTCGCCCTCTCGAACAGTGGGTCCTCCCCCTCCGCTTCACCGATCTTGGAGCGCGCCTCGTCCACCAGGTGGTCATACACGTCGCGCTGGAGGTTCCGGAAGTTCTCCTGTGTCCAGAAGCCGACCAGCTTCTCGATCTCCTGATCCGAGACGTACACTCCCTGCAACCGCTTCGGCTTGGCAGCGTCAGTCGGCTGGTAGAGCATATCGCCCCGTCCGAGCAGTTTCTCCGCGCCACCGCCATCCAGGATCGTGCGCGAGTCCACCTGCGATGTGACGGCGAAGGCGATGCGCGTCGGGAAGTTGGCCTTAATGAGCCCCGTGACCACGTCCACTGATGGTCTCTGCGTAGCGATGATAAGGTGGATCCCCGTCGCCCGTGCCAACTGCGCTAGACGGCAGACCTGGCGTTCCACCTCGTAGGGAGCAGCCATCATCAGGTCGGCCAGCTCGTCGATGATCACCACCCAGTAAGGCAGCTTGTTGACCGTCTTGGGATGGCGGTTGTACGCCTCGATGTTGCGCACCGCCAGCGATGCGAAGCGACGGTAACGGCTCTCCATCTCATGAATCACTGCCTGCAGCGTCCCAACAACCTTGTCCACGTCGATGACGATGGACGAGAACGCCAGATGGGGGACGGGCGCGAAAGCGGCCAACTCCACGCGCTTGGGGTCGATCATCACGAACCGCACCTGGTCGGGCGTGGCGTGCATCAACAGGCAACTGATGATCGAGTTGATGCAGACGCTCTTCCCACTGCCGGTAGCGCCGGCGATCAGGAGGTGGGGCATCTTGGCGAGGTCTGCCACCACCGGCTCCCCTGACACGCTCTTTCCCAGAGCAAGCGCCAGCTTCGAGCGTGCGCCCACTCGCTGGAAAGCGGAACTCTCAATAACGCTGCGCAGCGTCACAAGCGACGTGGTCACGTTGGGCACTTCGAGTCCGACAACCGGCTGGCCCGGTACCGGCGCCTCGATGCGCAGTGACGGCGTGGCCAAAGCTAGAGCGAGGTCGTTGGCGAGCGAGGTGATCTGGTTCACCCGCACACGCGTCCGCGAGACCTCCTCAGTTTTCATCTTGGGATGGCCGTTTCGGTCGAACACGGGACGCCCGCTGCCGTCGCGCTCCTGGGTCGTACGCGTCTTGATCTCCCATCCCGGCTCGACGCCGAATTGGGTCACGGTGGGTCCCTCGTTTATCTGTACGACCTCCGCGTCGACGCCAAAGCTAGCCAGCGTATCGACGATTAGACGAGCCCGAGCCGTGTTATCTGGACGCTCGTTCGTCTCCGGCCCCATTGCAGCAAGAATGTCCACACTCGGCGTCTGCCAGCCCTCAGTTGAGGGGCCCCAGGCGGGGCTCGATGTCTTGTCGGATGGCTTCTCCTCCGCCGCGACCGGCGCCATCTCAAGTGGCAGTGCGGGTTGCCAGGGCTCCTCAGTCGCGGCCTTCTCTTCTCCGTTCTCTCCAGTAGCAATACCGGCAGCCGGCGGCGCGGGTGCCTCTGCGGTGGCAGTGCTGGCCGTACGCGCCCACATGAGAGTGTCTACGGATAGGGGCGCCGGTGGTTCCGGCTCCGCCTTCGTCGGGAAAAGCGTATCAAAGATGGCGTGTCCCAGCCGCCAAGTCCGCTGTGGCAGATGCCAGCGCCAGATAGTGGCGGCCAGTCGAGGACTGCGCCGGACCGCTTCAAGCGCCTCGCGCGGCCAGATCACAGAAGCCATCGCTACCACCAGAGCAAGCCAGACAAGAATGCCGATGGGGCTCCCCACAAGCGCGTGTCCCCAATCGCCTCCCGCGGTTACCTCTGCGAGCTTCGTCCCACCGAGGCGCCAGTCGGGACGGAACAAGCCGAGAAGGCCACCGACAAAAGCCGCGAGTAGGAGGCACGTCAACCAGACACGCCAGTAGTACTGGAAAGAGGTCACGAGGCTGCGCCGGAGTACTAGCCATCCAACGAGGGCAATAAGCGCAATTAGCAGGAAAACATGGAGGCCCAGCGCCTGCACTACACCGTCACGGATGTCCGACAAACCAGTGGTGATCGGCACCAGCCAGGGGACAGCCACGACGGCAGCAACAACGAGAGCAACGCCTATCGCCTCTCGTCGGAAGACAAGTCCTGTAACCGTCCGGGGAAAGGAGGCGCGGTGGCGGCGGCGCCCCGCCGATCGCAGGCGCCCTGTCGACCGGCCGGCCTTTCGAGCCGCGCCCGCCAACGCATCTAGGCGACCGGGGTTGGACTTTGTCCCCGCCTTAGCCACAATCCTTATCCTTCCGAGTCGACACCATCGCTAGCGGTTGCGCCCTCCTCAAAGGGCACGAACTACAACTGGAACAAACGCATCTGCTGGATTTCCTCAGTAGAATCGGGCTCTTTCTCCTTTACCACCTCTTTCAGGAAGGCCGGTAGCTTTCGGAAGTCCTCCTCTATCGTCTTCCTTAGCCCGCCTTGGTGCAGTGCCGCTGCCGGATGGTACATGGGCACCACAAGCAGGCTGCTGATGCGGCGGGCCTGGCCATGGATACGGCTGATAGACTGGCCAGGCATGAACTTGGCGAGCGAATAGCGTCCCAGGGTTACCACCATCTTCGGCGCGATAATCCGCATCTGCGCTTGCAGCCACTTGTCGCAGGCCTTGATTTGATGAGGCAGGGGATCCTGGTTCTGAGGCGGACGGCACTTGATGACATTGCAGATATAGACGTCGATGCGGCGAAGGCCGATCGAGCCGAGTAGTTGCTCGAGGAACTGACCGGCCGGGCCTACGAACGGCCGCCCCTGCTGGTCCTCGTAGTAGCCCGGAGCCTCACCGATGAAAAGTATGTCTGTGTCCGGGTTTCCTTCGCCGGGAACAGTACGAGTACGGGTCTCAGATAGCTCGCAGTCCGGGCAGACCGCTATCTGCTGGTTCAACTCCGCTAGGGCATCCTGGTTGTCTGAGTTGTCTGACAAGCTATCTTCTCACCGACCAGCTCGAATACCGTCTTGCTGCTCAGATACAACAATAGCGAAGGGAAGTCCATGACCCGGCGTTGGGAGCAAGCGACCAAGAAAGGGCCGATGCTTACTTCTCCAACCGCCGAGCCCGAGGTCGCCTCCCAAGCTTATTGCATTACAGATTCCGGCCAAGTCGTGCGACCTCAGACTGCCACCTCGCCACTTCAGCGGGAATGATAGCACGGTGCAATAGCGCTGTCAATGAGAAAGGGAGAAGACCTTTTAGCTGTTTCTGCGCGATCCTTCGACGATTCGCGCAAGTATGATCCCGGTGAAATAGAGGACGATCATGGGGCCGGCTACAAGGGACTGTGTGATCGGGTCGATGGAGGGTGTGACGACTGCAGCCGCGACGAAAGCGAGAACGATGGCATAGCGCCACCACCCAATCAGCTTTCGCGATGACACGATGTGCAACTTCGCTAATCCCATTACCAGCAGCGGCAACTCAAAGACCAGCCCGGTTACGAGCATCAGGCGGGTAACGAAGTCAATGTAGTTGGTGATATTGATGAAAGGCTCGATGCCACCACCCGAATGAAGAAGGAACCGAAGTGCCGGGGGCATTTCGATGTAGTAGGCGAAGGCGGCGCCTCCCACAAACGCAAGCGATGCGCCCACCGCTACTGGGTAGACCCATCGCCTCTCCTCTCGCGTAAGCCCGGGCCCCACGAACGCCAGCGCTTCGTATACCAGTACGGGCATGGAGAGGGTGATCCCTGCCAGCAACGCTACCCGGAAGTAGGCTCCCCAGTACCCCACGGGATCGGTGAAAACGATCTTGACGTTCTCAACCGAGTCGTGAGCAGGTTCTGTGAGCCACTCCAGGAGCCAGTTGGTCAGTACAAAGGATGCGATGGTGGCGATGATGACCGCAGCGGCAGCGATGATAAGGCGCCGGCGCAGCTCCTGTAAATGCTCGATAATCGTGAGTTCTTTGACTTCCTCACGGTGAGTGCCCAGGCCGGAGGTTACAGGCGCTATGTCGAGATCGCTCTTCATCTGTTGAGGTAGCGTGACCGCGCAGGTGAGTTAGGGAGATAGCAGTCTGCATTGCCCCGGAACACCAACGTCAGCTCTCCTCTCGAGTCTGTGGTTCTAGAGGAACGGGAGTGTTCTCGCCGGCGACGGGCTCGGACGACGGCTGGCCGGTCTCCTTCTTCTCCTGCCCCGTGGCCTCTTGCAGCTTCTGGTGAACATCCTCTGCTGCTCCTGCAAGCTCTCCTGTCACCGTCTCTGCGCGCCGACCGATCTCTGCGCCCGTCTCTTTCAGTTCCCCCTTCAAACCTTCATACTCTTGCTCGAGATCCTTGACCATCTCGCCGAGTTCTCGGGTCATGCCGGCGCTGTAGCGGCGGACCTCTTTGATGGCGCGAGCTATCTGCGCGGCTGCTTCCGGCAGACGCTTGGGGCCCACGACTATTAGGGCGAGAGCCAGTATGACGGCCAGTTCGGGCAGACCAATCCCAAGAAAATCCATACCGATAAATACCTTTACCCTATACCGGCAAGGTCACACTTCTCTACCAATTATGCTATTTTGGGGGGAAATATGCCACCCGCGGTCACGATCGGGAGAGTTCTTCCAGGCGCGGAGTGGCGAGGATTCGCTTACTTGTCCTCTATTCCAAGGTCCTTCAGGTAGTCAACGGCATCCTGAACAGTAACGATCTTCTCGGCGTCTTCGTCGGAGATCTCAAGGGCTTTGCCGTCCTTGCTGAACTCCTCCTCCATCGACATGATGAGTTCCACGAGGTCCAGGGAGTCGGCATTCAAGTCATCTACGAAGGAGGCGCTCGACACCACCTGTTCCTCTTCAACACCCAGTTGTTCAACCACGATCTTCTGTACCCGTTCGAAGACTGTTGCCACTTAAATCCCCTTTCTGTCCGAATCTATAGCTAATATGGTCCCACTCGCGTTGGTCATCTCGTCACCATCAAGCTCACTGAGCCGAGAACGCCGTTGACAAATCGGGCGGAGTTGTCACTGCCGAACACTTTGGCCAGTTCAACCGCCTCGTTGATGGCGGCTCGTAGCGGCGTCGCATCACTCAGCAGGATCTCCCAAATCGCCAGCCTGAGGATATTCCGATCGACTGGTGCCATCTGATCAAGCGGCCAGGCCGCAGCCACCTTCGCGATGATCTCATCGATGTATTGCCGGTTACTGATGGTGTCGGTGACCAGTTCCCGAGCGAAGGCAGCTATCTCGTCTGTCACCGCTGCATCTTCAAGCAGACGGCTGAGAATTCCCTGAGCATCGTGACCGGTGGTGTCCGCCTCGTACAGAGTCTGCAAGGCCAGAATGCGCGCTCGTCGTCGTCTGCCCGGCATAGGTAGGCCACCAGTCACTAATCATGTTAGAGTTCTGTGTTCCGTTTCATCATGATGCCTTCAAGAGGCTCACCCGTCAAGACCCATAGTCGACCCAATCAGGGAAGCATATGGGTGACCTGTCATTGACCAAGAGACTCAATGCCGCTGATGCTCAGCGTCTCGGCGTCGGGAGCGATTCGGCGTACGAGTCCGCAAAGCACACCGCCGGGGCCAAACTCAACAAAACGGGATACGCCATTGGCAACCATTAGTTCCACTGAGCGCTGCCATTCCACGGGGTGAGTAAGTTGATACAACAGCTCCTCACGGAGAGCCTCGGCGGTGGCTAAGGGCTGGGCATTCCCGTTGCCAACGATCGGCACAACAGGGTTGCGTATCTTTGCCTGCGCCAACACATTGTTCATCCCTTCGACAGCGGGTTCCATGAGAGAGGTATGAAATGCTCCGCTGACGCTTAGACGCACCGCCCGCCGGGCACCAAAGGATGGGGCTTTCTCAATTGCCGTCTCCACGGCCTCAACGCTGCCCCCGATCACAATCTGCCCCGGGGAATTCAGGTTGCAAAACTGGGTACCCGTTTCGTCGCAAAGACCCCTCGCCGTGTCCTCATCTAGTCCCAGGATAGCGGCCATCGTGCCTGGGTTCTTTGCCCCCGCCATCTGCATAAGTCGGCCTCGCTCCTGCACCAGGCGCAGGCCGTCTTCAAAAGAGAGGGCGTTTGCGGCTACGGCAGCAGTGTATTCGCCAAGACTATGGCCAGCCATATAGGCCGGTACAAGCGGAGACAGCAGGCCGCGCTCCTCGGCAACAGCGAGACAGGCAAGGCTAACCGTCAAGATAGCGGGCTGGGTGTTTTCGGTCTGTCGAAGAAGGTCTTCGGGCCCCCGAAAACAGTACTCTGAGAGGGGCCGTCCCAAGATAGAGTCAGCGTCTAGGAAGAGGCGGCGGGCGACGGGTGACGCCTCGAAGAGATCTTGCCCCATGCCGACCAGTTGCGAGCCCTGGCCGGGGAAAACCCAAGCCGCCAAGGCAAGCAGGTCGTCGCTACTCCCCAAGGCTGGTCCCTTCGATCTTTATCGCTTCCCGCCCTCGGTAGTTTCCACAGACCGGACAGGGGTGGTGAGGCAGGCGAGGGCTATGACACTGAGGACATTCAGTGAGCTGAGGAACGTTTAGGGTGATGTGACTCCGACGTTTCCCTTGTCGTGACTTCGGGTATTTCCTTTTAGGTACGGCAGGCAAGGGTCATTCACTCCCTTCTTCGCTATTAGTATCCGGTAGACTGTCCCTGATATGGGCGAGAGCATACATGGGATGTTCAGTCTCCTTGGAGTCGCAAGAGCAGAGACCAAGGTTAAGGTCTTTTCCGCAGTTGGGACAGAGCCCCTTGCAGTCGTCCTGGCAAAGCATCTGTATCGGCTGAACTGCCAGTCGATATTGGCGGACCGCTTCACTCAGATCAAGCACTTGTCGACCATCGATGACGAGACCATCCTCATTGTCTGCCACGTCCAGCCGAGAGCCCGTATCGGCGTCAACCGTGGGTAGGTATTCCTCTTGGAAGTCCACCGCCAGGGGAACAGCGATCGGCTTGACACAGCGACTGCACCAAGCGTTCACCGTTACCTGAAGGCGAGCCGTCACCAGGATGCCCTGACTGGTCCGCAAGAGCGAGACACTGCCAGTAACTGACCCTGTCCGTCCCTCTTCATCAAAGGACCCCGGCGTCTCTTCCAGTTGGTGCGTCTGAATAGAGCCCACCGGCTCCCGTAGTAGCGCTGCTACGTCAAAACGCATACCTGTACAGTCCTTCGTGAAGAACTAGGGACTTTTTATTATAGGAACACCTTTCTGCCTGGGTCAATCGAGAGTCCGCCTATGGCATGCCTTGCAGGTGCAATGGGCGCGGACTATAATCCTGCTGGCAGCCCTGGTTGGCGGGTGTGGCTAGACTCTCCCCTAAAGTCACTACTTATGGCGGATGCGCAAGGCATTTAGGCATTCGCCAAGCCGACCACTGTTGCCAGAGAACGCCAGCCGGCACGCATTCCTTTGAAGAGGCCCATCCGCTAGACTGAGTCTGATATGACCAAGTTGTCTGACCTTTACGGGCTGCAGGAGATCGACCTGGAGATAGATAGCAGGCTCGCCGCGCTGGCTGAGGCAGAGGAGTCGACGGGCGAGACGGAGGAACTGCTCGCTGCCCGAGCCGATGCGGAAAGCCTGCAACAGATCGTGCGGGAACTCCAGGGGAATGTCCGCGCCGCAGAGCAACAGGTTGAGGACATGACCGCAAAGATCCAGCCGATCGACAAGAAACTCTACGGAGGGAGCATCCGCAATCCCAAGGAGCTATCAGATCTCGATGAGGACATCCGGTCGCTCCAGAGCCGAAAGCGAAAGCTGGAGGACGAACTCCTGGAGGTGATGACAGAACTGGAAGACACTGAGAGCAGGCTGGCGGTCGGTCAGCAGTCCCTCACAGAACTGGACACGACTTGGCAGGCCGAGCAGGCCAGACTGCTGCGGGAACAGGACACGCTGAAGGCGGAGCTGGCCGACCTAGACAAGCGTCGCAATGAACAAGCTCGGCTGATCGGCCCGGCAACCCTCAAGCTGTATGACGCTCTTCGTTCCGCCCATCAGGGACGAGCTGTGGCGAAGGTAGAACGGGGAATGTGCCAGGGATGCCGCATCTCTCTACCAATGACCCTCCTCCAGAGGGCACGCGGCAGCGACGAGACGTTCGTCCAATGCAGTAGCTGCGAGCGCATTCTATATGTGAGTTGAGGACGTGAAGGCTGTAGGCTATTTTCGCGAATCTCCCGGCCAAGAGGCGAAGGCGCTGGCTGAACAAAACAGGGCGTTCCTGGAGTTCTGTCAGCAGCAGGGCTATGAAGTCGTGGCCTCTTTCGTTGACGTCATCAACGCAGGGGATGATGGGCGGCCCGGCTTCCGGCAACTCGTGGAGTTCCTGCGACGGCCGGAGAAGGGCTTCGTGGTGGTGGTTGTACCGTCGGTAGAGAACTTGGGACGCGATCTGCACGAGGCGGCCCGCAGTTGGTTTCAATTGGAGAGCCTGGGGGCACAGATAATCCTTATGGATGGCGGGAACGACCCAACCGACCGTCTCCTGGAAGCGTGGGCAGCAAACAGCGACCGGAAGCTCGGCGACAAGGTCAGATCGGCGATGCGGCGCAAGGCAGTGAAAGGGGAGGTGCTTGGTCGTCCTCCCTATGGCTACAAAGTAGGCAGCCGCCGGCGCCTGGAGTTGGTGCCAGAGGAAGCGGTGGTAGTGCGATATATCTTTCGCCTTTACCTTCAGGAAGGGCTTGGGATCCGGCGTATCGCCCGCTGCCTCAACGAAGAAGGGATCAAGACCCGAAGGGGCGGCAATTGGAGCATGGTGAGCATCCGCGACATCCTACGGAATCGTGCCTACCTGGGAACGTACACTCGCTTTGGTGTGCGGGTTCCCGGGAGCCATCCTGCGCTTATCTCCCCGGAGGATTTCCGGCGCACCCAGGACTGTCTAACGGCACGGCGCAGCAGTTACTCGCCGCGTCAGGCGTCGCCCTTCCTTCTCTCAGGACTTGCTTACTGCGGATATTGCGAGAACAAGATGATCGGCGTCAGCCGCCGCCAAAGCTGGAAACGCCAAAAGGACGGGAGTCAAGCACAAGCATCGTATCGCTACTACCAATGCGAATCACGCACCAACCAAGGCTTGTGCGATTACCACACCCGCCGCGCCGGTGATCTGGAGACGGAGATCAAGGAGATTCTGGCAGGTATCGACGTGAAGTCCGGCCGTGCCTTCCCCCAGGCGGGAGACGAGACCGCGGTGATCGCCGAAGCGCAAGAGCAGTGTCATCAGCTTCGCCGACGCCTCGCCCAGATAGACAAACAGCTTGACCAATACATCGACACAGCCGCTCGGGGGCGCCTGAGCAAAGAGAAGATGAGAGCGTTGAGCCTTGAGCTGGCTTCAGATCGTCTTGAGGTCGAGGAGCGGCTGGCAGAAGCGGAACACCGAGCACAGGAACGGGCATCCCTGGCCGCGCGGCACCGGGCGCAAGAGCAGACCCTGGCGCGGCTTATCGACTCTTGGGACTCCCTGGAGTTCGACCGCCGCCGCTCAATGCTGCGGGAGGTGATAGACAGAATCATCGTAAAAGATGACGGTGTGAAGGTTCTTCTTCGTCCATGAGCGGCCCATCATCCGCAGAGGAACTCTACACCGCCTACGCCGATGGGGCGTCGCGAGGGAATCCGGGACCGGCTGCCATCGGCGTCGCTGTCTTTGATCCTCATGGCAAAGAGGTGCATGCCACAGCAAGACGGCTGGGACGCGCCACAAACAATGAGGCGGAGTACAAGGCTGCCATCACTGCCCTAGAGGCCGCGCTCGGTCTCGGTGCTTCTTGTCTCGAGGTGCGCATGGACTCGGAGTTAGTGGTACGCCAACTGAGCGGACGCTATCGAGTGCGTAATCCCCGCCTGATCCCCCTTTATAAACGTCTCCTTGACCTGCGAGGACGCTTTTCGTCGGTGACGTTCCGGCATGTGCCGCGGTCCGAGAACCGGTTGGCGGACAAGCTGGCAAACAAGGCACTCGACGAGAGCCTGTAAGGCGCTCTGCTCGTCACCGCGTGACCATCTTTGACTTCCCTCAAAGGCACCGCTACACTGGAGTAGTCAGCAGACCGGGTGGCCGCTCCTTCGAGTCGGTTGTCTTCGGGCAGGCGGGTCGGAGGGGAGGAAAGTCCGAGCTCCACCGGGCGAGGGTGCTGGGTAACTCCCAGGAGGGGTAACCCTACGGACAGTACCACAGAAACACACCGTCCTTCTCCGGAAGGATAAGGGTGAAATGGTGAGGTAAGAG
>Ga0315273_10001815_pt1 | contig 24673 bp, 17 predicted proteins | sample YL17G02_0_MG_FD_205753 | JGI IMG/M metagenome (GOLD analysis project Ga0315273, IMG submission 205753) | Sediment microbial communities from Yellowstone Lake, YNP, Wyoming, USA - YL17G02_0 | ecosystem: Environmental > Aquatic > Freshwater > Lake > Sediment | place: USA: Wyoming | collected... | reverse complement strand
CCTGGTGGATCGCGCCGGGGGGGGGGGTTGCCTAGGGCGGCGGGGGGGGCATGCGGCGGGGGTGGGGTGCGGCCGGGGCCTGCGGGCGCCTGCCCCGGCCGGGCGCCCGAGGTGGCGGGTGCGGGTCTTCGGACATAGCCCAGCGGCCACGGCGGAGGGTGGCCGCCAGGAGGTCAGGACAAGCGCCTTGACTCAGGGTCGTTCCAGGTCAACGGATGACGGCCCCCCTCGCCGTGAGAGAGCGGCCGCCCTGCGTCAGGCGAAGCAGGTAGATCCCCGCCGGCAGCGGTCGGCCTTGCGCCAGGCTTACCACGTGGCTTCCGGGGCCCAGCGCTCCCACCTGCCGCTCCAGCACCATCCGCCCCGTGATGTCCAGCACTTCGAGCCGTGCGGGCGAAGCATCCAGCAGCGAGAAGGCCACCGCGAGATCCCGCACTGCCGGGTTGGGTCGAAGCCCGGCCAGCGCCAGGGCGGCGGCCAGCGGCACGTCCACCCACGCCTCGCCCATGAACAACTCCTGCCCCGCATCGAACACGCCGAGTCGGTAGCCGTAGCGCGTCCCGGCCATGACCTGCACGTCCTCGTACGCGAGCATGCCAGTGCCATCGGCCGAGACCGAGGCGATCGCCTGCCAGTCGCTCCCCGCAGTGCGCCGGTAGACCCTCGCAGCGCCCGTGCGGCCGTCCGCCGCGAACCAGGTGAGGCGCACGCGTCCGTTCTCCGCCCGCGCGCTCGCGAGCGAGATCAGGACGGGAACGGGGACGTCGGCCGTCACCCGGGCCAGGTAGTACCGGTCCTGGTCGCAGATGCGGTTGAAATCGCCCCCCACGTACACCGTGTTCCCATAAGGTGCCACGACGAAGACGGCCCCGCTGGAGTAGAGGTCCCAGTTACCGGCGGGACTCGGGTCCCAGGGTGTCGCCTGTGCGGTCGTGGCGTCCAGCGCGGCGAGGGCTTCGCGCGCCTGCCCGCCGATGCTCGTGAAGATCCCACCCGCGTACACCGTGCTTCCCGACGACGCCAGGGCGTAGACGTAGGGCGAGTAGGGGGGGTTGGAGGCGTCGGGGTTCCAGGGCGTGAGCAGGCCGGTGGTGGCGTCCAGGGCCGCGATCGCTCTGCGCGCCTGTCCGCCGATGCTGTCGAACTGGCCCGCCGCGTACACGACGCCGCCCGACACGGCCATAGCGGCCATTGGGACGCCGGGGGAGTAGTTCGCGTGCGTGCCCGGATTCCAGGCCGTGGCCAGCCCGGTCGTGGCGTCCAGCGCCGCGATGCCGCCGCGCGCCTGCCCGCCGATGCTCGTGTACCGGCCCATCGTGTACACCGTGTTCCCCGACACCGCCAGGGCGTCCACCGGTCCATCCGAGCCCGGGTCCCAGGCCGTGAGCAGGCCGGTCGTCAGATCCACCTGGACGATGCCCTTCCGGGTCTGCCCGGCGATCTTGCTGAACTCGCCCACGACGTACAGGAGGTTCCCCGACACCGCCAGGGCTTCGACGGCGTAGCCCCCAAAGCCCGAGTACGGCTTCGGGCTCCACGCCGCGACCTGCCCGGTGGCCGCGTCCACCGCCAAGAGGTTGCGGTGAGTGGGTATCGGGTACCCCCCGAAGTCGAAGAGGCCGCCCACATACACCAGGTTCCCCCATGTCGCGAGGGTGAAGACGCCCCCCCAGTACGTGCCGAGCAGGCCCGGGTTCCACGCCGTGGCCTGACCGGTGTTCACATCGAGCGCGGCGATGTACTCCCGTGCCACCCCGCCGATGCTCGTGAACCAGCCGCCCGCGAACACGGTGTTCCCCGACACCGCGAGGGCGTACACCGGCTCGTTCGCCAGCGGTCTCCACGCCAGGACCTGTCCGGTCGTGGCATCGATCGCGGTGATGCAGGGATTCTCGTGAATGCCGCCTTGGAAGAGGCCGCCGCCACCCACATAGACGGTGTTGCCGGTCAGCGCTAGGGCGCGCGCGGGGCGGGAGCCACCGGGGACTGTCGGGCTCCACGCCGTGGCCAGGCCCGTCGTCAGGTCGAGCGCGGCGAGCGCGGACCGCGCCTGTCCGCCGATGTTGGAGAAGGAGCCCCCGGCATAGAGCGCGCCCCCGGATACGAGCAGGGCGTAGACGCCGCCGTTCGCGTTGGGGTTCCACGCGGTGGCGAGCCCGGTGGCCGCATCCAGCGCGGCGATGCTGTTGCGCGCCTGGCCACCGACATTCGTGAACATGCCGCCGGCGTACACGACGCTCCCCGACACCGCGAGGGCGGCCACGGTGCTGTCCGCGCCCGGGTCCCAGGCCGTGGCCAGCCCGGTGGCCGCATCCAGCGCGGCGATCCGGCTCCGCGTCTGCCCGCCGATGGCCTTGAACCGGCCGCCTGCGTACACCGCGTCCCCCGCCGCCGCCAGGGCGAGGACGGCGCTATCCGCATTCGCATCCCACGCGGTGGCGAGGCCCGTCGCCAGGTCCAGCGCGGCGATCCGGTTGCGCGCCTGCCCGCCGACGCCGGTGAAATCGCCACCCGCGTACAGCGTGCCTCCCGACACCACCAGCGCGGAGACGGAGCTGTTCGCATCCGGGTCCCACGCGCTCACGCTGTTGTCGGCTAGGATGTGCGCCAGGCGATTCCGCGTCACGCCTCCCACGCGCGTGAAGGTCCCGCCGATGTACCAGCCTCCCGCCCCGTCGGGGAGCACGGCGTTGACGTAGCCTCCCGCCACCTCCGGATACGCCCCCGGCGGCACACCGCTCGTCGCATCCAGCGGCACGCCCGATCCGGTGTGCGGCCCCACGTAGGAGAAGCTGCCCCCGATGTAGAGCGTGTTGCCGCTCTGCACCACCGCGTGGACCGCCGCGTTCGTCTCCCACAGGCTGTTGTCGAGCTCCTGGGCCAGCGCCGGACGCGCGCCGCCCGGTCCGCACGCCACCAGCAGCAGCGCCAAGGCGGCCCACATCCACCGGCGGCGATGAGACCCTTCCCCGCGCCGCGCACGCAGCGCGCAGACTCCGCTCCCGAGGTCCGGATTCCGCGGCGACGTGCTCATGGTGTTTCCTCCTCATCTCGAACGGAGCAGGACAGCCGAGTGAAAGGTGCAGGAGGGGGAGTGTGACCGGGCCCGGGCCCGCGATCCCGTCCGACCGGCGGGGGCGGCCGAAGCACCCACGGCAGGGCCGGAGAAGCCGGCAGCGGAAGCGCACCGAGGGCGGCCACGGGAGAATCCACACGACGCCAGCACAAAGGGCGGCCACCTCGACGTCGGGCCGGTGGCCGGGGCGGGGACCTGCCCCCGCATGCACAAGGATACACCCGCCTGGAGCGCAAGGCGACGACTCTTCCGCCTGCTTCAGACCGTGCCAAATGCGAACGCTATGGCAACGCGCCCTTCATGGGGGCGCGTTCCCCCGGGGGCGAGGTGGCTCAGCGGGGCAGCGGATGCCGAAACGTGACCCGCAGGCCGCCGGCGGCCTCACCGCGAGGGCTCAGTAGTCCCACCTCGCGGTCGGGTGCGGGGGCCAGGCCGCCTCGTCGAAGCGGCCCCCGCTCACCCGCGAGAGCGCCGAGAACATGGCCAGCTCGGGCGTGACGTTGCCCTCGATGGTGCGCAGCATCTCCTCGAGCACCAGCAGGCGGCGGCGGATCTCGGCGGGCTCGGTGCGCTCCGCCTGGCGGCGGATCTCGGCCTCGCGGTCGCGGTTCACCAGGTCCTCGCGCGGCGCGCCCTGGCGCGCGCGCAGCAGATCGCGCAGCCAGAGCTGGTGGAACTCGACCATGCGGCGCAGCACCTCGCGCCCGGCGCGGCCGAACTTGTTCATCCCCTGCACGGCCTTCCAGAGCGCGGCCGGATCGCCGCGCAGCGCGGGCTCGAGCAGCGCGAGCGCCTGGTCCCGCTCCTCGAGCGGCTTGCCGTCGCGCAGCGTGAGGGCGCGCGCCAGCGAGCCGCCGGAGAGCGCGGCCAGCAGGCGCGCCTCGCGGTTCGCGACCCCGACGCGCTCCTCGAGGAACCGCTGGATCGTCTTCTCGGGCAGCGGGGCGAAGCGCACGCGCTGGCAGCGCGAGGGGATGGTGGCCGGCAGCCGCGCGACGCGCGCGGTGGTCAGCACCCAGACGGTCGAGGCGCCCGGCTCCTCGATGGACTTGAGCAGGGCGGAGTACTGGTCCTCGCGCATGCGGTCGGCGTCGCGCACCACCACGACGCGGCGCTCGGCCTCGTAGGGCCGGTAGGCCAGCTCGCGCAGCAGCTCGCGGGTGAGCGAGAGCCGGATCGAGGCCGCCTTCTCGTAGTTGAAGACGAAATACGGGTCCTCGCGCAGGGCCTGCTGCGTCTCGGCGACGGTGCTGTCCAGCTCCTTCTCCTCGCCCGAGACCGGGAAGAGGAACTTGAGGTCGGGATGCGTGAGCTGGGCCGCCTTCTGACAGGCGGAGCAGGCTCCGCAGGCGTCGTCGGCGGGGGCGCCGGCGTCCGGGGCCGCCGCCGACTCGTCGAAAAGCCCGCCCTGCGGCCCCGGCCGGTTGCGCGTCTCGCACAGCAGCGCGCGCGCGAACGCCAGGGCGGCCGTGCCCTTGCCGACCCCGGCCGCCCCCAGGAACAGGTAGGCGTTGGCGTAGCGCCCGCCGGCCACGACCCCGCGCAGGAACGTGGACGGGCCCGGCTGGCCCAGCAGTTCGGAGAGGCGGACGACCGTCATGCAGGGAGGATACACGCAGGAACGAAGGTGGGGCGAGGCGGCGATGATGGGAAGGGATGGATGGCCGGCACGGCCGGGGGACTGGCCCCGCGCCCTTCCCCCGGCCCCTCGCCCCGGCGCCTACCTCAGCCAGTCCTCCGGATCGAGCGCGCTGCCGCCGTTGCGGACCTCGAAGTGGAGCACCGTGCCCTTGAGCGACGTCCCGCTGTCGCCCACGCGGCCGATGGCCTGCCCGGCCGGCACCTCCTGGCCCTGCTGGACCAGGATCTCGGAGAGGTGGCCGTAGAGCGTGTAGTAGCCGTTGCCGTGGTTCACCACGATGACCTGGCCGAAGGCGGCGAAATCGTCGCTGGTGAAGTCCACGCGGCCCCGCGCCACCGCGCGCACGGCGGTGCCCGCGGCCGCCGCGATGTCGATGCCGTTGTTGAGCGTGGTGGTGCCGAAACGCGGGTGGCGCTCCGGGCCGAAACGTCCCACCACGCTGCCTTCGACCGGCCAGTCGAGCCGTTTGCGGGCCCGCGCGAAGTCGCCGGTGTACGGCTCGGGTGCGCGCCCGCCGGCGCGGCGGCGCTGGTCCTCGGTCTGGCGCTGGCGCTCGAGCCTGGCCAGCAGCCGCTGGATGTCCTTCGCGGTCTTCTCGAGCTCGGCCGCGGCCGCCTCGTAGGTCTTGCGCTGGGTGCGGATCTGCGCGACCTGCCGCTCGCGCTGCGTGGTCAGCTGGCCGAGCCTGCGGTTCTGCGCCGCGGTCTGCTGCTCGTTGTTGCGGATCTCGCCGAGGTTCACCTCGAGCTGCTGCTGAGTGGCCTGGACCTGCTCCTTCTTGCCCTCGATGTCCTCGAGCAGCATGCGATCCTGCTCGGCGACCATCACGACGAAGTCCCAGCGCGCCAGCAACTGGGCGAACGAGTCGGTCGAGAGCAGGAACTCGAGCTCCCGCTCGGCGCCCGCCTTGTACATGTTGCGCAGGCGGCGCGCGAGCTTCGCCTTCTGCTGCTCGAGCGTGAGCAGCGTCTGCTGCAGGGTCTCGCGCGTGACGCCGAGCTGCTGGCCGAGCGCGCTGCGACGGTTCTGCAGCGAACGCAACCGGCGGTGCGTGAGGTTGAACTCGCGCTGGGTGCGGCGCAGCTGGCCGAGCGCCCGGGTCTCCCTGCCCTGGAGCCGGCTGGCCTGCGCGCGGCTGTCGCGGGCCTGCTGGTTGATCTCCTCGAGCTCGCGCCGCTTGGCGGCCTCGAGGCGCAGCTGCTGCTCGCGGGCGCGGCGCGCGGTGCTGTCCGCCGCCGGGAGCTGCGCGTGAACGGCCGCGGGCGGGAGCGGCCCGAGCGCGAGCGTGGCCGCGAGCGCCAGCGCGGCCGCGAGCGCCGGCGCGGGCCGCCGCGGGCTCATGGACCGGCCGAGCGGAGCGTGCGCGCGAGGGCGAGGGCGGCGGCGGCCCACGCGAGCAGGGCGGCCCCGCCGAGGAAGGTCGCGATCCAGGCGGGGGGGAGGAAGGTCACGTGCACGACCTGCTGCACCGCGAACTGCTCGAGCGTGAAGAGCAGGCCGAGCGCCGCCAGCGCCGAGGCCAGGGTCTGGGCCAGGGCCTCGAGCGCGAAGGGGGTGGCGATGAAGCGGTCGGAGGCGCCGAGGCGGATCATGATCTCGACCTCGCGGCGGCGGGCCATCACGGTCAGGCGGATGGTGTTGTAGATGACCAGCAGGATCGCGAGCGCGACGGCGACGCCGACCACCAGCGAGCCGCGCGCGAGGGTGGCCTGGAGCTCGTCGAGCCGCCGCACCCACTCGCCGCCGTAGCGCACGTCCTCGACCTCGGGGAACTGCGACACCTGCTTCGCAGCCTGCTCCATCGCGGGATAGTTGAGCAGTTCCGGACGCAGCCGCACGCGCAGCGAGGCGGGCAGCGGGTTCTGGTCCACGGCCTGCAACAGCTGCGGGTCGCCGACCTGCTGCGAGAACTCCTCCCAGGCCTGCTCGCGGCTCACGTAGGCGGCGGTCCCGTAGAGTTCGGTGAGACGCGCGATCAGGGCGTCGCGCTGTTCGGCGGTGACCTCGTCGCGCAGGTAGACCACCATCTCGCGCCGGTCGCCGATGAAGCGCACCGCCGACTGCGCGTTGTGCGTGAGCAGCAGGAAGATGCCGCACAGCAGCAGCGTCGCGGTGAGGGAGATCATGGCCGTCCACGCCAGCCCCGGGTGGTGGCGGAACGAGCGCCAGGCTTCGCGCAGGAAGTAGAGGTGCACGCTCAGGCTCCCGGGGCCGGTGCCGCCGCCGGCGGCCCCGGGCCGAGCTCCCGGGGGGCGTAGGGCGAGGGGGCCGGCGCGGCGTCGGCCGCGAGCCGGCCGTCATCGAGCCGGAGGATGCGCCCGCCCAGCGCCTCGGCGACGTCGAGGCGGGTCGTGACCATCACGAGCGCCGCGCCCTCATCGTGGATGCGGCGCAGCAACGCGATGATCTCCTTCGCGCTGGCGGGCTCGAGCGCGCCGGTGGGCTCGTCGGCCAGCACCACGGCGGGGCGGTTCACGATGGCGCGCGCGATGGCCGCACGCTGCTTCTCGCCGGCCGAGAGCTCGGACGGGTAGGCGGCCTGTTTCTGCTGCAGACCCGCCTCCTCGAGCGCGTACAGCGTGCGTGGCACGACTTCGGTATCGGCGAAATGCCCGGTGATGCGCACGGCGAGCGCGACGTTCTCGAACACGGTGCGGTCGTTCAGCAGCCGGAAATCCTCGTAGATGATGCCGAGCGTGCGGCGCAGCAGGGCGCGCTTGGCGCGCGGCAGGCGCGCGCCGCGGAAGGTGCCGACGGTGACGGTGCCGGAGGTGGGCGCGATCTCGTGGGTGATGAGCCGCAGCAGGGTGGTCTTGCCGGCGCCACTGGGGCCGGCGAAGACCACGCACTCGCCCTCGCTCATGTGCCACGAGACGGAATCGAGCGCCAGGCGATCCCGGTAGCGTCTGGACACGTGCTCGAACGTGATCATCGGCGTCCACCTAGCAGGCGGCGCGGGCCGCGAAGAAGCGCGTCATCGGGCATCCGGGCTAGAGACCGCGGATCTCGACGTGGGCCTTGGCGCGCAGGCCCTTCACCCACTCGTCGTAACGCTCCTTGAACTTGATCTGCCCGACCGCCTCGGGGAGCTGCTCCTTGATCTCGTCGAGCGTGTACGGCCGCTCCGGCTTGCGGTCGCCGACCTTGAAGATGTTGAAGCCGGCCTGGTTCTCGAGCGCCTCGCTGACCTGGCCGACCTCGAGGGTGTCGAGTCCCGCGCGGATCTGGGGCATGAGCGAGCCCAGGGAGACGAAGCCGATGTCGCCGTCCGGGGTCACCGGGCCCTGGTATCTGCTGTAGCGGCGCACCAGGGTCCCGAAGTCCACGCCCTTGGCGGCCTCGGTGCGGACGCGGTCGGCCAGCGCCTTCGCGCGCTCGCGGTCGGCGTCCGTGGTCTCGACCCGGATCAGGATGTGGCGCGCGTGCGCCTCGGGGATGACCCCGCCGTCGGCGTCGAGGCTGTCCCCGCCCGCGGCGGTCTTGATCGTGTCGCGCTCGAGCACCTGCACGATGTGCCAGCCGTAGGGGCTGTGCACCGGCTCGCTCACCTCGTCGAGCTTGAGACTGAAGATCGCCTGCTCGAGCGCGGGCTCCATCGCGCCCCGGGAGAAGAAGCCGAGGTCGCCGCCGGCCTTCGAAGTACCGGTGTCGTCCGAGACCTCGGCCGCGACCTTCGCGAACTTCTCACCGCCCACGATCCGCTTGCGGATCCCCAGGGTCCGCTGGCGCGCCGCGGCGTCGGCCGCCGAGTCGGGCGTGACCGGGACCTGGATCACGGAGAGACGGACCTGGCCGGGGGCGAGCGGGAACTTGGCCGGGTCGGCCTTGAAATAGGCCTCGGCCTCCGCCTGCGGCACCGGCTTGCGCGGCAGCGCCTTCTGGACCATCCGCTGCGCGAGTTGCTGGCGGTGAGCCTCCTCGCGGTACTTCGCGCGCAGCCGCTCCTCGTTCAGGTTCTCCTTCGCGAGTTGCTCCCGGAAACCGGCGGGCCCGAGGCGCTCCTTCGCGTCCGCGATCGCCTTCTCGACCTCGCGGTTCACTTCGACCTCGCTCGCCACCAGGCCCTGGCGCTTCGCCTCGGCCACGACGAGTTTCTCGTTGATCATCTCTTCGAGCACCTGCCGGCGCAGCGTGTCCACCGTGGCCGAATCGGGGCGCAGTTGGTTGCGCATCACGAACAGGTAGACCTGCTCCTCCACGTCGCTCAGGAGCACGACCTCGTCGTTCACCACCGCGGCGATGCCGTCAAGGCGCTGGGCGCTCGCGGCCGGCGCGACCGGGCGTGGGGCCGGGGCGGTCCTCGGGGCTGCGGGCCGGGCCGGGCCGGGCGTTCCGGCGGTGCGGGGCTTCGCGGTCTGGGCCAGCGCGGGCAGGACCGCGATGGCAAGCAGGAGGGCGGCGAGCGCCCAGCGCGAGGACTTCAACGTGACCTCCAGGGGATGACGGTACGGCTGCACACAGGGATCCGCGCCGCACGCGTTTGGTCCGGGGACCGGGCGGACGCCCTGGCCCCGCTGATCGGGAGCGAGGCGGCAGTATAGCGACTCCTCCGGCCGGAGCCTATGCGCCGGGGCCCACGGGCCGGAGAGCCCCCCGGCAGCCTCGTCCGGGGCTTTCGCCCCCCCAACTGCCGCGCTCGTCCGCCGCCGGGAGCCCCGGCCCCGGACCGGGGTATCCTAGTCATCGTGGACCGCCTTCCCCCTTCGTCCGTCCCCGTTGATGGGGCCCCGCCCGTGTGGGAGAGTCCCGTCGTGAACACCAATTACCGCACCCGACGGCTGCTCGCCGTGGCGGCCGTGGTCCTTGCCGTCGCCATCGCCCTGCCGCGCTTCCTCACCCACACGCCCTACGCCCGCTTCGGCGCCGAGTTCGACTACGAGCCGTCGCGCGGGTTGACGCGCATCACGAACGCAGTGGGGCCGCCCTCGCGGGGCCTGCTCCAGAAGGGCGACCTGCTGCTGCTCGTGGAAGGCCGCCCGTCCACGCGGGAGGAGTGGAACAGGCTGAAGCTGCAGGGCGGGTACCCGAAGGGGCCCCTCGACCTGGTAGTCGAGCGCAACGGCCAGGTGCTCCGGCTGACGCTGCCGCCCGTGCAGCTGAGCGTGTGGATGCGCGTGCGGTTGTATATCTACCCGCTCGCCACGATCATCGCCGCCCCGCTGGTGGCCTTCCTCCTGGTCTGGCGGCGCCCCGACCTGAGCGCGGCCTGGACCTTCCTCTGGTTCGCCGCGCTCCAGGCGGTGTCCGTCGTGTGGGACCTGTTCCGTTACCCGCAGGGTGACCTCAGCCCGCTGTTCCGCTCGTATCTGGTCCTCTACGGCGCGCTCATCTGCTGGTATCCGGCAGCCTTCCTGCACTTCATGACCGTCTTCCCGCGGCCGCGCTGGCGCCGGCCCAACGCCTGGGGCAACCCCTGGCTCTGGCTCGTCATGCTCGCCTACGCCACCCCGCCGGTGATCTGGCTCTTCGGGCACGGGCCGATCAGGGCCTACTCCAGCCCGGGCATGCTCTGGTTCCAGTCGATCGCGCTGCCGCTCGGCACGCTCTCGCTCATCGAGCACTACGCCCGCCGCGACCGGGAGGGACACCAACCCCGGCCGGGAGAGCGGGTGCTGGCGCTGGCCGTGGCGGCGACGCTGTTGCTGAACGCCGCGTTGGCGGCCCTCTACCAATCCTCCCAGTTCATGGATTTCCTCTCGCTGCCCTTCCTGCGGGTGGCCTCCACGTGCATCACCTTCGCCTTCCTGGCGGCACCGCTGGTGATCGCCTTCCTCATCGCCAACGACCCCGCCTTCGACCCGCGCCGCGTCCTGGTCCAGGGCCTCCCGTTCGCGCTGCTCTCCGTCGTGCTGGCCGGGGTCTACCTCGCCGTGGTGGTGGCCTCGCAGCGACTCTTCGCCGCGGCCACCGGCGAGCAGTCCATGGTCTACAACGTCGTCGCCGCGCTGGCGGTGGCCTTCGCCTTCGCGCCGCTCTGGACGCGGACCCAGCATGCCCTGGACCGGCTCTTCGGGCGCGACCCGCAGGCCCTGCGCGTCGCGCTGGACCAGACCGGGCGCGAGTTGCTGGGGGCGCTCGACCACGACGAGTTGCGCCGTTCGGTCGAGACCGGTCTTCAGCGCGGGCTCAAGCGCGAGGTGGCACTCGAGTGGCCCGAGCCGGGGCCGCCCCGCCTGGCCGCCGACGAGGCGCTGCCCGAGCACGCGCAACGCGCGGTCGAGAACCTGTTGCTCCAGGCCGGGATCCGCCTCGAGAACCTGGCGCTCCAGGAGCACCGCGCGGCGGCCGAGCGCCAGGCCGTCGAGTTGCGCGAAGCGGCGACGCGGGCCGAGTTGCGGGCGCTCCAGGCCCAGGTGCAGCCGCACTTCCTCTTCAACGCGCTCAACGCGCTCGCCTACCTCATCGAGACCGATCCGCCCGCCGCGCAGCGCTTCTCGGAACGGCTGGCGGACATGCTGCGCTACACCGTGGAGGCGGGGAACCGCCCGGCCGCCCTGCTCTCGGAGGAGATCGGTTTCGTCGAGGACTACCTGGGGGTGGCGCGCGAGCGTTACGAGACCCCGCTCGAATTCACCTACCGCGGGTCGCAGGAGCTGCTCTCGCTGGCGGTGCCGCCGCTGCTCCTGCAGCCGCTGGTCGAGAACAGCCTCAAGCACGGCTGCGCTCCGGACGCGCCCGGGCTGCACCTCGAGCTCGCGGCCGTCCAGGATGGAGGATTCATCGAATTGACGTTCTCGGACGACGGGGTCGCCTCGTCCAACGGCGGACCGGGTCTGGGCATGGGCCTCACCAATCTCAAGCAGCGCCTGCGCCGCTTCGCCGGCGCGGACGCCACCATGGAGGCCGGCGCCCGACGGGACGCCGGCAAAACGCCGCAGCCGGGCTTCGTGGTGCGCCTGCGCTGGCCGGTCACGAAGGGAGCGAACCGATGAGCCCACGCGCGAGCGAGGGCGGGCCCGACGGGCCGCGCCTGCGCGCCCTGATCGCCGACGACGAGCCGCGCGCGCGGCAGTTCCTGGAGAAGTTGCTGGGCGAGCACGAGGAGCTCGAAGTGGTGGGGTCCGCGCGGAGCGGGGCCGAGGCGCTGCAGCTGATCACCAGCCTCAAGCCCGACGTGGCGTTCCTCGACATCCACATGCCCGATCTTTCGGGCCTCGAGGTGGCCCGTCACCTGCGCGGGGCGGGAGCGCCCATCGTGGTGTTCGTGACCGCCTACGACAAGTACGCGATCGAGGCCTTCGAGGTGGCGGCGCTGGATTACGTCCTCAAGCCGCTCAAGCGGGAGCGCCTGGCGGAGGCCGTCCGGCGCGTGGTCGCCGAGGCCCGTAACGGCCGGCCGGCCGCGCGCGCCGAGGCCCTGCGCGAGGGGCTCGACTCGCCGGGGATGGCGAGCCAGCTGTTGCCGCTGCGGCGCCTGCCCGTGCGGCACCGCCGCGAGGTGAAACTGCTCGACCTGGCCCAGGTGCCACTCATCTTCTCGCGCGACCGGCTGGTGCTGGCGCGCTGCGATGCCCACGAGTACCTGGTGGACTACACGCTGCAGGAGCTGGAGCAGCGGCTGCCCGAGGGGCAGTTCGTGCGCGTGCACCGCGCCGCGCTCGTCAACGTGGATGCCATCGAGAGTTACGGCGGCGAGGAGGGCGTGCTGGTCCTGAAGCTCCGGGATGGCACGCGGGTCGAGGCGAGCGAGCGGCGCGCGGCCGAGGTGCGCCGGCGCCTGAGGTGATCTCCGTTCCTGCCGCGACCCGGCGCCCGCGCCGGACCGGCTCGTCGGCGCGGTGCTCGGCGTCCCGGGCGGCGGGGAAGTCGCCGGCCGGCTACTTCCCCGGCTCGGCCGGCGGCACCGGCCACGGGATCCGCTTCAGCCGTTCCTTGTAGACGACCGGTTTCAGCCGGAGCTCGAGGGCGTCCGTCAGCTCCTTGAGCCGGCGTTCGCGCGCGAACTCGAGCGCCTCGTTCTGGAGCGCCTGCTGGATGTTCGGGTCGAGCTTCGCGAACTCGAGCGGCGCGCCGTCCTTGCCCACGAGCCGAGACGCGTGGCGCTGGTAGGCGGCCCGCACGTCGTCCCCGGTGATCGTGGCCGGGGCCAGCACGAGCGTCTCGTAGGCGGCCTGGAGCAGCGCGTTCTCCATCTGCGCGCGGGCCTGGCGCGCGCGTGCGGGTTCCTCGCCGAGCTGGCGCCGGCGGGCCTCGATGAGGGCGACGCGCTGCAGCGCCGCGCTCTTCAGCCACTGGTCGATCATGGGCATGACCGACCAGTTGGGGCGGGGCTTCGACGCGTCCTGCAGGTCCAGGACCGCCTCGCCCAGCGTGTAGGTGCCGGGCTTGCCTTCCGCGCCGTCGTAGCGCACGAGCACCTGGCGCGCTTCCTCGGGGGTGGGCTCCGCGGCGACCGGCATCCGGGAGCTGCCCACCGCCATCGTGTCCTGCGGAGCGTTGTAGCGGGCGAAGAGCGCCTGCAGCGCGCCCGCCTCGACGGTCACGTGGTATTGCGCCATCAGGTCGTGCTGGACGCGGTTCAGCAGGACGCGCTGTTTGCCCTGCTGGAGCCCCTGGCGCAGCATCTCGCGCACCTGCTCGAAGGGCTCCTGCTGGCGCGGCCGGCGCTCGAGCACCTTGACGAGGAACCAGCCGTCGGTCGGCGACTCGATCGGGCCGAGCACCTTCCCGAGGGGGCCGCGGGTCAGCGCCTCGTCGAGGATGGGCAGCAGCGTGCCGGGGGTGAGGAATCCCAGGTCGCCGCCCTTCGGGGTCATGCCCGTGGTGTTGAAGCGGTCGGCGGTCGCACCGAAGTCGGCGCCGCGCTGGATCTCTCCGAGCGCCTGCTCAGAGCCGGGGCGGTCGGGCGTGAACACGACCAGCGCGTGCGCCTCGGTGGCGCGCTGCCGGTAAAGGGCCTGGACCTCGGCGTCGCTCACCGGCACGTCGCGCGGGGCCAGGTGCTGGACCAGCGCGCGCAGGGCGAGTTGCTCCTGCGCCTGCCGGAGCATCCGCGCCTGGTCCCCGGGGCTGACGAAGCCGCGCTGGAGGGCCTCGCTCACCACCAACTCGCGCTTGACCAGGTCCTCGAGCAGGGCGGCCTTGGCGGAGTCGGGGCTCCCCGCGTACTGGCCCTGGTTCTGGCGGGCGACGTCGAGGAAGTCATCCACGGTGATGGTGCGGTCGCCGACCCGGGCGAGCACGGCAGGCCCGGAGGAGCAGCCCGCGAGCAGCGCAGCGAGGACGACGAGGGCGGGCGCGAGGGCGAGGGGCCGGGCGGGCATCGGCGAGGGTCTCATGGCGTTCCTCTGGGAGGGTCGTGGGGGCCGGTCGGCCCTGTGTTTACAGGAGTCGGGCGGCGGGTGCAAACGGCGCCCGCGCCGCCCGAGTCCGGCTCTAGTGGCAGCCACAATCCTCTCTGCGCCAGGCCTCCCGGCCCTCGGCGACGAGGAAGCAGGTCATGGCCAGCGCGGCCACCGGGTCGGCCCACCACCAGCCGCGCAGGGTGTTGAGGCCGAGCCCGGCCAGGGTGACGAGCGAGAGCCACCAGCAGGCGGTGGTCTGGAACGAGTCGGCGGCCAGCGCGCGGCTCCCGAGCAGGGGTGGCGACCCGGCGCTTGGCGCGCGCCAGCCAGACCATGACGCCGAGCGAGAGCGCGGTGATCGCGATGCCCGCGAGGCTCGGCTCGGGCCGCTCGCGTCGCCACAGGGCCCCGAGCGCGTCGAACGCCACGTAGGCGGCGAGCAGGAAGAGCGAGAATCCGACCAGGCGATGCGCGCGCCGGTCGAGCCGCTCGACGGCCGCGCGGTCCAGCGCCCGGCCCGCGGCCGCGGCGTCGCGCTCGGCCGATCGCGGGCTCGGCCTGCGGGGCGGCGCAGCCGCACGGGGCCGCCGGCGCCGGGGTCATGCGTTCTGGTGGCGTTGCGGCCTGCCTGGGTCCGGGAAGCGGGTTCAGATGCGGTGCTCTCCAAGCACGAAGGGGATCTGCCGCGCTGTCGCGGGCGAGAAGAGCAACAGGCAGCGTAGCGCGTCCCGGTGCGCTCCGGGGTCGCTCCCGGGCTCGAGCCACAGGCGGGCGACCAGGTCGCGCCAGCGCAGGAGTTCGCGGCGGAATCCGTGCTCGTGACGCGCGGCGACCGTGAGGTCCGTGAGCTGCAACGCCCGCGCGCAGGAGTTCTTCAACCGCTCCCGGTCCGCCGGTGCCATGAGCTTCGCGGCGCGGTTCATCTCGTTCACGATCATCAGCAGTTGCTGATCGTGAGTGAAGCCGGCCCAGCGTTCCAGCGTGAGGCTCGCGTGCTGCGCCATCTCAGAGAGGCTCCCCGTCGCCGATCAGCTCGAAGGTCAGGGCCCGGATGTGTTCCCGGGTCGCGGGGTCGATCCGGCGTGACAGCAGGACGATGGGTGGCGGTCCGTTGATGCCGGGCATCTTCGCGCCCCCGGGAAACGGGCGCTTACGCGCCGCCCGCCGCCGGCGCCACCGCCACGGCCAGGGCCTGCAGCACCTCGCGCGTGCGGTTCAGCAGCGCCAGGCCCTGGCCCCGCACACGCAGGCCGAACTCGCGGCCGCTGAAGAATTCGACCTGGAACGCGAGCATCCCGACCACGGTGCGGATCTCGGCGGGCTTGAGCGGCCGCCGCAGCACGAACTCGGTCACGTCCTGGAACACGCGCAGGCTCTCGACCTCGCTGGCGGCGGCCAGCAGCCGCAGGCGCCGCAGCTCGAACAGCGCGAGCGCGGGGGGCGGCAGCTGGCCGAAGCGGTCGAGCATCTCGAGCGTGAGGTCGTCCAGCTCGTCGGCGGTGCGCGTGTCGGCGAGGCGGCGGTAGAGGTTGAGCTTCTCGTGCTCGTCGGGCACGTAGTCGTCGGGCAGGAAGGCGCTCCAGTCGGTCAGGAGCCGCGGCTCGGGCTTCACCTCCGCGGCCGCGCCCTTGAGCTCGGCCACCGCGTCCTCGAGCAGTTTCACGTAGAGGTCGAAGCCGAGCCCGAGGATGAAGCCGTGCTGCTCGGGCCCCAGCAGGTTCCCGGCCCCGCGGATCTCCATGTCCTTGAGCGCGATCTTGAACCCCACGCCCAGCTCGTCGAGCTCCTCGATGACGCGCAGCCGCTTCTCGGCCTCCTCGGTCAGCACGCGCCGCGAGGGCACCAGCAGGTAGGCGTAGGCGCGGTGCGCCGAGCGCCCGACGCGCCCGCGCAGCTGGTAGAGCTGGGCCAGCCCCAGGGTGTCGGCGCGGTCCACGATCAGGGTGTTCACGCTCGGCATGTCGATGCCGGACTCGATGATCATGGTCGAGACCAGCACGTCCCAGCGCCGGTCGAGGAACTCGAGCATGACCCGCTCGAGGTCGCGCTCGTGCATCTGGCCGTGCGCGACCACGACGCGCACCTGGGGCACCAGCTTCTGCAGGCGAAGCGCGGCGTGGTGGATGGTCTCGACCCGGTTGTGGACGAAGAACGCCTGCCCGCCGCGGTCCACCTCGCGCAGGATGGCGTCGGTCACGACTTCCTCGTCGAGCTCGAGGATCTCGGTATGCACCGGCAGCCGGTCGCGCGGCGGGGTCTCGATGACCGACATGTCGCGCGCCCCGGCCAGCGAGAGGTTGAGGGTGCGCGGGATGGGGGTGGCGGTCATGGCCAGCACGTCCACGGTGGTCGTGATCTGGCGGATCTTCTCCTTCTGCGCCACGCCGAAGCGGTGCTCCTCGTCGATGACGACGAGCCCGAGGTCACGGAACTTCACGTCCTTCGAGAGCAGCCGGTGCGTGCCGATGACCACGTCCACGTCGCCGCGGGCGAGCCCGGCCACGATCTCCTTCTGCTGTTTCGGCGTGCGGAAGCGCGACAGCACCTCCACCTTGACCGGGAAGTCGGCGAGACGCTCGCGGAAGACCAGCAGGTGCTGCTGCGCGAGGATGGTCGTGGGCACGAGCACCGCCACCTGCCGTCCGTCCTGCACGGCCTTGAAGGCGGCGCGGATCGCCACCTCGGTCTTGCCGTAGCCCACGTCGCCGCAGATCAGGCGGTCCATGGGCCGCTCCGCTTCCATGTCCTGCTTGACCTCCTCGATGGCCTTGAGCTGGTCGGGCGTCTCCTCGTAGGGGAACGAGGCCTCGAGCTCGCGCTGCCAGACGGCGTCGGCCGGGAAGGCGTGGCCCTTGAGCGCCTGGCGCGCGGCGTAGGCGCGGATCAGGCCCTCGGCCATGTCCTGGATGGCCCGCTGGGCGCGCGCCTTGGTCTTCTGCCACGCGCCCGAGCCCAGCCGGTGGAGCGCGGGCCGCGCGCCCTCGCCCGCCGCATAACGCGAGACCAGCGCCAGCTGCTGCACCGGCACGAAGAGCCGGTCGCGCTCGGCGTAGGCGAGCTCGAGGCAGTCGGTCTCCTGCCGGTTCAGGGTCAGGCGCTGCATGCCGCGGTAGACGCCGATGCCGTGGTCCTCGTGGACCACGAAGTCGCCCAGCTTGAGCGCCGAGAGCTCGGCCAGCGAGAGCCCGCCGGTCTTCTTCAGGCGCCGCCGCCGCCGCCGGTAGCGCGCGAAGATCTCGTGGTCGGTGAGGACCGCGAGCCCGGCCGCCCGGAGCGTGAAGCCAGCCGAGACCAGGCCCACGCCGAGCGTGGCGCCGGTGTCGCCGAGCAGCTCGAAGAGCCGTTCGCGCTGCCCCGGGTTGTCGCAGAGGATGACGGGCTGCACCCCGTTCGCGCCGAGCTCGGCGAGGTGGGTCTTCAGCCGCTCCATCGAGCGCTGCACCGGCTCGGCGGGCACGCAGTCCACCACCAGCGTGCGCGGATAGCGTTCATCGTCGCCGGCCTCGACGATGGGGCCGAGCCAGTCCACGCCCGGCCGCGAGGTGGCCAGCGCATCGAGTGTTCCGCCCGGCAGGAAGAGCGCCTCCGGCGGGGAGATCGAGGGGTAGGGCCCGCGCGCCTCCGCGAAGCCGCGGCGCACGAGCTCGTCCAGCTCCTCGGCGCGCACGCGTAACCGGCCCGGGTCGTCGAGCACCACGATCGTGTCGTCGGGCAGGTAGTCGGCGAGCGTGCCCAGGCCCGGGTCGTAGTGCGCGGCGAAGCGCTCCATGCCGTCGTGGAAGAGCCAGGAGCCGCGGGCCCGGGCATCGTCCGCGTCCGCCCCGGAGCCGCGCTCCTCGCGCGCCGCGCGCAACCGCTCGGTCACCGCGGCGGCCTCGTGGGGCTCGATCACGACCTCGTAGCGCGGCAGGACCGTGGCGGCGGGCAGTTGCTCGAGCGAGCGCTGGGTGGAGGCGTCGAAGCGCCGCAGCGAGACCAACGTGTCGCCGTCGAACTCGAGCCGCAGCGGGTCGGCGAGCCCGGCCGCGTAGACGTCGAGGATGCCGCCGCGCCGCGCGAAGTGCCCGACCGACTCGACCTCGGCGAACCGCTCGTAGCCCATGAAGACGAGCCGCTCCATGAGTGCGCCCGGGACGTAGTCGTGCCCCACGTGAAGCTCGAGCAGGGCGCGCACCAGGCGCTCGGGCCGCGGCACCTTCTGCAGCACGCCGCGCACCGTGGCGAGCACCACGCCCGACCCGGAAGCGCCCGCCGTCCGTTCCCGGGCGAGGCGGCCCAGCGTCTCGAGGCGCTGGGCCGTGATGCCCGGGTGCGGCGAGGACGGGTCGTACGGGAGCGTGTCCGGCTCCGGCAGGGCGAGCGTCGCGGCCGGACCGCGGAAGTACTCGAGGTCGTCGCGGGCTTCTTCGAAGGTGTCGCCGTGGCCGACCACGTAGAGCACCCGCCGGCCGGTCCTCCGCTGGAGCCAGGCCGCGAGATAGCCGCGGGCCGAGCCCGTGAGCCCGCGCAGCCCGACGCGGGCGGGCCCGGCGCGCACGATCTCCAGCAATTCCGCCGCCTCGGGGATGCGCCCGGCGAGCAGCGCGATGCGCTCGGCCAGCTCGTCCCGCAGGAACGTCTCGGAAGGCGGCGGCGCTGGCGCGTCCTGTCTCTTCAAGGTGCTCCCTGCCCGAGCGCCATGCCAAAAAGCCGCCACGGGGATCTCCCGGGCGGTCCACGGCCGCGTTCGTGACGACGTCCCGCCTCGGGGCGGGACCCACGGCAGCCTAGCAGCGGGCCGCCGCGGGCCTCAAGCGACGCAGGGCTCGCCGTTTGCGGCTCACGGGGTGTGTCTGGGACGCGCCGGTGAACCGATTCCACGCGTCCGGCATCACATAACGGGCTATTGACCCACAGAGAACCGGAGCGTTATAGCTGCGTTGATCAAGCTGACGGAGACCGGGGCGCGACCGCGCTTGCGGGGCCGGCAGACCATGAAGGAGGTCGCCCCCATGTCCACCCCTCGTGTGCTGTTCGCTCTTCTGCTGCTGGTGGCTGTCGCCGGCACGTCCCTGGCCGGCGCGCCGAAGCCTGACGACCCGTCCGTTCCCTGTTGCCTGCCCGCCGGGGACTACGACCAGGACGGCGTCCAGGACCGCCTCGACGACTGCAACAACACGCCCAGGGGCTGTGTGGTCGACCAGTACGGCTGTCTGGTGGACACGGACGGCGACGGGGTCTGCGACGGCCTCGACCAGTGCCCCAACACGCCGAAGGGCGAGAAGGTCAACAAGGCGGGTTGCAGCGCCAGCCAGCTCGCCGCCGCGAACGTGCCGGCCACGCCGCCGCCCCCGCCGCCCGTCCAGGAGATCCCGCGTCCGGCGACGCCGCCCCCGACCCCCACGCCGCCGCAGTCCGAGGTCGAGAGGCAGCTGGTCGAGACCGGGAACATCGTGCTCCGCGAGGTCTACTTCGAGGTCAACAAGGCCATGCTGCTGCCCGAGTCCGAGGCGCGGCTGAACGAGGCCGGCGCGGCGATCGAGAAGTTCGCGGACCTCAAGATCGAGGTGCAGGGCCACACCGACTCGCGCGGCGCGGCGAAGTACAACGAGACGCTGAGCCAGGCCCGGGCGGAGGCGGTGCGCGACTACCTGCTGGCGCACTTCCACCTGAACGCCGACAACCTCTTCGCCAAGGGCTACGGCGAGAGCCAGCTCGCGGTGGCGCCGGAGAAGTCGGACGACGACTACGCGATGAACCGCCGCGTGGTGCTCCGGGCCGTCAACGCCGAAGTGCTCCCCAAGGGCGTCACGATCGAACAGCAGGACAAGTAGCGCGGCTGAAGCGGACGAAGCCCCCGGGGCCGGAAGACCCCGGGGGCTTCGTGCGTGCGGGGGCGACACCCCGGAACTCCGGGGCCCGCCCGCCCCCTACGACCGGATCATCGTCAGCGCCATCTTGAAGCGCTCGTTCGCCTTGAGCGCATGCGGGACGTTCGCGGGCATGAGGATCATGTCGCCCGCCCGCAGGTCGTGGGGCGTGCCCCCCACGGTGATCTCCGCCGCGCCGTCGAGGAGGTGCACCAGCGCGTCGCAGGGCGCGGTGTGCTCGCTCAGGCCCTGGCCCTGATCGAAGGAGAACACGGTCACGTTGCCGGTCTCCTTCTTGACGATCGTGCGGCTCACGACCGAGCCGGCCTGGTAGGCCACCAGGTCGGCCATCACGCCGGTGAGGGGGGCTGCGTCCAGCGGGGCCTTCTCGTCAGGTGTCATCGGATCGCCTCCTTCTCGGTCAGGTGGCCGCTCGGGCCGGCGCGCGCTGCACGAGCGCCACGCCCGCCAGCACCATGAGACCTCCGGCCACCGTGGCCAGGCCCACGGGCTCGTGCAGCAGCGCCATGGCCGCGATCAGCGTCACGAGCGGCTCGAGGTACAGGAACGCCGCCACCCGCGAGGTCTCCACCCGCTCGAGCGCGCCGTACCAGAACAGGTAGCCGAGCCCGGAGGCGCCGATCCCCAGGTAGAGCACCGCCGCGAGCCCGGCCCCGGAGAGCGCAGCGTACTCCCGCCAGCCACCGGCGTGCAGGAAGAACGGGGTGAGCATCAGCCCGCCGAGGAACATCGCGCCCGCCGTGGCGCGCAGGCTCCCGAGGCGGCGAATGGTGGCGTGGCCGAGCGTGGTGTAGATCGCCCAGTTGAGCGTGCTCGCGAGCATCAGCAGGTCGCCGCGCGCGCCCGGCAGGGCGAGGAGGTCCGGGGTCGCGCGCCCGCGGGACACCACCAGCGCGGCGCCCGCGAAGCCGAGAACGAGCCCCGCGACCTTGCCCGCGCCGAAGCGCTCGCGCAGGAACAGTCCCGCCAGCACCGCCGACCAGATGGGGATCAGCCCGACGATCCAGCCGGCGTGCACGGCGGTCGTGAGCCGGATGCCGAAGGCCTGGAGCAGTTGGTGGAAGCACACCCCGACGAAGCCCATCAGCGCGAGCGGGCCCCACGAAACGCGCGGCGGCACCAGTGGCATCCGCCGCGCGGCGAGCGTGGCGAGCAGCAGCGCGGTCCCGAGCGCGGAGCGGGTGAAGATGAGCGTGACGGGCGAGACCTCGCGCAAGGCGGCCTTGGTAGCGACGAACGAGACCCCCCACAGGACGACGGCGAGGAGGGCCTGCAGGCGCGGGGGCATGGTTCAGGCGCGCGGCGCGGAAGGCTCGCGCGCCGGCCCCGTCAGGCCGAGTCGCCCGATCACGCTCTCGGCGACGAGCAGCAGCAGCGCCAGGCCCACGAACCACGACCACAGCTCGCGCCCGAAGCGGGCCTCGCGCACGCGGCGCGCGAGGCCGGCGCCCGGCTGGACGACCTGCGCGCATCCGGCGGGGAACGCGCGCAGCAGCGCCGCCTCGGGGATGGCCGCCAGGTCCGACTCGCGCGGGTCCGGGTTCACGGCGAAGGTGCTGCGGACCCTGGCGCCCTGGACCACACGGTAGAGGCCGGGTCGCCCGAGCGGCGCCGAGACGAGGCGCGTCGCGCCCGCCGCGGCCACCAGCTCGGCCGGCACATCGCGCCCCTGCTCGTCCTCGATGCGCCACAGGCCGGTCGCCGCCGGCGCGCCGTAGCGCTCCCCCGGCGTCAGCGAGGCGGCCGCCGTGCCACGGCCCAGCACCTTGACCGCCTGGTGCAGGAGCGGCAGGAAGGCGCCACTGACGGGGAAATCGGAGGCCTGCGGATCGAGCCCTGCCGCGAAGCCCAGCACGCGCGTGCCCTCGACCAGGGCCGGGTGCGCGCGGTCGAACTCGAGCAGGGTGCGGGCGCCCGGGGCCGTGGCGAACGCGCGGATGGCGCGGAAGCGCGCGGTGCTGAGCGGCTCCCCTGGCCGCGCGGGGAAGCCCGCGAGCGCGGCGTGTCCCGCGAGCGAGCGCACCAGGCGCCAGGCGGCCTCGGGCGCCGCCTGCTCGGCGTCGCCGAGCGTGCCCAGGCCCGCCTCGCGCAACAGCGAGCCGTTCCAGAAGGTCGCATCGGCGCGGGCGCCGAGCACGACGAGCACGCCGCCGCCCGAGCGCTGGAAGTCGAGCACGGCCTGGGTCTCCATCGCGCCGAGCCGCTCGAGATCGTTCAGGACCAGCACGTCCGCGCCCGCGAGCCGCGCGGGCAGCCCCGCCGCGCCCACGGCCTCGAGCGCGAGCCCCGAGGCCGGGGCCCCCGCCTCGAGCGCGAGCCGGAGCGTGGAGGGCGGGCCGTCCTCGCGCAGCACGACGCGCAGGGTGCCCGAGCGGCCGGCCGCGAACACGCGGCGGTCGTCGAGGGGCAGCGGATCCTCGGGGATCGTGACCACGCCGCCCTCGTCGGGGATGCGCGCGAGCGGCAGGAGCGTCGAGGTGGCGCCGCGCGCGGGCAGGTCGAGGAAGCCGCGCGCCAGCTCGGCACGGGTCTGCGCGTCGTGCGCCTCGACGGCGAGATCGCCGGGGCTCGCGCCGAACGACGTGGCCGACACGGTGAGCGCGAGGCCGCTCTCCGTGGGGGCGAGCGCCGCATCGGTGAGGGCCACGTTGGCGCGGCTGCGCGGGGCGAGCGGGACGAGGTAGACGCGGGTCTGCGCCCAGGGCCCGCCGGGCGCCGCGCTGGACGGATCCGGGGGGAAGCCCGTGGCCTGGAAGTCCGAGACCCAGAACAGCTCGCGGTTGAGGGCGTGTGTCCCGGCCAGCGCGCGGGCGGCGAACTCGAGCGCCGCGCGGTGGTCCGTCGTCATCGCGCCCGCGGCCAGCGCCTGCGCGGCCGCGCGCAGCCGCCCCACGTCGCCGCTCGGCCGCGCGCTCCCGGGATGCGGGGTGCGGTCGTAGGGGACGAGCAGCAGCTCGTCGGACGGTCCGAGCGTGGTGAGCAGATCCTCGACCACCCGGCGCGCCTGTGCCGCCAGGGTCCCGCCGCCCGCGGGGGTGGCCGGCGTCACGGCCCCCATGCTGCCGCTGACGTCCACGAGCGCGATCACGGTGGTCGCGGCGCCGGACCGGGCTCCGGCGCTCCGCACGGCCGGCCGCGCCATGGCCAGCGCGATCGCGGCCACCGCCAGGGTGCGCAGCAGGAGCAGCAGCCACTGCTTCAGGCGCAGCCGGCGGATCTCGCTCTGGTTCACCTCGGCGAGGAACTCGAGCGAGGAGAACGGCCGCTCGCGCGGGCGCCGCCGCGTGAACAGGTGGATGACGACCGGGATGGCCGCGGCGAGCAGGCCGAAGAGGAAGAGCGGGTTGAGGAAGCTCACGGCGCCACCTCACGCCACGCGGAATCCGCCTCTTCCCAGACCTCGATCCGGGTGACCGGGTGGATCTCCCAGCCGGTGAGGCGCGCCCCCCCCCGCAGCGCCTCGGGGTCGTGGCGCAGGTCGTACTGGAAGTCGTAGAGGAGCCAGCCGCTCACGCGGGCGCGGCGCGGTCCCGTCTCCCACGGAGCCGCTCCGCCCCGGTTCGGGCGCAGGGTCGCGACCAGGCGCTCGTACGACCAGGGGTCGGAGCCGCGGCCCCACTGCGGGGTCAGCTCGGCCGTGACGTACGCGGTGTCCGGCCCGCCCGGGGGGCGCCGCGTGGCCGCCAGCTCGAAGTGGATGTCGCCGTCCTTCGAGGTGAGCAGGTGCTGGACGTAGCCATCGAAAGAGACGCCGCGCGCTTCGAGGCGCGCGTACTCGGCCAGCGGCCGGCCGTGCGGCAGCGACTCGAAGTCCGCGGCCGTGAACGGCGCCAGGCGGTCGGGCGCGGCCGCGCGGTCCTTCAGGGCGCGCAGGTGCCGCATCTCGGGCGGCGACCACGGCGCCTTCCCCACGAGCTGCAGGAAGAAGAGCAGTACGACGAGTCCGAGCACGACCGCCCCCAGGGCGGCGAGGCGGAGGATCACAGGAGCCTCGCGCGCTTCTCGAGATACGTGAGCAGCGCCTGGTCGAACGGGGTGCGCGTGTCGATCTGGACGTAGTCGATGCGGTTCTCGCGGCACTGCCGCCGGTACTGCGCGGTCCAGGCGGCGAGCCGCTCGCGGTAGCGGCGGGCGATCTCCCAGGGCTCGGTGGTGAGCCGCTCGCCGCTCTCCAGATCCACGAACGTCGTGCTGTCGGTGTAGGGGAACTCGAGCTCGTCGGGATCGAGGAGGTGGAAGACCACCACCTCGTGGTGGTCGTGGCGGAAGTGCTGGAGCCCGGGCAGCACCTCGTCCGGCCGGTCCATGAGGTCCGAGCAGAGCACGACCAGGCCGCGGCGCTTGATGCGCTCGGCCAGCTCGTGCAGCGCGGGCCCGAGCCGCGTGCGGCCCTGCGGCTCGAGCCCGCCGAGGGTCTTCAGCACCACGTCGAGGTGCGAGCGCACGGCGCGCGCCGGCACATAGCGCAGCGGCCGCTCGGCGAACAGCAGCAGGCCCACGGCGTCCTGCTGGTGGAGCATGAGCCAGGCGAGCGAGGCGGCCAGGCACTGCGCATACTCGAGCTTGGTCATGGCGGCGCGCGCCGACTTGAATCCCATCGAGCCCGAGAAGTCCACGAGCAGGTGGCAGCGCAGGTTGGTCTCCTCGTTGTATTGCTTGACGAGGAAGCGGTCGGTGCGCGCCCAGACCTTCCAGTCGAGGCTCTTGAGCGGGTCGCCGGGCATGTAGGGCCGGTGCTCGGCGAACTCGACGCTGAAGCCGTGGAAGGGCGAGCGGTGCATGCCGGCGATGAAGCCCTCGA
>Ga0315273_10001814_pt1 | contig 24677 bp, 22 predicted proteins | sample YL17G02_0_MG_FD_205753 | JGI IMG/M metagenome (GOLD analysis project Ga0315273, IMG submission 205753) | Sediment microbial communities from Yellowstone Lake, YNP, Wyoming, USA - YL17G02_0 | ecosystem: Environmental > Aquatic > Freshwater > Lake > Sediment | place: USA: Wyoming | collected... | reverse complement strand
CCGGTGACAACGTGGAGATGGTGGTCGAGATGATCGCCCCCATCGCCATGGAAGAGGGACTGCGCTTCGCGATCCGCGAAGGCGGACGCACCGTGGGCGCCGGCCGGGTCACCAAGATCATCAAGTAAGGGATCAGCGATGGCGAAGGCCGACAACCGACCCAAGATCACGCTCGCCTGCACGAACTGCAAGCGGCGGAACTACAACACGGTCAAGAACAAGGTGAACGACCGTGACCGCATCGAGCTGAAGAAGTACTGCCGTTGGTGCAGGGAGCACACGCTGCACCGCGAGACCCGTTAGGCGGGGTCGTTCTCCAGCGCGTCATCGAGGTCGCCCTCTCGGGCGACCTCGATCGTGTGGACCTTCCCGTAGCGGATCGCGGCGACGATCGCGTCGAGCTTGGAGTGCACCCCGAGCTTCGTCAGCACGTTCTGCGTGTGCGTCCGGAGAGTGTGACGGCTCATCCCGAGCTCTTCGGCGATCTTCTCGGGGGCGTCGCCGTCGGCCATCAGCTGCAGGATCTGCAGCTCGCGCGGGGTGAGGCGCTCGATCCGCTGGGCCAGGTTGCCGTCGGCCGCGCGGCGATGCCGGAGCCTACGGAGCGACTCCTCCACCTCCGCGCTCGTGTGCAGCGGCTCGCCGCGGTGTGCGCGCCTGATCGCGTCGGCCAGGTCCATCACCGCCTCGCTCTTGGGCAGGAACCCGCGGGCGCCGGCTTGGATCGCCCGGGCGAGCGACACGTCGTCGTCCTGCCCGGAGAGGATGATCACGGCCGTGCCGCGGGTCTCCTGGTGGATCCTGCGGGTGGCCTCGATCCCGTCCACGCCGGGCATCTGTAGATCGACGAGCATCACGTCGGGCTGCTCACGGACGGCCGTCTCGATCGCCGCGGTGCCGTCGGTGACGACCTCGATCACGCTGAGGTCCTGCTCCCGATCGAGGGCGACCTCGAGTGCCTCGCCGAACGAAAGGTGATCGTCCACGATGACGACGGTGATCTCATCTGGGGAAGTGAGGTTCGTCATGTCGGGCGAATCGTAGGGTGCGACCTGGCCCGATGCACGCACCTGCGACAAGTTGCCGTAGGCCGTCCTCCCGGGTAGGTTCCGCCCGTGGATCCCGCGGCCGAGGGCACCGTGTACCCGCCGGTGACCTTCGTGGTCGAACCCGAGCGCGTCGCCGCCTTCCGCGCCGTGTTCGGCCAGGCCGAGGGCGTGCCGCCTACGTTCCTTACGGTGCCGGAGTTTACGACGTTCCCGCAGGTCCTCGAGGACCCCCGTCTCGATCTCGACTTCTCGCGCGTGCTCCACGGCAGTGAGGAGTACGAGTACCTGCGGCCGCTCCGCGAGGGCGAGACCATCACCGTGCATGCGCGGATCGACGCGATCCGCCGCAAGGGGGGCAGTGCGTTCATGACCGTCGTGATGGAGATGGCGGACGCCGACGGAGCGACCGTGGCCCTCGCCCGATCGACGCTGATCGAGCGAGGCGAGGGAGCGTGACGTTCTTCGACGGGCTCGTGGTGGGCACCGAGCTGCCGACGCTCGCGCGTATCGTCACCCGCGAGGACGTGAAGGCTTACGCCGACGCCGGCGGCGACCAGAACCCGCTCCATCAAGACGACGAGGTTGCCCGAGCGGCGGGGTTCGACGGCATCATCGCCCACGGCATGTTCACGATGGGTCACATGGCGGCCTGCGTCGTGGGATGGGCCGGTGCGGACGCCCACGTCCAGCGCATCTCGGCGACCTTCCGCTCCCCGGTCTCGATGGGGGAGACGCTCGTGGCCGGCGGTCGCGTCCGCTCGCTCGATCCCCAGGAGCGGTCGGCGAGGGTGGAGACCTGGGTCACGGTCGACCGCGACGGGCGTGCGGAGTTCCCGGTCAAGCGCGGCGAGGCGGTCGTCCGCTTCCCCTAGGAACGACGAAGGCGACCCGGAGGCCGCCTTCGGTAGGGATCCGGCGGAGCTGTGTGTCAGCCCACGTCGTAGCGCCGGCCGGTCGACGACATCGCACGGATCGCATCGCCCATCCGCTCGATCACGACCTGCAGGTCCTGGCCGTAGCCCTCGTCGACGCGCACCGAGAGCCGATCGATCTTCTCGCCGAGGACCTCGGCGACCTTGATCATCGCCTCGGCCGTGGATTGCGTCTCGGTGTGGAGCTGGTCGGACACGGCGCGGAAGCGGGCGTCCACGGTACCCACCATCTCGCTCGCCATCCCGGCCTGGAGCTCCTTCATCGTGCGCAGCGTTTCGCGCAGGAGCTCGGGGTCGACCGACGGCCCTTGGCTCTGCGCGACCGGCCCGGGCATCGCGGTCAGGCGCTCGGCCAGCCGCTGGTTGTCGGATCGGATCAGCCTGGCGATCGCCGTCATGCGGTCGTCGACGTGGGCCATCAGGCTCTGCTCGAGCTCGGTCCGTGCCTCGCCCGCCCGCTCCTCGGCCATCGACTGGCTCTCGGCGATCATCGTGTCGACCCCTTCGATCGCGCCGGCCGATGCCGTCATCCGCTCGAGGGTCTGCCCGAGCGCCCCCGTGATCGCGAGGTCGGCCGCGTCGCCCACGCGAGCGGCCACGGTCTCGGCCACCTGCTGGAGCCGGACGTCGATCCGCTCCTCGATATCGGCCACGTGCCGCTCGACCGAGGCGTTCGTCGCCGTTGCGAGCGCGGCAACCTGCTGTTCGGCGGTGCGGGACATCGCCTGCACCTGCCGCTCGGTGGCGACGGTCAGGGCCTTCATGTGATCCTCGAACGAGGCGATCAGCTGCGCCGTGTCGAACCCGCCGATCTCGCCGATCTCGCCGGACGCCGCGCGCGCCTCGATCAGCTGGCGGAGCGCGGTCGAGTCCGAGCGGATCAGCTCGGCCAGGGAGCGCATGCGCGCGTCGACCATGCGCTCGAGCGATGCGTGGATCTCCTGCTGGGTGCGGCCGTGGATGCCCACGCGCTCCGACAGCATGTCCAGCTGCTCGCCGACCGGCGCGATCGCGCCGCTGACCCGCTCGGCCACCCGCTCGGCGAGGTGCTCGTCCTGCGCGGCGAAGGTCTCCGCGTGCTGCTCGACCCGTTGGGCGAGCATGCCCATGGCCTCGGTACCGCCCTGGACGTAGCTCTGCATCGCCTCGCTGATGCGCCCGGTCTCCTGGGCGATCAGGTCGCCGTGGTCGCGCACCTGGCGAAGCACGCCGTCGGTCAGCGCCCGGTCACGCTCGTCCAGCTGTGCGAAGGCCGCCGCGATGTGCGCCTCCACCTGCTCGAGCCGGGAGCGGATCTCGTCGACGCCGTGGATCGTGGGCGAATCGGCGATCCTGCGGACCGAATCGACCGACGACTGGAGCGCCTCCCGCGTTGCCCGGCCCTGCTGGGCGAGCTCCGTGAGGTGATCCTCGAGCCGCGACGAACCGATCGCGAGCGCCTGGAACCGCTCGTCACTCGTGGCGAGCAGACCTCGGATCGCCTGATCGCGAGAGAGGAGCGACACGATCCGCTCCTGCTCGGGGCGGGCGTCGGCGGCGCCCGCACGCCAGACCTCGGCCGCCACCTCGCGCATCAGCACGGTGGCCTGCCGCTCGATCTCGCGGAGCCCCTCGTCGAGGCGTTCGTCGATCGTGCGCTCGATCGCGACGGCGATGCGATGCTCCGACGGCGTCATCATCGGCTCGGGGGTGGACGGGTCCTTGCGGAAGCGACCACGCCGAGGGGCGCCGGCATGCTCCGGCTGATAGGTGGGTCCGTACTCTTCCATGGACGTCTCACGATCTGGGGCCGCCGCGGAACGTCCGCAGGAGCATAGGGCACGACCTGGGCTCACACACGTAGCGCGAGGAAACGGATCGGAGGTCATACGAGCGGCAGGGATGGGGAGCGCGCAGGGGTTCCTTTGCCGAGACCTCCGAGCGGCCCCTATACTGGTCACTCCGAACGTCCCCCAGGGGATCGGCGGAGGCGCGTAGCTCAATTTGGTAGAGCACCGGTCTCCAAAACCGGCGGTTGGGGGTTCAAGTCCCTCCGCGCCTGCAAGGGAGCACATGAACAGACAGATGAAGCGGATGCAGGAGCGCGCCGAGCGCGCTTCGAAGAAGGCCGGGACGGACCGTAAGGCCGCTCCCGCCGCTACCGCTCGTCGTGCGGCCACCCAGGAGAAGCACAAGCGCACGGGTGCCCGGCAGTTCCTCAAAGAGGTTCGCCAGGAGCTCAAGAAGGTGGACTGGCCGAGCCGTCGGGAGCTGATCTCGTACACGGTGGTCGTGCTCGCCACGATCGTGGTGATGACCACGTACGTGTTCGGGCTCGACTTCATGTTCTCCAGGATGATCTTGAACCTGCTCGGCTGACCCCAACCGAAGGACTCGCAGTGACCGAAGACATCGACCAGACCACCGACGCCACGCCCTTGGCCGACGCCCTCGAGGCGTCGGCCGAGATACATGAGCTCGCCGACGAGGCCGCCGAGTCGGCGCTGATCGAGGCGACCGACGAGGCCGCGGCCGTGCAGATGGCCGCCGACGCCACTGCCGAGGGCATCCTCGAGGAGGCCGCCGCCGAGGCACAGACCCTCGCTGACATGGGCGCCGAGGACGTCGCCGAGACCGTGTTCGCGCAGGGCGTCGCCGACGCCGTCGCCGTCGAAGAGGTCGGCGAGGCCGTCGCCGAGGAGATCATGGCCGAGGCCGCGATCGAGGCCACCGTCATGGAGCTCTCGGCCGACGAGCTCGGCCAGGAGCTCGTCGAAGAGGCCGCCGCCGTGGACGAGACCGCCGCCGATCAGGAGTACCTCGAGATGGAGGCGATGCAGGGCGACGGCGAGCTGCCCGTGGACATGGGCCACGAGGCGCACCCGCAAGCCGACGTCGCCGAGGAAGCCGCTCCCGCTCCCGATCCCACTCCCACTCCCGCTCCCGCCGCCCCGCCGGCCGCAGAGGCGCCGGCCGCCGAGATCGCGGAGGTCCCGCCGGGCGATGACCCGCTTGGGCCCCCGGGCGATTGGTACGTCGTACACACCTACGCGGGCTACGAGAACAAGGTGAAGACCAACCTCGAGTCGCGAATCCACACGATGCAGATGGAGGAGAAGATCTTCCGCGTCCACATCCCCATGGAAGACGTGATGGAGATCAAGAACGGCAAGAAGCAGGTCGTGCAGAAGAAGGTCTTCCCGGGTTACCTGCTCGTGAAGATGGAGTACGACAACGACTCCTGGTACGTCGTACGCAACACGCCCGGCGTCACCGGGTTCGTGAGCGCGGGCACCGGCACCAAACCCACCCCCCTTTCCAAACGCGAGGTCGAAAAGATCCTCATCGTGAAGAAGGAGGAGGCCAAGCCGGCCGTCCGGCTCGGGTTCGACGAGGGCGACGTCGTGCGCATCACCTCGGGTCCCTTCGCCGACTTCAACGGCACGATCAACGAGATCAACGCGGACCAGGGCAAACTCAAGGTCCTGGTCAACATCTTCGACCGGGAGACACCGGTCGAGCTGGGCTTCGACCAGGTGTCGAAGGTCTAGGCAGCGCCCGGTCGGGCTCGAGCCGGCCGGTACAACCGAGAGTGCGGGAGGCCGTCAGCGGACGGCCGTTAGGCACCGCAGGAGGTCGAACATGGCACCGAAGAAGAAGAAGGTGCTGGCCCTGGTCAAACTCCAGATCAAGGCCGGCGCCGCCACGCCCGCTCCGCCCGTGGGCACCGCCCTGGGCCAGCACGGCGTGAACATCATGGACTTCTGCAAGCAGTACAACGAGGCCACGCAGCAGTACGCGGGCCAGGTCATCCCGGTCGAGTTGACGATCTACGAGGACCGGTCGTTCTCGTTCATCACGAAGCAGCCGCCGGCCGCCGAGCTGATCAAGCAGGCCGCAGGGATCGAGAAGGGCTCGGGCGTCCCGAACCGCGACAAGGTCGCGAGGCTGTCCAAGGCGCAGGTCCGGTCGATCGCCGAGCAGAAGATGGCCGACCTGAACGCGAACGACGTCGAGATGGCCATGAACATCATCGCCGGCACGGCGCGCAGCATGGGCGTGGAGGTGGACGCATGACCGCGCACGGCAAGCGCTACCGCGGCGCACTCCGGCAGTACGAGCACGAGAAGGAGCATCTGCCGGGAGAGGCGTTCAAGGTCCTCAAGGTGCAGCCCGACGCGAAGTTCGACGAGACGATCGAGGTCGCGTTCCGTCTCGGTATCGACACCCGCAAGGCCGACCAGTCGCTGCGCGGGACGGTGACCCTGCCCCACGGCACCGGTCGTACGGTGCGCGTGGCCGTGTTCGCGGTCGGCGAGAAGGCGCGCGAGGCGACCGAAGCCGGCGCCGACGTGGTCGGCGGCGAGGAGCTCGTCGAGCAGGTCATGAAGGGCGAGATCGACTTCGATGCCGCCGTCGCGACCCCCGATATGATGGCCGCGGTCGGCAAGGCCGGTCGCGTCCTCGGGCCGCGCGGCCTCATGCCGAACCCGAAGACCGGCACCGTCACGACCGATATCGCGAAGGCTGTCGGCGACATCAAGGGCGGTAAGGTCGAGTACCGCGCCGACCGCACCGGCAACATCCACCTGATCGTGGGAAAGAAGTCGTTCGAGGAGCGCCAGCTGCTCGAGAACTACCTGGCCGTGGTCGAGGAGATCCTGCGGGCGAAGCCGTCCTCGGCCAAGGGTCGTTACATCCAGTCGCTCGCGATCTCGTCGACGATGGGCCCCAGCGTGCGTATAGATCCGACGCACCCCCGGGAGACGGCCGAGACGAACGCCTAGCCGCCGGGGTCGAGCCGCCGGGGTCGAGAGGTCGGCGGCTCGTACACTCGCGCCCGTGGCGACGCGGGCGGTGGGCATCACGAGCGAACCTGCCGGGGCGCACCGCGCGCACGGCCGACTTCGGTGGCGTGACCCCGCCCGCGACCCCTTGTACCTCGTGGCGGTGGCGGTCGCCTTCGGGCTGATCGTGCTCTGGCCCGAACGGCAGGAGGTGTGGTTCCTCAACGACGCCTCGGTCCACCGGTCGATGGTCCGTTGGGCCGCCGATCGGATCCGCGACGGTCACCTTCCCCTCGACGGTTGGTACCCCTACCTCTCGATGGGCGCGAGCCGCTTCCACCACTACCAGTCGCTCCCGCACATCACGACCGCATTGGTCTCGCTCGTGGGCGGGGAGGCGACGTTCCGGTGGTCGCTCTACCTGCTGCTCTCGCTCTGGCCGATCGCCGTCTACGCGGGCGGCAGGCTCCTGGGGCTGGGCCGCTGGCCGGCCGCCGCCGCCGCGCTGGTATCTCCGTTGCTGGCGAGCACCGCGGGGCTCGGCTACGAGTGGGGGAGCTACGTCTGGCGCGGTTCGGGGGCGTGGGCACAGTTGTGGGGTATGTGGGCGCTCCCGTTCGCCTGGGGCCTGTGTTGGCAGGCGATCGCGAAGGGGAGGCGTCTGTGGCTGGCCGCGCTGGTGCTCGGGCTCACGATCTGCGTGCACCTGCTCACCGGGTATCTCGCGCTCCTGTCGCTCGCCGTGTTCGTACTCGTCGCGCCCCGCGAGATCTGGCGGCGGTTGCTGCGTGCCGGCGTGGTGGCGGTCGGCGCGCTGCTCGCGGCGGCGTGGATGCTGGTCCCGCTCCTCGTGGACGCGGGATGGACCGTCAATGACGAGTTCAGTCGGGGGACCTTCTACTACGACTCGTTCGGGGCGAAGAAGGTGATGCGATGGTTCGTCACCGGCGACCTGTTCGACGCGGGGCGTCTGCCGGCGCTCACCGTGCTCCTCGCGGTGGGGCTCGTGGTCGCGGTCGTGCAGGCACGGCGCCGGGAGTCCCCTCGTGTCGTGATCGGCCTCGGTCTCGTGGCGCTGCTCCTGTTCTTCGGGCGGCCGACCCTGGGCCCGGTGATCGACCTCCTGCCCGGTGGCGGCGACCTGTTCCTGCGCCGGTTCATCAGCGGGGTCCACCTGGCCGGGATCTACCTGATCGGGATCGGCGGCGTGTACCTGGCGCATCTCGCGATCCGGGTGGTGCGACGGTGGACCTCGTCGCCGGTCCCCGCTGTCGCCGTGGCCGCCGTGATCGCGCTCTTCATCGTGGTGCCGGCCTCGTGGGAACGGATCCGTTTCGAGCGCCAGGGCGCGGTGTGGATCGACGACCAGGCCCGCGCCGAGGCGACCGATGGCGCCGGGTTCGCGGCCCTCGTTGAACGGGCGAAGGGCCTGGGACCGGGCCGGATCTTCTCCGGCCTCCGCGGACCGACCGTCGCCGCGTACCGGATCGGCCAGGTGCCGGCGTTCGCCGCGCTGCTGAACCTGCAGGCCGATGCGGTCGGATTCACCCGCCCGACCTGGTCGTTGGCCTCGCCCGCCGAATACCGCTTCCAGAACGGGAACGGGGTCCACCGGGAGCTGTTCGGCGTGCGCTACGTGATCCTGCCGCAGGACGATCCGCTCCCGAGCGCGGAACGGATCGCCCAGTCGGGCCGGCACGTCCTCTGGCGCATCCCCGACATCACCTACCTCGACGTGGTCGACACGATCGCACCGATCGCCGCCGACCGGATGAACCTCGGCTCCCAGATAGCCCCGTATCTGTCGTCGGGCCTGTATGCGCGTCGGTACGTGCCCACCGTGGCGTTCGGGGGGCGGCCCGCCGCAGACCCGAGCCTGGGCCCCGACGAGCTGAAGCCTCCGCCCGGCGTCGTGGTCGACAGCACGGCGGACCCGGCGAGGGGGGTCTTCGAGGGCACCGTCGACATGGAGCGCCCCGGGGTCGTGCTCGTGAAGGTGTCGTACGACCCGCGGTTCGTCGCGACGGTCGACGGCGACGAGGTCCAGACCCAGATGCTCGCGCCCGCGGTGGTGGGCATCCCGGTACCTGCGGGAGAACACCAGATCTGCCTGGAGTACCGACCGTATCCGGGCTATCTGCTGCTCTTGCTGCTTGGGATCGCGGCCATCGTCGGGTTGTGGTTGCTGGCCCGCCGCGGCTTCCTCGCCCCGGCGGGGGATACCCCTACCTCATAGGCGGTAGGAAGCAATCCCTACTTTCTGACTTGAGAAAGGCGGCCGATGTGCTTCGTACGGCCCACTCCCCTGTCGATACTCACTCATATGAGCCGGGCCGTGACCGGTGCGTTCAGATGTCATTCGAAGGGAGCACACGTGCATAGGAAGACTCGAAGGTGGGCGACACCCATCACGATCATCGCGATCCTGGCGATGATCGTGGGTGCGACGTTCGCGTCGGCCTCGCTGCGAAGCTTCAGGACTGACCGCGCGAAGAGCAGCAAGGTCAAGGGCTGCGTGAATACGAACACGCGCGCCGTCCGGATCGTCCCGAGCAACAAGAACTGCAAGAAGGGCGAGCTCACCGTCGCCTGGAACAAGAAGGGCGCCGCGGGCGCGACCGGCGCTCCGGGCGGCGGGACCGGATCGACAGGTGCCGCGGGCGCGAACGGCCTCACCGGCGCGAACGGCCTCACCGGCGCGACCGGCCTCACCGGCGCGACCGGTGCGGTCGGCCCACAGGGTGCGGTCGGCCTGACCGGCGCTGCAGGCGGGACCGGCGCAGCCGGCGCCACGGGCGCGAACGGTGCCACCGGCTCCGTCGGTGCGACGGGTGCGGCGGGACCTCAAGGTGCGGTCGGGCCCCAGGGTGCGGTCGGTCCCACGGGCGCCACCGGTGCCGTGGGTAACCAGGGTCCCGTGGGTAACCAGGGCCCCGTGGGTAACCAGGGCCCCGTGGGTAACCAGGGCCCCGTGGGTAACCAGGGTCCCGGAGGCGGCATCGCAGACATCACGATCGTGTCCGCCGCGTCGGCGAGTTCCTCGGCCAACAAGTCGGTCACGGCGACCTGCCCGAGTGGTCGCACGGTGGTCGGCGGCGGGTTCTCGATCGACAGCGTGAAGGTGGGCGCCCAGGCAAGCTACGCGTCGTCTTCGACGGTGTGGACCGTCCAAGCAGTGGAGTTCGTGACCGAGAACGGCAGTTGGACCGTCACGGCCTACGCGCTCTGCTCCCTGTAGTCGATCAGGTCTGTCCGAACGCCAGAGAGGCGGCCCTCCGGGGCCGCCTCTCGCATTCCATGGGTCGTCGACGGGGGTCGCGCCCGGGTAGCATCCCCGCGATGCGAGGACGGCACCTCACTCGGCTCCTGACGGTCGCGTTCGCCATCGCCCTGCCGCTTGCGGCCTGCGGCAAGCACGTCGATCCCGACCAGGCGCTGCAGGAGGGCCTCGCGCAGCAGCAGGCCGGGAACATGGAAGCCGCCGCCGAGCAGTACCAGCTGGTGCTCGACGTGCGCCCCGACGACAAGTACGCGAACTACAACCTGGGCGTGATCGAGCAGACCGATGGCCGCGTCGAGCTCGCCGAGGGGTACTACCGTGCGGCGCTCGACACCGACGCGAACTTCGTCCCCGCGCTCTTCAATCTCGCGATCCTGCGTACCCGGGCCGGGGCGACGCAGGAGGCGATCGACCTCTACCTCCAGGTGATCGGGATCCAGCCCGACTACGCGGCGGCGCACTTCAATCTGGGGATCCTCTACCGGGACGCGGGGAAGTCCGACCTGGCGGACAAGTACATCAATCAGGCGCTGGCGCTCGATCCGACGCTCGCCGACCGGCTCGACACGCAACCGGTCGACCCCGGCTCACCGGCGGCCTCGGGTGACGGATCGGCCTCCCCGGTCGCCAGCACCAGCTCGTGACGTTTGTCGGGGACCGCCGGAGTCCGTATCCTTTGCGAGCCGCAGACAGCAGGGGCACGTTCCGCATAATCCCGAACCCGGGTACCTGCCGAGGCTGAGAAACGAAGACGCTTCGCGCTCCGTGAGTCGCGTCTCCGCTGTCTGCGGGGGCGCGTTCATTCATGTCAGGAGGCGCGATGCCCAAACCGGAGAAGGTCGAGCGGGTCGCTGCGCTCAAGGCGCGGATCGAAGGATCCGACGCCCTGCTGCTCACCGAGTACCGCGGCCTCACGGTGTCCGAGATCACCGAGCTGCGCAGGTCCCTCGCCGAGGGCGGCGCGAGCTTCGCGGTGGTCAAGAACACCCTGATGCGTAGGGCCGCGTCGGCGGCGGGGATGGCCGAGCTCGAGGATCTGCTCTCGGGCCCCTCGGCCATCACGTTCGTCGACGGTGACCCGATCGCGGCGGCCAAGTCGGTCGTCAAGGCCATCAAGCAGTTCCCCGCCCTGGTGCTCAAGGGTGCGTTCATGGACGGGAAACTCCTGTCCGCGGACGAGGCCAAGGCGCTGGCCGATCTCGAGTCCCGCGAGGTCATGCTCAGCAAGATCGCCGGGCTGCTCAAGGGTGAGATGAGCCGGGCGGCCGCGACGTTCCAGGCCGGTCAGTCCAAGTTCCTCTCGCTGCTCGAGGCCTACAAGGAGAAGGTGCCCGGGGACGAGACCGTCCCGGAGGCCGCCGGCGAGCCGACAGGATCGGATGTCACCGAGACACCCGAGGCTGCCCAGGCCCAGGTCGAGACGCCCGAGGCGGAGCACGACGCCGCCGAGGACACGCCCGAGGTCGAGGCCTCGGATGAGGAAACGAAGGAGTAGCGAGCGATGGCGAAGATGAGCACCGACGACCTGTTGGACCAGTTCAAGGAGATGACCCTCCTGGAGCTGTCCGGGTTCATCAAGCAATTCGAGGAGACGTTCGACGTCACGGCCGCCGCGGCCGCGCCGGTCATGATGGCCGCGCCCGGTGGTGGCGGCGCAGAGGCCGCCGAGGAGCAGACCGAGTTCGACGTGATCCTGACGGCGGCCGGCGACAAGAAGATCCAGGTCATCAAGGAGGTGCGCGCGCTCACGAGCCTGGGCCTCAAGGAGGCCAAGGACCTCGTGGACGGCGCCCCCAAGGCGGTTCTGGAGAAGGCCAGCAAGGAAGCCGCCGACGCCGCCAAGGAGCAGCTCGAAGGCGCCGGCGCCACCGTCGAGATCAAGTAACGACGGCACGATCGCAGCGCGACCGAGGCGGGGCCCGACGGCCCCGCCTCAGCGCTATCCGGGCAGCGCACGGTTTCCGAAGCATGCTATGGTCCGCGCGTACGGGAGGGTGCGCGGGAACCGCAGGTGAGGGGGCTGAACCACATGCTGGGAGAAGACGGCAAGCACTTCGGTAACCGGCTCCGCGAGGCTCGACTGGGCGCGGGCCTGAGCCAGTCGGAGCTCGAGGAGCTCTCCGGCATCCCGAAGGCGCGCCTCTCGCGCTACGAGAACGGTCACGTCGAGCCTTCGATCCAGACCCTGGCTCGCCTGGCTCGCGCGTTGAACGTGTCCGAGGCCTCGCTCCTGGGTGACCATCGGGCCGTGCTCGAGGACTTCTTCGCGGTGCTCGCGGAGCGCGGCGTGCAGATCCAGACCAAGGAGCAGGGCAAGCGCCTCGCGGCCGCGGTTGCCGATATGGTGCAGGCGCTCGGCGGGATCGAATCCGTCGCCGGGCCCGCCGAGGTCACAGAGACGACCATCGACCTGACACGGGTCGGCGCGCTGAACTAGTTAGTCCGACCGCGCCGCGGAGCGCACGGACATCTCGGTCGTCCTCATCCGGATGCGGTATTCCTAGGAACATCCCCCATCTCGGGGTACGGTCCGCCGCCTTCCCGGTCGATGACCCCTAGCATGGAGACGCCGCACGCCCCGGTGATCGAGAGCCCGACCTATCCCTGCCGACCCGGACGTGAGCGGCCGCGAGTGCTGCGCATCACGACCAAGGTGCGGGATCAGGATCACGCGTGCCAGGTGACCCAGGGCGCCGAGGTGTTGCGGGGGCGCGGGTTCGATTCACGCTTCGTGTGGGGCGGGTCCGACGTCGACGATGACGCGATCGATCCGTTCCCGGGGATGGCCCACACCCAGCTCCCGTGGCTCGGTCACGAACTCCGCCCCGGCGACGACCTTCGCGCCGCGGCCGCGATCGCAGGCATCGTGCGCCGGTGGAAGCCCGATGTCGTCCACACCCATCTCGCGAAGGCCGGGGCGCTCGGCCGCGTCGTCGCCCTGCGGGCTCGCGTGCCCGTCGTCATCCACACGTTCCCCGACCGGGCCTGGAAGGACTATCGCTCGGCGATGCGGAGCGCCACCTACGCGAAGATCGAGCGGAGGCTCGCGGCCCGGACCGACGTACTGATCGCGACCTCGGCCTGGCTCAGGGACGAGTTGCTGACCCTCGGGATCGGCTACCCCTCGCAGTGGCACGTCCTCGCGATGGAGGATCATCCGGTCGATCTCCCAGCCCTGTACGGGCGGCTGCTCGAGCGAGCGAGCCGACTGCGGTCACCTGAGCGGACGACGTCGATGCCGCCCGGCCCCGTCCCGGCCTGAGTGCCGCCCGCACGCCTTGCCGGGCCCACAGCCTCGCGGGTAGCCTCGCCCATCGGGCCGCGAGGGCCACGAGCGGGGAGGACATGACGATCGAACTGGACGGCGTATGGCGCATCGACCTCGTGACGCACGCCGACGAGCGCGGCGCGTTCTCCGAGACCTTCCGTCGCTCGTGGCTGCCCGAGACCGCGGCCCCGATGATCCAGTCGAATCTCAGCCACAGCCGCGAGGGTGTGGTTCGAGGGATGCACTTCCACCGCGCGCAGGCCGACTATTGGGTCGTCCTCGAGGGCCGGGCCTTCATCGCGCTCCTCGACCTCCGGGTGGGCTCGCCCACCCAGAGGGTGCTGGAGACCTTCACGGTCGACACCGCCGAGGCGCGCCGCGGGATCTACATCCCCCCGGGCGTGGCACACGGATTCTGCGCGCTCACGGACGTGTCGCTCCAGTACATGGTCGACGCCTACTACACGGGGGACGACGAGCACGGGTTCGCGTGGGACGACCCCGAGGCCCGTGTGCCGTGGCCGGTCGAGCGGCCCGTGGTCTCCGCGCGGGACGCGGCGGCACCGCGGCTGGTTGACGTGCGCGGGGAGGCCCCCCTGTACGGCGGCGCGAGGGCGAACCCGTCGGTGCCGGTGGACCCGTCCGGCCCTCAGCCGTAGCGTACGAACAGCTCGATGGGCGCGGTGGGCATGCCCTCGAACCGCACGACGTCGACCCCGCGTTCGAAGATCGCGGAGGCGTCGGCGACCGACGTGCCGTCGGGCACGACGATCCGGAGCCGCACGATCCCGGGGTAGGCGAGGGGCTGCGGCACGATCCGCATCCGGTACGTGCCGATCCCGTCGAAAACGAGCGCGCCCGCGGGCCGCCGGTAACCGACGATCAGGCTCATCGCCGACCCGGGATCGGCGCGCAGGATGGCGTCGAGGAACGGCGAGCCTTCCTCGTCTTCGCCCACCGTCGTCTCCGACGGTGTGCTCGTCTCGCCGGTCACGCCGACGGCTCCCTTGGGCAGCAGGAGCCGCAGGTCGGCGGCCCACGCACCCACCAGCTCGGCGCCGAACGCCCGGCCGAGGAGGGCCGACGGGGGGCCGTCGGGCGCGCGGTTCTGAAGCTCGACGGTCGTCTTGATCCGGGCCGACCCGTCGGCATCGAGCGTCACGACCTGCGTGGTCACCCACCGCGCGTACGTGCCGGCGAGGTTCGGGGCCGTCGAGGTGGCGGTCCACGTGAGCGGGTTGCGTCCCGCATCGGCCACGCCCGCGGCCCCCAGGCCCCGGATCAGCGCCTGCTCCCGCTTCGTCGTCGAGAACAGCACGAGGTGACGGTCGGCCACCATCCCGGCCGTGGCCACCGCGAACGCCTCGGTCGACGGTCGGCGCGCGAGGGCGCTCGAGAGCGCGGCCGTCCAGAACTCGGCCTGCCGTGTCTCGCCCGCAGCACGGTCGGGCCCCAGGAATGGCTCACGTTCGAGCGAGGCGATCGCATCCTCGAACCGGAGCGGATCCTTGCGCCCCGCGACCTCCGCGTCGCCCGTCATCCACAGCAACTCTTGCAGCCCGACGCTGTCGGTGAGGACTACCCCGTCGAGCCGGCCGAGCCCGGTCTCCTCCGCGGCCGACAGGAGCGCCGCGGCGGCATCGGGTCCGCGGTGAGAGGTCGTTGCGAGCGTCATCGGCGCCTCGGCGACCGCCAAGGGCGCCAGGGTCATCGCGCCGTCGTCGGCCGACAGCACCCCCACCGCGCCCACGGTTCCGCCGGCGGGCGCGGTCTCGCCCAGTCGCTGGACGGCGACGAGGTAGCTGCGGCTCCCGTCGCCGCCGAGGAAGCCGGGGAGGAGCCGCGCCAGGCGCGCGGCGTCGCCGGCGAGCGCCGCGCGCAGCTCCAATGACGTGACGGCGTCCTCGTAGCCGGTGGCGACCGGGCCGAGGAGCCCTCCGCCCCCTTTTGTCTCCAGCGCGTCGAGCGTGGTCAGTAGCTGGGTCGCCACGTCGTCGAGCAGCGGCGCGGCCTCGCGAACCTGGGTCAGGTCCACCTGGCCGAGCGACGAGGTTGCCGGCAGCAGGATGTTCTCCCACCCGAGCGTGCGCGCGGCCTCCACGAGCACGAGACCGGCGCCGGCGGTATCCCGCTGGGCGCGTGCCACGGCGGCGACGCCGTCGATGTTGTCGCCCACGTACGGAAGGAGCCCGGCGAGCCGCATCGCCGGGTGGCTCGATGCCCCGATCGCCGAGTTCGCGGCGTCGGCCGCGTCCTCGAAGGCGCCGGCCGCGACGTCGGGATCACCCGTCACCACGTCCTCGATGCCCGCACCGAGATCCGAGCGGGCCGCCGTGACCCCGCGGAGCATCGCCCGAGCGGACCACAGGCCGTCGATCGTCAGGAGGATCAGCAGGGCGCCGAGCCCTGCCAGGATGCCGAACGTGACCGCCCGCCTCCGCGTCCGCCCGCTGCGGCGAGGCGTCCGCCGTGCCCCCGCGGTCCACCGGGCGTGCTCGGCCGGCGGTTCACGCTCGTCGAGCACGGCCTCGCGCTGGGCGTCGTCTCCGGTCACGGCTGGACCCTACCGCAGCGCCCGGCGCGGGGTCGCTTCCCGCGCAACGGCGCGGGAGACCGTGCTCGAGAACCCCGGGAAGTGGGTTGACCCAGGCCTCGTCGCGACGTACCCTTCCCGCGTCCCCACTGGGGGCCCAGGCAGGTGCCGTTGACGGTGCCTGCCTTCGTGCGTACAGTAACGGTTTGCCGTGCCGTCCGCCGCGCTTCGCTGTGCGCCGCTCTAGCTTCCCTGGGAGGGATCCTATTGCCTGACCAGCTCGTCCCTGTTCGAGACCGTGTCAGTTTCGCCAAGCTCGACGAGGTATTGCCGCTTCCCGACCTCGTGGGCATCCAGCGCGAGTCCTTCGACTGGCTCCTGAATGAGGGCCTCAAAGAGGTGCTCGAGGAAGTCTCCCCGATCGAGGACTTCACCGAGCAGTTCCAGCTCTACTTCGGCAAGCACCAGTTCAAGCAGGTCAAAGCCAACGAAGAGGAGTGCCGCGACCGCGACATCACGTACAGCCAGCCGCTGTTCGTCGAGGCCACCTTCGTCAACAAGGTGACCGGCGAGATCAAGGAGCAGGAAGTCTTCATGGGGGACTTCCCCATCATGACCGGGCGGGGCACGTTCATCATCAACGGCACCGAGCGCGTCGTGGTCTCACAACTGGTGCGCTCACCCGGCGTGTACTTCTCCCGCGAGCTCGACAAGACCACCGACAAAGAGGTCTTCATCTCGAAGATCATCCCGAGCCGCGGAGCGTGGCTCGAGTTCGACGTCGACAAGAAGGACACGGTCGGCGTCCGCATCGACCGCAAGCGCCGCCAGCTCGTGACGGTGCTGCTGAAGGCCCTCGGCTGGACGGCCGACGAGATACTGGTGCTGTTCGGCAACGCGCAGTCGATCCAGAACACCCTGGAGAAGGACCACGTCGAGACGCAGGAAGAGGCGCTCGAGGACATCTACCGCAAGCTCCGCCCGGGCGAGCCGCCAACGGCCGAGAGCGCGAAGACCCTCATCGAGAACCTGTTCTTCAACCCGAAGCGGTACGACGTCGCCAAGGTCGGTCGCCACAAGGTCGACAAGAAGCTCAGCCCGGCCGACGGCGCCCTGCTCAAGCAGCTGCGCGCCCATCACAAGGCGCTCGGGGAGCTCGACAACCCCGATAAGAAGGCGTGGGAGCAGTTCAAGTATCGGGTCTTCTCCGAACAGCTGAAGGATGAACAGGGTGCCGGTGCACCGAAGTACAAGGCCGTGCTCACCTACGAGGACATGCTGAAGACGGTCCGCTACCTCGTGCACCTGCACGCGGGCGACGAGGGCTACGACCCCGACGACATCGACCACTTCGGCAACCGGCGCCTGCGCAGCGTGGGCGAGCTGATCCAGAACCAGATCCGGATCGGCCTGTCGCGCATGGAGCGGGTGGTCAAGGAGCGGATGACGACCCAGGACGTCGAGGCGATCACGCCGCAGACCCTGATCAACATCCGCCCCGTCGTCGCCTCCATCAAGGAGTTCTTCGGCACGTCGCAGCTCTCCCAGTTCATGGACCAGACGAACACGCTGGCCGGCCTCACCCACAAGCGCCGTCTCTCGGCGCTCGGACCAGGCGGGCTCTCCCGTGAGCGTGCGGGGTTCGAGGTCCGCGACGTGCACCCGTCGCACTACGGCCGCATGTGTCCGATCGAGACGCCCGAAGGCCCGAACATCGGCCTGATCGGGTCGCTCTCGAGCTACGGGCGCATCAACGAGTTCGGGTTCATCGAGACCCCGTACCGCCGCGTCGAGAAGGGCAAGGTCACCGCGAAGATCGACTACCTGTCCGCCGACGAGGAGGACAAGCACGTCATCGCGCAGGCCAACGCGCCGATCGACAAGAACGGCAACTTCACCGAGGCCACGGTGCTCGTCCGCCGCAAGGGCGGCGAGGTCGACTCGGTCCCGCCCGACGAGGTCGACTACATGGACGTGTCGCCTAAGCAGCTCGTCTCGGTGGCGGCAGCCCTGATCCCGTTCCTCGAGCACGACGACGCGAACCGGGCCCTGATGGGCGCGAACATGCAGCGCCAGGCGGTGCCGCTGCTCCGCTCGGAGGCCCCGCTCGTGGGCACCGGCGTGGAGTTCCGCGCGGCCGTCGACGCGGGTGACGTGGTGATCGCGAAGGAGGCGGGCGTCGTCGACGACGTCAGCGCCGACGAGATCGTGGTCAAGGAGCGCACCGGGAACCTCCGGGTATACGGCCTGCTGAAGTTCCGCCGCTCGAACCAGGGCACCTGTCAGAACCAGAAGCCGATCGTGACGGCCGGCGACAAGGTGCAGAAGGGCCAGGTCATCGCCGACGGCCCCAGCACGGAGGCGGGCGAGATCGCGCTCGGCAAGAACCTCGTGGTCGCCTACATGCCGTGGGAGGGCCACAACTACGAGGACGCGATCATCCTGTCGGAGCGCCTCGTCAAGGAGGACATCCTCACCTCGATCCACATCGAGGAGCACGAGGTCGACGCCCGCGACACGAAGCTTGGCGCCGAGGAGATCACGCGGGACATCCCGAACGTCTCCGAGGAGATCTTGAAGGACCTCGACGAACGCGGCATCGTGCGGATCGGGGCCGAGGTGAACCCCGGCGACTACCTCGTGGGCAAGGTCACCCCCAAAGGCGAGACCGAGCTCACACCAGAGGAGCGGCTGCTCCGCGCGATCTTCGGCGAGAAGGCGCGCGAAGTGCGCGACACCTCGCTGAAGGTGCCGCACGGCGAACAGGGCAAGGTGATCGGCGTCCGCGTATTCAACCGCGACGACGGCGACGAGCTGCCCCCCGGCGTGAACCAACTGGTCCGCGTCTACGTGGCCCAGAAGCGGAAGATCAGCGACGGCGACAAGCTCGCTGGTCGCCACGGGAACAAGGGCGTCATCTCGACGATCCTTCCCGAGGAGGACATGCCGTTCCTGGAGGACGGCACGCCGGTCGACATCATCTTGAACCCGCTGGGCGTCCCGTCGCGGATGAACATCGGCCAGGTCCTCGAGGCGCACCTGGGCCTCGCGGCGCTGTGGGGCTTCAAGAAAGATGGGATCGACCACGAGGGTCCCGCCCATGTGGCCACGCCGGTGTTCGACGGTGCGCGTGAGGACGAGATCTTGGAGGCGATCCGCTCGGTCCATCCCAACCGAGACGGCCGCAAGATGGTCGACGCCGTCGGCAAGGCCATGCTGCTCGACGGCCGCTCCGGCGAGCCGTTCGAAGAGCCGGTCACGGTGGGCGTCGCCTACATCCTGAAGCTGCTCCACCTGGTCGACGACAAGATCCACGCCCGTTCGACCGGTCCCTACTCGATGATCACGCAGCAGCCATTGGGCGGGAAGGCCCAGTTCGGCGGCCAGCGGTTCGGCGAGATGGAGGTCTGGGCGCTGGAGGCCTACGGGGCCGCCTACGCGCTCCAGGAGCTGCTCACGATCAAGTCCGACGACGTGCTCGGCCGCGTGAAGGTCTACGAGGCCATCGTGAAGGGCGAGAACATCCCCGAGCCGGGGATCCCCGAGTCGTTCAAGGTCCTGATCAAGGAGATGCAGTCACTCTGTCTGAACGTCGAGGTCCGATCGAGCTCGGGCGAGCAGATCGAGCTCCGCGAGACCGACGAGGACGTCTTCCGGGCCGCAGAGGAGTTGGGGATCGACCTCAGCCGTCGCGAGCCGGCCGGGGCGGACTTCGATTGAGCGTGGTCGGGAACACGCCTGCGTTGAACGTAGTGAAGAGCGAGCCACGCGAGGAGGCGAGCGCGTAAGTGTTGGATGTCAACTACTTCGATGAGCTCCGTATCGGCCTGGCCACCGCGGATCAGATCCGTGCGTGGTCCAACGGCGAGGTCAAGAAGCCGGAGACCATCAACTACCGAACCCTGAAGCCCGAGAAGGACGGCCTGTTCTGCGAGCGCATCTTCGGGCCCACCCGGGACTGGGAGTGCCATTGCGGCAAGTACAAGCGCGTGCGCTTCAAGGGCATCATCTGCGAGCGCTGCGGGGTCGAGATCACCCGCAGCAAGGTTCGACGCGATCGCATGGGCCACATCGAGCTCGCCGCTCCCGTGACCCACATCTGGTATTTCAAGGGCGTCCCGAGCCGTCTGGGCTACCTGCTCGACCTCGCCCCCAAGGACCTCGAGCGCATCATCTACTTCGCGGCCTACGTGATCACGCGGGTCGATGCCGACCGGCGTCACGACGACCTCCCCGACATCGAGGCGGAGCTCGAGACCGAGAAGAAGGAGGTCGACGCCGACCGCGACGACCAGATCAAGAAGCGCCTGAACGGGCTGGAAGACCGCCTCAAGGAGCTCGAGGGTGAGGGCGCGAAGGGAGCCCAGCTCTCGGCCGCCAAGCGCGAGGCCCAGCGCGATGTCGAGCGCATCACCGAGGCAGCCTCGCGCGAGACGCAGCACCTCGACGATGTCTTGGCGGCGTTCAAGGGCCTGTCCGTGAAGCAGCTCGTGGCCGACGACACCGTCTACCGGAGCCTGCGTGAGCGCTTCGGCGACTACTTCGACGGCGGGATGGGTGCCGAGGCGATCAAGCGCCTCCTCTCCGACTACGACGTCGAGGCCGAGGGAGATGTCCTCCGCGACATCATCGAGAACGGCAAAGGCACGAAACGGCTCAAGGCGATCAAGCGCCTGAAGGTCGTCTCCAACTTCGTCGAGGGCAAGTCGAACCCGCTCGGCATGGTGCTCGACGCCGTGCCCGTGATCCCGCCGGACCTGCGCCCGATGGTGCAGCTCGACGGCGGCCGGTTCGCGACCTCCGACCTGAACGATCTGTACCGGCGCGTGATCAACCGGAACAACCGGCTGAAGCGGCTGTTGGACCTGCAGGCGCCCGAGATCATCGTGAACAACGAGAAGCGGATGCTGCAGGAGGCCGTCGACGCGCTGTTCGACAACGGCCGTCGTGGCCGACCCGTCACGGGCCCCGGCAACCGCCCGCTGAAGTCGCTCTCGGACATGCTGAAGGGCAAGCAGGGCCGGTTCCGCCAGAACCTGCTCGGCAAGCGAGTCGACTACTCGGGCCGTTCGGTCATCGTGGTCGGGCCGGAGCTTCGCCTGCACCAGTGCGGGCTGCCCAAGCAGATGGCGCTCGAGCTCTTCAAGCCCTTCGTGATGAAGCGGCTCGTCGACCAGAACCTGGCGCAGAACATCAAGAGCGCCAAGCGCATGGTCGAGCGCGCGCGTCCGCAGGTCTGGGACGTGCTCGAAGAGGTCATCCGCGAGCACCCCGTCATGCTGAACCGCGCGCCAACCCTGCACCGTCTCGGCATCCAGGCCTTCGAGCCCGTGCTGGTGGAGGGCAAGGCCATCAAGATCCACCCGCTCGTGTGTGCGGCGTTCAACGCCGACTTCGATGGTGACCAGATGGCGGTGCACGTGCCGCTGTCGGCCGAGGCGCAGGCCGAGGCCCGGATCCTGATGCTCTCGGCGAACAACATCTTGTCGCCGGCGCACGGCCGCCCGATCGCGACCCCGTCCCAGGACATGGTGCTGGGGCTCTACTACCTGTCCCTCGACAAGGGACCCAAGGTCAAGGACGAGCAGATCCCGACGCTGGGGAACGTGGGCGAGGCGCTGCTGGCGCTCGACCGCGGCTACTCGCTCCACACGCCGATCCGGATCCGGCTCGAGGGCAAGGCCCTACCCGACGAGATGCTCCCAGAGGGCTTCGACCCCAAGTCGGGCCGTACACCGGTCGTCCGTACGACGATCGGCAGGGTGATCTTGAACGAGGTCTTCCCCGACGACTTCGAGTTCAGGAACCACCAGATGCTGAAGTCGGACATCGCGCGCCTGGTCGACGAGGCCGTGCACCGCTACGACCGTGCCACGACCGAGTCGATCCTGGACGGTCTGAAGGACCTCGGGTTCCACTACGCGACCCGTGCCGGGGTCACGATCGGCATCGAGGACGTCACGGTGCCCCCGTCCAAGCAGAAGATCCTGGACGAGCACGAGAAGAAGGCGCAGAAGGTCGAGGGCCAGTACCGCAAGGGGATCATCACCGACGACGAGCGCCGTCAGGAACTGATCGAGATCTGGACCCAGGCCACCGACGAGGTCAAGAACGCGATGGAGGCCGGCTTCACGGCCAACAACCCGATCTTCATGATGGCCAACTCGGGTGCCCGGGGCAACATCATGCAGATCCGCCAGCTGGCGGGCATGCGGGGCCTCGTCGCGAACCCGAAGGGTGAGATCATCCCGCGTCCGATCAAGTCGAACTTCCGCGAAGGCCTGTCGGTGCTGGAGTACTTCATCTCCACACACGGCGCTCGTAAGGGCCTTGCCGACACCGCGCTGCGGACCGCCGACTCCGGGTACCTCACGCGTCGTCTCGTCGACGTCGCGCAGGAGCTGATCGTCCGCGAAGAGGACTGCGGCACCGACCGCTCGATCCCGATCGTGGTCAACGTGAAGCGCCCCGACGGCTCGGTCGTCAAGAGCGCACACATCGATACGTCGGTGTTCGGGCGCGTGCTTGCCGAGGACGTCAAGGTGGGTGGCAAGAAGATCGCATCCAAGGGCGACGAACTGAACGACGAGGTCACCGAGACAGTCGTCGCCTCGGGTGTCGAGTCGGTGCAGTGCCGCTCGGTCACGGCTTGCGAGGCCGAGGTCGGGGTATGCGCCGTCTGCTACGGGCGGTCCCTGGCGAGCGGCCGGATGGTCGACATCGGAGAGGCGGTCGGCATCATCGCCGCCCAGTCGATCGGCGAGCCCGGCACCCAGCTCACGATGCGGACGTTCCACACGGGTGGTGTGGCCGGCGAGGACATCACGCACGGACTCCCGCGCGTCGTGGAGCTGTTCGAGGCCCGCAAGCCCAAGGGCGAGGCGCAGATCACCGAGCTCTCGGGCACGGTGACGATCGAGGACGACGACGAGAAGCACGTCCGTCGCATCCGCGTCACCGACGACGCGGCCGACGAGGTGGAGTACCCGGTGTCGTTCCGAGCCCGACTCACGGTCAGCGACGGCGACCGGGTCGAGGTCGGCCAGCAGCTCACCGAGGGGTCGGTGAACCCCCACGAGAAGCTGCGGGTCGAGGGCGTGCTCGCCCTCCAGCAGCACCTGGCGGACGAGGTCCAGCAGGTGTACCGGAGCCAGGGCGTCACGATCCACGACAAGCACATCGAGCTGATCGCGCGGCAGATGCTCCGTAAGGTGCACATCATCGAACCGGGGGACACCGAGTTCCTGCCGGGCGACATGGTGGCGCGTCGCCAGTTCGAGGAGATCAACGCCGAGATCGTCGAGAACAGCGGCACACCCGCGAGCGCTCGGCCGGTCTTGCTCGGGATCACGAAGGCGTCGCTGGCCACGGACTCGTGGCTGTCGGCGGCCTCCTTCCAGGAGACCACGCGGGTGCTCACCGACGCGGCCATCTCGGCCAAGTCGGACCCGCTGCTCGGCCTGAAGGAGAACGTGATCATCGGCAAGCTGATCCCGGCCGGCTCCGGACTGGCGCGCTACCGGAACGTCTCGGTGCGCATCAAGCCCGAGGCCATCCCGGAGTACTGGCTGGCACGCCAGCGCGAGCTCAAGGAGGCCGTCGAAGGTGGCACAGGCGAGCCCTCGCTCGTGGGGCTCACCAGGGAGCAGGCCGAGGCGATGCTCGGCGGCTCGCCCTCCAGCAAGTAACGCTCTCGTATCGCGATGTAGGCCGGGGCTTGTCCCCGGCCTACTGCGTTCGGATCGTAGGCCGGGGCTTGTCCCGGCGGGCCTGTCAACGCGCGGGATGGAGCCTGCTGGTGTGACGGTGACGTCAGCGGCCGGCGCGAAGGACGACCGCCGTGACGATCAAGCCCAGGGCGACGACGATTGCGTGCGGGAGTAGCAGAGCGGAGCACTGGTCAACGCGACACGAGACCGGGTCGATGACGACCGTGATCACGAGCGAGACCAAGATGATCATCACCGCGATCCAGCGTCGCGCCCGGCGGCTCATGTCGTCGCTACTGTAGTGGCGATCGCAGCACTTCTGGGCGCGGTGGGCCGGCCAGGACGTCACCCTCGAGCTCGTCCGTGCAGCCGTTGGTTAGGAGTCCGGCCACTGCAGCTCGAGCGCGTCCAGGAGGTCGAGCTCGCCCGGTGAGTGCCCGCATTCGGTGAGGTAGCGAGCGAGCTCGCTGCGGTGCTGCGTCCCGTGGTTCACGACGTGGGCGACGACCAGCCATCGCGGCCTCGCGAAGTCCGCGCTCGTCGCCCACGGCTCGGTCAACGCCGCGTCGTCGAGGGACTCCACGAAGCTCCGCAGGCGGGCGTCCTCTTCGAGGCTGAACGCGTGGATGGCCGGGAGGTCGTCGAGCGAGAACCCGTGGTCCCAGACGTAGGTATCCCCGACGTCGTGCCCGATGCAGAACTCGCGCCAGCTCCAGTCGACGTCGACGAGATGCCGGAACGTCCCGAAGGCGCTGCGGTGGTCGAGATTGGCCGTCCGCCGCAGCTCTTCGTCCGACAGGCCGGCGGCCGTCGTCAGGATCCTGTCGTTCGCCCACGCGTGGAACCGAACGAGGGCGAGGAGGGTGTTGGCATCCATCGGCCCATCCTAGGCGTGTGCCTCGGGAGCAGCGTTCGTGGCGATCCTCAGCAGTTCCGCGTGCACCCCGGGTGGGCCGGCGAGGATGTCGCCGTCGAGCCAGTCGGGGCCGCCGGTCCAGTCGGTCACGACGCCTCCGGCTTCTTCGATCAGGAGGCCGCCGGCGGCGACGTCCCAGGGGGCGAGGTGGAGCTCGAAGAAGCCGTCGAAGACGCCGGCGGCCGTCCAGGCGAGGTCGAGGCAGGCGGCGCCGGGGCGGCGGA
>Ga0315273_10001812_pt1 | contig 24689 bp, 21 predicted proteins | sample YL17G02_0_MG_FD_205753 | JGI IMG/M metagenome (GOLD analysis project Ga0315273, IMG submission 205753) | Sediment microbial communities from Yellowstone Lake, YNP, Wyoming, USA - YL17G02_0 | ecosystem: Environmental > Aquatic > Freshwater > Lake > Sediment | place: USA: Wyoming | collected... | reverse complement strand
AGAGGCGCCCAGGGTTGATGTGACCCGGATGCGCCGCCGCCACCTGCGCGGCGTCATGGCGATCGAACGCCAGGTCTACTCGCGCCCGTGGAGCCCCAACCTGTTCCTGGCCGAGATGAGCGAGCCGCACAACCGCTGTTACCTGGTGGCCCGGTCCGACCGCGACGTGGCCGGCTACGGAGGGCTCATCTGCTACGGCGACGAAGCTCATGTCACGAACATCGCGGTGGATCCCATGAACCACCGTCGCAAGGTTGGCTCGCGGTTGCTCTACGAGCTGATCGTGAACGCGATCGAGATGGGCGGCCAAGCCGTCTCCCTGGAGGTCCGCGTTTCGAACTGGGGCGCGCAGCGGATGTACGGCCGATTCGGGTTCCACCCCGTCGGGATCCGGCGGAACTACTACCAGGAGCTGAACGAGGATGCGCTGATCATGTGGACCGACGACGTGCGGTCCAAGGCTTTCGCCCGACGACTCTCGGAGATCGCGGCGACGTTGCCGGAGGGCGTGCGCCCCGCGTGATCACCCTGGGGATCGAGACCTCGTGCGACGAGACCGCCGTCGCCGTGGTGGAGGATGGGTTCACCGTCCGGGCCAACTTGATCGCCGCCCAGGTTCACCTGCACGAGCGTTTCGGTGGGGTGGTGCCGGAGGTGGCCGCGCGTGCGCACGTCGAGGCCCTCAACCCGCTCATGGCAGAGACGCTCGAGGCCGCCGGCCTGTCAGGGTTCGGTCAGATCGACGGCGTGGCCGTTACGGTCGGGCCGGGCCTGGTCGGCGCGCTCCTGGTGGGGATGGCCGCCGCGAAGAGCGTTGCCCTGGCTACCGGTGCCGACCTGATCGGCGTGCATCACCTTGAGGGCCACATCTGGGCGAACTTCCTGACGCACGGTCCGCCCCAGCCGCCGTACGTGGCGCTCGTGGTGAGCGGTGGCCACACCATGATCGTGCACATGCCGGTCGTGCACCGCCACGAGGTGATGGGCCAGACGCTCGACGACGCTGCGGGGGAGGCGTTCGACAAGGTGGCCCGGATGATCGGGCTCGGCTTCCCGGGCGGACCGGCGCTCGACCTGACGGCCCGCGACGGCAACCCCGAGGCGATCCGCTTCCCCCGCGCCATGGAGGATTCCGGAGACTTCAACTTCTCCATGAGCGGGTTGAAGACGGCGGTTCTGCGCTACTTGAAGGCCGAGCGCGCCGCGGGCCGCGACATCCACCAGCCCGACGTGGCGGCGAGCTTCCAAGAGGCGATCGTCGACGTGCAGGTTCGCAAGACGATCGAGGCTGCACAGCAGGTTGGCGTCGACACCGTGCTGCTCGGCGGGGGCGTGGTCGCGAACACCCGCCTGCGCGAACGGATGGAACATGAAGGTTCTGCTGCGGGTCTGCGCGTGCTGTTCCCGCCGCTCGACCTGTGCACCGACAACGCGGCGATGATCGCGTGCGTGGGAGCGGCCAGGCTCATTCGCGGGGAACGCACGTCGCTCGACATCGGTGCCGATCCGAACTTGGGGTTAGGGTCGTGACGGCGGTTCCTGGTGACCGGGGGAGCCGGGTTCATAGGCTCGCATCTTGCCGGTCGACTGCTGGCCGTGGGCTACCGCATGATCCGCATGGACGATCTCACGACAGGGTGCATCGCCAACCTGTCTGAGGGCACTATCTAAGGCGGATCGAAGGGCATCTCCGCCAAGGAAGCCAGCGCGCGGGGCTCGCTCCCGTCGTCGCCTTACGGCATCTCGAAGAAGGTGTCGGTCGACTGCCTGCGCTTCTACCAGCGGGGCAACGTCTAGGCCGGGCAACTGGTACCGCCCGGTCAGGGCATCCTGCTTGCCGACGAGAGCACCGGCACGATCAAGAGCGACTGCACGCCGTTCCCAGAGTGGCTCGGGATGGTCACGAGATCTGGATGGCGAACGTGACTAGGGTGAAAGGACCAGTGGGAATCCAGCCGTATGGCGGAAGACGCACCACCCGCTGACCGCCACACTTCCGATATTGACTAGTTCGGATGGAGTAGGGATGCCTGCCAGAACTCATCACTCGCATGACCTGGCATCGTCAGCCGACATCCTCCCAGATGGGCGTTGGGAGCGGCACGGATCTAGAAGAGGGTGTGAAACAAGGTGGTCCAAGAGATCAGGTTCGACCCCACGACGGAGGACGTGCTCCGCGTCGTCGAGGAGGTTGCGGCCCGAGCCTCAGTCGTTCGTGGGGTCCTGAAGCCGACACCCTTGTCGTGGTACGTCTCCGAGGCGTTGGTCTGGGAGGGCGCACCTCGCACTGCCAAGGAGATCGCCGCGATGCTGGACCTGCCCAGGGATAGGGTCCTGCGGGTCCTGCGCGGTCTCTACGAGGCCGGGGCGGTCCATCGCGTCCGCGTATTCCGAGATGTTCTCTGGTCAAGCGCAGAACCACTAAGGGTGCAAGATCTCTAAGGAGATGAGTAGCTTGGGTGCTTTTCTCACTACCGCCCATGACTCAGCCTTGCCCGTGTTCGTGGACCCGGATGCGCCGATCCGTGTCCTGATCGTCGACGATCACCTGCTCTTCGCTGACGTGATCCACCGGGTCCTGGAGGCCGATGGCATGGAAGTTGTCGGCGCCGTTGCGACCGGCGGCGACGCCCTGAGGGTATTCCAGGACGAGCGGCCCAACCTCGTGTTGATCGACCTAGCCTTGCCCGACCGACGCGGCCTCGCCGTCGGCCAAGCGATCGTTGAGCAATCGCCGGGAACGGTTGTCGTTGCCCTCACCGCCATCGACGACCCACAGCTCGTGAAGCAGGTCATCCGCGCTGGCTTCCGAGGCTACGTAAGCAAGGACTGCCGCGTCTCACAACTCCGGGAAGCGATCACCCAAGCGATCGCTGGGCGCGTCGTCGTCGTCGTCCCCAGCCGTCGCGTCGACAGCGGATCCGAGGGCTCAAGGAAGGAGGGCGTGGCGCTTCTCGCGGGTCAGCTGACCCCGCGCGAGAGGGAAGTTCTCGCTCTTCTTGCGCGGGGAGCCAGCAGTGTGGAAATGACCCGGCACCTGGGCATCAGTCCGAACACGCTCCGCACGCACGTCCAAAGCGTGCTGACCAAGCTTCAGGTTCATTCCCGGCTCGAGGCCGCAACCTTCGCCGTACGCAACGAGCTCGTATGGGACGGTGATCGGCGTCGGGGTTCATCGATCCGTCATAGTCAAGCTACATCATTGGCCGGGTGAATCCTTACGTGGACGGCCCTTACGCGATGGCATCCAGACCAGGGGGATCCGTGAGCGAGGACGCGACGACCGAGCGTATCCGCATCCTCGTGGCTGAGGAGCGCGCCCTGTTCCGCGAGGCCGTCCGTATCGTGATCGAAAGCGAACCGGATCTCATGGTCGTGGGCGAGACTCGAGACGGCCTGGAGACGGTGGAGGAGATCGGCCGGACGATGCCCGATGTCGCCGTGATCGGCGCGAGGCTCCCCAAGTGCGACGGGATCCGTGCCACAGCGATGATCAGGGAACGGCTCCCCGATTGCCGCGTCCTCGTGATCGCGGAGGAGGAGGACCTGGAGGTCCTCGTGGCGGCACTCGAGGCCGGTGCGAGGGGATTCCTAACCCGGGAGAGTCCACTTCACAACCTCATCGAGGGCGTGCGCACCCTTCACCGGGGCGAGATCCTCGTCCCGCCTAGGATGTTGGGAGGGCTGCTCGCCCACCTCCTCCGATCCCGGAAGGACCAGGAGGAAAGCGCCCGATGGCTCTCGAGGCTGACGCGCCGGGAGCGCGAAGTCCTCGCCCTGCTCGCGGACGGAGCCGACAACGACAGGATGGCAAAGGCTCTGTTCATCAGTCCAAACACCGCTCGGACCCACGTACAGAACCTGATCGGGAAGCTGGGCGTCCACTCGCGCCTCGAGGCAGCGATGTTCCTGACCCAGAACGGGATGCGAGGCGATCTCGAGCTCGTCGACAGGTGAAGCCCTGGCGGCCGGCTGAGGTGGTTGGGGTCTCACACGATGCGAGGTCAGATCCGTCGCCCGACGCCGAAGAGGACGAACTGCGCAAGGCGTACCGCTGAGGCAAAAGGGGCCGCGGCGATCGAGGAGGATGGCCATCCTGCCCATGTCCGGATGGGGTTGACGAGCCTCGGGATACGGCAAGGCTCCACGGTTCGTTCTCGAGCCTGGAGGTCGCCCATGTTGTTCCTGTCCAATTCGCGGGAAGTAACGAGGCGAGCAGCGTGCAGGCACCGCCGCCCGACTCGGACCGCTGGCCGCGCGGATGGTAGGACCCAACCCCGGAAGGCGCGCTCCGCGTTCGGGCTGATCACACGAGTGCACGGCGGCAGCTGTCGAGTGGTGCGTTCGTCGTAGGGTGGATACGGCAGCCTCAGCGTGCCCTGCAACGGCGTCCTTCGCTAGGTTTGAGCCTTCTTCGACAAGCGAGTGGAGGGGCCAAACTCGTGGACGTTATCCCAAAGGTGCGTGTGCTCCTCGCCCAGCCACAGTTGCTTCTGCGTGAAGCGGTGCGAGTCGCGCTTTCGAACGCGGGCGACATCGAGGTCGTCGCCGAGGCGAGCGACGGGGTGGAGGCGGTCGCAGCGGCGAGGGCCGCCAGGCCGGACGTCGCGTTGATCGACGTCGCACTGCCCCGGCGCGATGGCGTGCAAACCACCAGGATGATCGCGGATACCGTGCCCTGGTGCCGGATCGTCGTTCTCGGCGGGAGAGAGGACGAATGGTTCTTGATGGAGGCCTTGGAGGCCGGAGCCAGTGGTTATCTGACCGAGGAAGCAGCGCTTGGAGATCTCGTCGATGCCACCAGGGCGGTCTTCCGCGGCGAAGCACTCGTTCCGCCTCGGCTGCTCGCCACGCTCCTGAACAAGCTTATGAGGCACCGTCGAGAACGCGATCAGGCGATCTTCCTTCTGTCGCAACTCACCCGCCGGGAACGACAGGTGCTGGCCATGCTTGCACGAGGCGCCGACAACCGAGCCATCGCCGAGGCGCTTGCGATCAGCCCGGACACCGCCCGCACGCACATCCAGAACCTGCTGGGGAAGCTCGGGTTGCACTCTCGGCTCGAGGCGGCCGCGTTCGCGGTGCAGAGGGGGTTGTTCGAGGACCTCTTCAGGCTGGACGAGCCCGATAGCGCGACCGTAACGCTCGCGTGATCCGAGGGATCCGAGCCGCGACGTGCATGCTCAATCTCTCACATCCGGTACCAGCGTTGCCCGTCATTCAGGGACCGTTCTAGAACGAACCGACGACCTGATCGGCTCCCGCTATCGCGCTGAGCTGTACCCGATCCTCGTCGAGTAGTTGGCTGTCGCTCGCGCGCTCGAAGGCGCGCACCGCGCGAATGACCATCTTCACGGCACCAACCGGATCCGTCCCGACAGCGGTCTCAGCGGCGAGCACCAAGCCATGGACGCCATCCAGCAAGGTGTTCGCGATATCGTTCGATTCCGCGATGGTGGGGATGCGGTTCGTCACCATCGACTCCAGAAGGTTCGTTGCCACGTAGACCGGGCGGTTCCAGCGGTTCGCGCGCCGGATGATCGCCTTCTGGTAGTAGGGCACGTGCTCGAGGGGGATCTCGCGCGAGAGGTCGCCTCGGTCGATCAATACGGAATCGGCAGCCTCGATGATCGGGTCCATCTGCCGCACCCCAGCCCGGCTTTCGATCTTGGCGATGATGTGGGCATCGGTGGGGGCCAGGGCACGCAGCCTCGCCACATCCTCGGCACTGCTCGCGAAGGACAAGGCGAAGTGCCGGATCCCGTAACCGATCCCTATCTCGATCGCGTCCATGTCCTTCTGGCTCAGAGCCGGGAGGTCCGCTGCGGGGTCAACCGTCACCGCCTTGTTCGACCGGACCTGCCCCGAGCGGACCACCAGCGCATCCGCCTCGTCCCTGTCGACGTCGATCACTTGGAGCAGCGCGCCGTCGAAGTCGATGCTGACGACCGAGCCGGCCCGGAGCACCTCGAACACCGATCGGGGCCAGAGGGTCAGACGGTGCTCCGTTCCCATGGTTTGCTCTCCCGTCAACCTCACGTGTTGGCCTTCGCGGAGGACGATCTCGTGGTCGACAGGACCGCAGCGGACCTGCGGTCCTTCGCAATCGAGGCAGATCGGTGTGGCGGAGTGCCGGCGGACGAGCTCGATCGCGCCGGCCACGTCCTCGGCCGCCGTGTGGGAGAGGTTGATCCGATACATGTCCACGGCGAGCCGGTCGAGCCCCTCGATCACCTCGGGATCGAAGGACGCCGGTCCCAGTGTGCACAGGATCTTGATCTTCATGCGGTCGATTCTAGGGGCGGCGGTGGCACAGCAAGTAGTCCAGATGGAGTAGCCACAATGCGGCGATTGCGCGAAGTCTCACCCCCGGGCTCGCCGAGAGAATGAGGTCCCGACGAAAGGGAAGAGGCCGGACATGGCTTATGAGTGGTCGTCCAAGAGGGTGCTGGTGACTGGGGGCGCTTCGTTCATCGGGTCGACGCTGGTCGAAGCGTTGCTGGCCCGAGGGGCGGCGTCGGTCCGGATCGTAGACGACTTCTCGAGCGGGCTCGTCACTAACGTCCGGCACCTGCTCGATGAGGGGTCGGTGGAGCTGATCCGGGCTGATCTACGCGACCCGGCAGTTTCGTCGAAAGCCGTCGAGGGGATGGACGTTGTCTTCCACTTGGCCGCAGACCATGGCGGAAGGGGCTACGTCGACCTTCACCAGTATGCCTGCTCCACCAACCTTGCCCTGGAGTCGGTCCTCTTCGGAGCAGCTATCGGCGCCGGTGTCGAGGAGATCGTGTACGCGTCGTCGGGCTGTGTCTATCCCCTGTACCTGCAGGGTGATCCGAGTGAGCCGCTTCGTCTGACCGAAGCCATGGTGGCATCGCCTGGGTACGACCCCGATGGTCTCTACGGCCTGGCCAAGCTAGCCGGAGAGCTCACGCTGCGGGCCATGCACGACGAGTTCGGCATGAAGACCGTGTCGTGCCGTTACTTCACGGTCTACGGTCCCCGAGGGGTCGAGAACCACGCCGTGATCGCCATGATCGCGCGGGCATTCCTCCGTCAAGATCCCTTCTACGTCTGGGGGAACGGGGAGCAGATCCGCAACTGGACCTACGTCGACGATATCGTCGAGGGAACGATCCTCGCGGCGGAGAAGATCGAGGACGGAGCGGCGGTCAACCTGGGGACCACCGAGCGCATCCGGGTCCTGGATGCGGTGGAGATGGTATGCGAACTGGCCGGCTACAACCCCGAGATCGTGCTCCAGCCGGACATGCCGACCGGGCCTATGAACCGTGTTGCCGACAACTCGCTGGCCAAGCAGCTGCTTGGGTGGCAGCCGAGCGTCCCGTTCGCCGAGGGACTTCGGAGAACGCTCGAATGGTACTTCTCCGCCAAGGACCCGGCCGAGGTCTCGGCGATCTTCGACCGCATGCTAACGGGCCGCGGACACCCAACCGGGGAGCTCGTGCAGGTCGCGGCCGCCGGGGAATGACCAGCTGAGATCCAAGATGGCGATCCTCAGGGCGCTACAGGTCCAGCGAGTAGGACGGGACCGATGGGTTAGTCCGGGGAGGACGGGACACGTGGGTTCTCCCGCCTGCGATCAGTGGCCGTGCGGAGGAATCTTGGTGCATGTGGGGGAGGCCGCTCGCTCTCTCCTGTCTCAGGATGTTTGGGATGCTCTCCGGGAAGGACGGGTTTCAGTAGTACTTTTTCTACGAGGAGTCGCCAGGCTATGTGCGACGGTCATGGCTTGGAGGCACCGGATGCCCAGGTATCCGGCCGCTGAAGTGTCTTAGAGAGGTGATTGGCCACATGCGGGTGTCTGCGATCGCGCGACTGCTTCCCCGGGTCCTGATGATCCAGGTCGTTCTGGCCTCGGTCTTCGTCCTTCCGGGGATCGCGGAGGCCGCGGCGAACTGCGGAACCTCGGCCAGCCATACCCTCTGCGTGACGGCTCCGGCGACCGCTCTGACGGGCCCAAGCACCATCACCGTCACGAACAACCCGAATAGCGGCGTGGTGATCACGACCTGGATCCCCTCGGGCCAGTCCGCCATCACCCTCATCCAGGACTTCGGCCCCTCACCGGGGACGAACGACTACTCCTTCACGTGGCCGACCCAGAAGTACCTCGACGCATCCGGCGTGTTGCGCGTACAGCTGAGCGCCACCAACAGCACACCGGTCGACGTCCCGGTCACGCTCCAGAACGGCAACGTCGGCGACTTCCAGCACTCGCCGAACGACTGGGCGAGCTTCCTGCCGAACCCCTTGTGGACAGCCTCGACGGATCCGGTGATCGCCGCCGTAGGAGACGGTGCGAGCGGCGTGCCTGCGGGGGCAAGCCTTGCCCAGAGCATCGCGCTCTCACATCCCGAGGTGTTCCTGTACCTGGGCGACATCTACGAGACCGGGACGTTCACGGAGAACCTCAACCACTACGGGCAGAACTCGATGGACGGCGGCCCGGGAACGCTGTGGGGCGCGATGGGCACCATCACCCAGCCCGCGATGGGCGATCACGAGGCGGCCAACAGCGTCGCCTGGCAGGACTACTTCCATGGGCGGCCGTTGTACACGTCATTCGAGTTCGCGAACGTGCTTTTCCTTGATCTCGCCTCTACGGGCGTGTCGATGGCGATCGGAAGCGCTCAGTACAACTACGTCAAGTCGATCCTGACGAGTACCGCAAACCCGCCCCCGGCCTGCGTCGTAGCCTATTTTCAGAACCCTGTCCTGGCCAAGAGCGTGATCAAGACCGACCGGCAAGCGATGTGGAGCCTCCTCACGAACAACGGCGGGGATCTCGTGTTCAACGGGAACTCCCACACGATGATCCAGTACAAGCCGCTGAACGATCAACTCCAGCTACCGTCTGCCGGGCAGCCGACCATGGTGCAGCTCATCGACGGTGCCGGTGGTCATAAAGTGGGGGGAGCGTTCACGTCGGACCTGCGGGTCGAGTGGTCGAAGGGGAAGACCCCCGGAGCCGTCTACGTCGGACTGAACGGGGCCGCGAACGGTGGGACGCCGACCAGCCTGTCCTGGGCCTACAAGGACGTGATCGGCAGCGTACTGCACACCGGGACCCGGGACTGCGGGGCAGGGCCGCCACCTCCTCAGGGTCCTTCGATCTCCGGGTTCTCTCCGACCTCCGGATCCGTCGGCACCCCCGTGCAGATCCAAGGATCGGGGTTCACCGGGGCGAGCAACGTGACGTTCGGCGGCGTGAGCGCGGGGTCCCTCGGCCTCGGCTACACCGTGGACTCCGATGCGCAGATCACCGCCACCGTGCCTCCGAATGCCGTGACGGGACCGATCTCGGTGACCACGCCCCTGGGCTCGGCTACGACCCAGGCCGCTTTCACCGTGGCCGGCGCGTCACTCACCTTCACTGCAGTCGCCGATACGGACATCCGGTTCGGCAGCCCGGCGAAGAACTTCGGATCCGCGACCACCTTGCAGGTCGACGGCGATCCGCTCAAGGACACGCTCCTCAAGTTCACGGTATCCGGCGTCGGCACCGGTTCCGTGGCGGGCGCGACGCTCCGGTTGTTCTGCACCAGCGCGGCCGCGATCGGGGGCAACTTCCACAGCGTGATCGACAACTTGTGGCAGGAGTCAACCGTGACTTGGAATACGGCGCCAGCCGCCGACGCCACCTCGCTCGCGTCTTTGGCGAATGTGGTCGTGGGCACCTGGTACGAGGTAGATCTGAGTTCGCTCGTAACCGGGGACGGCACCTACAGCCTCGAGATCACTTCATCCTCGGTCAACGGGGCCGCCTACTCCTCGAAAGAGGGGACCGCCGGACTTGCTCCGCAGCTCGTGGTGACCCTCAATCGGTGAACCCTGGATGAGGTTCCGACTCGAGAAAGGCAGCTCATATCGTGTCGCCGGCCGCTGAGGGCGGTGCTCGTTTCACGCCGACCCTCGAAACACCTGGAATCGCTGGCCCTCGAGGCCCGCTCGCCGGCGGTCGGATGCGAGACTGGATCTATCGGGAGCATCTCCGGTTGACGCTAGTGCTCCTGGCGACCCCAGTCACCCTGGGGCTGGCTTGGCTCGTGGTTCGCCATGAAGCGCTGCCGCTCGGGGACGTCCGGTCCGCCGCGCTCACCACCGTCATCTTCTGCCTCACCGTGATCGGACTGGTGCTGTACGTGCACCGGTTGCCGCTGCTGTCCTTCCCGTCCCTGTTCCTCGCGGTCACGTTCCTGTTCACGTGCAGCCCGCTGATCCTGTACCAGTTGGAGGGTAACGACGCCTTCCGCTCCTGGGAGATCGTGGACATCGAGAGCATCCTCACAGGGATGCCGGTGGTCATGCTGGCTTTCTCCTCGTTCCTGCTCGGCGCGCTCTTGCTTCCGACCCTGATCCCCGCCCCGGCGACGGGTACCGCCGATGGAGCGGCTGGGAGCATGGCCGACTTCACGCCCCGTGCTCAAGCGCTTCGGAGGGTCGGGTTCGCGATCTACGCCGTCTCGGCTTTGCTCGTCGCAGCCTCCTCGCTCGCAGGGGGCACGCTGAGTTTCGCCTTAGAGGGCGGCTACTCCGCGTACCACGGAGCCAAGAGGGCCGGCGCGATCCCCCAGGTCGTGGGGGTGTTGGTGGCCCACCTCCTGCCGTGGTCGTTGCTGATCCTGACTGCAACCAGCAGGGATCGTCGCTCGCGAAGGCAGGTGGTCCTGCTGGCGGTCCCGTTCATACTGATCATGCTCGCGGTCGGAGACCGAGGGGGGCCGATCGGCACCATGGCCGTCATCACGTCCGGTCTCTACCTGGTGGGCGCCCGGATCGGCTTGTGGCGCACACTCGCCGTGATCGCATCGATCGTCTTCCTCATCCCCACCATCCTCAACCTGCGACAGTTGCCGATCTCGCAGTGGTCCGGGGGCGCGATCGCGAACGCCGCGACCAACCAGGTGCAGTCGACGAACACGTTCGGGGACGATCCCGTCTCGGGCTTCCTCTCTTCCATGTCGAGTCCCTATCAGACGTTGATGGAGACGGTGAAGGTGGTTCCCGACCTCGAGGGCTACCACCGCGGAGGGGACTACCTAAGCTCTCTCGTAGTCGCGGTCCCGTTCCGATCGATCATCTTCCCGTTCTTCGGTGCCGAGATCCAGCGTCGTCCGCCCAGCCAGTGGGTCCTGCTGTTCCTGCACCCTGGGCGCAACGCAGGCCCGGGCTACCTGCAGGTGGCGGAGGCATACCTGCAGTTCGGCGCGATCGGGGTCGTCGGTCTCTACTTGATCTTCGGATGGGGGCTGACTCGGCTCTGGCGGTCGATGACCAGCAAGACACTGGACCCTCGGGTGTTGGCATTCGCTTTGATCGTCATGATGGAGACGCTGCTCTGGGTCAGGAATTCGTCGACCCTGGTGGTACGAGCCGTGGCGTGGGGGTGGATCCTGACCTACGTGATACCCGCGCTGATGATGATGCGGAAGAGGTCTGCCGGAACGCGGCGGGTACAGGGGGACGAGGTGCTCCACCGATGAGTCGAGGCGCGAGTCGGGCGGCGGGGAGCTCGGTTCGGATCCGCCACGTGCGGGGCGAGGAGTCCGAGTCGGACGTACGGCGTCCGAGGAGGGTGCTGTGCGTGTTCGGCAGCTTGGAGCGGGCCGGGGCGCAATTGCGGACCCTCGAGGTCTGCCGCGAGTTGCGACGTACGCGATCCATCGAATTCGACTTCTGCTACCTTGATCTGGGCCCGAACGAGCTCGACGGAGATGTCGTGAGCCTGGGCGGCTCGACCCACGTCGTGTCCATCCGCACTCCTCGCTTCTTGATCGACTTCTCGCGCTTCCTTCGACACGGTCGGTACGATGTGGTCCACACCGAGCCCCAGTTCCTCAGCGGTATCATCGTGTGGTTGGCGGCGTTGCAGCGTGTGCCCATCAGGATCGTGGCGATCCACAATGCGATCGGTGATGCCGGAAGGCGCACGGCGAGCAATCCCGTCGTTCGGATCGTGCTCTCGAGCCGGCCATTCATGTGGGCGATGCGACGGCTCATCACGCGATATGCCACCAACGTCATCGCCGTGTCGAGGAGCGCGCTGGACAGCGTGCTCCCAGGCCGGTGGCAGTCGATGCGCGACTGCAGTGTGGTCTACAACGGCACGGACGTCGCCCCATTCGAGGTCACCGAGGATCGACGGGGTGTTCGCGAGGAGTTCGGCTGGCCCGCCGACAGCAGGATCATCGTGAACGTGGGCCGGCTATCGGCGCAGAAGAACCATCGCGTCATCCTGGAGACCCTCCGGCTGGTTCACCAGCAGGATGGCACCGTCCGATCGCTGCTCATCGGCGGCGGGGCGCTGTATGAGGAGGTGGACGGCCTCATCGATCAGCTCGGACTCCGCGAGATCTGCGCGATCACGAACAACCGTCCGGACGTTCCGCGGCTGCTCCTGGCTTCGGATGTCTTCTTCTTCCCCTCCTCGTGGGAGGGCCTGCCCGGGGCGCCTCTGGAAGCGCTTGCGGCCGGCCTGCCGATCGTCGCGAGCGACATCCCTCCGATCCGGGAGATCGCCACGTTCTTCCCCAGCTCGATCCTGGTTGCAGCCCCGGATGATGCCGTCAAACACGCCGAGAATATCCGCTCGGCGCTGCAGATGCCGAAGGACCGGGAGGGCGTGCAGCAGCGTTTCGCAAGATCGCCGTTCTCGTTCCAGGAGTCTGTGGCTGCATACCGGGCGCTCTACGGGATCGACGGACTCGGGGGGCCGGCCGGGAGTCCGTCGGTGCGCGCCGGCCGGTGATGAGCGCTCGGGTGGCGCCGAAGATCCTCTACACGTCGGCCGACGCCTCCCCGCAGAGTGGGGCGTTCCGCTGCCTGCTCGACATGGGTATGGAGATCGGCAACTGGGGGTACCGCCCCGTCCTGGCCCTGCCTGAGGAGCCGGCGGGCGGATCGCTCCCCGACGAGGCGGGGCTCCTTGCCTCGCACGTGTTGCCGCTCCCACGCCCTCGGCGGGGGCGTACCGCGGCTCAGTACGGGGGCGAACTCCTGCAGACCGCGCAGAGTGCCTACCGGTTAGCGCGCATCATCCGTCGGGAACGTATCGCCCTTGTCCACGTGAACGAGATCCTCGACGTCTACGGTGGGATCGCCGCGCGCTTGGCGGGGGTTCCATGCGTGTGGCACGTTCGAGCAGACGTGTCCTCGTGGCCGTCCCCGCTTAGGAAGGTGCTCCCGCGCATCGTGGCCGCCCTCGCCAGCGAGATCGTTGCTGTGTCCGACTCGGTGCACCGGGAGGTGTTCCGAGAGCAGGGGATCGATACGCCGAAGGTGTCAGTGATCCACGACGCCGGGCCCGACCCGGCGGTGTTCCATGTCGGTGTGGACGGCGCCTCGGTCCGTGCTGAGTTCGGCGTCCAAGACGACGGGTTCCTCGTTGTGTTGGTCTCGAAGCTGGTTGAGCTCAAGGGCCACGAGGTGCTGATCCGCGCGATCCCGCAGGTGCTGCGTACGTTCCCGCAGACACGCTTCGCCATCGTCGGTGGAGAACTCGACGGCGCGCACCATCGCCGATACGCGGAGCGGCTCCGGCGCTTGCCGGCTGAGCTGGATGTCGGAGATGCCGTAACCTTCACCGGCTACCGCGCTGACGTCCCCCAGATCATGGCCGCGGCCGATGTGATCACGCACTGTTCTACGCATCCCGATCCCTTCCCCGGGGTCGTGTTGCAGGGGATGTCGCTGGGCAGGGCCGTGATCGCCTCCGACCTCGGAGGTGCGACGGAGCAGATCGACGACGACGTCTCCGGCGCGCTGGTCCCTCCCGGGGACCCGTCTGCTCTGGCCGGCGCGATCTGCTCGCTGTTGAAGGATCCGGACAAGCGGGCTTCGCTGGGACGGGCGGCGGCATGCCGGGTGACTGCTGACTTCACCTCCGAGTCGTTCTATCGGCAGCTCTCCGAGGTATACCAGCGGCTGGTCAAAGCCTGAGGTGGCGCTGATGGGGGAGACGATCATCCGTATGGGAGGCCGGGTTGGAGGGCCCTCGCTCGGGTCGCCTCGACACGTCCTGCGACGTTGGATCTCGATGTACCCGACCCTGTACCTTCCGCTGGCACGGTGGAAGAATGAGCATTCGGTGCTGGAAGCTCGCACCCAGCTAGTCGTGGATGGGTTCACGCGTTCCGCCGGTACCTTCGCCGCGATCGCGTTCCAGGTGGCGCAGAACGACCATGTCCGGCTGGCGCATCACATGCATGCGGCCGCCCCGCTGGTCGCGGCGGCGCGCCGCGGCGTGCCGACCCTGATCACCGTGCGGGGACCCGAGCCCACGATCCTGTCCGCGTTGATGCGTGAACCGGACGTGACACCCGGCCAGTGGCTCAAGACCTATGTGGCGTTCTACGAGCGGATCCTGCCTTTCCGGTCCTGTTTCGTCATCGGGACGTTCGAAGAGGTGACGTCCGACTTCGGGGCCGTGACCCGGCGCGTGAACGAACGGTTCACCACGCGGTTCCGAGAGTTCGATCACACCGAGGAGAACGTCGAGGCCGTATTCGCGCTGATCGAGGAGCGGGCGGAGGGCCCCCCGTGGCAGCCGTCCTTCAATAGGTTCGCCTCCGGGCTCCTCAGCGCCGACGAGTATCGCGCCGTGACCCGACCCTACCGGGACGGATCCGATAGACGTCGACGCCCGGTCCCCGAGCTCCGGGTCCAGCGCCCTTCGGCGCAACGCGAGGCCGCCAAGGGCCAGATGCGGGAGCGATATGAGGCCCCCGGCCTCGCGGATCTGAGGACTGCGGCAGACAAGGCCTATCGTGCTTTCGTAGGAACCGCCGGTTCATCGGCCGGTTGACGTATGAGACATACGTTCGAGGCTCCGTGCCGACCGATATCCGCATCCGTAGAGTATCGCCGCACGTGCCTGCTGCGCTGCCAGATGTTCCAGACGCTCCGGGATGGATGATGGACGACGCTGACGATCGGGACCTGGAGCCGAACGACGTCACGACCGAACGACGCCCGCTCGTCGTGGAGGTTATGGGGCCGGCCGCGGCCGGCAAGACGTCGCTCGTCCGAACGCTGTGCGCCCGCGATGACCGTATCCAGGCCGGTTTCGATGTACCGAGGATCCGGTGGTTCCCCCTCGTGGTGCGCAGAGTCGCGCACCTGCTCCCAGCGTGGCTTCTCCGCTACAGGCGGGACCGCTGGTTCACGTGGAATGAACTGAAGTCGATGGCTTTCCTGGATGTGTGGCTCCGGGCAGCGCAGAGACAGAGTTCCACCGCTGCAGTGGCCACTTTGCTCGACCATGGTCCGGTCTACCGGCTGGCGCGACTTCGCGAGTTCGGACCGGCTGTCACCAAGAGCGAACGGTTCCAGCGGTGGTGGCACGCCTCCCTGGACGGTTGGCTGAACACCCTGGACATCGTCGTGTCTCTCGATGCCCCGGATACGGTCCTGCTGAGACGCGTCGAGGAACGTGGGCACTGGTACCTAAGCGCCGATCGTCCCGAGGAGGAGAAGGCGGAATTCCTCACGCGCTTCCGGAGGGCATTCGCCGAGACGCTCGAGACGGGGACTGCGGCCATGCCTAGGTTCCTTCACGTCCGTTCGGACCAGCGCACCCTCGACGAGATCGCGGACGAGGTATCGGCCGCGCTGGGATTGGGAGCGCGAGGGCCACGTCGGCAGGAGACGTCACACCGATGATGAAGGCGGTCAAACGCATCGCGAAGTCCGCGTCGAACGTGCATCGTCCCGACGGCCGTCCGAACGTCTTCCTCTATTCCACGCCGAGGAGTGGAAGCACGTGGCTCATGGAGTTGATCTGGAGCCAGCCGGGTTTCAAGACCTGCAATCAGGCCCTGTACCTGGAGAACCCGGTCGTCCGGAAACACCTCGGCATCAGTGATTGGAACGAGCTCTACAGCATCGACGCTACCGAGAAACTCCAGAGCTATCTCAAGCGACTGTGTGACGGACGGCTCGGCTTCACGAATCCGAACCCATTCCGGGCGTACTACCGACCGATCACGCACCGGATCGTGTTCAAGGAGATCCACGCATCCGGCGATCGGATCAATTGGGTGCGCGACACGTTCAACGCCCGCGTCGTGTACCTGATCCGTCACCCCATAGCCGTGACCATCTCAACCGAGCGCTGGCCCACGCTCCCCGCATTCTTGACGAGTGACTACCGCCGTCACTTCAGCGAGGAGCAGCTCGCGCGGGCCGAGCGGATCGTTAAGGAAGGGACCGATCTCGAGCGCGGCGTCCTGTCGTGGTGTTTGCAGAACGCGGTTCCGCTCAGAGAAGCCACGGAGGATTGGGCGATCGTGTCGTACGAGCAGCTGGTCTTGGATCCCGATCCGGTCATCCGCGAGCTGACCGACAAGCTGGCGTTGCCGGACCCAGAGCGGATGGGACGTGGGCTCGGCGTGCCCTCCGTCAACGTTAGGTTCAAGTCCACCGAGGAGACACGTCGGCTGCTGAGCGAAGGCGACGCCGACAAGCGTCCCTCCCTCGTGGAGAAGTGGCGCAAGAAGGTGGATGGACGCGAGGAAGCTCGGGTCATGGAGATCCTGGATATCTTCGGATTGGATGTCTACCGGAGCGGAGATGCCCTGCCCAGCGAGCGGATCTGGATACCCCGGGAGTCTCCGATCGCGGACCGGGCCGAGGGCGCAGGCCGCCCTTGACCTCACCTCTTTCCGGGTCATGCGAACGACGTAGGAGAGATACGCCTGACACGTCTGCGGTACCAGTCAAGGCTTCCGTATCGTCGTGGTCCAATCCCCGGAACCGTTAACGGAGTCGTCCCGATGTCCCAGGAAGTCGTCATCGCCTCAGAAGGGGTTCGCGAGTCATCGATCTTCCTCGAGATCGAGGGCTGACGCGCGTGGCTCCCACCGACCGAATGGGCGCAGACCCGGTCCGATCGACTCCCCAATCGCAGACACGAGAGGCGAACGAGGTCATGGCGGCGATGGTCGAGGCTGGGCAGATCCCTCCCGTCGTCGGCTCCGGCCCCGCTCGCCCGGCCGAGGGTGAAGAGGCTCCCGGCTTGGACCTGGTGCGTCGTCTGTGTCAGGCGCTTTCCACCGAAGCGGTGGACTACTGCCACTGGAAGAGCAACGAGGCGTTGGATCGATCCGCACGCGCTGAGAGCGATCTCGACCTCCTCGTGAGCCGTCGACACGCTCACCGGTTCGAGGAGATCATCAGGGGCTTGGGCTTCAAGGACGGGCGACCGCCGTCCAAGAAGCAGCTGCCGGGGGTGTTCCATTCGTATGGGCTCGACCAGGCGTCGGGGAAGGTGGTCCATCTCCACGTCCACTACCAGCTCGTCTTGGGCGACGACATGACCAAGAACTATCGATTGCCTCTCGAAGAGGCGTATCTCGAGTCGGCGCGGCAGGGCTTGTTGTTCCGTGTTCCGGCCCCCGAGTTCGAGTTCGTGGTCTTCGTCCTGCGGATGGTCCTGAAACACTCGACCTGGGACGCGATCCTCACTCACAAGGGATCGCTGTCCGCGGGCGAGGCTCGGGAGCTTCGCTACCTCAGCGATCGTGCCGGAGCGGAGGCGGCGCGCGGGGTGGTTCGCGACCATCTTCCATTCGTCGGTCCGGACCTGTGGGAGCGTTGTCGGCGATGTCTGGAGCCGGGAACCTCGCGCTCGTTCCAGTTCTGGACGGCGCACCGCCTCGAGCGATCGCTGGCCGCTCAGGCCAGGCGATCGCCCGGCTTCGATCCGTTCGTGAGGGTGTGGCGGCGTGGCCAGGTGGCTTTCCGCCGGCACATCCTGCATCGCCGCCCGACGCGCAGCAGGCTCGATAACGGTGGGGCGCTGATCGCCGTCGTGGGCGGGGACGGAGCGGGGAAGTCCACGGCCGTGGACGAGGTCTACCGCTGGCTCTCGAACGACCTGGACGTGGTCAGGATCCACCTAGGCAAGCCTCCCAGGTCGGCGACGTCCGCCGTCGTGCACGGTGCCTGGAGGGGGGGCATCCGCGGAGTGAGCCATAGCCGGTCCGCCTCCGCGCACCAACCCACGGCGCTCCCGGACGGAGATCGCATCGACACGCGGGCCCTGGTGAAGCTGATCCGCAAGGTTATGACGTCGCGGGATCGGTATCTCAGTTACGTCCGGGCGCGACGGTTCGCTTCCAAGGGCGGGATCGTCGTCTCCGATCGGTTCCCCATCCCGCAGATCATGCTCATGGACGGGCCCGCCACGGCAGGGTTGCCTCGCCTGCGAGATCGAAGCAAGGTGGTGGAGTTCCTCGCAGGACTCGAGGCGCGCTACTACGGGAAGATCACCTCCCCGGACGTCCTGATCGTGCTTCGCGTGCATCCGGACGTTGCTGTTCAGCGGAGGCACGGTTCAGAGGGCGCGGACTTCGTTCACCGGAGGGCGGAAGAGGTCTGGCGCCTTGACTGGAGCGGGATCCCCGCCACGGTGATCGATGCGAGCCGGCCCAAGGACGAGGTGCTCGCCCAGGTCAAGTCAGCGATCTGGGAGGGGCTGTAACCGCCATGGCAGATGATCCGGGGATCGGCGTCGTCGACAAGCCGAGCCTGTTGGCGCGGGCCAAGGCCCGAGTCTTCTCCGACGGGAGCCTGACGAAGAAGGCGTCGCTCAACTCGATCGCGCAGGTTCTGGACTACGGCGCTCGGGCGATCGCCGGGCTCGTGGTCAACCCCATCCTCCTGCGCCATCTCGGAGATGTGGGGTTCGGGAACTGGCAGATCCTACAGCGACTGATCGGGCACACGAATCCCGCAGGAGGAAGACCGGCCGAGGCACTGAAGTGGTTCTTGGCGAACCGCCATTCGTCCACCGATCTTCAGGACAAGCGGAAGGCCGTCGGAAGCGCCCTGGCCGTGTGGTTGATCTTCCTGCCCATCCTCTTGCCGATCGGCTTGATCATCGCCTGGTTCGCCCCGATCTGGCTCCACGTACCCGCGGCGAACTACGCGATGATCCGTCTAGCAGCGGTCATCTTGGTCGCCGACATCATCGTCGCCGGCGTGACGAACATCCCGTGGGCGGTCATGGTGGGCGAGAACGTGGGCTACAAGCGGATGGGCCTGACCGCTTCGCTCGAGTTCGTCGGAGCCGGCTTGATCATCGTGGCCGCCGTCATGGGGGGCGGGCTCGTCGGGATCTCGGTGGCGACCGTCGCCGGGACGATGTTGATCGGAACGGTCTACTACTGGCTGACCCGCATCTACGTGCCATGGTTCGGATACGCGAGGCCGGACCGAGGAGCGGTGCGCCGTTTCTTGGGGCTGAGCGGGTGGTTCCTCCTATGGAACTTCGTGATGAAGATCACGATGGGCGGCGATATCATCGTGCTCGGCATCGCCGGTTCCGCGTCGGCGGTGACCGTCTATTCGCTGACCCGATTCATCCCCATCACGATCATGGCCGGAGTCACCAGCCTCATCTTCGGGATGGCGCCGGGCTTGGGGGGGCTCATCGGGGCGGGCGAGATGCCGAGGGCGGCGCGGGTGCGGAACGAGACGATGGCGGCCTCGTGGCTGATGGCCACCGTCGCCGGTGCGGGGGTCTTGCTGCTGGTGAAGTCATTCCTGGGGATCTGGGTTGGACAGCGGTACTACCCGGGTCTTGGAGCCACGGTCCTGATCGTGCTGATGACGGTGCAGCTCACGCTGATCCGGGTCGATTCGAACATCATCGATCTCACGTTGAACCTGCGTTGGAAGGTCCTGCTGGGACTCGTGTCGGCGGGGTTGTCCGTTGCGTTCGCATGGGTGCTGGTGTCCCGGTTCGACATGGGGATCGCGGGCGTGGCCATCGGGTTCATGACCGGGCGGATCGTGCAGAGTCTGGCCTATCCCGTGATGGTCGGGCGCTTTCTCCCGATCGCGACGCTCTCGCAGGTGAAGGGATTCGTGAGAGGAGCGCTGGCAACCGGCGCGCTGTTCGCGGCGACGGCCTTCGGCGGCCAAGTCGTCCACGTGCGCACGTGGGTAGGGCTGATCCTCGCAGCTGGCCTCTCCGGCGCCGTGCTGACCGTCGCCGGGTTCTTCGCCGGCCTGTCCGCGGCCCAACGTCGATGGCTCTGGTCGCGGGCCCGACGCGTCGCGCGCCTCCAGTGAACGCGGCCGTGGACGGCCCGATCATCGATCGCCCGGTCTTCGTCATCGGCACCGGGCGGAGCGGGCTGACACCCCTGATGGACCTGATCGCTTATCACCAGGCTTTCGGGTGGCCGTCCCAGTACAACGAGCGATGGCCGAGCCTCCGTGGGCTCTCGGGGCTATCGAGGATCGTCGATATCCCCCCCTTCGATTCCCGTATGAAGTTCGCACGCGGCATCCCGAAGCACACGGAGGCGTATCCCCTCTGGGCCCGGTGCTTCCCTGGGTTCGCAGAGCCCTTCCGTGACCTCGTCACCGAAGACGTGACGCCGTACGCGAAGGGGCTCTTCCGGGAGACGGTCGCCGATATCCTGGCACACCAGCGGAAGCCGCGGTTCATCGCCGAGTACTCGGGCTGGTCCAGGATCGCGTTCCTGAGGGCGATCTTCCCCGACGCGAAGTTCATCCACATCGTGAGAGACGGAAGAGCGGTCGCGCACTCCTATACCACCGTCGACTGGTGGAACGGCTGGGAGGGCGTCTACCGATGGAGACTCGGGATGCCCAGCCCGGAGGTGCTCGAGAAGCTGGCGAGGTATGAGAACTCGTTCCTCGCGCTGGCCGCCGTCTACTGGAAGATCCTCGTCTCGAACATCTCGGAGGGGAGTCGGCTGCTGCCCGCGGGCGACTTCCTGCTGGTCCGATACGAGGACCTGGTCGCCGACCCCGAGATGGAGGCCTACCGGTGCATCGAGTTCGCGGGGCTCGACGAGGACCGACGTCGCTTCGCGAAGCATCTCCGCACCGTGAAGATCGTGGACGCGAACCGCAACCGGATGAGGATCCCGCCGTGGCGAGAAGCGATCGACCCGAAGCAGCTCGACATGTTCGACGATCTCGCCGGTGAAGAGCTGGAAGAGTTCGGGTACGCCTAGAGCTCGGAGGTCATTTCGTGTCCGTCTCCCAACGTCTTGTCCGGAACCAGGGGTTGAGGAACCTCGTTCCTCCTCGCGTGAAGGCGATGTTCGCCGAGAACCGTGTGCGCCTCGCCCGGGTCTCGCGCCACTCGGAGCTCCGGAACGTCTATCACTGCTGCCTCCACAAGACCGGGAGCCAGTGGATCCGAAAGATCCTCGCGGACCCGGATGTCTACAAGACGACGGGGCTGCGCACCTACGCCTACGCCCCACGCCTGCCCGAGACGCGCAAGAACCGCGGCTATCGAGCGCTGCGATTCGAGACACCCTTCCCTCGCAACACGATCGTGTCGCCGCTCTACATCGACTTCGAGGGCTTCACGGCGATCCCGAAGCCCTCGCCGTGGCGTGGGTTCTTCGTCGCGCGCGACCCGCGAGACATCGTCGTGAGCTGGTACTTCTCGTCGGCCAAGTCGCATCCGACGCGCAGCAACCCCAGCCTTCAACGGACCCGTGACCACCTCGCCACCCTGAGCGAGGAAGAGGGGTTGATCTTCACCATCCGACGTCTCCACGATTACGGCCTGTTCGACGCCTTGCGAAGCTGGGGAGATGTCGACCAGGAAGGTCTCCTATCGCTTCGGTATGAAGACCTGATCGGTTCAGACGCCGACCATTGGTGGGAGCGGCTGCTCGACCATTGCGACGTGCGGCTGGCGCCCGGCGAGCGCGGGGCGTTGCTAGCCCGCTACAGCTTCCAGACGCTCTCGGGGCGCGAGCCGGGCCAGGAGGATCCCGGCTCCAAGCTGCGCAAGGGGATCGCTGGCGATTGGCACAACCATTTCACCCCCGCGGTCCGAGACATGTTCGCCGAGGTGACCTCGGATCTCACTACCCGGATCGGCTACCCGGACTAGGGCCATCCGGCGCGCCGTAGGTCAGGCGATCCCCCAGCCGTCGAACCCGCCGGGCATGTAACGACGCAGGCGCGCGACGTCCTCGCGCAAGGACGTCTCGAGCTGTTGCCGCAGATCGTCTGACAGGCGCGCTCGTTCCACGTCCACGGGCTCCGCTGGGAGCCTTCGAGCCAGGGTTCTGACGGATCGAGGGGCGTGTTGGGTGATCGCTGCCAGTCCGGGGATCCTTCGAACGCGCTGAGTAATGGCGGGCTTCATCCGACGGTCTGCGGAACGGAAGAACTCGCGATCGACGACGGGAGGGATCCACTCATCGTCGACGCCCAGGAACCTGAAGATCGTTCGAAGCGTCTCCACGCGCTTGTCCGCGAGATCCCTTGAATCGATGAACAGGAACTGCTCCGGGGAGAAGTACGAGGCGTACTGTTCGAGCTGGAGGCCGTACCGGCTGATGTCCAAGTAGGCCGGGTCCTCTGAGAACGCCCGCTCGATGGGGCGCCGCTCTTTCCCTCTGGACATCGCGTAGAGGTAGTGCGACTGCATCCGCTCGATGGGGTGCCGAAGTACGTAGAGGAGCCGCGCGTCGGGCAGGATCGACGCGATCCGGGCCGGGACGCCACGGACCACGGGGAACTTCGTGTAGCTGGTGGAGGCCTCTCCCAGGGCGGTCTGGCCATCCGTGGCTCCTTGGAACTGGCCTTCGTACCAGGCGACGCCGCGGCGCCAATTGTGCCGAGGATCGAAGAACATAACCTCCTTGACATCGGGCATGAACACCTGCGGATGACTGCGCAGGTAGTGCCAGAGACTCGTGGTTCCCGCCTTCATCGCCCCGATCACCAGGAAGTGTGGCAACCGAGACGCCGGACGGGCGGTCACGGGTGCGCCCGGCCTTCCATCTGCGGACAGGTCCGTCCTGTCGCCGTGACGTCCTTCGGAACCGCCTCCCGCAACCTGTCCCCTCAACATTTCGGTATCGCCGTCCGCCGCTCCGCCGGGTCCTTCCGCCGTGGCGTTCGTATCGGGTAGCCGTATCGCCGAAGCAGCGGATAGGTCAAGAGCGTCACGAGGAAGCGATCCACGGGGTGGAGCTCCCGCTGCCACCGGGTGTCCAGTTGGAGGACGACTTCGTTGGTGACGAACCTCCGTCGCTTGCTCCCATCCGGTCCGTGAACCTCCGGTACCCGGATCGGCACGCCCGGGGTCAAGTCCACGAGGGGGGAGGGCTGCCCGACGAGCTTCGCCACGGCTTCGACGGTACCGCGCGGGTCTTCGATGAGTTGCTCGTAACGTAGCAAGATCGATCGGTCCGGGCCGTATCGGCGCCGGATCGCCTCGTTGGTCAAGTGCTTCGCCACCCACCGCACGGCCGCCCGCACGGCCAACAAGTGCGGGCCCAGGCCGGTTCGCTTGGCGGCATGATTCTGCAGCGAGAAGACAACCCCGCGCGGATCGCGGAGGATCTGCACGACGTAGGTCATCACGTCGGGCCGAACGGCGAGTAGCGCTGCGTCGGCTGCCGACTTGGAGCTGTCGATCACGACCTCGGCACCGGTCACTCGAGCGAATGCCTTGTGCAGCTCCGTGTAGGCCGCGAGGTACCTACCCGCCGCCGTGGTGGGGGGAGGGGGGGACGAGAGGCGGCGGAGCCGTAACGCAGACCGCCATCCCAGATGCTCGGGGGCGACCTGCTTCTGGATCCTTCCGACCTCCGCGAGACTCGGCTCCGCAAAGGCAGCGCCGGGGACCAGCAGCTTGGACCAGACCTCGCACTCTGCATGAGGCTGCCCACACGCGCACGTTCGGCCCGGCCTAAGACCCCGACTCCACAGTCTTCGCAGCTCTCCTGCGAAGACTGTCCTCTCGATCGTGCTCAGCACCCGCCCGAGCACGCCTGTACCGCTTCGTCCCGGCCCCAGGACGTAGACGACCTTCGGTGTGGGTTCTCGGGCAGTCACGGCTCGCCTATAATCGCTCAAGGCTGATCGAGCGCTCATCGCCCATCTAACGTAGGAAACGGCGTATCCCGACATCTGGCCCACGACGGAGCGGTCGGCCGACTTCGCTACGTCTTCTACGCCGAACCGCGGATGCAGCGGCGTAGCGCTCACGCCAGAATCCGCGGAGGCGGTTCTCCATCTGTACATGGGCGCCGACCTGGAGGGCTTAGGGAGCCTTCGACGATGGCTGAACCCGCGACGGACGATGCAGGAGAAGGGGGCACGACGGTGGAGTCGCGTGAGCCCGTCAAGCTGACATCGAGCGGGCCTCGATCGGATGGCCGCTCTGACTCCCCCAAGAAGCTGGTCCTCCTCTGCGAGCACTTCTACCCGGAGATGATCTCCACCGGTATGCACATGACGGAACTCGCCACTAGGCTCACAGAGCTCGGGTGGCAGATCACCGTGTACACGGCGAAACCCAGCTGGGGGACCGACGGCGACGACCATCAGCGGGTCCCTAGGGAGATCGTCCACCAGGGCGTGAGGATCCTGCGGGTTCCGACCATCGGAAGCCAGCGGGGGGGCCTGGTGTCGAAGGCCATCGCCGCCGTCTCGTTCGTGATCTCGGTGAGCGGGGCGCTCTGGCGCAGGCGAGCGGACAACGCGGGGCTGGTGATCACCACCAACCCTCCGTTCATCGGCGTGCTCGGCTGGCTCTTCTCGCGGCTCTACGGCCGGCCGTACCTCATCATCGTCTACGACTTGTTCCCCGAGTTCGCGATCAGCCTGGGCGTCGTGTCCCCGGACTCCTGGATCGCGAAGGTGTGGAG
>Ga0315273_10001811_pt1 | contig 24699 bp, 18 predicted proteins | sample YL17G02_0_MG_FD_205753 | JGI IMG/M metagenome (GOLD analysis project Ga0315273, IMG submission 205753) | Sediment microbial communities from Yellowstone Lake, YNP, Wyoming, USA - YL17G02_0 | ecosystem: Environmental > Aquatic > Freshwater > Lake > Sediment | place: USA: Wyoming | collected... | reverse complement strand
CGACGGACACCGAAACCGTGACTGCTGTACAGGGTCCTGCGCTGAGCATTGTTAAGACTGCCACCCCGGCCACGTACAGTGCGGTGGGTGCTGTGATCAGTTACAGTTTCCTGGTGACGAACAGTGGCAATGTGACCCTAAGCGGTCCGTTCACTGTGAGCGACAATAAAGCGACTGATGAGAGTTGCCCGGCGACAGCCAGTTTGGCTCCGGGTGCATCGATCACCTGCACGGCTAGCTACACGATCGTACAGGCCGACCTGAACTCTGGCTCGGTCACGAACACTGCTTGGGCGTCGAGCGGCTCGGTGACCTCGAACATAGCGACCGCAACTGTGAATGCCGACCCGGACGACCCGGACGACCCGGACGACCCGGATAACCCGGTGATAGTGTTAGGTGCCTTCCAACCGATCATCCCGGTAACAGGTGGTTTGCCTATCATCGTAGCCGGCCTGGGTCACACCTGCATGAGTGCTGAAAACGGGCGGGTATTGTGCTGGGGTCTCAATGCCTCCGGGCAAGATGGAAACGGCACTGCCATCGATCAATTGGTGCCTGTTTATGTAAGAAACCTGTCGGGTGTATATGATCTGACCGCTGGTAGCCTGCATACCTGCGCCTTGAACCTTGACGGCGAAGTATGGTGCTGGGGCGAGAACGGCTCCGGCCAGCTTGGCAACGGCACAACCGTGGACAGCCTGTTTCCAGTGAAGGTGATCGGTCTGCCAGGTGTAGTGATCGATTTCACGGCCGGCGAAAAATTCACCTGCGCGCAGTTGGAAAACAATGAAGTATGGTGCTGGGGTGAGAACAGCCTCGGTCAGCTCAATGACGGTACGACCATCAACCGCTTGAGCCCGGTGAAAACACAGTTGAACAATATTCCAAATGTGATCTCTGGCGGGAAGTCCTCCCTGGTGAGTGATGCAAAAGGGATTGTTGAGACCTGGAGCAAATCGAAAGCACAGGCGGTCAAAAAGATGATTATCCCGGTGACGGGTGGTCTGCCTGTCATCCAGGAACTAGGCAGTGCGATTTCCATCGCTGCCAACCGCTGGGATAACGGCGGATGCGCTGTGAGCGCCGCGGGTGTGGTGAATTGCTGGAGAAGCGACATGGTTTCCAGGGACGTTGTTGGTTCACTGCCGGCTCAATTGGTCGGCACAGGGCTCGCCCATGGTTGCGCGCTCAATGATGACCAGACCGTTTCTTGCTGGGGTTCCAACTCCAATGGTGAGTTGGGTAACGCCACACGCATAGGCAGTACACATGCCAGCCTGGTGAGTGATCTCGTCTGGGCGACCGATTTGGCAGCTGGTTTGCACCACAACTGTGTGCTGGTCGGAGACGGTAACGCGGCCATGTGCTGGGGAGATAATACATACGGACAATTAGGCGACAATTCCACCACTGGCAGTACGGTGCCTGTATTGGTCGCCCCGCCAGCGCAGTAAACAACCATTCAAGACAAACACCCTCCTGATCAGGAGGGTGTTTGTCTTTGTCCTGCACGATCCCGGATTATAATTCAATGGTCGCAGGAATCCTGTGGCTGGCATTCTCAATTGTTGCAGGGGTATACGGGACAGCCACCACAAATAAGCGTCCCCATGTATCAAGCTGATGAAAAGAGATACAGGTTTGAAGAATGAGTTGGTCCTTCACCCCGTAGGTTTGGTAGAAGACCTCTTCAACGGTCAACGTCTGGTTGGTGGATAGATCAATGAAGGAGGAGGTTGGGTTGTTCGGTGACACAGCCTGGAAACTGCGAATTTGGGTTACTTGATACTGAAGCGTACGTCCGTCTCCATAAACAATTGTGATCAAATCGCTCTTCTTTATTTCTGAGAATTTCTTTCCCGCCAGGGTGTTGTGCGCCAGGATGCCCAATGAGCCGAATGCGGACGCAGAACCGAACTGGGTTACCAGATTATATTTAGAAGATACATAAGCAGGCTGGCCTCCCGGTTGTTGAATGACCGGATAAGAAAATAAATTTTCAATATACAAACCGGTGATTTGCTGCGTAGAACCATTTTTTACCTGTTCGACAAAGAGTGCAAGGCTGGGGGATGTGTTGACAGGGGCAGTACTGCCTGAACCCAATTCGCCGGTAACCGGGATTTGAGCAGAAGCATGTAGCGGAACGAATGCCAGGCTGACCAGGATCAGGAGGTTGATGATATTCAAAAGGGAGCGGAATTTGTTTGTGTTCATCGTTAATCTTTCTTGTATAAAGGTTATTGATTGGTGATTTTATTATTACTAATTAGTATTATACATATAATGATATACAAATAATATGGTTTTAAATGATTGTATGGAATATGTAAGTATGGTTATTTTCGAAGGCTGTGAAAGAATCTGAACTAAAACCCCGCTAATTTCGAGCCTTTTGATATAGGATATTTCTTGGATATGTTCAAGAAGCAGGAGATGACCCCTTGCTCGTAGAGAACCCCCGCCTGGACTATCGATGCAAAAGAAATGTTTCTCTGGGTGTTGCCAGGCCTGGGATGAAAATTAAATCTGGGATCCCCGATGGATGGATGAAGGAATGATTCGCAAGTCTGCCTGTTTGTGATAAGATTTAGATCATGAACTATTCAAAAATTACCGAAAATCTCTTTATTGGGGATACCCCTCGCCGGGATGAATATGATCACCTGCGTAACCTGGGTGTGCGCCTGGTAATCAACATGCGTTTTGACAGGCGCCCCGCCATCGATCTGCATCAGCCACCCCTCGATTTCCTTTGGCTGAGGACGTTTGACAACCCTGTATTACCCATTCCCATCCGGTCTTTGATGCGCGGTGTACATGCCGCACTGGGGACGATCCGGGAAGGCGGGAAGGTCTACACCCACTGTGCCAGGGGCCGTCATCGTGGGGTGGCGATGGGAGCAGCCATCCTGATCGCCCTGGGATACTACCCGGATGAAGCCATCGAATTGATCAAGGTGCAGCGTCCCATCGCCGACCCGGATGTCTTTTATATTCGTAGGCGTATCCTGCGTTTTGCATTGACGTGGAATACAATTCACTAAAAGGAAATCCAGAATATTTCCCCCCTAACCCCATGCCCCGTCCGAGAACCGGAACTGATGCGTAGCTCAACCAGTTGATGGTCGACCAGTATGTCCGGGAGCGGTTGGTTGAGTAGAAAAAAAACAAAAAACTCCGAGTTCACATTGAACTCGGAGTTTTGCTTTATTCACTTGCCAGCTTTGCCACCGTCACCCCGGCTCCGCCTTCCTTGTCCCCTCCTTCTTCATAAGAAGTCACCTGAGGATGGACCTTGAGCGCGGCTCGCACCTCCTGCCGGAGTTTCCCGGTGCCTTTGCCGTGGATGATGCGGACGAAGGGCAGCCCGGTCATGGTGGCTTTTTCAAGGTAGCGGTCGAGCATCTCCAAGGCATCTTCAGCGCGTTGGCCGCGCAGGTCGAGTTCGATACCCGGGGAGGAGGCGAGAACTGACGACGGTCTATGCCCTGCACTGGAACCGGGACTATCACGGACAACGGACGACTGTTCAATAATGATTTTCGGAAGGCGCTGTTTTTCGACTGTTCTCGACCTACCCCGAAAAGGCACCAGGCCTTCGCCGTCCAGGGGCGCTTGTTTTCGCTTCAACTCATCCAGCGGGACGCGTATTCGCAGCGAACCGGCCTGGATTTCGGCCTGATCCTTATCAAGTGAAATGATCGTCCCTTCGTTGCCGAGCTTTTTCAGGATAACTTTCTCGCCAACGGCCAATGGACGATGGACGATCCCCAAAGGCGGTGCTGCGGACGAAAGGCTATGGTCTGTGGTCTGTCGTCTGCGCTTTACCGGCGTCTTTATCTTCTCCTCCGCCTCCTCCATTTTCTCTTCGATTTTCTGGAGCGCGTCCAGCGGCTGGCGGGCTTTCTTTAATTCTGCCTTGAGCGATTTCAACTGCGCCTTTAGCACCTCGATTTCAAGTTCACCCTCGGCGCGCGCCTGTTCGAGCACGTTCTGGCGCTCAGCCTCGATCTTTTCCAGCCGTTCACCCAGATCATGTTCAAGCCGGCGGGCCTCGGAGCGGGCTTTCCCGGCCTTTTCGCTTTCCTTGAAGGCGATCTTGCGTTGACGGTGGATGTCGCCGATAAGCTTGTCCGCCCGCAGGTCGTCGGGGTTGATTTCACTCTTTGCAGCTTCGATGATCTCCTGCGGCAGCCCCAGGCGCTGGGCGATGGCCAGCGCATTCGAGCGGCCGGGCAGGCCGATGGTCAGCTTGTAGGTCGGGCGCAGGGTCTGGACGTTGAACTCCAGGGATGCGTTGACCACTCCTGGAGTGGTGTGGGCGAAGGTTTTTAGTTCCGGATAGTGGGTGGCGACGAAAGTAGTGATACCCTGCCTCAGCAGGCTGGATAGGATGGCTCGCGCCAGGGCGGCGCCCTCCTGCGGATCTGTGCCTGCGCCGAGTTCGTCCAGGATGACCAGCGAGCGTTTATCAGCTTTTTTCAGTATATGGACAATATTGGTGATGTGGCCGGAGAAAGTCGAAAGTGATTGCTCGATGGATTGCTCGTCGCCGATATCGGCGTAAACGGCCTGGAAGCAGGGCAGCTCCGAGCCGGATTGGGCCGGGATGTGGAGCCCACTCTGGGCCATGACCACCAGCAGGCCGACGGTCTTGAGCGTGACGGTCTTGCCGCCCGTGTTCGGACCTGTGATGACCAGCGCGAAAGTCCCGGGTGCGGCGTCGATCGTGATGGGTACCACCGATTGCGGGTCGAGCAGCGGGTGACGGGCGTCGACCAAACGAATTGACGTTTTTTCGTCGTCTTTCGTCCGCTGTCTGTCGTTCATTTTGAGCAGGATCGGCTCGGAGCCGTTGACTGCCTCCGCATATTTGGCTTTGGCGAAGGCCAGGTCGAGTTCGGCCAGGGCGGCCACGCCGGAGACGATTTCCCCGGCCAGTTCGCCCACCTGCGCCGAGAGTTCGGCCAGCACCCGGCGAACCTCGTCCCGTTCGGCGATCTGGGATTCGCGGAAGGCATTGTTGAGTTCAACCACCGCCAGTGGCTCGACGAACAGGGTCGCCCCGGTCGACGACTGGTCATGCACGATGGCTTTGACCTGGCCCTTGAACTCTGCTCGCAGCGGGATTACATAGCGCCCGTCGCGCTGGGTGATGACGGCCTCCTGCAACTTGGAGGCGGTGGACGTGTCGGTCAGATAGCGCTGGAGACGGGTCATAAGCCGGTCGTGCGCGATCCGCACCTGGCGCCGCAGGTCGTACAACTTGGGCGAGGCGCTGTCGGCGACTTCGCCATTGTCTGCGATGCAGCGCGAGATCGCATCGATCAATCCCGTCGATGCTGGCAGGCGGCCGGCGATATCGGCCAGATGATGAGAGCCTTCGGCATGTTTGTCAAAGAAACGATGCAGGTCGCGCATTGAGACCAGCGTGGACTGCACATCCAGCAGTTCTTTAGGGTCGAGCACGCCGCCGTGTGCCGCCAGGTCCACCTGCTCGCGGATGTCGTGCGCTCCGCCGATGGTCAGGTCGCGGGAGGCAAGTAAAGTGCGCGCCTCACTGGTCTCGGCCAGGCGGGTGATGGCTGTTTCGAAATCGTGCGTTGGCTGGAGGGCGCCTGCCAGCTCCGCCGACGCGGAGAAATCGCAGAAGTCTGCCAGGCGGGCCAGGATCTTGGGGTATTCGAGCACGTGCTGGGTTTTTACATCCATACAGGTGAATTTAACCACAACCCCCTTCAGGGGGCAAGAGAGACCCAAAGGCAAAAAAGTAAAATAATAAGGGCCGCCTCTTATGGGGCAGTCCCTGAAAACGTATCGATAAATCGCCAGCCTGAACTTGTCAGCCTGATATAGCAGGCATATATTCCATCAAGCGATGGGCCATTTTTCTGAAGGTCATCGAGTCCAACCAGATGCGACCAGGTCCGGTCATTCTTGTCAGGAAAATCCCCTCTCTGCCGGGCAGGCTGTCGGCCTTGCCTTTGAGCATTTGCTCTATTCTTCCGGTCTGTAAACTGCGGCGCTCATGTCGCCGACGAAGTCGGGGACTTCGGAGTGGCGCAGCATCTGGCGGACAGCGGAGGCTTCACCGGTGTGGTACCAATAGTGATAAACATTTCTCATCAATAATGTGCCGATATTTTCGTCCACCGGTTTCCCATCCCGCAGCAGGAATTTCTGCATGATCCCAGGTGTCAGCGTTGCGAGATATTCATCCGCCTCAGCGGTCACTTTACGCCATACAGCCCACATTTCTTTCAGAGGGGGTGTGCTGGCGGGTTTGCCGCAACCTACCAGCTCATTAAGACCAGGTGCAATCTCTTTTTGCCGGGGAAAAATCACCCAATAGCGATGCTCTTGATTGGCCAGGTGACCGGCCATCGAACTGATGCAGTTCATCGGCAGGATCCGGCGGATGGCATCCTCCTCTGAAACCCCTTCAATGCAGCGGACAAACTCGCTGCGGGCGAAGCGTAACTGGCTGACGAGCAGATGTGGTTGCATATTGGACTCCTTTGGTTACATAGCGATATGTTGTACAAGACCAATTATGGTACCTTATGGCACGATTTGGCATTGGCTATTCTTCCACCTTTTAAGCTGCTGTACACCGCCAGATCCACCTGCTCGCGGACGGCATGGGCACTGCCGATGGTCAGGTCGCTCTTTTAAACCATCCGTATAGGTAAAAGGGGCTTTCAGTCTGAGACGGCAAAAGGTTGTGCCTTGACTTCCCGATCCAACCCGCTACCTAAGATATCTAATACCACATCCAGGTCATAATCAGAATGCAATCCAAGCCAGAACTTGGGCGAATTGCCGAAGTAGCGCGCTAACCGCAGAGCAGTATCCGCGGTGATGCTGCGCTTCCCAAGCACGATCTCGTTTATCCGGCCGGGGTGTACGCCAACATCCAGTGCCAAACGGCTCTGGCTCATACCCATGGGTTTCAGGAATTCTTCCAGAAAGATTTCGCCGGGATGGATGGGAGATAAATTTTCGGTCATGGCAGCACCTTTAGTGAGGATCCACAATCTCAACTTGATACGCATTTCCTGCATGCCATTCGAAGCAGATTCGCCACTGATCAGTGACGCGGATACTGTTCTTTCCTTGCCAGTCTCCGACGAGTTTTTCCAGGTGGTTGGCAGGAAGAATCCGCAAGTCGGCGATGGAGACCGAGTTGTTGCGCATCCGAAATTTCCGTAAACCAATCTGTTGAATATCCTGCGGCAGCGCACGGGAATACTGCCGCTTGAATATCTTTTCGGTATCGTCGTCTTTGAATGACTTTATCACGGCTGAAATATATATCGTGACACGCTATGCGTCAAGTGTATATACCAGAATGTTTCAAATCTCTTCAATTTTCCAAAAATCGTGGTATACTCCCGTGCCGCTCGAAAGTGGAGCGCGCACACCAGGGAAATTGTTTTGAGACTTCGAATGATGGCCCGGCGAATGTTGACCGGGCTATTTTGTTGGGCTGAGGCGCCCGCAAGAGCGCCTCGGATTGGCAAGAACTTAGGTGTCGGTGCGATTCGCCAAGCAAATCGAACCGGGACTACCGTGGAGTCATCGAAACATCCCATCGCCCATGTCATTGCGAGCCGCGCTTTTTGCGACGTGGCAATCTTCTCTAGCCACTGATTGCTTTGTCGCTTCGCTCCTCGCAACGACAAGAAAAAGAGGATTTTGATGACCACCCAATTTACAGATTTAAACCTGCGTCCCGAGTTGATGCAGGCCATCGCCGCGCTCGGCTACACCGAGCCGACCCCCATCCAGGCCGCCCTTATCCCGGTCATGCTGACCGGCGCGGATGTGATCGGCCAGGCCCAGACTGGCACCGGCAAGACCGCCGCCTTTGCTCTCCCCATTTTGAACAATCTGGAACCCGGAGAACGCCATGTGCAAGCGCTGGTGCTATGTCCAACGCGCGAACTCGCTTTGCAGGTCGCCGGTGCTATTTACGATTATGGCAAAGTGCAGGATGTGCGCGTGCTGGCTGTCTACGGTGGGCAGCCGTATGGCCCGCAAATCAGCCGTCTCAACCGCGGTGTGGACGTGGTGGTTGGTACCCCTGGCCGCCTGATTGACCTGCTTGAGCGCAATGTCCTCAACATCAGACAGGTCCGCACCGTGGTGCTCGATGAAGCTGATGAGATGCTCTCGATGGGTTTCATCGAAGACATCGAGACCATTCTGGCAGATACGCCTGAAGACCGGCAGACCGCCCTCTTCTCCGCCACCCTGCCGTCCCCCATCCGCCGCCTTGCGGATCGCTACATGCATGCCCCCCAGTCCATCCTGATCCAGCGCGCTCAAGTCACGCTGGCGGCCATCGAACAACGCTACTACCTGGTCAACCAGGCTGATAAGCTGGCCGCCCTGACGCGCCTCTTTGAAATCGAGCCGGTGACCAGCGCCCTGATCTTTGTCCGCACACGCCTCGGGACCGGAGAATTGGCCAACGAATTGGCCCGGCGAGGCTTCCCGGCCGAATCACTGAACGGCGATCTGAGCCAGGAGGCCCGTGAACGGACTCTCAACCGGTTCCGCCAGAACCAGGTCAAAGTGTTGGTGGCGACAGATGTGGCCGCCCGCGGCCTCGACATTGACGACATTTCCCACGTTTTCAACTACGACCTGCCCGATGACCCGGAAATTTATATTCATCGTATCGGGCGCACTGGCCGCGCCGGAAAGACCGGCATCGCCATATCGATGGTCACGCCGCGCGAGAAACGCCTTCTTCGCCAGATTGAATCCCTCATCCGGCAGCCGTTGACAAAGTCTGCGCTGCCGACCGAGCAAGACATTCGAAACCACCGCGAGAACGAATTGCTCGAGAACGTCAAAGTCTGGCTGGCTCGCGCCCGCTACCACCGCGAACGCGAACTGGTGGCGCGGCTGGTGGAAGAAGGTCATGACCCATTGGAAATTGCCGCCGCGGCTCTCAAGCTTGCGCGCGCCGATGAGAAACAGCGCCCGGTCGCGTCGGTAAGCGATCTGCAGGACGCAGGCACTCACCGCTATGAACGGGACGGGAAACGCTCCCCCCGCCGTGGCTTCGCGGACCGCGAAACGGTTTCGCACGAACCGGGTATGGTTCGCCTCAGTCTGAGCCTGGGTCGCCTCCACGGCATCCGTCCCAACGATGTGGTCGGCACAATTGCTTTCCATGCTGACATCCCTGGCCACACCATTGGTAAAATCCATATCCAGGATAAATTCACCCTGGTGGACGTGCCGGAGAAATTCGCCGCCCAGGTACTGGCCAAGAACGGGAATTATCGCATACGCCAGCAGCTGGTAAGCGTCAAACCGGCCTGATATTTGCATAGAATCAAAAGAGAGTAGCGAGGGTGTTCAGCTACTCTCTTTTGATATGACTTATCCAGTCTGGATTGATGCCGGCGGAAGCAGGCGATGATGAAGATTGACACTCCCTGGATTCTAAAGAGAATGATCAGCAATCGCGGCAGCCAGGCTCCATTTATGTGAAACTGATTTGCGGAGAAGCATCCAAATGACAAATCCAAGAACAGCCAGGGGAATGAAGGCATTAAGGATTTCAACATTAAGTACCGTGTTGAAGAAGAGTAGGAAAATGGACAGGATGTCTATACCGACAAAGAGCATGGCTGCGGGCAGGAAGCCGCGGCGTCGTTCGCCCAAGGCGAAGGTGACGAAGGCGATGGGAATGAGCAGCAACAACTGATCGTACGTCCATGTGTAGGGTGTGACAAGCAGAGTCCCGCTGATGGCGAGCGCAAAGGCATCCAGCGGGGGCAGCCCGCGCGGGCAGACTAACAGCCATATGATTCCACCCACTAGAATGCAAGTTGCAGCGCTGCCTGCGAAGACCACGTAAAGGGAGTGCGTGCCAAACAATAGGGTGGCCAGGCCCCAGACGGTGGGGGAGCCGCCGAAGGTTTCGGCCAGTTTCGTGCTGCCGATGCCCCAGTAGTCTGCCAGCCAGTGGGGGTTCTGGAGCAGGCCGAGGATCAGCAGAATCAGGCTGCCCGCCAGTATTCCAAGCAGGGGAGCGAATTTCTTACGGGATAACAACCAGATGAGGAGCAGGAAACCAATTGGCAGGCCGAGGTTGGGTTTGAGGGTCAACAGGGATAACAGGGCTCCGCTCCAGCCCCAACGGTCCTTTTCCATGAGCAGCGCAGCCAGGACCAGGATCAGCAGGATCAGCCCGCTCATCTGCCCCTGGACAAGAGTTAGTGTGGTAGGGCGGAAGAGGATCAGGCCGGCCAGCAAAGGGATGAGGTATTTAAGATGCAGCCCATTCCTGAAGCCTAGCAGGAGACCGAGGGCTGCCAGGATCATCCACTGGAGCAGCGTCAGCCAAAGGACGTAGGCGGTGTGCAGGGGGAGCAGCCCAAGAGGAGCAAGCAGAACGGCGAGCGGCAGTGGATAGAGAAAGGTGTTGTTGGGAATGACATCCATCTCAAATTGGAGATAGCTGCTCACCCATTGTTCGGTTGCATATGGGTTTCCACCGCTTGCCACGAGATGCCCCGCCAGCCAGAACGTGAAGAAGTCGTTATCATTGTGGTGGTAGTTCAAGGAGTCCACGACCCGAAATGCAAGCAGAACGCAAAGAACAGCCACCAGCGGCAGGATCACCACCGGCCACCAATAGAGGATACGATGGAAAAGGCGGGTAGGTTTGCCAGGAGAGCTCTTCATAGGAACAATAATGTGAGGGTCAATTTTGCGGATATTAAGGAATCCATTGGTTAAAACAATACAGGACCAACAGGAATAGCATCAACGGAAATTGCAGGGTAATGAGAAGTTTCGTCTGCCAGGATTTACTTAGAGCCGCAGCGAATCCTACAAAGACGGGCAACGCAAGGAATAGATGGCGTGGCAGGCTAATATATGCAAACTCACCGGTAGTGACACTGAAACTGACGATGATAATTGCCAAGGAATAAATTCGGTCGGCAATATTTAGATATTTCCAAGCGACGATGAAGGCTGCCACGAAGCCAAGCCCAAGTACCAGGTTAACAAAGACATTGATCTCTGGCTTGTAAAATGATTTTGAGATTGCGATTGCCAAGGCATCCCAGGGCCAGCGAAATGCTTGTCCCGCGACTACTTTATTGGCAGAAGGCGAAAGCAGGGCAGAGTAGATTAATCCCTGTATGTTGGAGAAGTCAAGTCTACCTTCGTGAAGGACGCCAATCCGGTAGATGCCCCAGGCCACCAGACCCGCCGGGGGGGTTAGAGTGGATAGCCAGGCAGGCCAGGCCTTTTTAATCCCGCTTAGGGATTTGTCCGAATCAACCCATGCCCACCACGCCAAAGGCAAAGCCAAAAAAATCCCTTGCTGACGGGTCAGCGTGGCGATGAACGATGTAATCGCGGCTAGGCCCCAACGCCTATTGCGCATCATATAGAGCGCCAATACCGTCAAGAGCAGGAACAGGCTTTCCGTGTATGGAGCAAAAAGTATGAATGCTACTGGGAATGTTATCATTAAGAGTAACGCCGTTCGTGCCTTGGTGGGTTCTAGGTCTAGAGCAGCCAATCGATAAAAGGACCAGAACAGTCCCAGGGCAGCGAGAGAGCTGGTGATTAAAAGACTCAAGGTTGGATTCACGCCGAGCCAGTAAAGTGGAGCACTTAACCAAGGATATAAGGGATGGAAGGACATAGTACCGTTCCAAGCCGCGTAACCGGTAGTGAGAATTTCTCTGAACCAGAAAACGTCCCAGCGCTCCCAGGGAGCCAAAAACACCCGGATTAACCAGGTAGCAAGATCCCCTGATGGAGGCCATAGGGCGATGTTCTGCTCGATGGATGTGAAAGGGTAAAGCGGGGAGAATCCCGCTACAGCCAGGCTGGTGAGGATACGCAGGAAAAGCCATAATCCGATTATCTGGACGGCTATTTTCTCAACCAGTTTTACCACTTGGCCTCTACAGATGTCCCGCCAATTACCTTAGCAGCTTAAGGATGTGTTCGGTATGGTCACGCTCGTGCCAGAGCGCGCGGCGCAGCAGCTTGCGCGGAGACCAGAACTCCCCGTCGACGCCGACGACTTGTTTCACCCCTTCCATTTTGAAGAGAGCCGCATTGAAATGTTTGCGGACATTCTCGAGCCGTGCGAGCGGTTCCTCCGGGAGATCTGCGCGGGGGAAGGCCAGCCCAAGGCGTTCCATGTACCACCATTCTGCCCCACCAATATGACCGAGGATCCCGTTGATGCTCCAGCGTTCGCCTGGATATGTCTGGTTGAGTATCACCTCGTTGAGTGCATGCACGGGCTTGAGCAGATCATTACGGCTCCATTCCAGCATATCCAGGGCGCGATTGATTTCAATCGTGGTGAGTGGTTTCCAATCATAAGGGAAGAAAGATTCCGCGCTGTAACCGTCAACCTCAGTGGTTTTGTCAAGGTCGTCATTGATGAAATATACATCCCAGATCCCATTGACGACGATCTCAATATCATGTTCGGCGAAGCTTAGCCAGGCGTTTGGCTCGTGACGCAGAATCCAGCCGGCATATTTATTGAGCACCCCTTCCAGGTTCGTAACCGCCGCCTCGCCTTTTATTCCATATGCAAAGCAGCCGGGATGTTCCAATGCCCAGGCGATGGTGCGTCCTTCATAGTTATTTTCAATTCCTACTTGAAAGATCATCTAGAACCTCCAGAACCATTGAATTTTACCCCAATTCAAAAGGTGGACAAAACGGTTCGCTCCGGGTCTCCGGGAATTCTCGTCATAAAGGATAAGGAATGAGGTGGCTGAAATTTATTCCCGGGTTTACCCATATCGGTTCATGAACTTTTCCATGCGGTTCAGCGCCTCTTCGATCTTCTGATAAGCTGTAGCGTATGAGCAGCGGACAAATCCTTCCCCACCTTTTCCGAAGGCATTCCCCGGTACCACAGCCACATGTTCTTCAATGAGGAGTTTTTCGGCGAAGACCTCATCGTCCATGCCGGAGGCAGAAATCTTGGGAAAGGCATAGAACGCGCCGCGCGGCTCAAAAGTGGTCAGGCCGAGTTTATTCAACCCGCCGACGATCAGCTTGCGCCGCCGGTCGTATTCGGCCACCATTTCTTGAACGTGCTTTTCTCCGTTCAGCAGGGCTGCGATGGCTGCGTCCTGGGCGGTGGTCGGGGCGGACATGATTGTGTACTGGTGAATGCGCACCATGCCTTTGATGATTTCCGCCGGGCCGCAGGCGTAGCCGATGCGCCAGCCGGTCATGGCATAAGCTTTCGATAGTCCACCCAAAAGTACGGTGCGTTTTTTGACCTCCTCTCCCAGCGCTGGGACACACACGTGGTCGAAGTTGTACACCAGCCGGTCGTAGATCTCGTCCGATACGATGAACAGATCATGTTCAATGGCGATTTCGGCCACCTGTCTCAGGGTCTCACGCGTGGCGACTGCGCCGGTCGGGTTGCTGGGGTAGCCCACGAAGATAACCTTTGTGCGCGCTGTGATGGCGGCGCGGACGCAGTCCGGGTCTAATTGGAAATTGTCCTCCATCCGGCTGGGCATTTCGACAGGAATTCCTCCCGCCAGGAGCACCTCGGCCTGGTACGAGACGAAGCATGGAGTTGGGATAATGACCTCATCGCCCGGGTCGAGCAAGGCAGTCATCACCAGGTAAAGCGCCTCTGAGACACCCACCGTGGCGACAATCTCGTTGACCGGATCGTAGCTCACACCGTAGAGGCGCTTTAAATTCCCAGCCACGGCTTGACGTAATTCGAGCTTGCCAGAATTGGAGGTGTAATGCGTTTCCCCGGCTCTTAGGGAACTTATGCCTGCTTCCAGGATCGGTTCCGGAGTGGTGAAATCCGGCTCACCAATGCCGAGTGAAATGACATCCTTCATGGTGGCAGCAATGTCAAAAAACTTGCGAATGCCCGAGGGTTTCAGTCCAGCCACTCTCTTTGCAAGATAACGCGCCTCTGAAATTTCCTGCATCCGGCCTCCTAAAAATTGGTGAATGCTCCACTCGGGTTCGAATGGGCGTTCGTCGGCTGCCACCATGGTGGATAGCTCGAAAAACTGTCCATCCGCCGTCCTGACTCTGAACCACTTCGCCTGTGGCATGCGTCCCTGGGATAGAATTTCAGCAATGATGAGCCGCTGTCCCTGCCAGGTGAACGCTGTCGGTCTCTCGGCGTAGGTTGACCCGGAATGGCATTCGACGATGTCAGGCATATAGACAACACTACTTTAAAGTGACAGTACTATTATCTCCGATGTTCAATTTCAGCGGTGGATCCTCGGCGGAACGTCCCTGAACCATGGCCTGCCGGCCGATAAATGAGCCTTTCAAGGCCGCTGAATTCACCGTTGCCCCGGCTTCGAGGATGGAGTCTTCGACCCGCGCACTCGTGATCTTGCAATCCGCCCCGATGGCTGCATATGGGCCGATCACAGAATTGCTGATATCGGCACTCGCGTGGATAAACACTGGTGGCACGATTTTTATTCCTTGTTGTTTTTTGATTATTGTTTTGTTGGCTTTGCCGTGCTCGAGCAAATACCGGTTCGTCTCCAGCGTTGCGTCAATCGTACCGGTATCCAACCACACCTCCACGCTCTGCGTCCGCATCTTCAGGCCTCGCTCGATCATGATGTTTATGGTATCCGCCAGGAAGTACTCCCCCCCAAGCGAAGCGCCGCGCCGGAATTGTTCTTCAATGGCAGAGAGCAATTTTTTGGCCTGTTTAAAATAATAACACCCGACGACGACCAGATTGTTATCCATGTTCTGCGGCTTCTCTACGAGATGCGTCACCCAGCCTTCTCCATCCAATTCGGCCACGCCGAAACGCCGCGGGTCCGGCACGGATTTGACCCATGCCACGCCGTCCGCCTTTTCGTTTGCCAGGAAGGAGAAATCTGTTTCTATAAGTGTATCCGAGAAGCAGATAATCAAGGGTCCGGTCAGGTATTTGCGCGCCAGCCACAATGCGTCCGCTTGACCTAGCATCACCGGCTGGAGCACAAAATGGGCTTTCAATTCCGGGTAGTGTTCCTGCATGAAAGGTGGAATCTGGGTCTCACCCAACCCCGGACCAAGGATGATGATGTATTCAGTGTGTTCAGGGTACTGTCCTGAGCCAGCTGACACCGCCCCCGCAGGGGACATCCTAGCATCAGGGGAAAGGTCCGGTAAGCTGTGGAATATATCCAGCAGGTGGTCAAGGACCGTCTTGCCGGCCACACCCACCAGCGGTTTGGGCTTGGACCAGGTCTGGGGACGCATTCGTGTGGCCCATCCGGCCGTCGGGATAACGATTTTCAGGGTTTGGGTCATGACTCTATTTTATGCGATAACAAGCGAAATAGCCAACTTTGTATCATGGCTCCCATGCCCTGTCTGGCCGGCATGGATGTCTTCTTCGCTGGATGATTACCGATAGAAAATCAAGCCAATGGCTGTGGAGGAAAGTACCTGCAAGACGGGGCTGATGTTGGTGAATGTCAAGATCAGGAAAGCTCCCAGTCAGATCAGCCACTTGTCCCAGCATGGAGAAGAGAAACGCCGACCCCTTGCTTGAGGTTATAGATGGTCACGGCCATCTGGTAGGCGGTCTAGGTCAGCAGACCGACGACGAAAGGCCGCACGCCCTTGATGGCAGCCTTCATGTTAATAATCCTCCTGACTATTGATTCATTACGGATGGATTTATGGCCGCCGAAACAATCTCCTGGTTCTCGAGGGATTTCGCACTTGCACCTCACCTGTGGTGTGGCGGGTGGTGCCAGGGAAGAGCGCGACTCGCAACGACACGCTTATATTTTCTCCTCCAGTTCCTCGATCACAATCTCCATTAGATCCACGGCTTTCTTGAGAGTGACCGCATCAAAGGCGAACTTTGCCCTTGCAGCGGCGAACAGTTCCGGCAGGGTCACCATCCCGCCCAGCGAAAGTGCTTCGCGGTAGGCGGCCACTGCACTGGCCTGGTCGGTGAGCGCATTTTCAAAGATTTGAACTGCACCTAATTGGGCCAGGCCGTACTCAACATAATAAAATGGTACCTGGTGGATGTGCAGTTTGCGATGCCAGCCGGTGACTTTGACTTCCTCAAGCCCGGAGTAGTCCACTCCGGGGATGAAGCGGTCCCAGAGTTCGCCCCATTTTTTGTCGCAGGCTGCCGGGTCCGCACCCTCTGTCGGGTTCTCGTAGACCCAATGCTGGAACGAGTCCACTGCTGCCACGAACGGCCAGAAGAGGATCATGCCTTCCAGATGTTCAATGCGGGCGCGCGCAGCTTCGGCGTCCGAATAGAAGCCTCCGTTACCTTTCGTCAGGAAAGGCGAAGCCAGCAGTTCCAAACCCATCGAGGCCACTTCGGCAAATTCCATAGGAACAGCCAGTTGATGGATGTACGGGATTTTAGCCGTCTCGAAGACGTGGAACGAATGGCCGGATTCGTGCAGGATGGTTATCACGTCGTCGTGTGTGCCGACAGCGTTGACGAAAATGAACGGCTTGCGGATGGAAGTGTAGGATGTGCAGTACGCGCCGGGAGCCTTATTCTTGCGGTTGTCGAGGTCGGTCAGACCTTCGGCCACCAGGCAGTCGAAGTAGCCACCCAGCACCCGGTCCATTTGATGAAAGATGGCCGAGGTCTTTGTTTTAAGGTCCTCGATGGACGTGAACGGCTTGAGTTGCGGGATGCCGGCCGCCGGTGTGGGAAGCGAGTACCAGCCATCCACCAGGTCCCATGGGCGAAGCGAGTCGAGACCAAGGGCCTGCTTCTGTTTCTGGTAGATGCGGGTCGCGGCCGGAACGACCACCTGTTCGATGGCTGCCGCAAAGGATTTGCAGTCTTCTGGCGTGTAGTCGAAGCGCAGTTTCTGAACCCAGGCATATTCTCGGTAACTGGGCTCACCGGCGTTTTTTGCGATCCTTGTGCGCACATCCATGCACTTTTGCCACAATTGGTTGATGGCAGTTCTGTCGAAGAGTTGACGTTCAGCCTTAAGATGCCAGGCTTTTTCGCGCCGGGCGCGGTCGGGCTGCTGGAAGTTCATGGCGAGACGGGTGAGCGTGATCTCCTCGCCTTCCCATTTGACCGTCTGTGCGCCATAAATTTTGTCAAATTCGATTGCAAGTTTTTTCTCATCACCCAGAAGCGCCAGGTTGGACTCGCGGAAAATGTCTGCCTCGGCGAGCATGTTGCGTAGTGGAATGTCGAAACCTGTTGGTTCCAGTTTGCTTGCGAGTAGCTTCTCTTTGAGTTTCTGCTCGGCGGCCATCACATTGGGGAATATCCTGTCGAGGAAGGCGTTCATGCGCGCCTCAGCTTCCTTATCTGCTGTGTTGACCGAGGTGGCAACCGAAAGGCGCGCGAACATTTCCTCAAGGCGTTCGCCAACGCTCGACCAGTCGGCCAGCCAGCTATCCACAAGGTCGATGGTGAGGCGCCGGGCTTCCAGTTCTTTGAAATACGGTTCGATTGCAGGCCAGGTCCAGGCAATGATTTCTTGTGGGGAGGTGGGGAGGTTATTCAACATGGGATTCCTTTCATTATATACATTTCCCAGATGTCGTTGCTCACGTTTATATTCACTCGTTACAAAGGAATAAATATACAGTGCCGAACACACCCTGCTCCCGCCACCTGGAGTTGGGTCTTGTTGGGGGTCCTAATAGAGGTTGAGACACTATTTATTCTCATACTCCACAGTAGTCCCGGTTCCCACACAGCCTCCCCGTTTTTTGGGAATAGCATCCCGAGTCTCTCGGCAGTCACGGTTCCTTCACGGGGTACGGGACTGGACACGGGACGCGGGCCACCGGACAGGGTACTGCGCCATTATTTTATGATTTTCAGGTTGGCGAGACTCGCCGCCAGGCGCTTGATTCCAACCGATTCGAAAACCGCCTCCACGGTTTCGTCGTTGTCCTGCAAACGGGAGTTGAGAACGATCCCTTCTCCCCATGTGGGGTGCTGGACTCTTGTTCCAGCACGGAAATGAGCCTCTTTGACGGTGACAGAAGCCGGGTCCGAACGCAGCCATGCCGGAGTCTGGGCGCGCGAACTGCGCCCGGCGCGTCCTTTGCCGGAGATCAGCTCGGGTGGGATGTCATCCAGGTAACGCGAGGGGATGGTTTCCTCGGCATAACCGCGTCCGCCTCGCCGCAAAGCGCGCAACAAATAGAGCCGGTCTTCGGCACGTGTGATACCTACGTAAAACAACCTGCGCTCTTCTTCCATCGCTTCAGGTTCATCGAAGGAACGGCTGTGAGGCAGGATACCGTCATCCAGGCCGACGATGAAGACCGCGCCGAATTCCAACCCTTTGGCGGCGTGCAGGGTCAGCAGGGTGGGTGCGTTCTTGCCTTCGGTCAGGGTATCCTGGTCAGAGATCAGTGCCACGTTTTCGAGGAAATCAGTCAAGGTACGGCTTTCGTACTCGATGGTCAAGCGGCGCAACTCCTGGACGTTCTCCCAGCGCTCGACACCCTCGTCTGTGCCATCGTCGAGATATGCCTGGTAGTTGATGTCTTTGGCGATGCGGTCGAACAGTTCGGTGACCGTCGCGCGCCGCGCCTCGACCCACCAATTCGACAAAAGTGTCCCGAAGTCGGCCAATAGCATCCCGGCGCGACCGGTGAACTGCGGCCAAAAAGGAGAAGCGTCGCCGCGCATCAGTTCCATCAACACTGCCGAACAGGAGGTGTTTGCTGCGAGGGCGGAAGTGTGCAGCGCTAGGACGGTCTTGTCGCCGATGCTGCGCGGTGGTAGGTTGATGACCCGCTCGAGCGCAATTTCATCGGCAGGGTTGTGAACCAGGCGAAGATAAGCTATGATGTCTTTGACCTCACGCCGTCCATAGAACCGCTGCGCTCCCACCAACCGGTAGGGTAAACGCGCTTGCAGGAAAGCTTCTTCCAGTAGACGGGATTGGGCATTTGTGCGGTACATTATGGCGCAGTCGCCTGGCTCACAGGTCTGCCTGGCGACCAGGCTGGCGATGGTATCCACAACGAAGGCAGCTTCACTGTAATCATCCAGCGCTTCATAATAAAGTAATTTCTCTCCCTCGCCGCGCTCCGAAAACAGGCTCTTGCGGCGGCGGTGCGGATTTCGGTCAATGACTGCCATGGCGGCGTCGAGAATGGTCTGCCGAGAACGGTAGTTCTGTTCCAGCAGGATCACCTGTGCGTCCGGAAAGTCCTTCTCGAAGCGCTGGACATTGCGGTAGTCCGCCCCCCGCCAGCGGTAGACCGATTGATCGGGGTCACCAACAACAAAAATATTGTTATGTACCGACACCAGGTGTTTCAGCAGAACATATTGGGTAAAGTTTGTATCCTGGAACTCGTCCACTAATACATGCTGAAATCGCTGGGCATACTTCTCGCGCATTGCGGGGAATTCGGAGAGCAGGTGCGCAGACCATAGCAATAGATCGTCAAAGTCAACGGCGTTATTTTGTTTCAAGATTTCCTGATAACGCTTATAGACACGCTTGACCACCTCGTCGCGGTATGTTTGGGTCGGGTAAGCATCCGGGAAGATCAACTCATTCTTAGCGCGTGAGATCGAGACATGCAGGGATTGTGGTCGATAGGTTTTCTCGTCCAGGTTTAGGTCACGAATGGCCCCTTTGACCACTCGCTGCTGGTCGTCTTCATCATAGATAACGAAACTGGTATCGAACGGCAGATGCGTAGAAGTCCCGGTTCCCGCACGGGGCTCAGATTCGCGGCGCAAAAGTCTGGCACAGATCGAATGGAATGTCCCCAACCAGAGTCCATCGGCAGGCAATTCGCCCAGTATGTCATGGACGCGCCTGCCCATTTCTCGCGCAGCCTTGTTCGTGAATGTGACTGCCAACATTTGGTACGGTCGCACGCCCTCGCGGGCAATCAAATAAGCCACGCGCTGGGTCAGGACGCGCGTCTTCCCGGACCCTGGTCCGGCCAGCACCAATACGGGACCTGCGCCGGCTGTCACCGCCTGGCGCTGCTGAGGGTTGAGTTTGTCTAGGAGATCCATGGAATAACTCGGGGGTCCGACATCTCGAGACATCGGACCCCGCATTATTTATAATTCCGAAGTGCAATTGGGGCAGCGTGTCGCTTTTATGGAGATAAGCGTGAAGCAGAAGGGACATTCCTTGCTGGACGGCTGGGCTTCCTGAGCCGGCGCGGGCTTCTTCTGCAGATTGTTGAGGCCTTTTACCATCAGGAAGATTACGAAAGCGATAATAATGAAATCAATAAGGTTGTTGATAAAATTTCCATAAGAAATTTTAGCGTTGCCAAGGCTGAAGGCCAGGCCGCTGAAATTGATTCCGCCAATGATCAGGCCGATCAATGGCATAAGGATGTCACTAACCAGGGACGAGACGATCTTGCCAAAAGCCCCACCAATGATGACACCCACGGCCAGGTCCATAACGTTACCCCGCATGACGAAGGCTTTAAATTCTCTTAGCAATTGGGAGTCTCCTTTCCTCTTGGAAATGGCTTGCGTCTTCATTGTACCGTCAGGGGTAGGGACTGTCAACGAAAGGAATAGTCCCGGTCCCCGCACATCGTCCCCGTTCATAGGGGATATCATCCCGAATCTCTTACGGGACGGGGTGGCACTCTGTTGTATAATCCTGCGAAGTAGTCCCGGTTTCAGAACGGGGCGAAGTAGTCCCGGTCCCAGAACGGGGCGAAGTAGTCCCGGTCCCAGAACGGGGCGAAGTAGTCCCGGTTCTCGCGATAGTCCCGGTTTTAGCACGGGACACGGGACACGGGACACGGGACGGAGCACGTGCCATGAATAATGCCCAGGGAAGATCGTTATGTCCTTTCGCTATTTGATAATAAAACTTTGCGCGCTGGTCTTTGGGTTGTCGGTTCTGGTTGCCTGCGGTCAGAAAACCCCCTCTCCCACCCCAACCTCCGAGCCGACTCTCACGGCGACCGCCGAGCCACCGCGCCAGTTGACCGTTTGCCTGGGGCAGGAGCCAGCCAGCCTGTACCCGCTGGACAACCCCTCGTCAGCCGCGCGCAGCGTTCTGGCGGCGGTCTATGATGGGCCGATTGATACGAATTCCTACGCGTATCAGGCAGTCATCCTGGCGCGATTGCCAAGCATCGAAAACGGTGACGCCCAACTTTTCTCGAAATCGGTCTATGTTGGTGACGAGGTGGTGGACGCCAGTGGCATGCCGGTCACCCTGGCTGTGGGGGTGATAATTCACCCGGCGGGCTGTCTTGATGATGAGTGTATTGTCGAGTACGATGGCACGGCCGAGATCCAGATGGACCAGATGCAGGTTACTTTTAACCTGCTCCCCGGTCTCACCTGGTCGGATGGCGAACCTCTCACTGCCGAAGATTCGGTCTACGCTTTCCAGGTGGCTGCGGACCCGGCCTCCTCCGGCTCCAAATACCTGGTGAACCGTACCAGGTCTTATGAGGCGGCCGACGAAACCACCATCCAGTGGTGGGGCAAACCCGGCTTCATCGACCCGACCTACTTCACCAATTTCTGGTCGCCGCTTCCCGAACACCTTTGGAGCCAGTTCCCGGTTGACCAACTGACCGAGACCGACGAGTCCGCCCGGACCCCCCTTGGCTGGGGGGCTTACGTTATTCAAGAATGGGTTGCTGGTGATCATATCACCTTGAGGAAGAATCCGCGCTACTTCCAGGCCGGCGAGGGCCTGCCCAGGTTTGACATCCTGATTTTCCGCTTCGTTGCGGACCCCGGCACTGCCATCAGTGACCTATTGGCTGGCACATGCGACATCCTCGACCCCAGCCTCCGTTTGGACGGACAGGTTGGATTGCTGCGCTCGATGGCAGATCAGAACCAATTGCAGGCGTTGTTCACCACAGTCCCGATTATGGAAGAACTGGCGCTCGGCATCCAACCAGCTTCCTATGATAATGGCATCGATGCTGGGAAAGACCGCGTTGATTTTTTCAGTGATGTTCGGGTGCGCCAGGCTTTGGCCCTATGCCTCGACCGCCAGCAGGTGGTGGATTCGGTGCTCTTGGCGCTGAGTACCGTTCCGAATTCCTACCTGCCGCCGGAACATCCCCTTTACGCTCCGAATCTGACCACCTGGTCTTTCGATGTGGCTGCCGCTGGGCAACTGCTTGACCAGGCCGGTTGGATGGATGTGGACCATGACCCGTCCACCCCGCGCCAGGCCTCGGGCGTGGCAGGGATTCCATCCGGGATTCTATTCGAAGTAAATTACGTTACCACCAACGCGGTACAGCGCCAGCAGGTGGGCACCCTCCTGGCCGCCTCATTGGCGCAATGTGGTATCAAAGTCAATCTGCAATATCTTGATCGGAATTCACTTTACGCGCCCGGCCCGGACGGTGTGCTATTTGGCCGAAATTTTGACCTGGGCGAGTTCGCCATGGGCAGTACCGGGATTGAGCCACCCTGTGACTGGTACACCAGTTCCGAGATCCCGACCGCTGCGAATAATTGGGTGGGGACGAATGTCAGCGGATACAATGATCCAGCTTTTGATGCAGCCTGTCTGCAGACTCAACGATCCCTTCCGGATGACCCGGCGCGTGCCGTCGCGTATGCCCAGGCGCAGTCCATTTTCGCGGAGGATTTGCCGGTCATCCCGCTCTACTGGCGGGTCAAAACCGCTGCGACACGTGCAGACCTGTGTCATTTCTCTCTTGACCCGACCGCCGCCAGCAGCCTGTGGAATATTGAGACATTTGATTACGGGGTAGCGTGCGGTCGTTAGAGCGCCGGTTGAAGACTGTATTTATTAATGAAATCGTACAGTCAAGAACACCACACTCCCTGGATTGTTGAGAAGTCTGAGGCCATTCAAAGAAACCCCGGTCCTAATCCCGAACAAAGTAGACGGTAGAAAAAATGGAGTATAATCTCCTCTGCCATTTTTTTAGTGTATAATTTGAATGATAAATCCACTGAAGTAAAGGATTACGCTGATGCCCGATCTTCTCCTTGATATTCAAGGACTCGAAACACAATTTAAAACCCCGGACGGAATCGTTCATGCAGTCAATGGTGTCTCCTTTGGGCTGAAGGAAGGGGAAACGCTGGGTTTGGTGGGTGAAAGCGGATGTGGTAAGACCGTGACGATGCTCTCAGTCCTTCGCCTGATCCCATCGCCACCCGGAAAGATTGCGGCGGGGAAAGCAATATTTTTTGGACAGGACCTGCTTCAGATGTCAAATGAAGAGATCCGCCATGTGCGCGGCGCGCAGATCAGCATGGTCTTCCAGGACCCCATGACCTCGCTCAACCCGGTATTAACGATTGGCATGCAACTAACTGAATCCCTGATTCTACATTTAGGAATGCACAAGCAACAAGCGCTTGGGCGTTCCGCCGAATTATTGGAGATGGTTGGTATACCAAAAGCCAAGGATCGCTTATCTGATTATCCCCATCAGTTCTCCGGTGGAATGCGTCAGCGCGTGATGATTGCCATGGCGCTGTCCTGCAGCCCGCAGATATTGATCGCGGATGAACCCACCACCGCCCTCGATGTGACCATCCAGGCTCAGATCATAGAACTGGTAAAACGATTGCGCGACGAGCTGGGCATGGCCATCATCTGGATCACCCACGATCTGGGTGTGGTGGCCGGGATGGCGCAACGCGTCCTCGTCATGTACGGCGGCTATATTATCGAGGAAGCGTTGGTCAATGAACTCTATTCCAACCTGCATCACCCTTACACGATTGGTCTGATGGGTAGCCTTCCGCGCTTGGATGAGGAGGGGCATCACCGTCTAGTTTCTATTGATGGTCAGCCTCCGATTTTGTATGAAAAACCGAACAATTGTCCATTTGAGCCGCGTTGCACATATGCTATTGAACGCTGCAAGAAAGAGAATCCACCCCTGGAGATGATTGCCCAAGATCATCGTGTGGCCTGCTGGGTAGATACCAAAACTGGGAGTGCCCGCTAATGGCCGAAGACAATGTGATTTTGCGAGTGGATAATCTGGTCAAACACTTCCCGATTACACGGGGGATCGTTTTTCAGAAGCAGATAGGCGCGGTTCATGCCGTGGACGGCATTTCATTTGTTGTAAAGCGGGGTGAAACACTTGGCTTGGTGGGCGAATCCGGTTGTGGCAAGTCCACTACTGGCCGTACTGTTTTGCAGCTTTATCGCCCAACCTCAGGGTCAGTGGTCTTTGATGGGGTTGACTTGGTTAAATTAAAGGGGGAAGACCTGCGGCACATGCGTCGGAAAATGCAAATGATTTTCCAGGATCCCTATGCCAGCCTGAATCCTCGCATGACGGTAGGTGAGATCGTTGGTGAATCTCTTGTTGTTCACAAGGTCACCAAAAAGAATGAAATTGAAGATCGCGTGGCCAATCTGTTGGAACTGGTAGGTTTAAACCCGGCCTTTTCCTCCCGCTATCCGCATGAGTTTTCAGGTGGACAGCGCCAGCGTATTGGTGTCGCGCGCGCCCTGGCTTTACAACCTGCATTGATCGTCTGCGACGAACCAATCTCGGCCCTGGATGTTTCGATCCAGGCCCAGGTAGTCAACCTTCTGGAGGATCTACAGAAACAATTTAATCTGACCTACCTGTTCATTGCACACGACCTTTCCATGGTGCGCCACATCAGCAAACAAGTGGCAGTGATGTACCTGGGTGTTCTCGTGGAATTGACCGACCGCAACGAATTGTACT
>Ga0315273_10001809_pt1 | contig 24707 bp, 16 predicted proteins | sample YL17G02_0_MG_FD_205753 | JGI IMG/M metagenome (GOLD analysis project Ga0315273, IMG submission 205753) | Sediment microbial communities from Yellowstone Lake, YNP, Wyoming, USA - YL17G02_0 | ecosystem: Environmental > Aquatic > Freshwater > Lake > Sediment | place: USA: Wyoming | collected... | reverse complement strand
GGCGGGGGGGGGGGGGGGGGGGGGGGGGGCGCGGGGGGCGGGGGGGGCGGGGTGGGGGGGCGGCGCCGCGGCCTCCTCCGCGGCGCGGGGGGGGGGGGGGGGGGGGGCGCCCTTCCTGACCTCCTCCACCCCCCCCCTCCCCCGCAGGCCCAGGAGCGTCCCTATGAGCCCAAATCGGCTCAGCCCAAGTGAGCGTGAGGAGGGATGCAGGGAGAGCGCACGGCCGCACGCCGGCGCACGCGGCGGCGGCGGCCGTGTCGGCCGCCGCTGCCGCTGCCGCCGGGTCGCGCGCGGCGCCGGGAGAGGTGGAGAGAAGCGCCGCGCGCCATGCCCGACCCCACACGCCCGGGGGCGCATTGTGTTGCAGTGCCAGGGTGGATGGATGCAGGAACAAAAACACGGTCTCTCCCCTCACGCCCACCGCGCGCGCTTGTCGGCGGGCGCGTCGTTTTCGTTGGCCCCGTGCACCGGCGACGAGCACCCGTCGTCGTCCGCGTACTCGAGCGCGGGAGGCGGCGCGGCGCCGCCGGCCTCGCCCCCCGCCCTGGCGGCGGCGGCGGCGAGGCAGCGCGGCAGCGCGCCCGCGCCGGGCGCGACCGCCCTCTCCTTGGCCGCCTTTTCCACCCCCAGCGCGTCCGCCCTCCCGTCGACCGCCTGTCCCACCGCGTCCAGCTTGGTGGCCAGGGTCGACCAGATGGCGTCGTCGACGGAACCGCGGACGTGGAGGTAGTACACGTTGACCGCGCGCGACTGCCCGATGCGGTGCGCGCGGTCTTCCGCCTGCACGATGGCGCCCGGCGTCCAGGCGAGCTCGGCGAAGACGACGACCGAGGCGCCGGTGAGGGTGAGCCCTGTGCCGGCCGCGGTGATCGAGAGCACCGCGGCCCGCACGTCGGCCCCGGCCTGAAAGTCGCCCACCAACCCCTGCCGCTTGTGCGACGCGACCGAGCCATCGATGCGCACAAACTTGACGCGCGCTTTGTTGAGCGTAAACGTGATGGCGTCCAGGAGCTCGGTGTGGTGGGCAAATATGAGAAATTTATCCCCCGACAGCAACAGCTCCTCCACGTACGCCTGCACCGCCTTGCACTTGATCTGGGCCGTCTTGTGGTAGGCGTCCATGACCGCTCGCCGCTCCTCTCCCTGGAGCGCGCCGGGGTCGCCGCCGCGCGCGGCGGCGGCGGCGTGCGCGCGGCGCGCGGATTCCAGGCCGCCCGCCAAGGATGACAGCGCCTTCTTCTCCGCGGCCCCCAGCGTCAAAAACACTTGCTGCCGCCGTTTGGGCGGGAGCTGGGTGAGCACGTCCGCCTTGAGGCGGCGCACCATGGCCGCGGCGCAGAGCACGCGGTTGAGCTCCCCCAGGTTTGTCGCGCCGTCGTACACCCCGCCAAACCGGGTCGGGGGCGCTTTGCAGTACCGCTCCCCAAAGTCGCGCATGCGCAGCTTGGCGGCGGGGAGCAGGGCGGCGAGCTGCTGGAAGAGCTCCTTTGGCCGCGCGAGCGCGGGCGTGCCGGAGAGGAGGAGGCAGCGCGCGGCGCGCTGGGCCAGGGGGACCGTGTCCTTGGTGCGTTGAGACTGCGAGGAGGCGAGGAGGAGCGGGGGGTGGGGTAGGGTCGGCGTCGTCGCCCTCCCTCCCTCCCCATCCACCCCCTCGTTCCTTCTCACCTTGGCGTCCTTGATGTAGTGACTCTCGTCCAGGATGACGACCCTGAACCGGGCCGCCTCCAGCACGGGGCGCAGTTTGCCGACGAGGGCGTAGGACGCAATCACAAAATCGTGCGGCGGCGCGGGGCCGGCCGCAATCCGCGACCCGTCTTTCGCAGAGTTGACGACCAGCACCCTCTCCCCGCGCACGCCCAGCCACTCACCCAGAGCGTCGGCCCACGCGTCGCGCAGGGAGGAAGGGGCGATGATGAGGGCGGGCCACTCGGACCGGTACGCCGCCGCGACCGCGATCGCTTGCACCGTTTTGCCGAGCCCCATCTCGTCCCCGATGAGCGCGCGCCCGCCTTTGGCCAGGGCAAAGCGGACGCCTTCCCGCTGAAAGGGCATGAGGGCGGCCTCGAGGCGGGGCGGGATGGTCGCGTAGCGCTCGGAGTCGTCGGGTGCGCCCGCCGCGCAGCGCAGCAGTCTGCTGGCGACGTCGGGAAGGGAGTCGATGTTCACGGGCACGCCGCACGTGCGCACCGCGGCGTCGGCGTCGGCCAGGCGGGCGAGGGGGAGGCGCCACGCGCGGTCGGCGGGCACCCACTGCGCGCCCACGCTCGCCAGGGCGGATCGGAGGGCATCGTCGAACGACGCGATCACGTCGATGTCGCCACCAGGGCCCACGGTGAAAGCGGCGGTGGCGGTGGTGGGGGGAGGGGGCGGCGCGACGTACGCGAGCGCGGGGGCGAACGCGTGGGCAGCGGGCGGCGGCGCCGACGCGTGAGGGGCAGGGTGATTGTGGTGCATGCCGTCGTGCACCGGGCGGCCGTGCGCGGCCCCGGGACCAGAAGGAGGGTGCGTCGCCGCGCGCGGCGGAACTGCGCCCGCAAACACGCCGGAGGCCACTGGCCGCCCCGCGGCCGCCATGGCAAACACGGGCGCGAGCGCGACGGGGGGCGGGGCAGAGCGAGGGGGTCCCTCGTCGGCAAAAATGCCGCGCGCGACCGGCGCGGCTGGGGGGCGCGCAGGCGCGGCCTCGGCGCCCGCGCGCCGGCGCGCCAGGGCTGCCGCCTCCGCCGCAGCGACGGCGGCCTCCATCGAGGCGTCCCACGGGTCGTCGTCCATCGCGCTACGCGCGCGCTGCGGGCGCGAGGGGGGCGGGGGGGGCGCCCCGCGCGGCCGGGTGGCCCCGGGGTCGCGGCGGGGCGCCGCGGGCGGCGCAAGGCGGCGCGAGGCCGCGGGAGTGGCGGGGCGAGCTGCGTTTTGTAGCTTCACAGACTACCTCCGCCCTAGACCGGCCCCGGTTCAGGCATCGCGATGGCGGCGCTCGTCCGCCGGCCGGCGGCGGGCTTGACTTCCGCGCTCAGCCGCGTTCCGCAGCGCCGCGCTGTCGCATGCTGCGCGCGCCGCTCCATCTTCGACGCGCTCGACGCGATGGAAGCCGACGTGGCCGCCCTGGAACGTGACGCGGCGGCGCACGGCGCCGAGGCGTTCACCGAGCGCGTCGACGCGGGGCCGGGTTTTCGCTCCTACTCGCGCTCCTATTGTCGCCTCATCGTGGCGGGGCCGAAGCCTGCAGCCGACGTGCGCGCACCTTCGTCGCTCATGACGGGGCCGGTGCTGGCGGGCGCCCTGCTCCTGGGCGCCTACGTGGCGGTCGCCGCCCGTTTCGCGCGCGGCTTTGCCTCCACCCGCTTCCGCCGCTCCCGCATCCCCGCCCTCGTCGCAAGCTGGCCCCTGCTGGCCGCGCTGAGCGGCGACTTTCGCCGGGAGCTGGAGGTGGCGCTGAAAGCGGCAGGCAAAGGCGAGGGGGGAGAGGCCGACCCACCCGCGCCGCCTCCAACCCCTGGCGACGACGATCCTCTTGTCGACCGGCGGTGAGCGGCGCCCGCCGCGACAAAGCGCTTGGAGCGGCGGGCGTGGGGAGAGGGGCTGGTCGGCGCGCGCGCGCCTCTTGCAAGGCAGACGGATTGCACAGAGTCGCGGGCCATGCTCTCCGGGAGCATGGGCCGGGTAGGGGAACGCTGGGTCGGGGCAGGCGGCAACGAAACGCTCTCTCTCGCGCGCGCGCGCCTCACGGCCCGAGCACCGGCGCCCACTCCTCCCCCACCGCCCGCCCGTGCCGGTCGGTGTGCGCCGCCCCCACGGCCGCCATCCAGTCGTACCAGACGTGGCCGGGATGGCCGGGGCCGGCGTCGACGCAGCACCAGATCGAGGCGAGGGGGGTGATGGAGTCGGCAAATGCGGCTTCCTCGCCCGGGTCGCCAAAGCCGCCAAAAGTGGACGCCGCATCGGTGAACGTCAGCACCTTGCGATGGCTGTACGGCGCCAGCGCGGCGGCGATGGCGCGCGCGTCGAGCCCCGCGCGCAGGCGCACCCACCCCGGCTGCGCTTCCGCCGAGGGGCCGCCCCCTCCCCCACCACAACCCAAATGCGACCCCGGCTCGCACGGCGACACGCGCACGACGTCCGCTTTGACGCGGGCGGGTGTGCGCGGGTGGGTGAGGAGGCCGCTCTCGCGAAAGCGCGGGCGGGGGGGGGTCGCCGGCGCCGCCCACGCCTCGAGGTCGAGCACGTGATCGGCGGGGCACCGAAAAGGGAGGGACGGATGCTCGGCGCCGGGGATGCGGCCGTCGTGGGGCGCCCACCAGCGGTCGGCGCCGCACCAGAGGCGCGGCAGGACGAGCGTGCGGTTCAGAGCGCGTGCGAGCGCTAGTCCGGCTCTCAAATGGCGCAACTGGGCGTGCACCAGGGTAAAGTGGGCGTGGAAGCGGGCCAGGGATGGCGGGAGGGGGTGGGGGGCGTTGGTGGGGGGCGCGGCGCCGGTCGCCGCGGCCGCCGCTGCGGCGACCAACCCCCCCACCTCGATGTCCAGCGCCAGCAGCCCACCCTCTGGATCGTAATGCGTCCTGTCATCCGGCGCCCACAGCCTTCTTTCGCGCAGGCGGTGCCGCTTGCCCGGCGTGCCCGAAAACTGAAACGTCGCGTGCACGACGGTCGGCGCCACGCCGCGCCGCTCGGCCATCCGTTGCACGAAAAAGGTGTGCCCGGACGCAAACACGTCTACCGGGAGGACGCCCATGAGCACAGTGCCGTTGGCGGCGCGGAAAAGGTTGTCCGGGCGGTCGGTGGTGAGGTCGATCCCTTCCCTCAACATCTCGTTGAACACCGCCTGGTCCCACGTCCCGTTGCCAGCCGCCAAGGCGTCGTCCCAGGCGTCGATAAAGGGGGCGGCGGAAACGCGCGCGAGGAACACGCCGATGTTGAACGCGGCGCCCGCCTCCGGCCAGGCCTCGAGGACGCCGCCGCCGCCTTCTGCATCCCCCGCCGTCGCCCGCAAATTGTCAGACGAGACGAGCAAATCCGCTTCCGGCAGGCGGGCGAGCAGGGGAAACGGGTTGAGGAGCCAGGCGGTGTCGACGTCCGACACAAGGACGTCGAAGCCGAGGCCGTTGACCGCCCTGACCAGCCCCGCCTTTGCCCTCCCCATCTCGTGGAACGAGGCGCTGCCCCACCCGAAATCACCTTCGGGCAGGCCAGCGTGCATGGCGAAGCAGGGGGTGGCGGCGGCGACGAGCGCCGCGAGAAGCGCGTCGTCGAGCGCGCCGACGAGAAAGTTGGTCATTCCCGCGCCCCGTGCGTGCGCCACCCAGTTGCGCACAAAGTCGGCGTACCCCACGTTGGCCCAGGTGACCACGACGGCGCCATGCAGGGCGACCGAGGCGAGCAGGGCGCGGGTCAGGCGGTGGGCGGACGGGTCGACGAGGGACGCGGGCGCGGGGCCGCCCGGGGTCTGCGGCGCCGCCGCGTCCAGCCGGGCAAAGCGGGCGGCGTCGGCGGCGTCCGCGGCGGCGTCCTGGCGGGCGAGCACGTCCCAGGCTGGGAGGAGGAGGGTGGTGGGGACGGGTGGGCAAAAGAAGGGCGCGCGACAGGCCCACCCGCCCCCCCCTCCCCACGCCTCGCCCACCCAGAGCCAGCTCCTGGGGCGACCGCGCTCCCGCCACCATCTCCTCGGCGAGGGCGACGTGGGCGGGGCCGGCCAGCCCGCCCGCCGCGTGGCCGCGCAGCGGGGACGCGCCCGCCGGCCGCAGCGACGCGAGGGCCGTGATCCGCCGCGATGCGTCCTCTGAATTCCAGGCCAGGAGGGCGATGGCGGACGCCAGGGCCGCCCCAACCGCCGCTGCGGCAGCCATGCGCCGCCGGCGCCGCGTGGGTGGCGCCCGCGGCGCGCCCTCCAGGCCGACCGCCCGCATGAGGGCGGGCGGCGGGGGGTGCCCCAGGAGTGTGCGGGCGCAGGGAGAAGGGGAGACCCAGTTCACACCGCCGACCTTGCCCCCTCTTCCATCACCCCTCCACCCGCAGGAGCAGCTTGTTCTTCTTGCCCGCGGCCAGCAGGGCCAGGCGGCCGCCAATGAGGTCACTGTCCGAGAGCACCAGGGCCGCGTCGCCCACTTTGGCGTTGTTGAGCGCGACGCCGCCGCCGGCCACAAGCCTCCTGGCCGCCGCCTTGCTCGGCTGCATGCCCGCCGCGACGAGGACGTCGACCAGGGTCGCGCCCACGACGGAGGCGCGGGGCAGGGTTGCGGACGGGCCGTCGCCGGCGGCGGCTTCCAGCGCCGCGGCGTCCAGCACGGTCGCCGCCCCCGGCCGCAACGCGGCCGTGGCGGCCAGCGCCTGGTCCAGGCCAGCGTCGCCGTGCACAAAGCGGGTGACCTCGGACGCCAGGAGGCGCTGCGCCGAGTTTGGGTCGTACCCGCCTGCCGGCCCCGCCGCGAGGCGCGCCTCGACCGCGGCCACGTCCTCCAGCGGCAGGAAGGTGAGTTTTCTCAAAAATGAGCACACGTCGGCGTCGGGGACCGAGGTCAGGAGGTATTGGTAGAATTTAAAGGGGGAGAGCCGCGCGGGGTTGAGCCACACCGCGCCGTCGGCCGACTTGCCCATCTTGGTGCCGTCGGATTTGGTGAGCAGCGGAAACGTGACGCCGTAGCAGCGGTCGGCGGGGGCGGGGGTGTAGTCGCCCGCGCCCGCTGCCGCCGCGTTGATGCGGCGCATCAAGTCGAGGCCCGCGACGACGTTGCCCATCTGGTCCGAGCCCCCGATTTGGACGCGGACGCCGTGCTCCTTGGCCAAGTGCACGAAATCGTATCCCTGCAGGAGCTGGTACGTGAACTCGGTGAACGACATGCCCTCCCCGTCGGCGTCCATGCGCGACCGCACGCTGTCGCGGGAGAGCATGGCGCCGACGCGGGCGTGCTTGCCGACGTCGCGCAAGAAGTCGAGGAGGGAGGCGGGGCCAAACCAGTCGACATTGTTGACGACGCGCGGGGGGGGGCCGGCCGCCGCGCCCTCCTCCCGCCCCAGCAGCGCGTCCAGCGTGCCCTTGATGCCGGCCACGTTGGCCGCCAGCGCCTCTTCCGTGAGCACCGGCCGTTCAGCCGAGCGCCCCGACGGGTCGCCGACGCGGCCGGTCGCGCCGCCGAGCAGCGCGACGGGCGCGTGGCCGCAGCGGCGAAACCAGGCGAGGACGACGATGCCGGTCAGGTGGCCCAAGTGCAGGGAGTCGGCGGTGGGGTCGAAGCCGCAGTAGACGGGAAGGGAGCGCTGCGGAGGGAGGCGGGGCGTCGGCCGCGGGCGCCGAGCACGGACCTCCAGTCGGCCCCCCTCCCTCGCGCGCACCTCATCCGCCGCCTTCTCCAGCTCGTCCGGGTCGCCCGCGACGTCGTTCAGCAGGCCGCGGGCCCGCAGGACGCGCACGATGTTGGAGGAGGGCGGTGCCGCCGTCGCCGCGGCGGCGGGGGCAGGCGCGACAGACGCCAAGACCCTCAACCCCCGCATTGGGGTCGCCGCCAGCCCCACCACCGATCCTCTCCATAGCCCGGCCAGGCCGCGCGCCGAGGCGACCGCGCGCGTGAGCGGCGCGGGCCCGCACGCCGCCGCCGCGGCGGGCGGCGCGCGCGACGCGCCGGCGGCGGCGCGCATGGCGACGCGGGTCAGGCGGGACGTCGTGGGGCGCGGGCGGCAGGCCCCGCAGAGTGTGGCGAGGGGGCTAGACCGGCCGTCACTCTTTCGCCGCCCATCGGCGGCCGCGGCCGGCGCCGCCACACTGGCCGCCGTCTAAGGCGGTCATCCGTGTCAATGCCGCCCCGCCGCGCGCACGCCGACGACGACAGCGCGCTCCAGTGGCGCATGCACTCGCACACCGAGACCACCGTCGAGCTCGACCTCTTTGGCACCACGTTCCGCCTCGCCCAGAATCCGGCGTCCATGCACCTGGGCACGACGGTGTGGGACGCGAGCATCGTGGTGGCCAAGTTGATGGAGCGCGGGACGGGGCCGCTGACGCGGGCCAAGCTCAAGGGCAAACGAGTGCTCGAACTCGGCGCCGGCGTCGGGCTGGCGGGCCTCGCGGCGGCGGCGATGGGCGCGGTGTCGGTGACGCTGACCGACGTCAAGGCCGTCCTCCCCCTGCTGACCGCCAACGCCGACCGCAACCTGTCCCGGCCCGCGCTGGCGGTGGCAGGCGTGCCGTGGGCGGCGGACGCGGGGGCTGTGCGAGTCGCCGAGCTCGACTGGGGCGATCGAGCGACATGGCACCCGGACGGCCCGTTGCCGTATGACGTCGTGCTCGCTGCAGACTGCATCTACGCCGAGACGGCGGTGCCGGCCTTTGTCGCCGCGTTGCTGGCCCACTGCGGGCGGCGCACGGTCATCCTGGTGGCGAACGAGCTCCGCTCGCACTCTGTCGCCGCCGCCTTCGACGCCGGCGTCGCCCCCCACTTCACCGTGCGCCGCGTGCCGCGCGCCAAGCAGGACCCGACCTACTCCCACTCCTCCATTCACTTGATGCTGCTCAAGCGGAAAGACGGGAATGGAGCCGCCGAGTGTTGACACTGCACCAGAACGAAGGATGGTCGCCCCTCGTCCCTCCTCGCTAGGGTTCGGGTTCCGGTTAGGGTTAGGGTCCCTCGCCCCTCCCCTCCCTCCCTCAACAACACCACGCGCGCGACACGCGCGCCCCGCACGCGTCCTCCAGCCGCTCCAGCACGCCGGCGGCCCGGCGCTGGTGCTCGGCGAGGCGGGAGGCGGCGTAGGAGGAATAATCAAAGTCGACGCCCGACACGACGGCCTGCACCACGGCCCACGCGGTCCAGAAGATGTGGGCGGCCAGGGAGTAGGCGTCGCCTTCCAGCTCCAGCGCGCGGATGGCGGCGTCGGTCGGGGGCGGGGCGTTGGTTGCCGCCGCCGCAGCTTTCAGGTACGCCGCCGCCCACGCCGTGCGCGCCTCCAGCCCGGGGTACTTGCCCCAGTCGCCTTCCAGCCCGCCATATTCGCACCAATGGTTGCCCAGGTCGAAGCCGCGGGGCGCGGGGCGGCCATACTCGAAATCGATAAACTGAAGACCACCCCCGGGGCCTGTCTCGCCCAAATCCGCCCCATCCTCCGCGACCAAAATGTTGCCGGCGAGGAGGTCCATGTGGCAGAAGACGGTGGGCGACGCGAGCGGGGCGAGCGCGGCTTTCAGGCGCGCGGCCGCCGCGTCGACAGCCGCGAGGTCGACCGCGGGGGGTATGCCGGCCTCCGCCGTCAGCCGCCGCCCCAGCGCGGTCCAACGCTTGATGGTCGACCACAGGGTGGGCCGGGTCAAGGACGGGAGCCGCAACGCCGCGTGCAGCCGCGCAGCGCCCGCCGCGATGCGCGCGGCCACCTCTCCTCCGCCCGCCTCGTCCGGTGTCAGCGGCCGGGCCGGCAAATAGGCCTCGATGCGGCCCGCGTGGAAGGATGCGAGCAGCGGTGCGCCAAAGCCGAGCGCGTTGAGGCGGCGCAGGGCTTTCACTTCCGCACGGCGGTCGATCAACAGCTCAGTGCGGTCGCCGTACGTGCGCAGGGCGACGGGCGGGAGGGACGGGTCAACAGGGGTGAGCTTGAGCAGGAAATTGGTGACGCCGCCGCCCACCACCTCGACAGCCGCACCGCGGTCGGCCAGCGAGGCATAAGCCGGCAACCGGGCCGCCACGGCGGCGATCGCGGCGGCGGCCGCGTCGGGCGCCGTCATCGGGGCTGTGCGGCGGTCAACAGCAATCGGCCTCACTCACCCCCGCCCGCCCCCTCCTCCCCGCCATGGACTCCCCCGGGCGCGGCCGCTCCGCGTCGGCCGCCGATCTGGTGGCGCTGGACGACGACGGGTCCGGTGGGTGGCGGAAAGAGGGGCGCGGCGAGCGCCGCAATGCCTTCGGCCGCGGCGCCCCTTTTCCGACGCCTTCTGCCCCCCCCACCCTGCCTCGCCTCAGACGGCGCAATGACGCCCACCCAACCGCGCGCCAGCGGGCGCAAGCGGCGCCGGCCGGCCGCCCTGCGCGACGACAGCGGCGCGCCATCCCCCATCGCGGCGGCCGCCGGCGCGGGGCCGTGCGACCACTGCGGCCGGTAGGTATTGCGGCTGCGGGGGTTCTCGATCAAAATGCGGCTTTCCGGGAGTGGTTGCGGCGCGAGAGAGCGCCGGCGCGGCCCGCTGGGCGGGGCCACGGCGGGCGCGCCGGTGACCGGGCCCCTTTTCCGCAAAACGGACGCGCTGGGCGGCCGAAAGCGCGCCCCGCCGACTCTGCCGACCGACGCCCATCCCCCGCCCCACCCCCCTCAGCCGGCACTCGCCCGCGTGGCGGCGCGGGCCGCCGTCCAAGCCGCACCTGTGCAACGCGTGCGGCGTGCGCTGGCTCAACAAGGGTACGCTGGAGGCGTACATGCCCGGGGCGCGCGTGGCGGGTGTGTGGAGATGGAGAGAGGGCGGTGGGGTGGGGTGGGGTCGGGGGGGCCCGCGGCCGCCCGCCGACCCCCGCCCCCTCCTCCAGACCACCACCCCTCCTCCCCGCGCCGCGCCCGCACCCCCCCCCACCGCCAACCCGACTCCGACTCCGACTCGGCCCGGGGCGGCGGCCCGGGGCGGGTCAAGGCGCGGCGACCGCTGGCCGCAGGGCCGCCGCTGCCGGCGCCGCGCACGTGGGGCGACTTTGCCGCCCTGGCCGCGTCCGCCGCCCGCCTCTCGCCCAGGACCGCGCCGGCGTTGATCAGAGCCGCGGCGGCGGCGGCAGGGCGCGATGGCGGCGGCGCCGGCGGGCGCGGCGGCGCGGCCGTCGCGGCCGACCTGCGCCGCGCGGCCGCCCTCGTGTACGGCAACGCGCCCGCCGCCCTCCGCATGCTCACGGATTTGAGTGACGCGGATTCCTTGCTCGCGCTGGCTGGTGGCGGGGGCGCGGGCGGCCCGGACCCCGCCCCACCGCGGCCGAAGCGGCACGCCGTGCCAGCCTGGCAGCGCGCGCTCGCGCCGCTGGAAGGCGCGCCCGCCGCGTCCGTCGCCGCGGTCGCGGCCGCGTGCTCGGACGCCGCCCTGATCGCTGCGCGGTCCCACTTGCCCGACGTGGCGGCCGACCTGGCCGCCGCGGCGGCGTCCGCCGCGCGCCCCGGCGCGCCGCCGTGCGCCGCGCGCGCCACCGCGCTCGCCGTCGTTGCCGCCCGCGGCCGCATGTGGGAGACGTGCGACGCGTGCGGGCGCAACAGGCTGGCGTCGCGCCGGCCTCCGCCGCACGAGCCGTTCCTGTGCGGCGGCGCGGCGGCCCTGCTCGCCGACCGCTGCTGCGACGACGCGTCTGACTCGGACACCGACTGGGTGGCGCCCGCTGACGACGACGCATCGACCCTCGACCCTGTCCCGCGCTCGTTCCGGTCCGGGCACGGCGTGCCGCCCGCCGTCGCGGCCGCGTCGCGCGCCGACGCCGACCTCCTGGCGCTGCCCGCCGGCTGGCGCAAAGTGGTGTACGCGTCCATGACAGCGGAAGGAGGTGGTACGATGGCGCCGCGCGTGGACGTCGCGTTTGTGTCGCCCGACGGCAGCACGGCGGCGCCGAGCGCGGCGGCGGCGGCCGCGGCGGCCGGGGTGTCGTTGCCGCCGAAACCGCCTGCCCGCCCCGCGTCACCGCTGCCGCCCAGGCCTCTGCTGCGCATCACGGTGCCGCCGTCGGCCGGGGGCGGCGGCAGCCGCAAGCCGCCGCTGCTGGCGGGCGCCCCCCCCTCGCCGCGCGTCGCTGCGCTCGCCTCCGCTGCCGCCCTGGCCGCCGCGACATGCGCCGGCGCCGATCCCCGTTCCTCTTCGCCCACCACGCCCGCGCACGGGGCGGGGCGGCGGCCGACGCCCAAGCCGGGCGCCGCCGGGCGCGGCGGTGCGCCGCCCTCCCCCCCCCCTCCTCCTGCCGTCGCCTGGCGCGGCCGCGTCACCGCGGCCGCGTCCGGCAGGGGAACGCCGGAGACCCTTTTCACGCTCGAGGGCGCGGTGCCGGCGGCTGCGGCGGGCGGGTTGCCGCCGTCGCTGCGCGTTGTGGCGGTCCGCTCGCGGCGCGACGTTTTCGTGGCGGCAGGGGCGGTCGGGGCGGCGACTCCGATCCTACTCCACCTCGCGCACCCGTCACCGGCGCAGCGCGCGGCGGCTGCGAAGCTCGAGGCGTGCCGCCTCGCGGTGGTGGTGGCCGCCGACAGTGGCGCCCCCTCCTCCCGCGAGGCGTCGCCCGTCTGCCACGGGCTTGTGCCCCACAACAACCCGCTGCACGGCCTGCACTTTGTGGGGGTGCGGCTGGGCGGGGGGCTCGCGCCCAGCACTGACGCCAAGGAGGTCGCGGCGGCGCTCGCGGCCGGGGCGCCGGTGGCCGCGTCTTGAATTGGTTGGGTATGGGTTTGGCGTGAGCGCCATATTATTTGTGAACGGCGAGCGGTAGAGCGAGAAGAGGAGAGAGAGAAGAGGAGGGGCAGCGCGCCCGCTCTGCCCCTTCACACTTACACACCACCCCTCTCCCCTCTCCCGCCACCACCATGGCGAGCCCGCCGCCCCGCCCCACCGTGGAGGCGATGCTGGAGCTGGCGCCGGAGGCGGTCGCCACCCGGGTCACTCGCCTCGCGCCCTCCATCCGCGCCCGCTGGGCCGATGCTGCGCCGTCTCCGGCGAGCGCGGTCGCCCTGCAGGCCCGCCTGGATGCGGCGGACGCGGCGCGCGCGGTGCGGGGGCGGAATTGGGGGGGGGGGGCGGTGCCTGCTCGTGGCGGCAGGGGGTGTGCGGCGCTCCGGGGGGAGTCGTCGCCAAGTGGCGGCATGACTGGTGGCCGCATGACTAGGGCGGTGGATGCGGCGCGGGCAGCGCGGGCGGGGCGCGCGGCCGCGCGGCATGCCCCGCGCTGGCCGCAGGCGCGCGCGCGCTGGCGCCCACCCCCCTCTTTCCTCCAGCGCTTCCTGGCCTGGGTCGCGGCCAAGGCCCGCCCCCGGCCGGCGATCAACCCGCCTGCCGCCCTGTCCCCCGAGCGGCTGGACTCGCGGCTCGCGGCCGCGGCGTGCGCGCGCGCGGCGCGCCTCGCGCGCGTCGCGGCCGCCGGCGGCGTTGCGGCCGAGCGCGGCGCCGCGGCGGCCGCGCGCCGGTTGGCCAAAGCGGCGGCAGAAGAGCGCGCGTCGGCGCGTCGGGAAGCGGGCGCCGCGGCGGCGGTCGCGCGCCGGGGGGAGCTCCTGGCGGCGCGCGCCGAGCGCGCTCGCGGCGCGGCCCGCCGCCCGTCTCCTCCGGTCGACCTTGAAGCCGCCGTCGCCGCGCTGCGCGCGAGTCACGCGGTGCGCAAGATCGCGGCCGGCTGGCGCCGCTTCGCGGCCACTTCCCGCCGCTCCGCTGCGCTTGCGGCCGACTTCGCGCGCGCTGGCGTCCTCCGCGGCCCCGACGACGAGGCCGAATCGTCCCCTCCCCCCGCGCCCGACACCCCGCCTCGCCCGCTCACCCCGACCGCCGTGCTGCTGGGCCCCGGCGCGGCCCCGCCGCCGCCGCGGCGGACCCCGTTCGACGATTTCGCCGACACCCTGCGCTCCCCCGCCACCCTGCGCGCCACGCGCGCCCTCCTCGCCCGCCTGGAGGCCAAACAAGGAGGGATATCGGGGGTGGCCAAGGGCGCGTCCTTGCCGCGCCGCTGCCCCCGTCCTCCGCGCTACCGCCACCGCGAGTTCCTGTGCGCCTTCATGCTGCTGCACCACCCCGACGTCGTATTGCGCGCGAATGGGACCCTGGAGCGGTCCCTGGCGGCCGCCGCGGGGCGGATGCGGACAGCGCTCGCGGGGGCGCTCGCGGCGCTGTTGCCGGAAGGGGGTCTGCCGCCCGCGGTGGTTGCGCACATGGCCACGGATGGCGTCCGCCCGACCCAGGCCGCTGCCATTGCCTCGTTCGACGCGGCCTGGACAGCCTACGCCGCCGCTTTCGCTTCTTGGAAGGTTGCCGACGCGGCGACGCTCGAGGCCGAGCTCACGCGCGCCGCCGCCGACCTGGAGGCGTCCAGGCTGGCGGTGGAGGCTGGCCGCCTGGCTGCCGCAGCCGCCGACGGCCCCGCCGCGCGCCGCGGCGCGTCGTCGGACGACGCGGCCGAACTCGCAGCGGCGGTCGACCGAGACCTCGCCCTCCTGCGCGCCCGCGCGTCCACCGTGGCCGGTCCCGCGGCGGGCGCCCGGCTGGATGCCGCGGTGGCGGCCGCGCGCGCGCGCGGCGAGGCGACCGCGTCCGACTCAGAGAGCGGCGGTGGCGCCGCGGCCGATAGCGTGCCGCCGCCCTCCCGTTTCGAGCGGGTGGCGTGGTCGGTCGTGCTGGGCGGCGCGCGCCTGGAGAAGCGGGCGGCGGCGGCAGCGTGGGCGGCGGCTGTTGGGGGCGCGCCCGCGGGCGACGCGGCCACCCTCTCGGCCGCCGCCGACGCGGCCGCCGCCGACGCCGCCGCCCTCGTCATCTTTGGCGACGAAGACGCCCGCCTCGCGGCCGACGTGGCGGCCGACGCCGCGCGGTGGGCGGCGGTGCGCCTCGCGCTCGAGCGCGGCGGGCCGCGCGCGCGCGCGTCCGTCGCGGCCGCGCTCGCGACCATCGCGCGCCGCCTCCTGGCCCTCCTCGCCTCCCTCATCGCGCCCGGTGCTCCTGCTGGCCCCAAAGCACGCGCCGAGCGAGAGCTTCTGGAAGAGGTGGCCAGTGTCGAGGCCCTGTCCGCCGCGCTCGACGGCGGCGACGCCACCACCACCCCCATCCCCGGCCTCGCCCTCCCCGCCGCCCTCGCCATGCTGGACCGCGTCGTCGCCTCCCTACTGCGCCTGTGCGCGCCCAGCCGGGACGCCGAGCTGGCGGCGGCCGCGGGCGAGAGCCGGGCCGCGCTCGCGGCGGCGGCGGCGGCGGCCGACCCTTCTGCCCTCGCCCTGGCCCTGGCCACCGCCCTGCGCCGCGCCGACGCCGGCGCCCGGGCCACGGTGGCGGACGACGTGTCGTTTGCGGGTGGGTACTACGGTGCGCCCTCCCTGGCACGCGGCGCGGGCCGCGCAGCGCTCGCGCGGCGGGGCGCCGCGCCGACCGACGCCGCCTCGGTCGACGAAGCCCCTGACGCGCCCCTGCTCGCCGCCCGCCTGCCCCTGACGCGCGCCTGGCTGGCGGCCGCGTGCGGCGCGCTGGCGGCCGTGGAGGGCGGGTTGCCGCAAGGGGCGGCTCGCGAGGGGTCGCCGACGCCGGCCGCGCCGCGGATGCGGTCCGGTCGCTCGACCGCCGACGGCGGCACCCCAAACGCGCTGTCCGACGACTCTCTTCTCCCCCTGGAGCCCGCCGAGCGCGGCGGGTGGCGCGCGGCGGCCCGCGTCGGCCTCGTCGCGCTGGCGGCCGCGCCCGACCGGTCGGCCGCCGCCCCTCCCCCCGCCCCCGAGCTCATCACCCCCCTCGACGCCATTCTGGCCCCCGCGGTCGCTGAATTCCAAATTCTGACCGTGTGCGCGGCCGGCTGCATGCTTGTCGCGGGCGCGCCGCGCGGTTCTCGTCCGCGCGCCCCCCCGGCCGCCGTCGCCGCCCGCGTGCGCGCCGCGCTGACGAGCCCAGACGCGCCCGACATCGCGATGGAGCTGGTCGATCTGGCCGGTGGCGACCGCGGCAACCCCTCTGCGGTCGACGACATGCGCGCGGGCGTCGGCCGCCTGCTGCGCCCCGCCGCGCCCGCCGCGCGCGCGCTGGCGGCCGCGCTGGCGGCCGCGCTGCATGCACGCCTGCTGCTGGCGCCCGGAGCGGCCGCCGACGCGGCGGTGGCGGCCGCACTCGCGCGGTGCGGCGCGCTCGCGCTCGGGCGCGAGGCCGACGCCCTGGCGGCGCGCCTGGGTCGCGCGGCGGCCGCGCTGGAAGCTGCGCACGCCGAGACGCTGCCCGCGCTGTGCCAGGGGTTGCTGTGAGGAGGGAGGAAGGGGGGGCTGTGACCAGGGTGTGCCGCTGCTATGGTGGGCGGCGCGCGCGCTCCGTTCCCACTCTCCGCGTCCCCTCGCACCCGCGGTCGGCGCACTTTAGGTGGGCGTGGTGTGGGCCGCGAGCGTTGGCGGGCCCCCGGGCGGCCGGCACGCCCCCGCGCGCGGCGCCGCCCATCGCGGCACGCGGGCGCCGGCCTCGCGCGGCGCCAGCGCCAGCATCCACGCCGACGCGTGGAGGGAGGGTCTTGTTGAGCGTTAGTGGGTATTTGGAGCAAGTGGCGGCCCGCCGGCGCGAGAGAGGCGCACGTTTTGGGCGGAGCGCGCCATGCGCCCGCGCCCGACGCCGCCACCCTCCCGCAGCACCCCGCCCACCCCACCAGCGCCTGGCGCCATCATGGCGCCCCGCCTGGTGCTGCTCCTGCTGGCGGTTACGTTCGCGGCGGCCGCGGTTGACCCCGCGCCGGCCAAGGACTCGTCGGGCGACCTGGACGCCGCCGCCTCGCACGGCGTCAACGCGCTGGCCAACCTTTTGGAGGTGCGGGGCGGTTTGGGGTGGGCAGGCGGGTCGCGGCGCGCGCCTGGCCACCCCTCTCCCACCCCCCCTGCCCTCCCCTCCCCCAGGTTGGCTCCATGCTCAAAAAGGACGCCGAAGCCTCGGGCGCGTCCCCCATCATCCCGGGCACGAGCCTGATCCAAACGACGGGCCCTGGCGGCGAGCTGGCCGCGGTCGACGACGACGCCCCGCTCACCCCCGACCCGCGCGACGCGCGCCTGGCCGGCGTCAAGCGCCCCCCCCGCCCCGCGCCCCCGCCCAAGCCCGCGGCAGCGCGGCCGCCGCAGCGCGCCGACGGGCCGCCGCCGCGGCGCGCGGTGCTGCCGACCGGCCCGCCCGAGACGCCGCGCGCGTACCCGCCCGCCGCCGCGCGCCCGGGGTGGCTGCCGCCCCGGCACGCGCAATCGCCGACCGCGCTCGAGGACGCGGTGGACAACGCGCAGTCGGCCGCGCTCATCGCCCCCCCCGCGCCGCCCGCGACCGACCCCAGAGCCGCGTCGGCCACCGTCGCCAACGGGCGCGCGACGAATGTCGTGTCCGTCATGAGTGGCGGCGCCGGGCAGCTCCCCTCTGGCGGCGCGGGCCAGTTCCCCCACGCCGGCCCCGCCTTCGACGGCGCCGCCCAGCCGCGCGTGCAGGCGACCGTGCCGGCCGACGACCCCGCGGGGCTGGACGACGGTGACGACGAGACGCAAGGGAAGAAGGAAGGAGGGGGGAAGGCGGGCGACGCCAGCGCGGGCGAGCCCTCCACCGCGGCCGGCTCCAGCGCCGCGCCGGCGTCGTCCTCCGCCAAGCCCGCGTCCTCGGTCAACGTGGGCGCCGCGGTGGGCGGCGCGCTGGGCGCGGCCGCGCTCATCGCGGCGGCGGTGCTCGGCTGCCGCCGCTGCGCCAAACCGCCGGCCTCCAATTTTCTGACGTCGGCCGACGTGGCGGAACGAGGGATGGTGGTGGCGGCGCCGGCGCTACCCACTCCGGCGACCCCTGCGTCGCCCGCCGCGCTCGCGGCGGTCGCCGTCGCCGCCGCGCGCGCGCGCGCCGCGTCGACCGGCGCCGAGTCGCCCGCCGCCCGGGCGCGGGCGGTGGAGTCGCCCGCCGCCGCCGCGACGCCCGACTCCCCGCTCGGCGGCCTGCGCGCCAAGTACGGCGGCCCCGCCGCGCCCCCGCCGCCCGCGCGCCTCTTTGGGTCGGTGCACACCTCGACCGACTGGTCCGGCCCGCCGTCCCCCGCCGCCGGCCGGTGGCCCACGCACGGGTCGGAAGGGACGCCGACCGGCGGCCGGGCCGGGGCGCTCGCCGACGGCGAGTGCGCGTGCGCGGGGTCGTTCTTCGCGCGGCGCGCCGCCCACCGCGCGGCGGGCGGCGTCGGGGCGCTCTCGTTCCACGAAGACGGGTGCCCTCTGGGCGGGTGATGAGGGGGAGGGAGGAAGGGGGGCGGGACGGGAGGAACATGGTTACAGGGGGGGCGCGGGGGGGCGCGCACACTCTCGGGGGTACTATGCAACCCCCGCCGCGGCGACCATGGCCTCGCGCCATCACAACCGTGCCCGGGGCGCCACATGCTTGACGTGGCGGCCGACGACGGCGAGCACGCCATCCGCCCGCGTCACCCGCACGTCGGCGACGGCGACGGTGCGCCCCACTTTGAGCACGGTTGCCTTCACGTCGACGTGCGGGGTGGGGGCGGCGCCGCCCCCCGTGCCCCCGGGCGCGGGGGCGAGGTAGTCGGCAGAGAGGGAGAGGGACACGCCGCCCTCGCCGGACCGCAGCATAATGGCCGCCGTCCCGACGACGTCCACAAGGGTGGCTGCGCACCCGCCGTGCAGGGTGCGGTACCGGTTGAGCTTGGCGTCGTGCAGGGGGAGGCGGCAGACGACGACGCCCGCGCGCGCGTCGGCCGACACCAGCGAGAGCCCCGCCAACGCGTGCTCGTCAAAGCTGGCGTAGTCGAGCGATCCGGGAGGCGGCTCGGCCCCCACGACCGCCTCGAGGAAGAGGCGGGCGGCCTCGGTCGAGGGCGACGAGGAGGCGCACGGACGGGCCGCGACGCCGGCGCCGCCACCGGCGCCGCCGCCCTCGCCTCTCCCATGCGCCGCGCTGGATGCGTGCATCGCGATGGATGGCGTGACGCGCGGCGTCAAGGGCGCCGCGCTCACGCCGCCGGCGTCGGCCAGCTGCGACGCCATTCGCGGTGTGCCGGCGCCGCCACCGCGGCCGGCCACACCCCGCCGCGGGCGTGGCCCGCCCCCCAACCCCGCCCCGCCGGCCCAGGGGCCGCACACGGCCCCTGCGCCCCCCGCATGGCGTCCCTGCACGCGCGCACAAAGGACTTGTTCCGCCGCTACGGCCGCGTCGCGGTCGGCTGCCACTTTGCGGTGTACGGGGCCGGGCTGGCGGGTGCGTGTGTGGGAGTTGGATGGGTGAGAGAGGGAGGCGGGGCGCGGCCACGACGCGCCGGCCGACGAGCCCCTCCTCCTTTTTCCAGGGTGCTACACCGCCGTCGAGCGCGGCGTCAAGGTCGACGCCCTGCTGCGCCGGTGGGGCCTGATGTCACCGCCAGGAGAAAAGGGGGGAGGAGACGGCGGCAGCCCCCCAGAAAAGGAACCCGGCTGGCTCGCGCGCACGCTCGCGGGCGGCGGCTCGTCGCTCGCGCTCGCCTTTGTCGCCAACAAGGCCCTCTTCCCCCTGCGCGCGCCCGTCACGCTGGCCCTGACGCCCGCGGTGGCGCGCGCGCTGCGGGTGCGGGCGGCGGGGGTCGCGGGAAGGGCGGCGGCGGCAGAGGGACGAAAGGCGCCGTGAGCGACGGTCGCAGCCGCGGCGTGTGTGACACGTGCCCCGCGCCACCTAGAAAACCGCCTGAAGGAAATTTCGTCGTTGCATACATGCAGCAGTGTGGAGGAGGCGCGCAGGCCTCTCTCTGTCTCAGTCGCCCGCGAGCGGCGCGGCGCCCGCCGCGCGCGGCGGCCGGTCGGGCAGCCAGTCGACCTTGCGCCGGATGGCGCCGATGTCGGCCCGCGCGGCCGCGAGCTCGCCCTCCACGCGCAGGATGAGGAGGGGGAGGAGGCCGAGGCCGTCGACCGTGGCGCAGACCTGGTCGAGGCCGGCGGCGCCGGCGCGCGCGGCAGAGGCAACGCGGGTCGCCGCCGCCACCCCCCACCCCGGCACGCCCGATGCCAGCACCAGACCCACCGCCAGCAAGGTCATGGCGGCGGCCAGGGGCGACGCAGGAACGAGCGCGGCGGCGAGCCGCGGCGCGTGCGCCGCTGCGAGAGCGCAAGCGGCCGCGGCCAGCAGGGCGGGGCGCAGGGATGGCGTGGTGGAAGGATTCCGCGGTCTCAGAGGCCCGCCGCCACCGCCGTGCACGCGCTGGGGCGAGTCGCCGACCGCCGCGACGCCGCCGCCGCGCGGCGCTGCGTCCGGCGTCCTCCCGCGCACCCCCCCCCCTCTCAGCCGGCGCCAGCCGCGCCCCCAAAAGGGCGACGGAAACACGTCGCCGCGCGGCGTGCGGCCGTCGTCCCAGACGGCGGCTTCGACCGACTCTCTCAGGCGCCACACCGCGCGCAGGCGCGCCGCGGTGTCGCCTGCCTCGTCCGCGCCGGCCGACCGCTGGCGCGCCAGGGAGGATGCACGAGCCGCTTTCGGCTGCACCGGCTTGCCGGAGACGGCGGCGACCGCTTTCGCCCAGAAACGCGCCGACGCGGCTTTGCCGCGCACGGGAGCGCGCGGCGCGCCGGGCAGGGAGGCGCGCGGCGTGCCCGACGCCGCACCTTTGGCGCGGGGACTGGTGACGGTCCACGTCTCGCTGCGTCTGGAGGGGGGAGGAGGGGAGGGGAGGGGGTGGGCGCGCCGCGCGTGAGGCCCACGGTGCAACGCCCATCCCGGGCCGCGCGGGTCCACAATGGCGCCATCGCCCCCCCCGCAGGCACGCTGGCACGCATCCAGACCATACCGAAACGGCGAATCGCATTCGTCGTCGGCGGCCTGGGCCAGCGCCGCGCGGGACGGCGCCGCGGTGGGCGCCGCCGTCGGGAGGGGCGGCACCATGCGTCGGCGGTGAGACTCTGTGAGACGCGATGCGTGCACGCGGCGCGGCGCTGGCGCGCGCGCGGCCGGGAGTGGCGGGGGCGCGGGCGGGCGCTGCTGATGGCTGCCACAAAGCGCCCTGCGCCCCCGCCTGCCGCCATGCCCGTTCCCGCCACGATGAAGGCTCTGCGCTACGACGCCCGCGGCCCCGCGTCCACGGTCCTGAAGATGGTGGATGTCGCGACGCCGACGCCGCGCGCGGGCGAAGTCCTGGTCAAGGTGGCCGCGGCCTCGGTCAATCCGATCGACTTCAAGGTTCAAGGTTGGGGGAGGGCGGGCGCGTGGGCGGGCGTGGCCGCACGCGCACTCATCGCGACCCTTTCGCGTCTCCAGCTCATGAACGCTCCATGCTTCCATCCCCGCCCTCATCGCCGGCGTCCCCAAAATTCCCGGCGGCGACTTCGCCGGGACGGTCGTGACCGACGGGGTGCTTTCCAAGGAGGGTACCGCCGTCTACGGCATCATCTCCGCCACGTCCCGCACCGGCGGCGCCATGGCGCAGTTTGTCGCGGTGCCCGAGACCCAGATCGCGCCCCTGCCCGTCAACACGGCGCCGTCGGCGGCCGCATCGCTCCCGCCCGCCGGCCTGACTGCTCACCAAGCCCTGGAAGCCGGCCGCGTCAAGGCCGGCGACCGCCTGCTCTTCACCGCGGGCGCGGGCGGCGTCGAGTCGCTGGGCGTGCAGCTGGCGGCGGCGCGCGGCGCGGAGGTGGTGGCGACCGCGGGGCCGACCAACCTGGAGTTTGTGCGCGGCCTCGGCGCGGCGACGGTGATCAACTACCGGTACACGGACATCGCGACCGCGTGCCCGGGCGCACCGTTTGACGCCGCGGTCGACGTCATGGGCGGCGAGACGGAGGACGCCGTTGTCGCCGCTGTTCGACCGGCTGGCCGCTTCACGTCGATCATCAACTCTGGCACCTCGCTGGGCCGCATCGCCAAGGGCAAGGTGTGTGGGTGGAGGGTGGGCGGGAGCGCCGGGAGCGAGGTGTGAAGCATGCTCCTTTCCCACCGCTCCCTCCCTTCCACCACAGCTCCACGCCCTGCTCAAGCGCGGCCCCGCGTAAACGGCCATGTGGCTCTCGGTGGCCGACGCGGGGAACACGCTCGAGACGGCGTTCAACCCTCTCCTCGAGTCCGGCGGGCTCAAGCCCGTCGTCGCGTCCGTGCGCCCCATGGCCGACGCGGCGGCCGCATTTGACGAACTGGCCGCGGGGCACGTGCGCGGCAAGCTCGTGCTGGCGCCGCCAGAGTGATGAGGATGGGGAGAGAGAGAGGGGGGGTGGAGTTGTGAGGAGGCGGGGCGCACAGGCAGGGAGATAGTGGTGCAATAGTGGTGCAACCCTGCGCACCACATCGACAACAACGAGTCTGGTGTTACAGCGGACGGAGAAGAGGGCCGCGATTCAAAAAACTGGCTCCGCGCACGCGCACTCGCCCACCTCCCGCCCAACGCCCCCTCCTCCCCCGGCCCCGTCCTCCGAATCCACGCGTGCCCACATGAGCGCGCCCCGGGTGAGCGGCAGCATGCGCACGTCGGCCAACCGCCCCCCCCCTGCCCCGACGCTGACCGCGGCGCCGCCGGCCGCGCCGACGACCGCCGACCCGGCGACCGTGAGCCGTCCGCCAAAGATGCCGGCGGACGCGGCGAGGGCGGCGGGGAGGCCGGGTGGGGGGCGGGCGGCGAGGGTGAGGAGGGGCGGGTGCAGAAAGGCGAGGGGGCCGGCGCCGCCGCGCACACGGCAGGAAGCGACCGTGAGGGAGCCCGACTCGTGGCGAATGGCTGGCGCGCCGGGCGCGGCATCTACCGTGAGGTCGCGCACGAGCACACCGCAGCGCGGCGCGGCGGCGACGAGAGTAGGGGCGCCGGCCACGCCAGCCGCGAGCCGGGTCGACGCCGTTCCCGCGCCCAACAGCTGCACGGACGTGCGCATGATGAAGCCGCCTTCAGGCGGTGTCAAAACCCCAGCCACGAGTCTCACCGTGTCCCCGGGGCGCGCGGCAGAAAGCGCGGCCGCGAGCGTCGCAAACGTCGCCCGTGCCCGCGGCCGGGGCACCGCCCGCACGCCCGCCACGGCCGCCGCGGTTGTCGCGGGGCACACGAGCAGCGAGAGCGAGTCGTTGCTGGACAAGAGGGCGTGCAGGCGCTGAAGAGAAGAGGAGGGTCGGGGGTCTGGGCGCCGCGCGTGCGTGCGCGTGCTCCCGCCGTCCACTCTCGCCCGCCGTCACACACCTTGCACGAGCAGGCCAGCGCAAAGCCGCCGTGCAGCGGGGCCAGCGCCGCGGCGATTGCAACAAGGACGCCGTCAGGCAGGTCGAGCAGGCCGAGCCTCGGGGCGGGGACTGTGGCGGCTGTCGCAGCGTGACGGCGCCGCTTCATGGCGGGAGCGCGGGAGCCGCCGGCCGCGGCGGCCTGCGGCGGAGAGTGCGCGCTCGCCCGGGCCTGCCGCACAGTCGAGCCTGGGGCTCTGTCGCGGCCGCCGCCATGTCGGCGATTGCTCGCTCGAGCGCCCCACGCGCCCTCGCGACCGCGCGCCGTCTGGCGGCCGCCCCATTGCGGCGGCCGACCGCCGCGCGGCCCGCCGCCGTGCGCCGCCCTTGCGCGCCGCGGCTGCCACCCCCGACATGCCGCATTGTGCCGCGCGCCGCGGTGGACGAGGCGTCACCCCCCTCGGCGGGCGAGGACGCCGCCGCGTTCGACCTCGGCGCGCAGTCGCCCGCCAAGTGGGCCTTTTTCGCGGTCGAACTGACCGCTGTCATGGCCATCCTGTGGTTTGTGAGTCGTAGGAGGGTGGTGTATGGGGTGGGGAACGAGCGTGCGCTTCAAACCGACCCCCCTCTCCTCCTCAGGCCTGGCTCTCGCCCGACACCGGCCTCGCCGGCCCGTACGTGCGCGGCTTCGAGGCCGCCGTCGGCGGCGACACGTCGGCCGCCATGGTGCTTCAGCTCGCGTTCTTCGCGCTCGTCCACTCGGGCGGCGCCGCGGCGCGCCCGGCGGCGGAAGCGGTCGTCGGGCCGCGCGCGTGGCGCGTGATCTTCGCTGGCGTCTCCCTGCCCCTCGCCGCCGCCGCGGTCGCCTACTTCATCAATCACCGGTATGATGGCGTCCCCCTGTGGGACGTGCGCGGGGCGCCCGGGGTCCATTCGGTCATGTGGGCTGCCAACTACCTCTCCTTCTTCCTCCTCTACCCCTCGACCTTCAACCTGCTGGAGGTCGCGGCCGTCGACAAACCCGAACTGCACCTGTGGGAGACCGGCGTCGCCCGCATCACGCGGCACCCGCAGGCGTGGGGGCAGGCGCTGTGGTGCGCCGCGCACACGGCCTGGATCGGGACGACCTTCATGGCCGCCACCTCGCTCGCCCTGCTCGCGCACCACGCTCTGTCGATGCCGCACGGCGATTACCGGTTGCGCAAGAAGCATGGGGCCGCGTTTGAGGCCGTGGCGGCTCGCACGTCGTGGCTCCCCTTCGCCGCCATCCTCGACGGCCGCCAAATCCTACCGCCCGACTATTGGCGCGAGTGGGTGCGCGCGCCGTACTTGACCATCGGGATCGTGACCCTGGGCGCTTACGTGGCGCACCCGTGGATGCAGGCGGGCGCGCACGCGCTCGGGCTCTGATGAAGAGAAAGCGAGAAAGGGGGGCTGGCTGCCACCCCCTGGCGTGCCTGTTTTTTGGGTGTGTGATGTGGAGGCCCTGCCTGGGGCGTGGGGGTGGGAAGGAGGGTCGTCGGGCGTGCCGCGGCGTGCGTGCGCGGTCGGCCGCCGACGAGCGCGCGCCGCGGCGGATGCCGCCTTCACACCCATCCCGCCCCTTCCATCGCCCACGCGCGACCGCCGCGGCCGCCTGCCTTCCCGCGCGCCGCCGCCGCCAATGCGCGCCTAGCCGCGCCGACCCGCCGCCATGCGGCTCCCCCTGGCCGCCGCCGGCGAGCCGCCGTCCTTTGACCTCGCATTCGAGCTCTGCAACAATGTCGCCATCCTGCTGGCGCCGCCCCGGCGCCGCCGCCGGGCCTCCCTTTTTGCGTCGGCGACCGCGGGCGCCGCGGCGCGCCTCCCCTTCCTGCCCAAGCGCAAGCAGCCGCAGACGCTGACCGAGCTGCCGGTTGGGTTGGGCACAGGTATGGGGGGGGGGGGGGGGGGGGGGGGGGGAGAGGATATGGGGCGAATA